>BNJV01001532.1_pt1 | contig 102440 bp, 141 predicted proteins | sample 8540591 | NCBI WGS metagenome assembly BNJV01 (sample SAMD00202457, study PRJDB9452) | human saliva metagenome | host: Homo sapiens
GAGGACGTAGACTGTGGGCATGATCACCCGCCATCCTGGAGACCTATCTGTCACCAGCTCGGCTGGCTGGGACGAGGTGCATGCCGAGGCCGAGGAGCTCGAGCACGCTGTCTCCGAGCGGCTGCTGGAGCGGCTCCGATGCGGTCCTGGGACACCCCACCCGAGACCCTCAGGGGACCCGATCCCTACGGCGGACAGCCGGCTCGTCGTGCCCGACCTGGTGCGTCTGGAGACGAGGCCGGTGGGTTCCGACAGCGTCGTTGGGCGGATCCAGGACGACTCCGAGACGTTGCGCCGTCTGGGGCGGGCCGGGATCGGGCTGGACAGCCGGGTGCGGATTCGTGACCCGGGGCACCGTGGCAGCAGCCACGGAGGGCGGTAGCGCCGACGGGCGACCGTCATCGTCCTGCTGGACACGGAGGCTCCGCGCGGCGCAGTGCCCGAGATCGCCCCGGAGGCCATCATCCCGACGGCTCCCCTGTGGCTGCTGGCCTCGAACAGGGACGCCGCCTCTATGGATCTGGGCGGATCCGGGCACGGCTGGGGGACAATGGGGTCATGAGCACGATTTTCACCAAGATCATCGAGGGCGAGATCCCCGGCCGTTTCGTGTGGGCGGACGAGGTCTGTGTCGCCTTCGCCACCATTGAGCCGCATACCGACGGGCACGTCCTGGTGGTTCCGCGGGTCGAGGTCGACTCCTACGTGGACGCGCCTGACGACGTGGTGGCGCACCTGGCAGTGGTCGCCAAGCGCATCGGTGCCGCGCAGGTGCGCGTCTTCGAGGCGCCCAGGGCCGGGATCGTCGTGGCCGGCTACGGGGTCGACCACCTGCACCTTCATGTGCTGCCGATCCGCTCCGAGGAGGACCTGTCCTTCTCCTCGGCCCTGCCACCCCGAGGGGCCCGAGCTCGACGCCGCCATGGAGCGCCTGCGGAGCGGCCTTGTCGAGGACGACTGGGGCGAGTTCGTCTCCCGCAAGGCTGGACAGCGCTGCGCTCGCGTAGCACCGGGGCTGCCGGCTTCGTCCTCGTCAGAAGGGTGGGGGTGGGGTTGGTGGGGGTGCTGGTTTGAGGGTGTGGGTGGTTTTTGGGTGGGGGTGGTCTCGTAGTCTCCGGGTCTTTCGCGGGGTGGGGGGCCGCGGGTGACTAGTTGTACTTCCCTGTGAGGTTGTGAACGCGGTTGCAGGGGGTTTGGCCGTCCAGTGCGGTGTGGGGTCGGTGGTGGTGGTTGTAGTGGTGGAGCCAGGTCTGGTAGGCGGCCGTTTGGCTGGTGCGTAGGGTCTGCGGGGTCATGGCGGTGATGGCGTCGGCCCTGATCCGGCCCGGGTGCGCTGCTCACCGCAGGCGCGCGCGCTGGCGGCGATCGTGTCCAGGGTGGCGTCCAGCAGCAGGGGCGTCCATGGTCGGCAGCAGCAGAAGGACCTGGCACAGGGCCCTCGCCCACAGGCCTCGGGCGCGACACGCACCGACGCTGCCTATTGGCCTGGGTGTGTTCGGTGTGTCCGTCGGGGTCGACCTCTATCAGGGCCCGCTCGATGTCCCGCCCCACCTGGGACACGCTTCGTCAGGGTGCCTGGGGCAGGGACCTGGTCCTGAACCGCCAGCGCCACCGGGACGGGAGCGTCCTCCAGGCGGCGGGTCACCAGGGACGCCTTCACCGAGTCCAGCACCCGCAGCGCTCCATGACCTCAGTGGGGTTGAAGCCAATATTCATGAGGGTGTTGCCGTGGTCGATGATCTGGCCGGCCCGGGTCCGGGAGACCCTCAGGCGGGCCGAGAGCAGGCAGGTGGTGTTGAACCTGCGCTCCTCAAACCCGGCCACGGGTGAGACCTGACCGCCCGGGCCCCACTGGCCAGGACGCGCCGACAGCTCAGCGCACCCGGTCAGGCAGGGCCGCGCCAGCTCCCCAACCCGCAAGCCCCCAGACCAAGCAACCCAGTGCTACCAGCCTCCTCCACACCCACGACCTGAAGCCCTCGGCAACGGCCACCAGTGTCGCGTCAGTCCCCGACTCGTCGGTGAGGAAAGTCGGCGCCGCATCGCCGTCAGCACCAGAGCGCCCCTGACCGCACCAGCAGCAGGACACGAGGAAACACCCACCTTCGAACATACGTACACTATAGCCCCCACCCCACCAACCACACCACGCAACCACCAAACCGCCCCAACAACAACGAAAAACCGTGTCATCGAGCTCCGTTCCCCGGAGCCGCTGCGACGGTCCGCCGAGACTTCGGAACCATCTGCCCTGCTCATGCGATATTGGTATTTCTGCAGTCGTCACAGCAAAGAGCGGTAACGGGCCAGACGTCATAAGGGAGAACTGTCGAGCGATATGAGGGCCGGCGCGTTGAGACCTCCCCGCCCGACGAAGAGGGAGAAACACCCACCGGCTTTTCTACTTTCCAGGCGCGCCCGCGCCTCTATCGCTTGCTCGGCCGAGTGCCTGAACGACCTGCGGAAGAGACGTGACGCCGTCGGAGGCCAGGAAATGGCCCGCGCCCGGAACGGTGACGACGTCGGCGCTGATCGCGGTGGCGAATCTCCGCGAAGCCGCCCGGGGGACAAGTGGGTCGTTATCGGAGTGAATGACTGTGGTGCGCCCTAGAAGTGGACGCAGCTCACCGGGGCTCGCGCCGTCGAGGAAGCCCTCCAGTCCGGTGGCGAGGAAATGGTCGAGCTCCGCCTCTCCCGTCGGAGGGAGCTGCTGCGCGAAGGGTGCGACGGCGATGAAGGCCGCCAGATGCCGCCCATTGCCGTTCGCCCGGTGAGTCGCACGCGATGACTCGCTCGATCGCCCGTAGCGCGGTCAGGCCGCCAAGACTGTGCGTCACGATTGCGAGCCAGTCAGTCCCGTCCGGCGACGTTCCGATCCTCTCGGCGATGGTCGACGCCCAGGTCGAGGCATCCGGAGACTCCGGATGAGGGAGCCGTGGCACCTCGACATGGCGGAAGCTCCGCGCGAGCCAGGGAAACCAGTGGTCGTGAGGCCCGCCCCGAAACCGTGGACGAGAATGACTCTGTCGATCCTCACGAGTCCGTCGAGGAGCAGTGTTCTGTAACGTGGTCCATGCCCCTGGACGGTAGACATTCACGCCAGTGGCAAGGTCAAGTGGAAGCTGTTCGCCGGAGAGGAGCTCCTTGTGCGCATCGGAGAGTTCGCCCGACAGGCGGGTGTCAGCCCCCGTTCCCTGAGGCACTACGAGAGGCCGGTCTGCTCGTTCCCGCCCGGACCTCCGCCGGATACCGACTACAGCCCGAAGGATCTCGACGCCGTCGCACGCATCCGGCCGATCCTGGCCACCGGTCCGGCGTCGCTGCCGCCCGGCGTTACCTGGACTGCGTCGAGGTCGCCGGTGATGATCGAGCCGTCTCCATCACCATGTGCCCCAACCTGCGCCGCGAGCTTGAGGCGGTCGAGGCGCGGATCGCCCGGCACCGGAGTCGCCTGGCGTGCGAGCAGGACGCCCTCAACCGCTTCAGGGCTGCAGCTCGGGAAGAAGAGTGAGGGACGATGCTGCTCAGGCTCCAGAGGGCCTCACCGACGTGACCGGTCTCGCCCGCCCGCGGGGCGGACGCCGCCGGGCCCCGCTGCTGCCGGGCGATAGGCTGTGCCCCAGCACCAGGAAGCACGAGTAGGAAAAGAGCGCTGCCGCGATGTCAGAGAGAACCGCACCGGGCGAGTCCGACACCCCCTACCGCTACACGGCGGCCCTGGCGGACTCCATCGAGACCGCCTGGCGGGACCGCTGGGAGGCCGAGGGCACCTTCAACGCCGACAACCCCTGTCGGCGCTCTGGCACCCGGCGCGGACAAGGAGAAGTACTTCCCTGCTGGACATGTTCCCCGTACCCCTCCGGCAAGGTCTGCACGTGGGTCGCGCTGGGCTACATCGCCACCGACGTCGTCGCGCGCTTCACCCGCATGACCGGCAAGAACGTCCTGTACACGATGGGCTACGACGCCTTCGGCCTTCCCGCCGAGCAGTACGCCGTCACCACCGGCCAGCACCCGCGCATCTCCACCGAGGCCAACATCGCCAACATGCGCCGCCAGCTGCGCCGCCTGGGCCCTGTCCCACGACCCGCGTCGCTCCCTGGCCACCATCGACGTCGACTACGTGCGCTGGACCCAGTGGATCTTCCTGCGGGTCTTCAACTCCTGGTTCGACCCCGAGGCCCCGCGCCGCGACAGCCGCAGCAAGGGCGCGACCCGGCCGGTGTCCGAGCTGCGCGACAAGCTCGCCTCCAGCCAGGTCCCCGTCCCCGGCGGCCGCGACTGGGCCGGCCTGAGCGCCGCCGAGCAGAGCCGAGGTCATCGACTCCTTCCGCCTGGCCTACGTCTCCAACGCGCCTGGTCAACTGGTGCCCCGGCCTGGGCACGGTCCTCGCCAACGGAGGTCACCGCCGAGGCCGCTCCGGAGCGCGGCAACTACCCCGTCTTCAAGCGCAACCTGCGCCAGTGGATGATGCGCATCACGCGCCTACGGCGACCGCCTCGCCGAGGACCTGGACACCGTGGATCTGGCCCGAAGGGTCAAGCTCATGCAGCGAAACTGGATCAGCCGCTCGAGGGCTCCGAGGTGACCTTCGCCGTGCCCGGTGCCGGTCAGGGCGCTGAGCAGGACGCGTCACTGAGTGTCTACACCACCCGCCCCGACACTCTCTTCGGCGCCACCTTCATGGTCGTGGCCCCCAGAGCACCCCATGCTGGGCGGCCTCAGGCCTCCGGCTCGGTGCGCACCGATGCCCAGATCGCCGACGACGCCGCGGCCCTGACCGTCCCGGCCGCCTGGCCCGAGGGGCGCACCAAGGAGGCCTGGACCGGCGGCTACGCGACCCCCGCCGAGGCCGTATCCGCCACCGTGCCCAGGCCGCGGCGACGTCGGACGCGGACCGCACCGACGAGGGCCAGGGTCAAGACCGGTGTCTTCACCCGGCTTCTTCGGCATCAACCCCGTCAATGGCGCGAAGGTGCCGGTCTTCGTGGCCGACTACGTCCTCATGGGCTACGGAACCGGCGCCATCATGGCCGTACCCGCCCACGACAGAGCGCGACCACGCCTTCGCCACCAAGTACGACATCGACATCATCCAGACCATCAGCCCGGCCGACGACCCCACGGCGTCGACCTGTCCTCCCAGGCCTACACCGGTGACGGGGTCGTCGTGAGACTCCGCCCAGGGCGACCTGGACATCAACGGCATGAGCAAGGACGAGGCCAAGGCCACCATGATCGGCTGGCTGGAGGCCAAGGGCGCCGGCCGCGGCGCGGTCACCTACCGCCTGCGCGACTGGCTCTTCTCCCGCCAGCGCTACTGGGGCGAGCCCTTCCCGATCGTGTGGGACGAGGACGGCGGCGTCACGCCCCTGCCCGAGTCCGATGCTGCCGGTCGAGCTGCCCGGGTCACCGACTACTCGCCGCGCTCCTACGACCCCGACGACGCCGACTCTCCCCGGAGCCGCCGCTGGGCAAGGCCACCGAGTGGGTCGAGGTCCGAGCTCGACCTGGGAGACGGCCCCGGACGTACTACCGCGAGACCAACACTGATGCCGCAGTGGGCCGGCTCGTGCTGGTACGAGATGCGCTACATCGACCCCACCGATGACAACGCGCTCGTCGACCCGGCCAACGAGGCCTACTGGATGGGGCCGCGCCCCGAGGCCAGCAACACCTCCGGCAGCACTGAGCCTGTACGTCGGCGGCGTCGAGCACGCCGTCCCTGCACCTGCTCTACTCGCGCTTCTGGCACAAGGTCCTGTTCGACCTGGGCCACGTCTCCTCCTCGAGCCCTACCACCGCCTCTTCAACCAGGGCTACGTCCAGGGCCTACGCCTCACCGACTCCCGCGGCCCAGTACGTGCCCGCCGACGAGGTCGAGGAGGTCCGCCGAGGACAGCACCACCAGCTACCTGTGGCAGGGGCAGCCGGTGCGTCGCGAGTACGGCAAGATGGGCAAGTCCCCTGAAGAACATCGTCACCCCCGACGACATGTACGAGGGCCTACGGCGCCGACACCTTCCGCGTCTACGAGATGAGCATGGGGCCCGCTGGACGCCGACCGCCCGTGGGACACCCGCGCCGTCGCCGGCAGCCAGCGCTTTCCTGCAGCGCCTGTGGCGCAACGTCGTTGACGAGACCACTGGCGAGCTGACGGTGGTCGACGAGCGCCGACGAGGAGACACGCCGGCTCGTGGCCAAGACGATCGTGGGCGTGCGCGAGGGACTACGAGGGCATGCGCCTGAACTACGGCGATCGCCAAGCTCATCGTCCTCAACAACCACCTCACCGGGCTGAGCGCGGTCCCGCGCGAGGCCGTCGAGACCTCGTCCTCATGACGGCGCCCGTGGCCCCGCACCTCGCCGAGGGAGATCTGGAAGCGCCTGGGCCACGAGCACTGCCCTGGCCCACGAGGACTTCCCGGTCGTGACCGACGAGGCGCTGCTGGCCGCCGACAAGGTCACCTGCGTCGTCCAGGTCAAGGGCAAGGTCCGCGACCGCCTCGAGGTCGACCCCGGTATCTCCGAGACCGAGCTGGAGAAGCTGGCCCTGGCGGCCCCCGGCGTCATCCGCGCACCCTGGACGGGCGCGGCGTACGCAAGGTGATCGTGCGCGCTCCCAAGCTGGTGAGCATCGTCCCCGAGTGACCGGGTGCGGGCTGCCCGACGGTGTCGCTCACGGCCGCGCCGCCGTAGCGGGAACAGCACGAGGGGCTGCACAGAACCGAGATGGTTGGTGCAGCCCCCTTATTCTACGCCTGAGGGAGTACAGAGGTGAGGGAGAGACATTGAGGCTGCACTTTGGCCAGAAATTCAGCAACAAGTAACTTTATATTGTGGAGTTGGGTCCTCTTATTCTCGGAGGTGAATCACGATGCCCGGTAACCAGGACGCCCCGTTACCGTCGATCATGGCCGTTGAGATTGCGGCGCGGCACCGTGATATGACTGAGTGCGGGCTTGCTGAAGCAGTGCACGCGTCGCGTAAACAGCAGTAACTGCCATGGTGTGAGCTCGGTGAGACGCTGGAAACCAGCGGGTAGGCTGTTAGGTACTAGGCAATGACATACTGTGGCGTGGTATATTCTAGATCTTCTCATCTTAGACTTTTTGAGGGTTGGTAATTTGCTCCATCAAATCATCCCAATCGTCCATGTCGTTACCATGGAAGTTGAGTTTATATGGCGGAGTTGATTCGAACTCACGAAAAGGAAATCTCTGATTTGCAGAAGTCTTCTTCGAGTGATTTTATCGGAGATGTTCTCGATAAATTCGTTGCCATCCATCTAGTTTTCTGGCTCCTGGTGTTCCGGGAGTGTTTGCTGCAATATAATGACATGTTTGTCTGGAGGGACGATTCTTTGACCCCACCGGAGGATGGTTTGTCATGTAAATGAAGTTCAAGAAGTAGTGTGTCGATGCCTGCGTTGCTCAATGTTTTTCAAAGGTTCTGTTCTCCAAGACTTCAATTGATCATTATATTCAGGCTGAAAAGTATGTCACTAACATGTGTTCTGCGATCGATATTGAGTTAGCCTCCGAAGTTGCCTCAACTGTAGTGTCGAGTCGGGAAGAGGAGTAGGATGGTTTTTGAGTGCATGAAATAAATTTCGAGGATGACTGATCGAGGTATTAGTGGGGTAACAAATATGTCCCACCCCACCATTCCTGACGGAGTTCTTTGATGGTCTGCGAGAATCTGATTTGACTCTCTTGTGTCCTCCTGAAATTCGGGTGCCCGAGGTTATTTTCTCCATTTTTCCGTAGGATTTTTCCGACATAGAGCACCTTTTGTTGACCTGCTTTGTTTTAGTGATGCAGCGAGGAAGTATGCAGGTATTTCAGGCTGGTTTTCTCCGTGTGATGGTTGGTAAGTTAGGCCATATTTGTGAATCTGAATGTTTTTAAAAGTGTCACCTACAGGGAAGAACTCATTGTCTTTGGGGTTATAGGTTATGTATTCTTCGATCTGTTTCAGGTGTATTGAAGCCAGGGGAACTGATTTCTATGCAGTCGACTAGGTGGTTGGTATTCCTTGTCTTCAGTCCATCCAGTCTGGAAGATGCAAATAGTGGTAATTTCTGAAAATGGTCATTGGCAATGGTTACAGTGCGACTTTTTAGATATGATATAAAGGTGTGATTGATTTAGCGTCTCCTCGAAAGTGGAGGGATGTTTTGGGGGTAATATATGGCTCCTAATGATTTTTAGTCGGTAAAGCGCTGCCTTCATCTCATCATCCTTTTTCTGTTTGAATTAATTGTTTATTCTCAGCGGCGCCTGAGGGTGCCGAAGATGGAGCGCGTGATCCGCGGGTGATCCTGGCGGCCCTCGAGCCGATGGTCTTCTCGACCTCCCGCTGACGGCGCTCGGCGGCCTTCTCCGCCTCGCGCTGGCGGCGCTCAGCTTTCCTTGACGGCCTCGCGCTCCAGGCGCTCGGCCTCCTTCTGACGCTGAGCCGCCTGGCGGGCTGCCTCCTTCTGCAATGCCTTCTGGGCGGCGGCATCGGCCTTGGCCTGCTCCTTGGCGGCCTGCTCAGCGGCGCGAGCGGCCCCAGCGGCCTCCCGGCGTCGGCCTGGACCCGCTGGGCCAGCAGCTCGTAGGCGGACTCGTTGCCACGCCCGTGGCGTACTTGGGCTTGAGCGGTGAGGAGGCCAGCACCTGGCTGACGGTGCCGTCCTGGGCCGGCCCCATGACGGCGGCGGGCACGTTGATGACCACCGGGGCCACCGGTGGCGGGCGCCTTCTCGTCCAGGACGCTGACGACGGCCTGGCCGGTTCCCCAGCGACGTGAGCACCAGCTGAGGGTCGACCGGGCTGACCGGGAAGGTGGAGACCGCCTTCTTGAGTTGGCGGCGTCGGCCGGGGTGTGGGCGCGCAGGGCGTGCTGGACCCGACTACCGAGCTGGGCCAGGACCTCGTCGGGAACGTCCGTGGGGACTGGGTGATGAAGACGATGCCTCACGCCCTTGGGAGCGGATGAGCCGAACCGTGCGCACCACGGCCTCCAGGGAAGGCCTTCGAGGCACCGGAGGAACAGCAGGTGGGCCTCGTCGAAGAAGAACACCATGGTGGGCTTGTCCGGGTCGCCGACCTCGGCAGGGTCTCGAAGAGCTCGGCGAGCAGCCACATGAGGAAGGTGGAGAACAGCGTGCCCTGGGACTGGATGTCGGCCAGCTCCAGGGCCGAGATGTACGCCTCGGCCGTCGGGGGAGACCCGCATGAGGTCCCGCACGTCAAGAGCCGGCTCGCCGAAGAAGGCCTCGCCTCGGCGGCCTCCAGGGCGGCGATCTCACGCAGAATGACCCCGGCCGTCGCCGCTGAGACACCGCCGATGGTCTTGAGCTCCTCCTTGCCGGCGTCGGTGTTCGTCAGGTAGTCGACGACGGCGCGCAGGTCCTTCAGGTCCAGCAGGGCCAGCCCCTGGCCGTCCGCCCAGTGGAAGACGAGGCTGGAGGGCGGAGGCCTGCGTGTCGTTGAGACCCAGGACCCGCGAGGCAGGATCGGCCCGAACTCGGTGACCGTCGTGCGGATCGGGGTGCCCGCTGATACCGCCGCCGGAGTCCCCTCCGCCGAGGTTGAACAGCTCGATGGGGAAGGACTGCCCCTTCCAGTCCTGACCGGTGGAGCTGATCCGGGAGGCGATCTTGTCGTTGGAGGCTCCGGGCTCGGCCAGGCCGGTCAGGTCACCCTTGACGTCGGCGAGGAACACCGGCACGCCGGCGCTGGACAGACCCTCGGCCAGGGAGCTGGAGCGTGCGGGTCTTGCCGGTTCCGGTCGCCCCGGCCACCAGCGCGTGCCGGTTGAGCAGCCCCAGCGGGATGCCGACAGACAGTCCCTTGACAGCTGCGGGCTCACCGCCGGAGAGCGTGTCGAGGTAGGTGCCCACCGGCAGGGTGGGGAGGAGAAGCTGTAGCCGGCGCGGACGTCGGCGGTGTACCCGGCCTCCTCGGCGTCAGGCCCGGTCTCTGCCTGAGCCTGTGCTGTGAGGGGGCTCCTGCGCCAGCGACTCGCGGGAGCGGCGGGCTGTGCGAGATCAGCGGGAGCGACGGCGTCGGCCGGCTCCGTGGAGGCTGCGGCCGGAGCCCCTGTGCCGGCGTCTGCGGTCTCTGCTGGCCGGGGTCGCCTCGGCCGAGGCGGGAGTGGAGGCGATGGCGGCGTCGAGGGCGGCAGAGCGGCGGCTGCCTTGGCCGCGGCGGCTCGGCGGCGGCCTGAGCGGCCTCGGCCTTGAGGCGTGCGATCTCAGCGAATCGGTCATGGAGCACATCGTAAACGCCGAACCTGCCAGCGCGCTGACGGGTGTGCCGGGCCTGCCGCGTCCGACACCTCTCAGGACACGGGTCTTCGCCGGTCCGTGCCGCCGAGCTCGTTCATAGGCGCTACAGGCGCAGACGCCTCTCACCAGGGGAAACGCAGAGACATGTGGAGTTGGTGCCGTTTCTGGTCGTGCGGGCGGCGGGAACCGGTCGACAAGGTAGCCTCGGGTTTCGATGGCGTCGAGACCATGCGTCCGATCCTGCTCCTGCCCGTCCCCTGTGCCGCGAGGTTTGCACGCCCTATGTTGCCCCCTGCGTTGTCGTTTCCCGGAGGCCTCCCCGCCGCCCCTCGTGGGCCAGATGCTGGCTCACCCGGTCCACAGGATCGGGTGAGCGCCATGCGGATCGCCTTCTTCATCGACGACTACCTGCCCTCCGTCCACGGCGTAGCCACCTCCACGGCGACCTTCCGCGCCCGCGCTGGAGCGCATGGGTCACGAGGTCTACGTGGTGGCCCCCAAGGCCGAGGGCTGCGAGGAGACCGACGACCACGTCATCCGCCTGTCCTCCTCGCGCTACTACGTCTTCGACAGCCGCGAGGTCGCCACCATCTATCCCGGTCTGGCCCGACGCTCGACGCCTACGACTTCGATATCGTCCACAGCCAGACCCAGTTCAGCCTGGGTGTCCTGGCCCATTGGGTGGCCAAGCGTCAGAACATCCCCTCACGTCACCACCATTCACACCCTCTACACCGAGCTCATCGACGACTACCCCTGGCCGTGGTCTCCGGCCTGCTGGCCCTGTCCGTCGCCTTCCCCGTGGCCCTCAAGTCGTTGCCGGTCCTGCCCCGCGTGCACCGCGACTCCATCAAGCACCTCAACAAGCGCGACATGAAGTCGGCGCTGTCCCGCCAGGGGTGGCGGCTGACAGCGGCCTTCGCCAACAAGTGCGACGCCTGCCTGTCACCCTCCCAGCACCTGGCCCAGGTCCTCATCGACGACGGCGGACTGACCGCTCCTCATGGTGCTGCCCAACGGGCTGGACTCCGGCCGCTACCGGCGCGCCCGCGTCGACGACTCGCCGATTCCCAAGGTCCCAGGTGAGAAGATCATCATCTGCGTGGCCCGCCTCAGCCCCTGAGAAGCGGCAGATGACGCTCATCGAGGCCATGCCCTCACCTGGCCGACATGCCGGTCAAGCTGGTGCTGGTGGGACACGGCCCTCCCAGGAGGGAGCTGGGGCGGCGCGCCGAGGAGCTCGGGGTCGCTGACCGCGTGGTCCTGACCGGCAAGCGATCGCCGGAGGAGGTCGCCGTTCTGCTCAAGCAGGCCGATGTCTTCTCCCTGGCCTCCTACCACTTCGACAACCAGCCCATGGTGTTCCTGAGGCCGCCGCCTCCGGACTGCCGATCGTCTACTGCGACGAGCGGATGACTGAGTGCCTCACCGAGGCGCAACGCGATCCTCACCGACGGGATCGAAGGCGAGGACTTTGCCAGGGGTCTTCGCCTCGCTCCTGTCCGACGACGCCCAGCTGGCCGAGCTGTCGACGGGGCGCTGGAGGTCGCTCAGCAGTTCGACTCCGAGACGATGACCAAGCGGCTCGTCAACCTCTACGACGATCTTCTCACCTCTCGCAGCGCCGGGCCGCCAGGGGCTGAGGGGCAGTAGAGGACAGGGGCCTGGTGCTGCCGCCACGGGCGGCACCTGACCAGTGAGCAGCGGCATTGCCGATAAGGTAGGGGTCATGTCGCTCGCCGTCGTCACTGACTCCGCCGCCTGTCTGACGGGTCCCTGCTGGGTGACCGGGCGATCGAGATCGTGGCGCTCCATGCGGTCCCCGGCGAGAATGGTGCGTCCGGGACCACATCCCGCCCAGCGTTCAGGAGCTGGTGGATGTCTACCGCCGCGCAGCCGGCCGGGCCCAGGAGGTTCTGGCCATCCACATCTCCCTCGGCCCTGTCCGGCACCATGGACAACGCCCGTATCGCCGCCGCCCAGGTCGAGGCCGAGTACAGCGGCCGGGACGGGAGAGCGGAGCGCCGTCGGCCGCAGTGGCTGCGCGTCGTCGACTCCGGTACCAGCTCGGGTGCCCTGGGGCTCGCGGTGCTGGCCGCCGCGCGCTGCCCCGACGCCCGGCGCGGCGCGGCTCTGGCCCAGGCCGGCACCGCCCGCTCCTGCCAGCTCTTCGTCGTGGACGACCTGGGCCGGCTGGCCCGCTCCGGGCGGATCGACCGCACGACCGCCCCGCCTGGACGGTGTCCTTGGCATCCGTCCGGTCCTGGCTCTCACCCGCGACGGGATCCGGGCGCTGGAGACCGTGCGCGGTGCGGCGAGCCAGGCGCCACCTCATCGCCCAGGCCGTCCGCGCTGCCGGAGGGACCGCTCTGTCCGGCCCAGGCGTCCCGCCGAACCGGTGCGCCTGGCCATCCAGGGCGCGACGCCGACATGCTGGCACAGCTCGAGACAGGTCTGCGTGAGGGCCATGGAGGCGGGGGCCATCGTCACTGAGGTCCTCACCCTCCCGGTCGACGGGCGACCAGCACCCACGTGGGCCCCGGGGCCCTCGGCATCGCCGTCGCTCGACCTCCCGGGGCCCCACTGATCCCCGGTCCGACGGCGCAGCCCCGGTTGCCACAGGCGGCCGGTTGCGAGTGCTCTCCACAGGGCAGACTGGGCGACCGTGCAGGGGACCAGCCCCAGCTCTTAGCGTCGAAGGCATGGGCGTCAGGGAAGCACCGGGAACCGGTCCCTGGACGACCTCGTGCGTCTGGCGTGCTCGACCGATCCCGAGGAGCCTGTGCGTCAGCCACGCCGTCTGGCAATCGCGCCGAGCCGCCGTCGTCGCCGCTCCGTTCTCCTTGTCCTGGCCGTCGTCCTGGCGCTGCGGGCCGTCCTGACCTCCACCGCGGCCGGCGGCGGTCGGCCAGCCGCGGCCAGGGACCACCGCTACGGCGCGTCCCTCGGCGCTGTATCCACCGCTGGGCCGAGCGGGTGCAGCTACGGCTCCGGGCGGCCCCTGCTCGGGGACCAGTGCTGGCGCCGGCAGCGTCGTTGTCCACGTCACCGGAGCGGTGATCGAGACCGGCGTCGTCACCCTGGGAGAGGGCAGTCGCGTCAATGACGCCATCGGCGCCGCTGAGAGTCTCCCCGGACGCGGACGCAGCAGCTCAACCTCGCCCGTGTCCTGACCGATGGCGAGCAGATCCGTGTGCCGCGCATCGGTGAGGTCCTGCCCGACCCCGTACCGCAGCCCGCGCAGCCTCACTCCAGTGCGGGAACAGCCCCGGGAAGCCCGGTGCCAGCAGCCTCAGGAACGGTCAACATCAATACGGCCTCGGCCTCCGATCTGGAGCTTCGGCATCGGCCGGCCCTGGCCCAGCGGATCGTGGAGTACCGCGACTCCAGCCCTTCGCCAGCGTTGATGCGCTCACCGACGTCCCCGGCATCAGCAGAGGCCAAGCTCGAGGCCCTGCGAGAACAGGCCACCGTGTGAGTGCCGACCCCGCTGCCGCCGACTCCCGGGCCCCGTGGGACGACCCCGCGCTCTATGAGCGCCTGCGTCAGGAGCAGGACCGGCACCGACGCCGCGGACGACATCGCACGCGACCTCCTCAAGGCCCCGAGGGCCCTCGACCTGCGTCTGCTCGCTCCGGCGGTCACCTGCTGGGCCTGCGCCTGGTGGGCTGTCGGAGGTGACCGGACCGGCGGCATGGAGCCAGGCGCTCCTCATCGGCCGCCAGGGTGCACCCGCCCTGGCTGCGGCACTCGTCGTGCCCGTACTGCGCTTCCGGGCCCCCTCGCCACCGGGCCGACCAGCGTCCCGGGCCCCGGGCAGGACCCCGGCGCCATCAGAACCCTCAGCGCCAGTCTGCTCGTGTGCGCCCTGTGCGCCGCGACGGTCCTGGCCGTCAGCGCAGCCACCTGTGGTCCCGTCAGCGTGACCCGTTGACCATGGCGGTGGCCTCCGGCCAGCCGGTCACCCTCATCGGCACCGTCTCCCAGGAGCCGCGGGTGTCGGCCACCAGCGGTCACCCTCGTCATCACCGCCCTCGACGTCGAGCGGGTGGCGGGTGCGCTTCTCGCCTGCGCGCCACCGTCCTGGCCGACAAGCGGTGGCTGAGCCTGTCCATGGGGACCCGCGTCCGGGTACGCACGCCTGCGACCCACCGATCAGGCCGCGCCGAGACAGCCATCATCCCCAAAGCGCGCTGGTCTCAAGGTCCTCAGCCCACCGACCGGTGCTCGGGGCCGTCACCGGGATCCGCTCTGGTCTCGCCCGGGCCGTCGGGGCACAGGGGCGCGGCAGGAAGCAGGGAGGAAAACTGAGGTTTCTGGCCGCCGGGCGCTGGGTCCTCGTACCCGGTGTCGCCCTGGGTGACGACCATGCCCTGCCGGCCCAGGTGCGCGAGGACACGCACCGTCTCCATGACCCGCACTGACCGTCTCCGGGCAGCACGTCGCCATCGTCCTGGGCTGGGCCTGGCCGCCTCGGGGTGCTGCCCCGGCGGTGGCGGGCACTGCTCGGGCGGTCCGCTGACTGCTCTCGTGATCCTGGTGCGCCCCTCGGGATCCCGTGCTGCGCGCGGCCACCATGGGGGCCGTCATGCTCCTGGGCATCGTCGCCGGACGGCGCTGCCGCTTCCGTGCCGGCACTGTGCGCGGGCTCATCGTCCTGCTGCTCATCGACCCCTGGCAGTCCCGGGACTACGGATTCGCCCTGTCGGTGGTGGCCACCGCCGGGATCGTCATCGGCTCCAAGCCCGTCGCGGTCCACCTCTCTCGCCGCCTGCCCAGGTGGTTGGCCGCCGCTGTGGCCCTGCCACTGGTGGCCCAGGCCGCCTGCGGGCCGCTCCTCATCCTCCTCCAGCCCTCGGTGGGGCCTGGTCGGTTCCCGCCAACCTGCTCAGTGAGCCGGCGGCTGTCGTCGCCACCATCAGCGGGCTGCTGGCCGCGCTGATCCTCCAGCCTGGCCTCGCGGCCGCCACCGTCATCGCCTGGCCGGCGCTCGTGGCCTGCTCCTGGATGGTGTGGGTCGCCGGGTTCTTCGCCCACCCTGCCCGGCGCCACCCTGCCCTGGCCGGACGGCCTCACGGGTGCCCCTGGCACTGGGGGCCTGCGAGATCAGGGGCCCTGCTCCTGGTGGCTCCCCGCACCCGCCGCGCCCTGCTGGAGGACTGGGGACGGTTGACGCGGGCCCGCTCGTGGCAGAGCTTGCCCCATGGCAGCGACGCGAACCTCCCGCTCCCGGGGCCAGCGCAACGCACCGGCTGGACTCCGCTGGGACCAGGCCCAGCTGGCGCCGATCGTCCTCATCCGCGCCGGCGAGGAGGTCCTCGCCGACCGTGCGGTATCGAGTCTTCTGGCGCAGGCCAAGGCCAGGACCCCGACCACCGAGGTCACGCGCCTCGAGGCCGCCACCTACGAGCCCCACCAGCTCGAGCACCCTCGTGTCGCCCTCCCTGTTCAGGAGCCCCGGCTCGTCTACGTCCCCCGCCCTGGAGCAGATGACAGACGCCCTCCTGGCCGACCTCATCGCCTACGTGGGCGCCGCCGACCCCGAGGTCAGCGTCATCCTGCGCCACAACGGGGGGCAACGGGGCAAGCGTCTGCTCGACGCCATCAAGGCCTCGCCCTACCCGACCGTCCAGTGCGACGCCATCAAGAGCGCCAAGGACAAGTCCTCCCTGGTCGTGGCCGACGTGCGCCGCGCCGGGCGGAGCATCGCCCCCGAGGCCGTGAGCGCCCTCGTCGATGCCCTGGGCAGCGACGTGCGCAAGCTGATGCTCCGCCGTCGACCAGCTCTCGCCGACACCCAGGGCACCATCAGCGTTGACCACGTGCGCACCTACTACGCCGGGCGCATCGAGGCCACCGGCTTCACCGTGGCCGACGCCGCCGCGGCCGGCAACACCCCGGCCGCCATCACCGCCCTGCGCCACGCCGTGGCCACCGGAACCGACCCGGTGGCCATCGTCGCCGCCCTGGCGATGAAGGTGCGCCAGCTAGCCCGGGTCGCGGCCGCCGGGGGCCGTCGCCAGAGCCCGCCGAGCTGGGCATGGCGCCCCTGGCAGGGTGGACCGGGCCCGCCGCGAGCTCAGGGCTGGTCCGACGACGCCCTGGCCGCCTCGATCCTGGCGGTCGCCCGGGCCGACGCCGAGGCCAGGGCGCCAGCCGCGATCCCGTCTACGCCGTGGAGCGCGCGGTTCTGACGATCTGCGATGCCCGCCGCTCGGGCACCGTCGGCGCTGAGCCGCCCTCAGACCCGCATGGCGGCCAGTGTGAGCGCCGTGGACATCGCCGCACACGCCGCCTCGTAGCCCCTTGTCCTCGTCCGAGCCCGGACCGCCGCAGCGGGCCAGAGCCTGGGCCTCGTCGTCGCACGTGAGCACGCCGAAGCCCACCAGCACCCCGGTGTCGAGCGCCGCCCGGCTCAGTCCGTCTGTCGCGGCCCGGCACACGTAATCAGTGCGGGGTGCCGCCGCGGATGACGACGCCCAGCGCGACGACCGCCTCGGCACCGCCCGCGCGGCGGCCCGCGGCGAGCACCGGGAGCTCGAAGGGACCCACCGCCCGCACGACGCTCGCCTGAGCTCCAGCCTCCTCGACGGCGCGCAGCTCGGTGACAGGCCCTCCATGACACGCTCGTGCCACTGGGCGGCGACGACTGTCACCTTCATGCCCCCGCGCGTGAGGTGCGCTCTGCTCAGAGCGCCCCGGATCCGCTCATCGTGTCTCTCCCTCGTTCTCGTCGGTCTTGTGCCAGGGCGCATCGTCGGCCGTCTCCTCACCGGGCAGCACCTCCGTGCGGGACCCGGTGGGCTCGAGCCAGTGAGCAGATGGCCCATGCGGTCGCGCTTGGTGCGCAGGTAGCCGAGGTTCTCCCCGTTGGCGAGGTCGGCGTCGATGTCCTGGAGCGGACGCTCACGCCGTAGTGCTCCAGGCCTGTGACCTTGTCGGGTTGTTCGTCATGAGGCTCGATCGAGCGCACGCCCAGGTGCCGCAGCACCTGGGCGGCGGTGGCGTAACTGCGGGCGTCGGCCGGCAGCCCCAGCGCGACGTTGGCGTCGGTGTCCATTCCTCCTCCTGCAGCGCGCGTGGGCGCGGAGCTTGTCGATGAGCCCGATGCCGCGCCCCTCGTGGTCGGAGGCGTGAGACGAGGGACCCCGCGGCCGCGGGCGCCGATCGCCTCCATGGCGGCGCGCAGCTGCGGCCCGCAGTCGCAGCGCAGGGAGGACGGACGTCGCCGGTCAGGCAGGCGGAGTGGACGCGGGTGAGGACGTCCTCACCGTCCGCGACGCGGCCGCACACGAGCGCGAGGTACTCGGTGCCGTCGACCCTGCTGCGCAGGGCGTGGGCGGTGAACTCCCCGTGCGCGGTGGGCAGGTGCGTCGAGACGACCTCCTCGACGAGATCCTCGTGCAGCCACCGGTGGCGCTCCAGGTCGCCGACCGTGATCATGGGCATGGCGTGGGCGTCGGCGAGCTCTCGCAGCTGGTGGCGGCGCGCCATGGTGCCGTCGTCGTTGACGATCTCCACGAGGACGCCCACGGGGCGGTTGCCCGACAGGTGCATGAGGTCGACGGCGGCCTCGGTGTGACCGCGGCGCGTGAGGATCCCCGCCCTCGCGTGCACGCAGGGGAAGACGTGGCCGGGGTGGACGAGGTCGGTCGGTACTGAGCCCGGGTCCGCCAGGACACGGATGGTGCAGGCCCGATCGGTGGCGCTCACGCCCGTGGTGATGCCCGTGCGTGCGTCGGCGCTCAGCGTGAAGGCCGTCCTCTTGGGATCGGTGTTGTGCTCGGTCATCATGGGGATGCCCAGGCGGTCGAGCTCCTGGGCCGTCATGGGTGTGCAGATGATGCCGGTCGAGTGTCGGATCGCGAAGGCCAGCTGCTCGGTCGTGGCGGTCGCCGCGGGGAAGATGAGGTCCCCTCGTTCTCCCGCTCTCATCGTCGACGACGACGACCGTCCGGCCCTCGCGGAGGGCGGCGAGGGCGTCCTCGACGCTGTCCATGCGTGTGTCCGGGCGCACGCTCCTGGTGCTCAGCATGCCTGCCGATCCTCCTCGCCCAGGCGGGCGCCCAGAAGACGCTCGGCGTACTTGGCCATGACGTCGACCTCGAGGTTGACCCGTTCTCCCGGCCGCCTCGTGCCCAGAGTCGTGCGTCGCAGCGTCTCCGGGATGAGGGCCGACGCTGGTGACGCCCCTGCTCCCGGCGTGGGGGAGGCGTCGGGGGGCGTTGTGCTGGGCGTCCTCGACGTCGACGACGGTCAGCGACACCCCGTCGAGGCCACCGATCCCTTGACGGCGACGTAGCGGGCGATTTCCTGCGGCAGACCGACGCGCAGGAGGTCCCAGTGCTCGCCGTGGCTGCGGTCGAGGGACCTCGGCGGTGGCATCGACGTGCCCCTGAACGATGTGCCCGCCGAGCCGGTCGGTGGCGCGCAGGGCGCGCTCGAGGTTGACCGGGTCTCCGGGCGCCTGGGAGCCCAGGGTGGTGCGCGTGAGAGTCTCCGCCATGAGGTCGGCGGTGAAGGTGCTCCCGTGCATGGCGGCGACCGTCAGGCAGCACCCGTTGACGCTGATGGAGTCGCCCAGGCTCGCGTCCTGGGTGACGGTGGGCACCTCGACCGTCAGCCGGGCGCAGTCCTCGATGGTCTCGAGCCGGACGACGCGTCCGAGCTCCTCGACGATTCCGGTGAACATCAGTGACTCTTCCTCGGTGTGGCGGCGGATAGGGGGATGAGTGCGGTCCCGGTGGTCCGGGCGTTGGCTGTGCCGCGGCCTCGGGCCGGAGGGGCGTCGGGGTCGGCGTCGTCGGCCCCAGGTCACCGGGAGAGGCGGATGGCGAGTCCCGTCGTCCGCGCCGAGGACCTCGACGCGGGGATGACGTAGCCGCAGGGCATCGGTGATCGTCGTCGCCCCGAAGTCGGCGATGGCGGCCGGTCCCGCGCCCAGAAGTGCGGGGGCCGTGTAGGCGACGACCTCGTCGACGACGCCGGCGCGCAGGAAGGCGGTCGCGAGGTCGGGCCTCCTTCGAGGAGGGACGTGGCGGATCTCGCGCTCGGCGAGCACGGCGAGGACGGTGCGCGGGTCGTGGTCGGGCGGGAGGAGATGGCGGTCGTCGGCGAGCACCCGGAGGTGGGAGGCAGGCGCCTGGAACCGACGATGACGCGCAGCGGCTGGAGGTGAGCCGGGGCGGGCTCTCCCGTCTCGTCACGGACTGTGAGGGCCGGGTCGTCGGCGAGGACGGTGCCGGTGCCCACCATGATGGCGTCGCACTGACGGCGCAGGTGGTGGGCGTCGCGGCGGGCCGCCGTCGGGGTGATCCACCGGCTGGTGCCGTCGGCGGCGGCGATACGGCCGTCGGGTGGCGGCGAGCTTCCACGTCACCGTGGGGGCGGCCGCGGGTCACGGCCAGGGAGCCACGGGCGGTTGAGACGTGCGGCGTCTTGGGAGCACAGCCCGCGCCGTACCCGCACGCCGGCGGCCTCCAGCGTCGCCGCGCCGCCTCCGGCCTGCTCGGTTGGGTCGTCCTGGGCGTAAATGACCTCGGCCACGCCCGCGGCGAGGAGCGCCTGGACGCACGGGCCGGTGCGGCCCTCGTGGTTGCACGGCTCGAGGGGTGACCACGGCGGTCGCTCCCTGGGCGGAGGCACCCGCCGCGGCGAGTTCGCCAGCGCGTCGACCTCGGCGTGGGCGGTGCCGGCGCCACGGTGGTGGCCCTCGGCGGAGACGTCGCCGTCGGCGGAAGGATGACGCAACCGACCCTGGGGTTGGGGCCGGGCGGCGCGTCGGGGAGGCCGCGGCCCGGAGGGCGCGTCGCATCGCAGCCGTCTGCACGGGGGTGAACGAAGTCATCCGGTCCTCTCCCTCGGGTGCGCTGGGGAGAGACACCGCCAGCCCGGGCTCACCGGGTGCACAGCACCGGTACGGCGTGGTGTGTCATGTGCGCTTCCCATCCGGACTCTCACCGTCGGTCAGGAGTTCCACCTGGTCAGCCGGTCGCTGGATGCGACCGGGTCGCGGACTGTCACCGCCGGTTCGGACTTTCACCGACCCCAGAGCACGAGCTCATCTCGTTGGGGAGAATGTACCGCGTGCGAGTGCGTCAGCCGCCTCCCCGCACTCATGTGACCAGTCCCACCTCAACAGGGGTGTCCGGATGCGGGCGGCGCCGCAGGCAGGCCGCCCGCGCCCAGGCCTCACTTCTTGCGGTACAGGGACTTGGTGGCGTAGACCGGCTCGTTGGTGACCTGGACCCCCAGGGCGCGGAAGATGCCCTCGTCCACCGACCCCAGGATCGTTGAGGTGTGGACGTCGCAGCCCCGCAGCGTCTCGAGCTGGTCGAGTGCCTTGCAGGGCGTTGTCGTCCCCGTTGGCGGACACGGCCAGGGCGATGAGCACCTCGTCGGTGTGCAGCCGCGGGTTGCGGCTGCCCAGTCCCTGGGTCTTGAGTTTCTGGATGGGTTCGATGGAGGCCGGAGCCAGCAGGTCAACGCCGTCATCGATCCCGGCCAGGACCTTGAGGGCGTTGAGCAGCATCGCCGAGGAGCAGCCCAGCAGGGGCCGGTCTTACCCGTCACGATGCGCCCGTCGGGCAGCTCGATCGCTGAGGCGGGCTCACCGGTGGCCGCGGCCACCTCCAGCGTGGGCGGCACGACGGGACGGTCCTCCTTGCTGACCCCACCTTGGCCGCGAGCAGCGCGATCCGTTGGGACTGGACGGGGCGATGACCTCGCGCTTCTCGGTCACCAGGGCACGGTAGTAGCGGCGGATGATCTCCTGGCTGGCGGCCTGCCGGCAGGCCTCGTCATCAGCAGATGCAGTTACCCGCCATGTTGACGCCCATGTCCGTGGGGAGGCGTAGGGCGAGGATCCCAGGATCTCCTCGAACAGACGGGTCAGGACCGGGAAGACCTCGACATCGCGGTTGTAGTTGACGGTCTGGACGCCGTGGGCCGCCAGGTGGAAGGGTCGATCATGTTGACGTCGTCGGGTCCGCGGTGGCGGCCTCGTGAGGCGATGTTGACCGGGTGGTCAGGGGAGGTTCCAGATCAGGGAAGGTCTCGAACTTCGCGTAGCCCGAGAGATGCCCGCAGGTGGTCGTGGTAGATCTGGGACGGGCAGGTGGCCATCTTGCCCGCTGCCCGGGCCGGGGGCGAGTGACCACCACGAGGTCCAGCTGGTCTCGATGTACTCGTTGCGCCCGTAGCCCTCCTCGGAGACGATACGAGGCGACGTCGCCGAGGGTAGCCGGGGATGGGAAGTGACGGTAGACCGTGATGTCCAGCGACTCCAGCTTGCGTTTGAAGTCATGGGCCTGACGGTTTGTCCTCGGTCCGCACTGGGTCACGACGACGCTGCCCACGTAGAGCCCGTAGCTGCGGAAGGCGTCGATGTGGCGCAGCAGGTCGTCCTCGTAGGGAGATGCCCAGGTCTGCACGGACCTTGTTGCGGGCGAGGGTGCTTGGCGTTGACCGCCATGACGATCTCGACCTCATCGGCCAGCTCGGCGAGCATGACGATCTTGTTGTCGGGGTGAAGCCCGGCAGCACGCGCGAGGCGTGCATGTCGTCGATAGAGCTTCCTCCGAACTCCAGATGAGAGCTTGCCGCCGAACTGGGCGCGGCGCTCCGCGATGTGGCTGGACTGCATCCGCAGGTACTTGTCGCGGTCGAATCCGATGCGCAATGGGCTCTCCTTGAAGCGGTCTGATGAACGGGGTGAGGATATGGAAAAAGGGAGGCGCCTCCCCGGTGGGAGAGCGCCCTTCAGATGCTCACTGCTGCGGTGGCCTCAGATCGAGGCGACGCGCTTGGCAACTTGGACTTGCGGTTGGCGGCCTGGTTCTTGTGGATGACGCCCTTGGAGACGGCCTTGTCCAGCTTGCGGGAGGCGGCCTTGAGGTGCTCGAGCGCGGCGTCCTTGTCACCGGCCTCGACGGCCTCGCGCACGCGGCGCACGTAGGTCTTGAGCTCGGACTTGACGGACTTGTTGCGCAGGCGGGCCTTCTCGTTGGTCTTGATGCGCTTGATCTGGGACTTGATGTTCGCCACGGTGAAACTTTCTCGCGTCTGATTGGTCGATGGCCGGAGAGAGGGTTCGCGCCACGGGCTGACATGAGGTGGTGGGGCACCTGGCTGACCCGGTCGCCGGACCCCGCAGCCGGCCAGGCCAGAGGTCCAGTAGGCGACTGTATCAGTCAGGATCCCCGTGTCCCCAGGCGTGAAACGGGGTGCAGGCGTGAGGTGTATCGCCCCATGACCCGCTGCGCTCGGGCTGCGCTGCGCAGGCGCTCAGGAGTGAGTGGTGGCGCAGGGCGGCCACGACGCCGTCGAAGACCTCCCGGTTCATCGTGGCCCCCTCGCGTCGCACCGAGGCCGGCTCCACCAGGAGCAGGCGGTCCAGGCGCACCTCGCTGGGGCGGCCCTGGCGGTCCCAGTCGCCAGTGCCGACGTCGTGCCAGAAACGGCCCCAGCGCGCCTCCTGGGCGGCATCGCGGTCGTGGTCCTTGCTCGTCATCTGGGCCCGACCAGGCGGAGTCTCGTGACGTGCCAGGACCAGGACCGGCCGGTCCTTGCCCTGAGCGGATCCTCCTCGAAGGGAACCCAGGCCCACACCACCTCACCGGGGTCGGCGTCGCCGTCGGGGTCGGGGAGTAGCCGAAGGCGGGCAGCCCCAAGGTGGAGACGTCGTAGACGCTGACGCCTCGCGACGAGGGGGTCGCCGCTCTCGTCGAGCCGTTGTCGTGGGGAGCAGGGGATGAGGCGGGGTCAGCTTCGTCGTCGATGACGGCTTTAGGATCGCGAGCCCGCGCGGGCTCAGCGGAACCGGAAGCCGTGCTGCCGGAGGTGCCTGACGGCGCGGAAGGCTTCTGAGTGGGGGCGTCGGAGGCGGCACGCCCGAGCAGGGTGAGGATCCGGTTGAGAAGGCTGGCCATGGGCGTCACCCTACCGTCGGACGTGATGGCGGTTCATAGACGACTCGGCGGTCCTCTCCCAGGTGTGGTGAGAGGACCGCCGGTGATGGCGCCTGTGACCGCGACCGTGCGGCGCGCCCGGAGGCTCGCCTTGGTGAGGTGCTAGTTCCCTGTGCGTGTCACGGGGGTGCAGATCGTGTGGGTCCCGGCCTCGGTACCGCCCTCACTGCCGGCGAGGTCGATCCGGGTGGTCAGTCCCTTGGAGGGGTCTTTGGGATCGCAGGTGCCCAGGGACTTCCAGGTCTCCTCGGTGACCGCCTCGGCGTTGACCTGGTAGGTGTTGGTGAAGGTCATCGTGGTTGACGAGTTGGCGTTCAGGGAGTCACCGGTACGCAATGACAAGGAGCCGTCATCCTGGATGGCGTAGTTGTCCGGGCCGACCCACCACGGGGTACCGGTACCTGTCACGCTCTTGAGGGAGAAGCCGGCGGAGACCCCGGGCCGCAGGACGATATCGGAGCTGGATCCGTTGGCGTCGGTGGTGTTGGTGAAGGTGACGGTGTAGCCGACCTCGACCTCATAAGTGCCGGTGGGGGCTGCCTCGACCAAGAGATCCGTGGGATGAGTCTCCACCTCAATCACCGGCCGGTCGTTGACGTAGTCGCTGGAGAAGGTCTGGTTGCCGGTGGTGAGTGCGGCCTTGACCCGGTTGCGTCCCACGACGCCGGTCAGGTCCACCTGGCAGGTGATGTCCTTGCCCTGGGGACCTTCGCTGTACCGCTGGAGACTGGTGAGGTTCTCGGCCGGTCCCGTGGCGGAGACGACCTTGCCTCCGAAGGCGGTCAGGTCGCAGGTCAGAGGTGCCCACCTGGGCCTGTCCCTGGTCCCGGCCGGCGGAGATGGTGAAGTCGGACAGGGGCGTGGTGGAGTCGTTCCTCGCCGTCATGGTGAAGCGGGAAGTGTCCTTGGCGGCGCCGTCGACCCTGATCTCCTTGGTGGACACGGTGGCGTGAGCCTCGCTGGCAGCGGGCTTGTGCGCGCTGACAGTGGGCCGAAGAATCGCGTTGTGCGTGGAGACCTCGATGGTGGGGGTGAAACGGTAGCTGCGCGCGTCCGCGCCGGGAGCCACCACCGTGGTCCCCAGATCCAGGTCGAGGTAGCTGCTCTTGTCCCAGTAGGTGTAGAAGTTGACCTCATAGGTCAGCTTCAGGTGCTCAGGAGTGCAGGAAACGGCTTTGACCGAGCCGATGGACTCACCCAGCAGGGGGTTGTACAGCTCAGAGATGGAGCTCAGCTCGGAGTCCACGATCAAGGCCGGGGGCTCACCCTCGCCCTTGTCGATGTAGAAGGAGCTCGTCCCGGCCACCTCGTCACCGTTCTGGGAAGGGCAGGTCCAGGTCCACTGGCCCGGCACGGAGTCGGCCTCAATGGTGACGTTCGTGGCGCTCTTCGGGGCAATGGCCGATGGGATGCGGACCCTCCAGCTCAGGCAGCCCTCGGCATTGCCGGAGCCATGGCAGCCGGCACTGGCCGTGTGGTAGAGCCCTCCACGGTGATGTCGGTATCAGCGGACGCCGGAGCGGCGACGGCTGCCGGCGGCGAGCAGGGGAGAGCCAGGGCGATGCGTAGGAGGCGCCGCCGAGGAAGCGGGTGGGGAGGATGGGAAGTGCATGAGCACGCCTTTCGGTGAGGTGGATGGGAATGAGGAACGAATGCGTCTTCAACGGACTGCTTCTTACTGGAATGGGATTCTCGTTGTGGGAGAAAGCCATACGAAGGTCGGATAGGCGGTACTCACCTATCCGACCTTCAACCAGCCAGTTGACCGGCCTGAGCTCGTGCTCAGTTCTTTGTGCGCGTCACGGTGGTGCAGGTCGAGTAGGTGCCGGGCTCAACCCCATCGCTGCCGACGACGTCGATCTGGGTGGTCAGTCCCTGGGAGGGGTCTCTGGGGTCGCAGGTGCCCAGGGCCTTCCAGGTGTCCTCGGTGACCGCCTCGGCGTTGACCTCGTAGAAGGTGGTGAAGGTCATCGTGGTTGATGAGTTGGCGTGCAGGGTGTCTTCCGTGGACAGCGGCACGGAGCCATCCGGGTTGGATCGCGTAGTCGTCCATGCTGATCCACCACGGGACACCGCTGCCCCACACGTACTTGAGCGTGAAGCCGGCGGGGACCCGGGGTGCAAAACGATATCGGAGGTCTGTCCGTCGGCGTCGGTGGTGTTGGTGAAGGTGACGCTGTAGCCGACCTCGACCTCATAGGTGCCGGTGGGGTCGGCCTCAACGCCGCGATCAGTGGGCTGGACCTTCACCTCGCTGATGGGGCGGTCCTTGGTGTAGTCGCTGGAGAAGGTCTGGTCCGTCGGTGGTGAGTGCGGCCTTGAAAGTGTTGCGTCCCACGACGCCGCTGAGGTCCACCTGGCAGGCGATGTCCTTGCCCTGGGGGACCTTCGCTGCGCCACCGGAGACCGTGAGGTTCTCGGCTGGGCCCTTGGCGGAGACGACCTCGCCGCCGAAGGCGGTCAGGTCGCAGGTCAGGGCGGTCACCTGGGCCTGTCCCCTGGACCGGCTGGCGGAGATGGTGAAGTCGGACAGGGGTGTGGCCGAGTCGTTCCTCGCCGTCATGGTGAAGCGGGAGGCGTCCTTGGCGGCACCGTCGACCGCGACCTCCTTGGTGGACACGGTGGCGTGAGCTGCGCTGGCAGCCGGCTTCTGAGCCGTGAGCGGTGGGCGTGAGAACCAGGCTGGCCCGCGGAGGTCGTGATCTTCGGGCTGAAGGTATAGCTGCGTGCGTCCGCGCTGGGGCCACCACTGTGGTCCCGAGGTCCAGGTCGGGATAGGAGCTCTGGTTCCCAGGTGGCGAAGTCGACCTCGTAGGTCAGGCTCAGGTGCTCTGGGGTGCAGGAAACCGCTGTGACCGAGCCGGCGCTGTCCCCGTTCTGGTTGTAGTACAGGTGGTCGAAGAAGCCCAGGCCGGAATCGGCCAGCTTCGATGCGAGCTCGTCCTTGCCCTTGTCGATGTAGAAGGCGCTGGTCCCGGCTACCCTGTCGCCGTCCGGGGAGGGCAGGACCAGGTCCACTGACCCGGCACGGAGTCGGCCTCAATGGTGACGGTGGTGGATGAGTTCGGGGCGACGGTCGAGGGACGCGCACACCCCAGCTCAGGCAGCCGTCGGCATTGTCGGAGCCGTGGCATCCAGCGCCGGCCGGGTGGTAGCGCCCCTCCACGGTGATACCGGTGTCCGGGGTGGCGGTCGGGACGGCTGCGCTCACCGGAGCGGCAACGGCGCCGACGGTGAGCAGGGGAAGAGCGATGGCGACGCTCAGGAGGCGTTGCCGCAGCCAGCGGGAAGAGAAGGTGGGGTGTGCACGAGCACGCCTTTCTCCGAGGGGATCAGGATGGGAACCAATTGCCTCATTAATATATCGTCAAGAAGGACATTATCAAAGGTTGGAATACTCCCTACATGCGACCTTTTCCCCGTTAGGAATGGCGAAGACGAAGGTCGGGTGAGCGACGACTTTCGCCTGCCGACCTTCGTCAATCAGATCGACCGACCGATATTCCTGGTCAGTTCTTCGTGCGCGTCACGGTGGTGCAGGTCGAGTGGGTCCCGGCCTCGATGCCGGCGTAGCTGCCGGCGATGTCGATCCGGGTGGTCAGTCCCTGGGAGGGTCCTGGGGTTGCAGGTGCCCAGGGCCTTCCAGCCTTCCTCGGTGATGGCGTCGGCGTTGACCGTGTAGGTGTTCGTGAAGGTCATCGTGGTGGAAGAGTTGGCGTGCAGGGCATCGCCCGTGGACAGCGACACGGAGCCATCCGGTCGGATCGCATAGTCGTCCTCGTGTGATCCACCAGGGGTACCAGTACCTGTCACGTTCTTGAGTGTGAAGCCGGCGGGGACCGTGTGGTCGCAGGACGATATCGGAGCCGGATCCGTCGGCGTCGGTGGTGTTGGTGAAAGGTGACGGTGTAGCCGACTCTCGACGTCGTAGGTGCCGGTGGGGGCTGCCTCGACGTTGCTCGTGCGCCCTTGACCGAGACCTCGCCACTGGGCGGTCGTTGATGTAGTCGCTGGAGAAGCTCTGGTCGCCGGTGGTGAGGGCGGCCTTGAAGGTGTGCGTCCGACGACGCCGCTGAGGTCCACCTGGCGGGTGATCTCCTTGCCCTCGGGCACCTTCGCTCTGCCACTGGAGACCCTTGAGGCTCTCGGCCGGGCCCTTGGCGGAGACGACCTCGCCGCCGAGGCGGTCAGGTCTGAGGTCAGGAGCGGTCGCCGAGGCCTGCCCCCTGCTGCGCGGACGTCGATGGTGAGAGTCGGACGAGGGTGGTCGAGTCGTTCTTCGCCTTCGTGGTGAAGCGCCCGGCGTCCCTTGGCGGCGCCATCGATCGTGACCTCCTCGGTGGTGACGGTGGCGTGAGGGTACTGGCGGCGGGCTTCTGCGCCGTGGCGGTGGGGGTCTGCAGCGTGCCATCAGCCGGAGGTCGTGATCTTCGGGCTGAAGGTGTAAACGCGCGTCCACACCGGGGGCCGCGACTGTCGTCCCGATGCTCAGGTCCAGGTAGGAGCCCTCTTCCCGGACCAGTGAATCGATCTTGTAGGTCAGGCTGAGGTGCTCGGGTGTGCAGTCCACGTTGGTGGGCAAATCCAGCGCTCAAGCCCGTGCTTGTCGTAATACGAGCTGGTCGGCTACTCCAAGGTCGGAGGAGGCCAGCTGTTTGAGCTCTCCGTTGGCGGAGTGGTTGAAGAACGCCGCCGTGCCGGCGACACGGCTCGTCGAGGGGCAGGTCCAGGTCCACTGGCCCGGCACGGAATCAGCCTCGACAGTGACGGTGAGCTCCTGTTTGGGCGCGATGGTGGACGGGACTCGCAGGCCCCAGCTGAGGCACTCGGCGGCATTCTCCTTGCCGTGGCAGCCCGAACCGCCGGGGTTATAGCCTTCCGGACACGGTGATTCCGCTGTCCGTCGGAGCCTGGAGGCGCCGGCTCCGCCTGAGCCGGGGAGTGATGAGGCCGGCGACCAGGAGTGGAAGGGCCATGGCGACGCCGAGCAGGCGCCGCCATGGCCGTGAGGGACGGGAACGTAAAATACTCATGAGCATGCCTTTCTCCGAGGTTATCAGGGTGAGGGATGGGTTGTCTCATCAACATATAGATGAGTTGGTCGATATTGGATGTGTATTGTTCCCTCCAAGTCGGGTCGTCTGGGCTGGATGAGAGTGGGGCGCCCATAACGACAGAGGTCGGGCGCGCGAAGGTCTTTCGAAGCGCCCGACCTCTGTCATTCCGTTCTTCCGTGGCTCTAACGGGGCACTGCGTTCTCAGCAGGCTTCTTCACGGTTGCTGTGATCTTCTGAGAGTGTGTTGTCTGCGGAGGTCGTGACGGTCGGCGAGAAGGAGTAGGTGTACTCGCCCGGATCCCTGGGGTCGTCGTGGTCGTTCCAAAGCTCAGGTCGAGGTATGAGCCCTCGGAGCGCACCAGGTGATCGATCTTGTAGGTGATGCTCAGATGCTCCGGGGTGCACGTGACGGCGTCGACCTGTCCGGCGCTGTCTCCCGTATACGCCGTAATGAGAGCTGCGCGAGGATCTGAGCTGGACTCGCTCAGCTTCCTGGTCCCCTGCTCGTAGGGGTCGTAGAACGCTGCCGTGCCGGCGATCCCGGTCGCTCGCGAGGCAGTTCCAGACCCACTGGCCGGGGGCGGAGTCGGCCTCAATGGTGACGGTGAGGTCCTTCTTCGGTGCGATGGTGGACGGGACTGCGCAGGCCCCAGCTGAGGGCAGTCGGCGCTGGTGCCCGAGCCCCTGGCATCCCGGCGCCGCTCGAGTTGTAGATGCCCGGAGGCGATGATGCTCTCGTGCCGGGGGCGGCCTGCGCCGGCGAGGTGAGCAGGCCGGCGACGAGCAGGGGCAGGGCTGTGGCGACGCCGGCAAGGCGTCGCCATGAGCGCTGGAATGCGGTGCGTAGAGCGCATCGGTCTGCCTTTCTCGGGGTGGCCGGGTGGGCAGGGTGGATATGGACTGTCGACAACGTCTGTCCGAACAGTCAATATCGAAGCGGGATTGTCCCCGTGAGTTCTATCACGGCGACAGGACACGACGGTCGGTGACCGGTGCTTCGTGTCCCGACGCTCTGCTATCGACGCCGGCTGATCGGTCGGCCGTCAGTGCTCGACGCGTGGCCTCCTTCATGGTGGCGGTGAAGGCGACGAGCTCGCTGCGCAGCGCCCCGAGCGCGTAGTGGCGCCGCTCCTCGCTGCCGGGTCCCGTCGCGTGCTCGGCGGAGGTGGCGGCCACGATCTCGGGGGCGTAGCGCTCAACGATCTTGACCGTGGCCGAGCCGCTGATCGCGCCGTCGGCGCCCGCGGCGATGGCCTCGGAGACCTGCTCGGGCGTGGAGATGCCGAAGCCCAGCATGACGGGCGCAGCGGCGTCGGCTCGCAGGCGCTCCACCGACTCGGCGAGACCCCATCGACGGACGAGGCCCTCTCGGTGCCAGTCACGCCCACCCGGGGAGACGGCGTAGACGTAGCCCGCGTGAGGCCGCCGCCACCGCGTCCAGGGTCTCGGTGGCGGCCGACGGCGGGCGCGATGTAGACGGCGTCGACACCGGCCGCCTCAGCGGCGCTGGCTGAAAAGCGGCCGACTCGCGGATCGGGACGTCGGGCAGCAGGACTGAGTCGATACCGGCCTGCGCGCACTCGTCGTGAAAAGCGCTCCAGGCCCATCGCGAAGGGGACGTTGCCGTGAGATGAGCATGCCGATGGGCAGTCTGCGGATGGCGCCGGCGCACCCGCTCGACCACCTCCAGGCAGTCGCGGGACCGTCCCCGCGGCCAGGGGCACGCACGTGGGCCCTCTGGATCGTGGGGCCGTCGGCGACCGGGTCGGTGAAGGGCACGCCCAGCTCAGGGCGTCAGCCCCACCTGCGATGAGAGGGCCTCGATGACGGCCTCGCTGGTGGTCGGGTCGAGGGTCGCCAACCATGACGAAGGGGACGAAGGCGCCCTCACCGCGCTCCTTGAGAGCGGCGAACATCGCGGGGTAGCGGCTCATGTCAGAACTCCTCGTCCGGGTCGGTGCTCGTGCCTGCGTTCAGGCCGGCGTACTCAGTGCGCTTGCCCATCTGCTCCACCATGCGCGCGGCCCGGGCCACGGCGCCGTCGGTGGAGAACGAGCCGCCCAGCCGCGCCCTGCACCTGGTCGAGGTCCTTGTCCCCTCGACCCGACAGGCACACGAGCAGGATCGGGGCTCATCGCCGGCGGGCACCTCCGGGCCATGGCCAGTGCCTGGGCCAGGGCATGGGCCGACTCCACGGCCGGGATGATCCCCTCGTGGCGCGACAGCAGCCGGAAGGCCTCGATAGCGTCGTCATCGCTGATGCCGACGTACCTGGCCCTGCCGGTGTCCGACAGCCAGGCGTGCTCGGGCCCCACGCCCGGATGGTCCAAACCCGCGGACACGGAGAAGGACTCCTCGACCTGCCCCTCGGAGGTGCGCATGAGGTAGCTGCGCGCCCCGTGGAGGATCCCCACCAGGCCCCGTTGATGGGGGCGCCGTTGCGCGGCGTGTCCAGCCCCTCGCCGGCGGGTTCGACGCCCGATGAGCTCGACGCCCGGGATCGTCGATGAACTCGGCGAACATACCGATCGCGTTGGAGCCCCCGCCCACGCAGGCGATGACCGAGTCCGGCAGGCGCCCTGTCAGCCCCAGGACCTGGGCACGGGCCTCCCGGGAGATGACCCGGTGGTACTCGCGCACGATCGTGGGGAAGGGGTGGGGACCGGCGGCAGTGCCCAGCAGGTAGTGGGTGTCGGCAAAAGAGGCGGTCCAGTCGCGCAGCGCCTCGTTGACGGCGTCCTGAGCGTGCCGGCCCCGCTGTCCACCGGTACCACCGTGGCGCCCATGAGCTCCATACGCTCCACGTTGGGCGCCTGGCGCACGACGTCGGTGGCCCCCATGTAGATGGTGCAGTCCAGTCCCAGCAGAGCGCAGACCATGGCCGTGGCCGTCCCGTGCTGTCCGGCGCCGGTCTCGGCGATGATGCGCTGCTTGCCCATCCTCTTGGCCAGGAGGGCCTGGCCCAGGACCTGGTTGCCCTTGTGGGCGCCGCCGTGGACCAGGTCCTCGCGCTTGAGCAGGATGCGGGCGTTGCCCTCCAGAGGCAGGTTGCGCAGCTCTGTGACGGCCGTGGGGCGCCCCAGGTAGCGGGTCATGAGCGTGTCCAGCTCGGCTGCGAAGGCGGGGTCCGCCTGGGCATCGATGAAGGCGTCCTCGAGCTGGTCCAGGGCAGGAATGAGCAGCTCAGGGCACGAACTGGCCGCCGTAGGGGCCGAAGAACGCGGGAGGCGCGGGTGATGCCCCGCCTGCCGCCCTCGCCCGGCTCCTGGCCCGACGACGCCGCGTCCTGGCTCTGGGGCTGTCCGTCCCGGCTGAGGGCAGCGGGACCGCGGTGGCCAGATCCCGGGCGGCCTCGGCCGGGTCGGGGGCGCCGGACAGGGACGAGCCCACCAGGAGGGCGTCCACCAGGCCGGACAGGCGCCGTACGTCGTCGGGTGCGCCGACCCCGACTCGCCGATGAGGACCACCCCGGCCGGGGCCAGCGGGGCCATCTCCTCGGTGCGCGCCAGGTCCGTCTCCAGGGTGCGCAGGTCGCGGTTGTTGATGCCGATGACCTCGGCGCCCAGCGCCGCCGCCCGGTGCATCTCCTCCGGCGTGGAGACCTCCGTGAGCACCTCCATGCCCAAGGAGTGCGCCAGCTCGGCCAGCTCGCGGTAGACGTCGTCGGGCACGACCGAGAGCATGAGCAGGACCGCGTCCGCCCCCAGGCTGCGGGCCGCCAGCACCTGGACCTCATCGACGATGAAGTCCTTGCACAGGACGGGTACGTCCACCACCTCGCGCACGGTCGCCAGGTCGTCGAAGGAGCCGTTGAAGCGGTCGGGCTCAGTGAGTACCGAGACCGCGGCGGCGTAGGGCGCGTACTGCGTGGCCAACGAGGCCGGGTCGTAGTCGGAGCGGATGGTGCCGCGCGAGGGCGAGGCCGCCTTGCACTCCATGATGAGAGCCGGTTGCGGGCTGCGGCTCTGGCCATTGCGGGTGCGCAGTGCAGCGGCGAGGGAGCGCTGCGAGCGCGCCAGTCCTCGACGCTCAGGTGCCCGAAGCGCGCGCGCAGCTCGTCGATGCGCTCACGGCGTGCCTGCACGATCGAGTCCAGGACCGTGCCCGTGGCGATGAGGCGGGCCTCAACCGGCTCGCGGTGGGTGCGTTCGCCGGGGTCCGGGGCCGAGGAGCCGGCATCCACGGAGTCAGTGGGGGCGGTGTCGGAGGTGGTCACGGTCTCTCCTCAGGCCCGCTCGGCGGCTGAATCGCCGGCCGGGTCACTGGCCAGATCGCCGGCTTTGGTCATGGACTCCAGGTGGCGGGCCACACCGCCGGAGCGGATCTGCTCCAGCGCCATGGCGGTCCCGTCGGCCAGGTTGTCGGCCGGGCCCGCCAGATACAGCAGAGCGCCGGCGTTGACGGCGATGGCGTCGCGGTGGGCGGGCCTTCCCTCACCCGAGATGGCCTCGCGCAGCAGGCGGGCGTTCTCGGACGGGCTCTCCGCCCAGAAGATCAGCCAGCTCGTAGGTGGTGACTCCCAGCTCCTCGGGCACGACCTCGTAGGCCTTGACCCCGCGGGGCGTCGCCTCGCGCACGAGGGTCGGCCCGTGGACGGCGATCTCATCCAGTCCCGAGCCGTGCACGACGAGCGCCCGCTTGCGCCCCAGCTGGACCATCGCCTCGGCGATCATGTCCAGCATGCTCGGGTCCCACACGCCCGCGAGCTGGAAGGTCAGGTGGGCCGGATTCACCAGTGGACCCCAGGACGTTGAAGATCGTGGGGGTCGCCAGCGCCCGGCGCACCGGCGCCACGTGCCGCATGGCCGGGTGGTAGGCCTGGGCGAACAGGAAGGTGAAGTGGTCGCGGGCCAGCAGCTCGACCGCCGTGGCCGGCTCCACGTCCAGGGGCAGCCCCAGCTCGGCGATGACGTCGGCCGCCCCCGTCTTGGAGGAGACGGCCCGGTTGCCGTGCTTGGCACCGCGATCCCCATCGAGGCGGCCACGAGGCCCGCCCCCGTGGAGATGTTGATGGTGCCCACGCCGTCGCCCCCGGTGCCGACGACGTCCACCAGCGGGAAGGTTACCGACGGGAAGGCCCGGGCGGCCTGGCGGAAGGCGCTCGCGGCCCCGGCGACCTCCTGGGGCTCCTCGCCGCGGGCGTGCAGCGCCGCCAGCAGCGCCGCCGTCTCCGCCTCGGACGGGTCCCCGGCGCCCAGGGCAGCGAAGACCGTGGAGGCCTGCTCGCGGGTCAGGCGCCTGCCCTGAACGACTTCGCGCAGCAGCTCGTGGGCCTCCTGCGCCGTGGCAACATGCGTGCCGTCCGCAGCGGCGGGGGCCGCGCTGTTGGTCTCACTCATCGGTCTGTGGCTCCTTCACGGGTGGTTGAGGCTTGGGGCGCTCGGAGATGATTCTGCCTGAGCGGCGGCGTGGATGACTGCATCTGTGGGATGACGAAGAGTGCGTGGCTCAGGAGTCCGGGCCAGGTCGGCGGTGATGGCCCTGAGGAGGGCAGGCCCTGCGGGGTGAGGATCGACTCGGGGTGGAACTGCAGGCCCGACCGCCGGCACCGACCGGTGCCGGGTCGCCATCACGATGCCACCGGTACCGTCATTGCCGCCGCTTCCGTCGTCGTTCGCCTGCGCGGTACGGGCCAGGCTGACGAGGGGCCTCGGGCAGCGTGCGCGTGCCCAGGGTGGTAACGAGCCGTCCAGTGGTCCGCCGTCGAGCACTGTGAAGGCCGGGTCGGTGCGGCCCGCCTTGGTGACCTCGACGCGGTCGGAGCGGCCGTGGACCGGACCCACCGGGGTGACCCGTCCGCCGCAGGCCTCGACGAGGGCCTGGAAGCCCAGGCAGATGCCCAACGTGGGATCGCCTGCTCCAGGGCGGCGGCGATGAGCTCCATGAGGCAGCCCGACGTCGACGGGTAACCGGGCCGGGGCGACAGGCACAGGGACCGGGCGGCGCCCGGCCTCACGCTCGGCGTCGGTGGGCTCGAGCGCCGCGAGCACCCGAGAGGCCGGCACGCTGTTGCGGTAGACCTCGATCTGGGAGCCCAGGGTCGCGAACTGGTCGACGAGGTTGTAGACGAAGGAGTCGCGATTGTCGAGCAGGGACCACGCGGGCCGGGGACTGAGTCGCTGCGGCGCTGCCCTCGGGGTGCTGGCTCACGTCCTGTCCGTGATGCTCAGTGCTGGTGACGGCCATGGCTCAGGCCTCCTTACCGGTCGTGTCGATGACGAGTGTGGCTCCCTGGGCTGCGGCGACCGCCTCCAGGACGGCGCGGGCCTTGTGGATGGTCTCGGCGGTCTCGGCGGCCGGGGACGAGGCCGCTACCACCCCGGCGCCGGCCTGGACCAGGGCGGTGCCGCCGGCCACGAAAACCCGGAGCGGATGACGATGCAGGGTGTCCAGCTCGCCGTCGCCGCGGATGTAGCCCACTGAGCCGCCGTAGGAGCCGCGGCGCACGCCCTCGGCCTGGCGGATGAGCTCGGCGGCACGCAGCTTGGGGGGCGCCGGTGAGGTTCCCATCGTCATGGAGGCGCGGAAGGCGTCCAGGGCGTCCAGGTCCTCGGCGAGCTCACCGGAGACCTCCGGAGACCAGGTGCATCACCCGGCTGTAGCGGTCCACACGCAGAAGGTCCTGGACGCTGCGAGTGCCCGGGCGGCTGACTCGGGCGACGTCGTTGCGGGCCAGGTCCACGAGCATGACGTGCTCGGCGACCTCCTTGGCATCGGTGCGCAGCTCCAGCTCCAGGCGGGTGTCGCGCTCGTGGTCCACCGTGCCGTCGGGGTGCAGTCCGCGGCCGGGTCCCGGCGATCGGACGGATGGCGACCCGACCGGTGCGTGCCGAGTGCAGCAGTGCCGACTCCGGGGAGGCGCCGAAGAGCTCGAAGTCCGGGGCGGCCAGGTAGAACATGTAGGGGCTGGGGTTTGCGTGGCGCAGCACGTGGTGAGGCGGCCAGCGTGTCCGGGCAGGCGATGGTGAAGCCACGCGAGGGCACCACCTGGTAGACATCGCCGTCGGCGATGTAGCCGCGCATCTCCTCCACAACCGCCTCGAAGTCGGTATCCGAGTGGTGGGCACGGCGCGCAGGACCGGGGAGTCGGCTGCGGCCGTGGGCGAGGCCGGAGTCTGCTCGGCTGCAGTGTTGATGGCGGCGGCCAGCGCATCCATGCGCCGCTCCAGGCCCGCGGCGTCGACCGAGGCCCCCACCAGGGTCGCCTCCTGCGTGGGGTGGTCCACGACGAGGATGATGCGCGCGTCGTAGAAGAGGTAGTCCGGGCAGGGTGTTGGCGCCCTGGGCCACCTCGGGCAGGGGACTCGAAGGTGGACAGGTAGTCGAAGGCGAGGCGCCTGCCTCCAGCGGCAGGTGGGGGTGGTCGACCTCTACCTGGGCCAGCACCCGCAGGCTCGATCGTGGACAGGGCCGTCAGGGCGCTCGCGCTCCTCGATGGGTGGGGTCGTCGTCGGAGCTGGTGGGCAGGGTGAGTCAGCCGGTCGGGGGAGTGGCCGGTGACGTGCTCGCCCAGGCGCTCCTCCAGACGAGGCCAGGGCTGCGAGGCCATCGGGGCCAGGGCCCTCGCCGTCGACGGTGGACAGCGCCTCGGCGGTGACGGTCCCCGTCCCAGCAGGTCAGCCTGGCCGAGGCCTCCAGGACGGCGACCGTGGTGCGCGAGACCTTCGTCGTGATGTCGGCGCTCTCCAGCAGCACAGTCCACGGGACGTGCAGCCGCGTTCTCGTCTGCCGGATTGCGGGTGGTGCGCAGCAGACCCGCTCGGGTGAGGCGCTCAGGAGGACCCCGCCGTCGGAGGGGTAGCGCACCGGGCGCGTGAGGACAGTGGGCGGGGCCGCGGACGATGCGACCGTAGATTCCTTCTCTGACACGGTGGGTGGCATGGGGCCTCTTTCCTGAGATCGTGGGTCAGGCGGGCCTCTCACTCATGCGTCGGGTGGGCCCGCGGTGAGCGAGCCGGTACGTCCTAGCGCGTCAGGATGGTGGCTCGCCTCGGGGAGCCACCACCCGGGTCGTGCGCCGTGTTGTCATGACGGTCACTCTAACCCTGCCGACCCCAGGAGACGAAAACCGGTCTCACCAGCGGCCTTACCGACCGCCGTACGGGTTACTGATCACGGCTGCCGGCCGAGGCAGCGTAACACGATGAACGCGACCAGTGCCGCTGCGACCAGGATGATGACGATGCGGCCGGTCGGGCCGGTGAGCCAGGCCGTCACGATCGCCATGCCGATGGTTGTGTAGACGGCCGCCCAGACGATCGCCCCGGCGGCTGTGGCCACCACGTAGCGGCGCAGCGGCATGCGGGCCACGCCCGCGGAGATCTGGATGAAGCTCTGCAGGCCGACGGTCAGGAAGGACATCGGCACGGCCAGCACGCCCCAGCGGGCCGACCACGACTGGGCGCGAGCGTACATGGGCGACTCGAGCAGTGAGGACCACCGGGTGTGCGCAGTTCCCGCCGTGACGCCCCGGCCGATCCAGTACATGGTGTGCGAGCGCATCATGGCCAGGCACCAGAAGAACAGGAAGACCCAGGGATAGGGCAGGGAGTGGATCCGTTCCAGCATGCGAGGAAGGCTAACCTAAGCTGGTCGGTGCTCGGTTGTGGAGTCGCCTGTGCCTGCGTCTACGGGGATCAATGAGCGGCCGCACCTCACACCGTGGGCGGGCCCGGCGGGCTGGGGCGGCGGGCCGCCGTCGTGGGACGCTGGACCAGACCCACGCCGGTTTTGAGGAAGAGCCAGGAACCGTCTCCGTGTCACCGATCCCACACCAGAGCAGATGACCAGCGTCCAGTCCGCCGCCACCGAGCAGGCGCGGCTGCGCAACTTCTGCATCATCGCGCACATCGACCACGGCAAGTCCACCCTGGCCGACCGCATGCTCCAGGCCACCGGCGTCGTCCAGCCCCGCGACATGCGCGCCCAGTACCTGGACCGCATGGACATCGAGCGCGAGCGCGGCATCACCATCAAGTCCCAGGCCGTGCGCATGCCCTGGGCCGTCGAGGGACGGCGACGGTGTCACGCGCGCCTACGCCCTCAACATGATCGACACCCCCGGGCACGTCGACTTCTCCTACGAGGTCAACCGCTCCCTGGCGGCCTGCGAGGGCGCGGTCCTCCTGGTCGACGCCGCCCAGGGCATCCAGGCCCAGACCCTGGCCAACCTCTACATGGCCATCGAGGGGGACCTGACCATCATCCCGGTCCTCAACAAGATCGACCTGCCCGCCGCGGAGCCGGAGAAGCACGCCGAGGAGATCGCCTCCCTCATCGGCTGCGACGTCGACGACATCCTCAAGGTCTCCGGCAAGACCGGCCAGGGCGTGCCCGAGCTCCTGGACCGGATCGTCGAGACCGTCCCGCCCCCGCACGGCGACCCCGGCGCCCCGGCCCGCGCCATGATCTTCGACTCCGTCTACGACACCTACCGCGGCGTGGTCACCCTACGTGCGCGTCGTCGACGGCGCCCTCAAGCCCCGCGAGCGCATCGAGATGTCTCCACCGGGGCCGTCCACGACCTGCTGGAGATCGGCGTCATCAGCCCTGAGCCCACGCCGTCGGCCGGCCTGGGGGCCGGTGAGGTCGGCTACCTCATCACCGGGGTCAAGGACGTGCGCCAGTCCAAGGTCGGTGACACGGTCACCTCCGCCGCGGCCCCGGCCGCCGAGCCGCTGTCGGGCTACCAGGAACCCAAGCCCATGGTCTTCTCCGGCCTGTTCCCGGTGGACGGCTCGGACTTCCCGGCCCTGCGTGACGCCCTGGACAAGCTCAAGCTCAACGACGCCGCCCTGACCTACGAGCCGGAGACCTCGGTGGCCCTGGGCTTCGGCTTCCGCTGCGGCTACCTGGGCCTGCTGCACCTGGAGATCATTCGCGAGCGCCTGGAGCGCGAGTTCAACCTGGACATCATCTCCACCGCCCCCTCCGTGGTCTGCACGAGGTGACCATGGAGGACCGCACCACGCACACGGTGACCAACCCCAGCGAGTTCCCCGAGGGAAGGTCGCTTCCGTCTCCGAGCCGGTCGTGCGGGCCACGATTCTGACCCCCAGCGAGTTCGTGGGCACGGTCATGGAGCTGTGCCAGTCGCGCCGCGGCACCATGCAGGGCATGGACTACCTCTCCGAGTCCCGCGTGGAGATGCACTACGTGCTGCCGCTGGCGGAGATCGTCTTCGACTTCTTCGACGCCCTGAAGTCGCGCACCCGCGGCTACGCCTCCCTGGACTATGAGGCGGACGGCTCCCAGGACGCCAACCTGGTCAAGGTCGACATCCTGCTCAACGGGGACAAGGTGGACGCCTTCAGCGCCATCGTCCACCGCGACTCGGCCTACTCCTACGGCGTCATGATGACCAAGCGTCTCAAGGACCTCATCCCGCGCCAGCAGTTCGAGGTGCCCGTGCAGGCGGCGATCGGCACCCGGGTCATCGCCCGCGAGACCATCCGGGCCCTGCGCAAGGACATGCTCGCCAAGTGCTACGGCGGTGACATCACCCGTAAGCGCAAGCTGCTGGAGAAGCAGAAGGAGGGCAAGAAGCGCATGAAGGCCATCGGACGGGTCGAGGTGCCCCAGGAGGCCTTCATCGCGGCCCTCGGCGCGGACACGCCCACCGGTGCCAAGCCCGGCAAGTAGCGGCGAGCGGCAGGCGGGTACGGACAGGACGACTCAAGGCAAGGACGTGCGGACCAGGGAAGGATGGGTACCGACATGGCTGAGATGGCAGGGAAGAACACGGAGAGCACGGTCGAGTCGGCATTGAGCGACGACGGTTCCGGCCTGGTCCTCACCCGCGAGCTGGCCCGGGTCCTGGGCGAGCCGCACGCCGGCGCCGACGGCCGCCACCATGACGAACCCTCCCCGTTCCACGACGGCGACCTGGTGGGAACCGTCAGCGCCGTGTGCGCCGTCCGGCGGCTGCGGCCCGACGCCGGCCCGGCGGGCGTCTCAGCGATCCACAAGGGCGCCGTCGACGGCCCGGTCGAGGTCGGCCGGACCGGGATCGTCACTGATGAGCATGGGGATCGCGCCCACCACGGCGGCACTGACAAGGCCCTCTACGTCATGAGCGCCGCCGAGCAGCGCCACTGGTCGCAGGTCCTGGGCGGTATCGAGCCGGGCCGGCTGGGGGAGAACCTCCTCATCGAAGGTGATATCGACGACGTTGAGATCGGCGCGATCCTGTCCATCGGCGACCCGGCCGCCGGAGGAGTGCGGGTCAGGGTGACCGGTGTGCGCAACCCGTGCGCCACCTTCGCCCGCGGCGTCGGCAGGGCGGACTGGGTGGAGGTCTTCTCCGCGCGCAACCGGGTTGGCGTCTACCTGGCGGTGCTCGCCGAGGGCGTGGTGAAGGTCGGCGACGAGGTGCGCGTGGTCGCCTCCCCGGGCCACCGGGTCACCTGCCGGCGCTGGTTCGCCCACCACGACCCGCGCGACGCCCAGGGGCTGCTCAACTCCGAGATCTTCGGCAACTGCGTCATCGCGCCCTTCACCAAGAAGTACGTGCGCGCTGCCGCCCACGAGCAGGTCGGCTGACGGTGCTGCTCAGCACCGGACGGCACCAGGTAGACGGTATCGAGACGTCACAGAAGTAAAGGACCCAAGGCCCGTATGGCTCAGCACCACCCGCCCCGCTCCCACGCCATCCACTCGCGGGTGCGCTCCTTCTCACGCGCCGGCGGCAGGCTGCGCCCCGTCCAGGCCGAGGCCCTGGCCGAGCTCGGGCCCCGCTACGTCGTCAACGTGCCACGCGCCGACGCCGTACGCACCGTGTCCCCGAGCTTCCGCCTCGAGCCGGACCGGCTCTTCGGGCACGTGGGTCAGGTGCGGCCCGCTGATCGTCGAGGTCGGCTCGGGCAGCGGCGAGGCGCTGCTGGCTCACGCGGCCGCCCACCCGGGAGCGGACTACCTGGCGGTGGAGGTCTGGGAGACCGCGATCGCCCGGCTGGTGACCTCCATCCACCGTCAGGGCCTGCACAACGTGCGTGTCGTTCCCGCCGACGCCTCCCAGTTGCTGGCCACGGCCCTGCCGGTGTCCTGCGCCAGCGAGGTGTGGTGTTCTTCCCCGACCCCTGGCGCAAGCCCCGTCACCGCAAGCGCCGCCTGGTGACCACTGCCTTCGCCGATTCGGTGGCGCGGGTACTGCGTCCCGGCGGCGTGTGGCGCCTGGCCACCGACTGGGCCGACTACGCCTGGCAGATGCGCGACGTCGTAGAGGGACGTGGCGGCGCTGCCCACCGGCCTGCGGCCCTGACGCGACCCTGCCCTACTTCCGGCACGACGACGCCGGCGCCCGCCCCGACCTGGGGGTCGAGACCGCCGAGGAGGGGAGCCTGGGCAACGGTCTGGACCCGGGGTCCCCGGCGGGCGTGCGCGGTGGCTGGTCGCCCCGCTACGAGGGGCGAGTCATGACCCGCTTCGAGCAGCGGGGTCTGGATGCCGGGCGCACGATCCGTGACCTGACCGCCGTGCGTACCGAGGGTGGCCTGGATCCCCGAACGGGGCGCCTCCATGCTGGAGCGGCTGGAGGCGGAGGGGCGAGGCCTGGGACCACCTGGAGTCCCAGCCCTGGCGCCTGCAAGAGGGCCGAGGCGACGGCCTGCTCCACCCGGCGGACCGGCCGTGAGCGCAGCCGCCAGAGCTGCCCCGCCGTGCCTGGCTCATGCTCATCGTCGTCGGCTTCCTCGGGTTCTGCGCGGTGCTACGGGCGCCGGTCGGCGTCATCCCGCCCTTGCTGACGCGCCTGGGGCGGGACCTGGGCATGGGGGAGGTGGCCCGCGGCGCTCTGACCTCGGTGCCCATCCTGTGCTTCGGACTGCTCACCCCGGTGGCCTCGCTCGTAGTGCGTCGTCTCGGCGTCAACACCGCAGGCCTGCTCACCCTCGGAATGGCTCTGGCCGGGGCGCTGCTGCGCTCGGCCGGAACGACCTGGGCGGCCTTCGCCGGAACCGTCATCATCGGGGCGGGGCTGACAGTGGGCAACCTGGTGGCTCCCATGGTCATCGGCCGCGACTTCTGGCACCGCACGGCGCTCATGACCGGCCTGTACTCGTCAACCTGCAACGTCATCGTCACCGCCGCCACCGCCCTGGCCGTGCCACTGGCCCTTGTCATCGGCTGGCGGGGCTCAGCCGCCGCCTGGACTGCGATCCCGGTGCTGCTGGCCGGGCGCCATGTGGCTCTGGGTCTTCCCTCCCGGCAGCCAGACACCCCGGCAGAGCCTGCGGGAGCGATCGGGCATGTCCTCCTGGGTGACGGAGAGAGCCCTGGTCCGTCCGACGTCGTCCGGCCCCGCCGTCTGGAGACGCCCCCTGACCTGGGTGATGGCCGTGGCCTTCGCCGCCCAGACCTTCTCCTACTACGCGATCGCGGGATGGCTGCCCACGGCCCTGGTCGACGAGCTCGCCATGAGCGAGGCCGGCGCGGGCGTGGCCGCCTCCGTGTTCTCCCTGCTGGGAATCGTGGGGCCCCTGCTGGTCCCGGTGATGTTCGAGGCGCTGCGGTGGCCGGCCGGCCGAGTACTCGGCGTCATCTGTGCCTGCTGGTTGACGCTGCCGATCTGCCTCACAGTGACTCCCCGGCTACTGGCTGGTGCCCTGCATGCTCTCGGGCATTGCGCAGGGAGCTTTCTTCGCCGCCCTGTTCACCCTGGTCATCCGCCGCTCGGAGTCGGTCGACGAGAACCGCCGAACGACCGCCCTCATCCAGACGACCGGCTACTGCGTGGCCGCGGTGGTCCAGTAGTGATGGGCTGGGTCCATGAGCACAGCGGTGGCTGGGTGGCCCCTTTCGCCATGGTGACGGGGGTTCTGGTGCTCATGACCATCTGTGCCCAGATCGCGGCCCGCACGGGCGAGCCCGCCAGAGGTGAGCGAGTCGTCCCGGCCAGTGTCCTGGAGGACGACGAGGCGGGCCGAGGATCGAGGCGGAAACGCATGAGTCCGGCACAGCCGGTGGGCTCGCCCTGCCGGGCATGGGGAGCTGCCGCAGCAGGCGGTCGCGCCCGCGCCGAATGGGAGCGAGCGCCCGTTCTCGGTGTACCTGCACGTGCCCTACTGTCGGGTGCGTTGCGGCTACTGCGACTTCAACACCTACACGAACCTGACCATGGGGCAGGGCGCCTCGGCCGAGGACTTCGTGGGCACGCTCGCCGGCGAGCTGCGCGTTGCACGCAGCGCCATGGACTCTGCGGGCCTGCCGGTACGCCCGGCCCAGACCGTCTTCGTGGGTGGGGGAACACCTACCATGCTGCCCGCCTCCGACCTGGTGACCATGCTGGACCTCGTGCGCGAGTGCTTCGGCCTTGCACCGGACGCGGAGGTGACCACGGAGGCCAACCCCGACTCCGTGGACGAGGCGGGGCTGGCCGCCCTGGCGGAAGGTGGCTTCACCCGGGTCTCTTTCGGGATGCAGTCGGCCGTGCCCCACGTGCTGAAGGTCCTGGAGCGCACCCACGAGCCCGCCCGGGTGCCGCGCGTGGTGGACTGGGCACGGCGGGCGGGCCTCAGCACCTCCCTGGACCTCATCTACGGGGCGCCAGGGGAGTCCCTGGAGGACTGGCAGCGCTCCTGGATGCGGTGACCCAGATCGGCCCCGGACCACGTGAGCGTCTACGCCCTGGTCATCGAGGAGGGCACCAGGATGTGGAGTCAGGTCCGCCGTGGCGAGCTGCCGATGCCCGAGGATGACGACGAGGCCACCAAGTACGAGATGGCCGACGCCTCCCTGCGCCAGGCCGGCTACGAGTGGTACGAGATCTCCAACTGGGCGCGTCCGGGCGCCGAGTGCCGCCACAACCAGGCCTACTGGCTCGACTGGGACTGGTGGGGCGGCGGGCCCAGAGCCCACTCCACCTGGGCGACGTGCGCCTGTGGAACACCAAGCACCCGGTCGCCTGGGCCGGGCAGATCGCCACCGGCCACCTGCCCGTGGCCGGGCACGAGGTCATCGACGCCGGTTCCCGTGAGCTGGAGCGGATCATGCTGAGCATCCGCCTGCGAGGGGCATCGCGCTGGCGAGCCTCAGCGACCCGTCGGGCGGCGTGCTCGATGACGTCGGCGCCACGCCGTCGCACCTGGTGCCCGTGGTGGCCGGCCTCGTGGCCGATGGGTTGCTCGACGCCGGCGCGGCCATGAGGGGCGGGCGGTCCTCACCCTGCGCGGCCGCCTCATGGCAGACACCGTCACCCGTGCCCTGACCCAGTGAGTCTGTGCTCGTCGATCCAAGCGCCGGGTGGATGGAAAAACGTTGCATCCACAACCGGAGGAATCCTGCCGTGCCGTCCGTCTGGCTCAAAAGCAGATGTCGCAGCAGGCGGGGTACTCCCGGCCTCTGTCTCCGTATCGGGACCAGCCCTCGCACAGCGGTGGGAACCGTTGAAGTGATGAAGCCGGACGTCGGATGCCGGCGATGTCCGGCTTGAGCGCCCTGTCATCTACGGCAGCATCAGACGTGTCTGTGAGGGTACAGATGTTTGAGTGCTCTCGTCGTCCGACAGCATGTACTCCTGAATCGCCTGGAACAGTTCAGGCGGCAGCTCCACGTGGCCGAAGCGTAGCTTTGGTGCTACGTCGCCCAGCCCGGCAGGGTGCGCAGAACATCAAGCGGCACTTCTCGCGCCGGCGTCTGCCACTCGATGTCGCGTCGATACGGGACAAAACCGGGAAACATCTCGTGCTGGTAGACCTCGTCTCCAGCGACCACTCCGCAGGCGGTGATCGCTCTGGCAGGGCCGGTTCGACCTGAACTCCTGCTTCGGCGAGTAGTAGAGGATGTAGTCGCCTCGTCGCATACGTTGAGTGGTGCCTTCTTGCCGTGGCACAGCTGGCAGAACCCGTCAGCCACGCCCAGGGCCACATGATCCTTTGAAGCGATGCCAAGCCAGTATCTCATCGTGTTGTCCTTTCTTCCTGTCGTGTCGGGTTCGGCCTGCATGCCGACGAGTGGCCAGTGTGGCCGCCAGTGTTCACTCGGTCACTCGCCGGCGTGAACGGCTCTGGTCACGACGCCTTCTCGTGAACGGTCATGGCGTAGCCGTCCGGATCGGCGAAGGTGAACGTCAGGCCGAAGGGGCTGGGAGCGGGATCGGCCAGGATTGCTGTTCCTGAGGCCTCGAGCGAGTCGTGCAGCTCCTGAACCGCGTCGCAGTGCAGCCAGAGTGCCACCCCGAGACCGGGACGGGGAGCCTCGAGAGATCAACTCCCGGGCAGGGGCTCGCGCACCGCGAAGGGATCGGCGTTGTGGCGAAGAGGACGGCGCCAGGAGGTGAGGCCGGGGCGCGTCGCAGTCCCAGGGCGTTCTCGTAGAACTCCGCGGAACGCTCGAGGTCGCTCACCTGCAGGGCGATGAAGTCAGGGGCCGGTGACGGTCATGAAGATCTCCTCTCACACAATATATGTCAGGGTTTCTGACATGTCGAGGTATGTCAGAATACTGTCATGAGTCAAGACGACCCCCAGGAAGTTCCTCGGCTACCAGCTCAAGCGGATCCAGGCCACGCTGCGAGCGCGCATGGATGAGGCGCTCCGTCCTCTAGGGGCTGAGTGCTCCCCAGTACCTCTGCCTCGAGCTGCTCAGTCGCGCTCCGGGAGCCTCGACCTCCGAGCTCGCCCGAGAGCCTTCGTGACCCGTCAGACCATGAGCACGCTCCTGCGAACCCTGGTGGATCGAGGTCTGGCTCGGCGTGGGGCAGGCGCCCTCCGGGCGTGCCCTGCCCCTGCGGCTCACCCCCGAGGGGCGGCGCCTGCTCAGAAAGGCATCGATCGTGACGGTGGAGATCGAGGCGCGTCATGACCGCCCCGCTGAGTGAGACTCAGCTGTGCACGTGCAAGAGTCGCTGGAGGCCTGTATCGCTGCACTCGAGGAATGATCCTGACGTCGCGGGATGGTGGGTTGAGAATACGGCCTGGAGCGGGAGGGAGGTTTTTGTGGCCGTTGATCGGGATCGGGCTGCTCAAGGTTCGCGTTGGTCGAGGCGTATTCAGGAGGATTTCAGGGGCTAGTGACATCCTGACCGGATGACTACTCCGCAGTACCCAGGATATCCAGGTGACGGTTCCCAGTCCGGCTACAACTCTCAGGGCGGAGGTGCTCCAGGCTATGGGGCGCAGCAGCCTGGCTACGGCCACAATCCGCAGGCAAGTGCCGCTCCGGGATACGGTCCGCAACCCGGCTACGGAGATCAGCCTGGCAGCAATCAGCAAGCCGGTTACGGCCCCCAGCCGGGAGGTGCTCCGGGCTACGGTCCCCAGGTCGGTGCGGCCCCGGGTTACGGTCCTCAGCCCGGCATGGATACCGGAGGAGGGATGCCGCCCTACCCAGGGGGTGCCATGGGTGGCGTGCCGATGAGCGTCGGTGACGGTCTGTCCTGGGCCTGGTCGAAGTTCAAGGACAACGCGCTCATTCTTGTTGCCGGAATCGGTGTGTGGAGTATTCTGTCCTTGCTGGGTGGCTTTAATTTTCATGTCACCCTCAATGGCCAGGAGTACGGTGTTGGATTCGGTGTCCCGTTTGGTGGATATATCTCCGCTGCGGCTAGTTTGTTCGCCCCCATGGTGACGGCCAATATGTCGCTTAAGGTGGCTACCGGGCGCCCGCTTGAGTGGAATGACCTTTTCTCGTTCCCGAACGTTATTGCAGGTCTTTTGGCTGCTTGCTTGAGTTATGTCGCCATGATTCCCGCAGCGCTCTTGTGTGGTTTTCCGGCGTTCATCGTGCTCTTCCTCTTCTACTACTCCGTCTACTTCACCGTGGACAAGGGGTGGATGGCATTGCGGGAATGGGGGCCTCCTGGAACATTTTGTCCAGCCATGTCGGTGAGCTCCTGCCCTTCGCCCTGACCGGCGCCGGCCTCTACATCGTCGGCGGAATCACAGTCTTCGGCTGGCTTGTGACGGTCCCGCTGGCAGTGCTCATGACCGGCTACTCCTACGTGCGCATCCAGGGTTACGACGTCGTCCGCTGAGTTGCCCCCGTTGAATCTGTTCCTGCTTGCGCCCCGCACGCCTTGGCCTGCGGGGCACGGGACCGCGGTGGGGCGGCTCGGCTAGAGCGGGAGCTGACGTTGACAGACGCCATCATCCGTCCCGGCTTCTTCTCCGACTGCCTGGAGGTCCTCGAGAAGATCAACCAGCTCAACCGCGAGACCTTCACCACTGCCGGAGGCGCAGCTTCCACCACGTCCCCTGAGGCAACGACTCCGAGGGCGCCATCGCCACCCTGGCTGAGCAGGCCCGAAACGTCCTGACCGGCTGGATCTGCGCCAGGCGACCTCTTGCTCCGCCGTCGGTCCGATGTCCGGTCTCAGCACGAGAGACCACAGGGCCTCACCGGGGAAACCACTGCACGGGGCGGTATGGTGACGTGAACAGCCCCGATTCTGTAAGGAAGTCGCCGTGCATCTTGAGTGGTGGTCCGTCCTGCCCTTTGCGGGCATGCTCGCCTGTATCGCCGTCCTGCCGCTGATTCCGGCCACGGCCCACTGGTGGGAGAGGCACTCCAGCCAGCTGCTCGTCGCCGTGGGTCTGGGCGTACCGGTGGCCGCATGGATGTGGGTCCTCGGCGGCTGGCAGGTCGTCTTCGCCGCAGTGGTGGAGTACTTCCAGTTCATCTGTCTCCTGCTGTCTCTGTTCGTGGTCTCCGGAGGCATCTTCCTCAAGGGCGACATCCGCGCCACGCCTCGTAACAACACCGTCTTTCTGGCCATCGGCGGGGTCATCGCCTCCTTCGTGGGCACCACCGGCGCTGCCATGCTCCCTCATCCGGCCCCTGCTGTCACCAACAAGGAGCGTCGCTACCGGGTGCACACGGTGCTGTACACGATCTTCATCGTCGCCAACTGCGGCGGTCTGCTCACCCCTGGGCGACCCGCCCCTGTTCCTGGGCTTCCTGCGGGGTGTGCCCTTCACCTGGACCTTCAACCTCCTGCGCGAGTACCTCTTCGTCAACATCATGCTGCTGGTGAGTTACTACGCTCTGGACTCCTACTACTACTCCCAGGAGCCCGCCCAGGCCGTGCACGACGACGACACCGAGATCGAGCCCCTCGGTCTGAAGGGCGCGCTCAACTTCGTCTTCTTCGCCATCATCATCGCCGCCGTCGCCTTCGCCTCGTCCATTGACGTCCACGCCATGAGAGAACGGCCACGCCGTCCTGAGCAACTGGATCCCCGTGCGCGAGCTCATCATGCTCGCTGCCGCGGCCGGTTCCTACTTCCTGGGAAGCCGCGAGGCCCGTTTCAAGGACAACCAGTTCACCTGGGGCCCGATCGCCGAGGTCGCCATCCCTGTTCATCGGCATCTTCCTCACCATGATCCCGGCCCTGCACTACCTCGACGAGGTGGCCGCCTCGCTGCCTCTCAACGAGGTCACCTTCTTCGTCTTCACCGGCGGGCTCTCCTCCGTCCTGGACAACGCCCCCACCTACGCCACCTTTTTCGAGATGGCCGGGCAGGTCACCCATCCCGGCGGCGACACCGTGGCCGGGGTCCCCTGAGCTCTACCTCGTGTCCATCTCGCTGGGGGCCGTCCTGTGCGGCGCCATCACCTACATCGGCAACGGCCCGAACTTCATGGTCAAGTCCGTTGCCGAGTCCGACGGCGTCGAGATGCCCAGCTTCGGCGGCTACGTAGGACGCGCCATGAAGCACCTGGTGCCTGTCATCGCGGCCATGGTCCTGCTCTTCATCGCCCCGGGTGCCCTGTGGAAGGCCCTGGGTGCTGTGCTCACCGTTGCGCTCCTGGGCCGCGACGCCCTTCTGCTGTCCCAGTCCCGCCGCCTGGCTCTGGCCGACCAGACCGAAGGCGATAAGGACTGAGCTGCCTATCGGCTCCTCACTCCCGCTGAGCCCTTCCAACCGCCAGACGGTTGGAGGGCTCAGCGCGTGCCTAGTGCCGTGACGAAGTCGATGAGCTCCTCCATCCGGCCCAGCAGGCTCGGCTCGAGGTCCTTGTAGGAGCGCACCGTCGTCAGGATGCGCTGCCAGCCCCGGGCGACATCGGCCTGGGTGGCGTGCGGCCAACCGAGCGCCTCCAGGGTGCCGTGCTTGATATCGGTGCCCCGCGGGATATCCGGCCAGCGCTCCAGCCCCACTCGGGCGGGTTTGACCGCCTGCCACACGTCCACGTACGGGTGACCGAGGACCAGCACGTTCTCCCCACCGGGCATCTCGGCCACGCGCTTGGCGATCCGCGACTCCTTGGAACCGGCCACCAGGTGGTCCACGAGGACGCCGGCCCGTCGCTCGGGGGCCGGGCTGAACTCGGCCATGACCTCCTCAAGGTTGTCGACGCCGTCGAGCATGAGGACCACGACGCCCTCATGGCGCAGGTCGTCGCCCCACACCTTCTCCACCAGCTCGGCATCGTGCTTGCCCTCCACCCAGATGCGCGAGGCACGCGCCACCCTGGCCCGCTCGCCCTCGACTGCGTAGGAGCCCGACGCCGTCAACCGCCTCCCTGCGAGGCTGACCGGGCCGGTGGGTGTGCGTTTGCGCGCCATGGGCGGGTCCAGAATGACCGGGCGTCCCTCGATCCAAAACCCCGGCCCCAAGGCAAAACCGCGCCGCGTGCCGTGACGGTCTTCCAGGACTACGACGTGCTGGCCGCCGGACTTCTCCACCGCCACTGCGGCGCCGACGAACCCTGTCTGGCGGTCCTCGACCACCAGACCAGGCGTCACCGGTACGTGCACCGACTCCGGGCGCACAGCGCCGGGCCCCGTGCGGTGAGGGATTCACCGACAGGACGTCCCTGCCGTAAGGGTCGCTCGGCGACGGCCGCCGGGCAGGAGACTTGTTCGCCTCCGCGGCCACACCGCGAGCTGCAGGGAGCCACGCGGGAGCGCGAGCCGGCCGGGGCGCCCTGCGCCTGCTGCTTCGCTCGGCCTCGGCGCGCGCCCTCAGGCGGCACGGCGGGCGGCAGTCGAGCCGGGAACGGGGAGCGATACGGGGCGGGCGTGTTCACCCTCGGCACGGTAGGGGAAACTCACGGCCCAGTGGCGTTGGACCCGCCGGGCCACGGCGTAGGATGGCACTCACGCGGGGTGAGTGCTAATCGCTCGCCGGTGCGCGGCCAGCAGCCGCGCCACAGCACTGCGCCAGCACCAGACCGGCACATGATCGGCACTGGCACCGCGACGATCGTGACCCGGTACTGACGAGGGAGAGGAGGACCCATGGCCAACGACCGACGACTTAAGGTCCTGTCCGCCATCGTCACCGACTACGTGCGCACGCGCGAGCCCGTGGGGTCCAAGGCCCTCGTGGAGCGCTACCGCCTGGGCGTCTCCCCTGCCACCATCCGCAACGACATGGCGACCCTGGAGGACGAGGGCTACATCCACCAGCCGCACACATCGGCCGGGCGTGTCCCCACTCAGAAGGGCTACCGTCTCTTCGTCGACGAGGTCGCCCGCATCAAGCCCCTGTCCGTCCCCGAGCGCGCCGCCATCACCGCTCTGCTGTCCGGAGCGGTTGACCTGGAGCAGGTCGTGGCCCGCACCGTGCGGGCCCTGGCCCAGCTGACCGGCCAGCTCGCCGTCGTCGAGTACCCCAGCCTCAGGTACGCGGCCCTCCAGCACCTCGAGCTCGTGGCCTCGGGGCCCGAGCGCGTCCTGCTGGTCATCATCACCGATACCGGCCGCGTCGACCAGCGCACCGTGACCCTCAGATCCCGAGCCGGGACGAGTCCCCGCCACGACGGAGCCTTCGACGTCACCGACGTCGTCGACCCCCTCGCCCTGGAGCGCTTGCGCACCCGCCTCAACGGCTCCCTCGTGGGCCGCCGCGCCGCCGACGTCGCCCCCATCCTGGCCGCCTTGGCCGAGCAGGCTCCCGCCGACGAGCGGCTCCTGCTCGAGGCCGTGGCCGACGAGCTCGTCGCCGCGCTGCGCCCTGACGCCGAGGAACGGCTCGTCGTCGCCGGCACCGCCAACCTGGCACGTTCCACGCCGGACTTCTCCTCCCTAGGTCCACTCCTGGACGCTAGTTGAGGAGCAGGTCGTCCTGCTGCGCCTGTTCACCGCCGACGACGCCCCCACTGGTGAGAACCCAATGCGCGTGAGCATCGGCTCGGAGAACAACGACGACGCCCTGGCCGAGGCCTCCGTCGTCACCACCACCTACGGGCCGGGGAACCGGTGAGGCCGTTGCCCACCTCGGCGTCATCGGCCCCACCCGTATGGACTACCCGGCCACCATGACCGCCGTGCGGCCGTGGCCCGCTACCTGTCAGGTTCCTGTCCCCACCGGAGACGTGAGAACCGGCCGGCCCAGGCCGGTCCCAGAGCGACTCAGTCAAGCACGTCACCAGACAACCACCGCAAAAAGTCGTAGCCGTAAAGGAAGAACGCAGTGAGCACCTACTACGAGGTCCTCGGCGTCAGCCGAGACGCCAGCCCGGGGAGATCAAGAGGGCCTACCGCAAGAAGGCCCGCCAGCTGCACCCGACGTCGCCGGCCCCGGCCACGAGGAGGAGTTCAGGAGGTCTCCACCGCCTACGAGGTCCTCTCCGACGCCGACAAGCGCCAGATGTACGACCTGGGCGGGGAGGACGCCGTGCGCGGCGGGGCGGGATTCGGTGGCGGGTTCCCCGGCGCCGACTTCGGCGACCTGGGCGGCATCTTCCAGTCCTTCTTCGGTGGGGGAGCGGCCTCCCGCGGACCGGCCTCCCAGGCCCGGCGTGGCCAGGACTCGCTCGTGGCCGTGGACGTCGAGCTCTCCGACGTCGCCTTCGGGGCGACCCGCACCATCCCGATCGACACCTACGTCACCTGCACCGCATGCGAGGGCTCCTGCTGCGCCCCCGGCACCGAACCGGTCACCTGCTCCCAGTGCAATGGCGTCGGCAACGTCCAGCGCATGACCCGTACCCTCCTGGGCCAGGTGATGACCTCCTCGCCGTGCCCGGGCTGCCAGGGCTACGGCACCGTCATCGTCACCCCTTGCAAGGACTGCTCCGGTGAGGGGCGCACCCGCGCGCGCCAGGACCTGGAGGTCTCCATCCCCGCCGGGTGTCACCGGCACCCGCATCCGCATGTCCGGGCGCGGCGAGGCCGGCCCAGCCGGCCGGCCCCAACGGCGACCTCTACCTGGAGATCCACGAGAAGCCGCACGAGTTCCTCGAGCGCGACGGCGACGACCTCTACACCGAGCTGCGCGTGCCCATGACCGCGGCCGCCCTGGGCGCCGATCTTCCCGCTGCAGACCCTCGACGGCGAGCAGAACGTCACCGTCAAGGCCGGTAGCCAGCCCGGCGACGAGGTCGTCCTCGACGGCCTGGGCGTGGGGCGTCTGCGCCGCAGGGCCGTGGGGACCTGCACGTGTCCATCGTCGTGGAGACCCCCACGCGCCTGGACGACCGCCAGCGCGAGCTGCTGACCGAGCTGGCCCGCCTGCGCGGGGAGGACGACGTCGAGCCCGTACGCGACTCCAGCGTCATGGACAAGCTCAAGGAGCGCTTCTCCGGGCGCTGAGCGCTACCGGAGGTGCGGCCCACGGTCCGCTGTTCGGCTGCTGGCGTGCGGCTGGTCGGCCTGAGGCGACTCGGGCCAGTAGTAGGAATCGGGGGTGGCTCGGGCCCCGAAGATCGCCTGGCCCACTCGCACGCAGGTGGAGCCGCCCTCGATGGCGGCCTCGAAGTCTCCGCTCATCCCCATCGACAGCAGCCCGTCGCCGACGGTTCCCGCCTGGAGGGCGGCATCGCGCAGCCGGCGCATGATGCGGAAGCACTCACGCACTCGTGCCTCCTCGCTGGTGTTGGCGGCCAGGGTCATGAGTCCGCGCACCTGCAGCGAGGAGTAGGCCCGGTAGCGCCGTCAGGAAGTCGGCGACTTCGTCCGGCTCCAGCCCGAACTTGCTGGGCTCGCCCGAGGAGTTGACCTGCACGTAGACGTCCAGGCCTCGCCCCGGCCGCCTGGAGCCGCCGGTCGAGGGGCCTCGGCCAGCGCAGGGAGTCCAAGGCCTGGAACTCGTCGGCGAAGGCGGCCACGTTCTTGGCCTTGTTCGTCTGCAGGTGGCCGATCACCGACCAGGAGATGCCCAGGTCCGCCAGGTTCTCGCTCTTGCGCTGGGCCTCCTGGACCTTATTCTCACCCATCTGGGTGATGCCCGCGGCGAAAGCGGTGCGCAGGCGCTCCTCGGGGACGGTCTTGGAGACGGGCAGCAGGCGGATCTCGGCGGCGTCCCGGCCGGCGCGCTCAGCAGCGGCGTCGATCCGGGCATGGACGGCGGCCAGGTTGTGGCGGAAGTCCTCCACTGTGACAGCGGTGGCGTAGGTGGGTGCAGAAGACGACTGCGGGGAGCGGGAGGCGGCTGAAGGCTCGGTCATGTTTGCCGACGCTAGCACCGGCGGCCACCGGTTCGACACCGCCCGTAGGCTGGGGGCGTGACCGCACCCGTCTTCCTCTTCACGCCCGAGACCATCAGGCCCGCCGACGCCGCCGTATCGGCCACGTCCGGTACCGTCCTCATGCTCACCGGCCCCGAGGCCCGTCATGCCGTAACCGTCAAGCGTCTACGTGCCGAGGAGCGTGTGGACCTGGTCGACGGTGCGGGCCTGCGCTTGCTGTGCGAGGTGACCGGAGCCGGCGTCGGCGGCGCCAAGGACTGCTTGGCCGTGCGGGTCCTGGAACGCGTCGAGGAACCGGATCCGTCGCTGCGGCTCACCCTTGTTCAGGCCCTGGCCAAGGGCGGGCGCGATGAGCAGGCCGTGGAGACCGCCACCGAGGTCGGGGTGGGACTGGTGCTGCCCTGGCAGGCAGAGCGCTGTGTGTCCATCTGGCAGGCGGCCAAGCAGGCCAAGGGGCGTCAGCGCTGGCAGGCGACCGCCCTCCAGGCCGCTAAGCAGGCCCGGCGGGCCCGAATGCCCGAGGTCGATGAGGCTCGGGACACCCGGAGGCTGGTCGACTGGGTGGGGCAGACGGTTCGTGGCGGGGAGTGGTGCTGGTCCTGCACGAGGGAGGCCATGACTCCGATCAGTAACGCGATGGAGTCGGTGCGGCTTCCCGCGTCCGGAGAGGCGTCGCTGGTGCTGGCCGTCGTTGTGGGGCCCGAGGGCGGTATCAGCCCCGAGGAGACGGCGGCCCTGGAGGCGGCCGGAGCGATGACGGTGCGGCTGGGCCCCCACGTCATGCGCACCGCCTCAGCCGGTCCCGTTGCTCTGGCCGTCCTCGCCCACGCCAGTGGCCTGTGGGAGTGAGGCGCACGAGCGGTTCGGTGTCCACAGCGGACAAGAACAGATCCTCTGCCGACGTGACTGGCGGACAACATTGGAATCCTGCGGTTCCTACTCGGCTCGCAACCTCTCTGTGGCGTTCATGTCCGCTGTGCGGACACCGACCAATACCAGTTCGGTTCTCCCCGCCTTGTAGGTACCCATGCGTGCTCCTCTGCCTGCACGTTGCGGGCCGCGTGGTGCATGGGAGGTGTAGCGCGGCTGCTTCCCAACGAGGTGGATCGCAGGCATGCTCTGACTATGAGCGAGACGAGTGAGCGATGAGTCCGCGGGGGCGGCGGCCGGCGGGCAGCCCGGACACGCGTGAGGCCATCCTAGCGGCGGCCCGCACCGCCTTCGCCCGCGACGGCTATCAGACCTCCCTGCGCGGCATCGCACGCGACGCCGGCGTCGACCCGGCCCTGGTCCACCACTACTTCCCGGACCGTGCCACGCTCTTCGCCAAGGCCGTCATCGAGTCGACCGCCGGGGTCGACGCCAACCTCGTGCACCGAGCGGCCTCTATCACCGAGCTCGAGCCCGAGCAGCTGGGGAGGGAATCGTGCGTGCCGTCATCAGCCTGTGGGACGAGGCTGGTGCAGACCGCTTCACGGCGGTCATCCATGCCGCGCTCGGCCAGGGGGTGACATCGAGGCCCTTCCGCGACTTCATCGCCACCGGGATCCTCTCGCCAATCGTCTCCCACTTCTGCCCCGACCGCCCCCAGCTGCGCGCCCAGCTCATCGCCAGCCAGATCATCGGACTCGGCCTGGCCCGCTGGGTCGCCCGCATGGACCACATCGCCGGCCTCGACGTCGAGGCGGCCCGCTGCGCTCGTTGGCCCCACCATCCAGCGCTACGCCTTCGGCGACCTGCCCGACGTCGCTAATCCAGCCCTGATCGCTGAGATCGGTTGGGGTCTCGAGGCGAGTTTTTGTCCGTATGGGACGACTTTGAAGCCGCATTTCCGGCTTGGAACCAAGCTAAGCCGCTCTGACCTGCACAGATGTGAACTGTCCCTGGCTGAAGGGGCGTTCAAAGTCGTCCCATGCGGACGGTTTCCAGCTCCAGGCCCTGGACAGCGGGTCGCCGTCGACCTATATTCATCATATGATGAAAAGCGATGAAGGAGACGCACCCCGGGAGTCGGGGGCCAGCAACCGATCGCACGACTCAAGCCCTCACTCCGCAGCTGCTTCGGCGCCGTTGGCCGTCACCACGACGGACCTGCGCGTGACGCGCGGGCATAAGAGATCCTCCACGGCCTGGACCTGAGCCTGGCGCCCGGTACCATCACCGGTCTGCTCGGCCCCTCGGGCTGCGGCAAGACCACCCTCATGCGCACCGTTGTCGGGGTTCAGCGCTACCGCGGGCAGGTCGAGGTCCTCGGGCATGCCCCCGGCGCTGCCGCAGTGCGCGGCCGGGTCGGCTACGTCACCCAGGATCAGGCCGTCTACACCGACCTGACGGCCCGCCAGAACCTGCGCTACTTCGCCTCCCTGGCCGGCAGCCGGGCCCGCGACCTGGATGAGGTCCTCGACGTCGTCGGGCTCACCGTCCTGGCGGACCGGCCCGTGTCCACCTACTCCGGTGGTGAGGCCGGGCGCGTGAGCCTGGCCTGCGCGCTCGTGGCCGACCCAGACCTGCTCGTCATGGACGAACCGACCGTCGGCCTGGACCCCGTCACCCGCGAGGGCTGTGGGCCACCTTCCATGCTCTGGCCGAGCGTGGCGCCAGCCTCCTGGTCTCCAGCCACGTCATGGACGAGGCCTTCCCGCTGCGACCAGGTCCTCCTCATGCGCCAGGGCCGCATCCTGGCCACCACCACGGCCAAGGACCTCCTGGCCGGCACCGGGGACGGACACGGTCGATGCCGCCTTCCTGGCCGTTATCGCCGACTCCGAGGCCAGCCCGAGCAGAAGGGAGAGCAGCGCTGATGCATCTGCGCACCTACCTGGCCACCACTCGCCGCATTCTCACCCAGCTGCGCGCCGACCGGCGCACGGTCAGGCCCCTCATCGCGATCGTGCCCGCCGCGCTGCTGACCCTGCTGTACTTCGTCTACCGCGACTACCCCGGCGCGGACCTGCTGTTCAACCATATCGCCGTCTCCATGATGGCGATTCTGCCGACGACGGTCATGTTCCTGGTCACCAGCGTCGCCATGCTGCGTGAACGCGTCAGCGGAACCCTGGAGCGGCTGTGGACCACCCCGATCCATCGGGCCGACCTCCTGTTCGGCTACGCCACCGCCTTCGCGCTGACCGCCGTCATCCAGTCCCTCATCCCTGTGTGCCGTGGCCGCATGGGGACTGGACGTGGACATCTCCGCCGCCTGGGGGTGGGTGGTGCTCACCGCCCTGGTCGACGCCTTCGTCGGGGTGTCCCTGGGGCTGCTGGTCTCGGCCTTCGCGCGCACCGAGTTCCAGGCCGTCCAGTTCATGCCGGTGGTCATCGCGCCCCAGCTGTTCCTGTGTGGTCTCCTGGTCAGCCGCGACCGGCTGCCGCGCGCCCTGGAGGTGGTCGGTGACGCCCTGCCCATGAGCTGGGCGGTCGACGCCGTCACCGAGCTCACGACGGCCAGCGAGCCCTCCGACGATTTCTTCCGGTACCTGATCTACTCGGTCTGCTTCGGTCTGGTGGTCCTGGGGGTGGCGGCCTCCACCGTGCCGCGCAAGACCCGCTGAACCGGGAGGAGCCTGCAACGGCAGGAGCGAGGGCAAGGGCCTTCGCGCCCGACGTGCAGTGGTGTCGAACGGGGTTAGGGTTGCCTTATGTGGATTGTCTTCGCCTGTGGCTCAGCGCTTTTGCCGGCATCACCGCCGTCCTGGCCAAGGAGGGGATCCGTACCACCGACTCGTCCGTGGCGACGGCGCTGCGCACTGTCATGAGTGCTGGCGGGCGCCTGGGGCATGGTGCTTATCGTCGGCTCGCAGGCCGAGCTGGCCCACCTCGATGCCCGCAGCACCGGACTGCTGGTGCTCTCTGGGCTGGCGACAGGGGCCTCCTGGCTGTGCTATTTCAAGGCGCTCCAGCTCGGCAGTGTCAGCAAGGTGGTCCCGATCGACAAGCTGAGCACAGTACTGACGGTACTACTCGCCCTCATCTTCCTGGGGAGAGGGTGAGCCTCATCAGGGGCGTTCGGGGTTGTGCTCATCGCGGCCGGGACGTTGTTGATGCTCGACGCCGATGACCTGCGCGGCCTGCCCTCGGGCCGTGCACAACGGCGGAGGCTGGCTGCTCTATGCGCTCGGCTCAGCCTTCTTCGCCGCGCTCACCGCGATCCTCAGCAAGGCCGGCATCACAGGGGTGGAATCAACCTCGGCACCGCGATCCGCACGGGGGTGGTCCTGGTGATGGCCTGGGTGATGGTCGCCGTCACTGGGAAACTCCACGAGGTTCGTACCGTCCCGCGTGGTGAACTTGGTTTTGTCCTCGCCTCCGGGGTTGCTACCTGCGCCTCCTGGCTCTGCTACTACCGAGCGCTCCAGGACGGCCCCGCCAGCGTGGTCGTCCCCATCGACAAGCTGAGCGTGCTGGTCACCGTCCTCTTCTCAGTCCTCGTCCTGCGGGAGGTTGTCGGCAGGCGCTACCTTGTGGGGCTGGCGCTGCTCGTCGGTGGGACTCTTGCCATGCTGATGTGAGAGAAGACCATGGGAGTTATTCACAAGCATACTAACCATCCGTGCCTGCCCAGGTCATCAACACCGGTGGGAAGTGGTTAGTGGGTGCGTGAAGTGGCAGCCGCGGCGCGGAGTCGCGGGGACTCAGGCCGTATCGGCTTTTGAACGCTGAGGAGAAGCTGAAAGGACTGGCGTACCCCACCTGGTGGGCAATGGCGGACAAGGTGGCATCGCTGCGATCCAGGAGATCGGCGGCCGTCGCCAACCGCCACTGGGTCACGTAGGGTCATGGGGAGACGCCGAGCGTGGCATTGAAGCGCCTCGTGAGAGAAGCCCTGGAGACGCCTGCTAGAGCCGCCAGCGACTCCACTGTCCACTCTCGCGAGGGGGCTGCCTGCACCGCCTCCGTGGCCCTGCGTACCACGTCGTCCCGGGGAGCGGAGGAGAGTGACATGGTTCTGCGCCCCGGCGCTGATCCAGGCACGCAGCGTGGTGACCAGCAGGACGTCCAAGAGCCTGTCCAGAACACTGGATTGCGCAAACCCGTCGTGGACGGTCTCGCGGTTCAACAGACTGACCAGTTCCGGGTCAGGGGCGTTCACCAGGAACCACGGCGGCAGGGACTGCAGCATCAGTCGCCCCAGTTCGGAGTGGTGCCGGTAGGTGCCCACCAGCAGCTGGTCCTCGCCCCTGTGGATCATTGCCCCACGTACGGATCCCGGTACTCAGCTCTTCGGACAGGTCACGGCCGTCCGGGCCTGAGCAGACCTGACCGGCCCCAATCCTGACACCGCCATCGTGGTCCTGGCCCGATCTCAGGGTGTAGGCCGTGGGAGAGCGCACCACGAGGACTTCACCGGCCTCGAATCGGTGCGGGCGCGATCCGTCCGCAGTGATCCATCCTCCGCCGCTGAGCACGGGGATGATGGTCAGCGGCGCCTCATCCTCCACCGACAATGACCAGGGACGCCCCATGACCACGCGCAGCAGGAACGCGTCGCGAGCGTGAGGCTGGGCCAGGAAGTCCTCCAGCAGGTCCATATGTCTGAAGTCTAAGGGCTGTCCGAGCCGACGTCGTATGCGGGTGAGCCGCCGCCCCATGGAGCTGTGGATGCCTCGCCGATGGAATGGGGGTAACCGAGCAGCGATCGGAGAAGCGCTGCCCGGTCTCGGTTGCCACCTCAGTTCCTCGGAGGATAGAGAGTCATGTCACTGAACAACATTGTGTCCGCATGCGGCGCGGTCGGTTCCGCCGTTGTCGGTGGCGTCTACGCCAACTTCTCGGCCAGGGTGATGCCTTGGCTGGATTCGTTGCCGGACGCTGAGGCGATCGAGACTATGCAGAAGTTCAACCGCACTGCCGTGCAGGTGCCATTCACGACCTTCTTCTTTGGCACAGCGATCGCCAGCGCGTGGACCGTGGTGCACAACTTGCGTAAGAAGGATCGGGTCATCGGAGACCAGATCTCCGCTGCAGGAGGCGTTCTGTATCTGGCGGGCTGGGTGCTGACCATCGTCTACAACGTTCCGCGCAACAACCGCCTGGCCGACGTGGTAGCGGGGACTGTTGAAGGGGCCCGGGTCTGGCACATCTACCTGGACGAATGGACCTCCGCAAACAGCGTGCGAGCCATTCTCTCACTCCCTGGGTGCTGTGGGACTGGGCGTTGGAACTGCCATGAACATCTTCTCCAACCGGCGGCGACCGGCGGGATCGGTCGACCGGCGCGGCCAGACACGGATCGTTCGGAGTACAGCGCACCTTTCTGAGAAGGATCGACCATAGAGAACAGGAGTCACCATGTACGTCATCTCTGGAGCCAGCGGTCGCATCGGTTCAGCCGTTGCCGGCGGCCTACTCGATTCCGGCCACCCCGTCCGTGCTGTCGTCCGTCGTCCAGATGCGGCTGCCGATTGGACCTCCCGAGGGGCTGAAGCTGTGGTCATGGACCTACGAGACGGCCAGAAGCTCACCGAGGCCCTGAACGGCGTAAAAGCGTTCTTCGCCATGATGCCCTTCGACCTTTCCGTGCCGGACCTGGACCAGTACGCCGCAGAAGTGGTGGGGGCGGTCTCCAACGCGGTCAAGGACTCCGACGTTCGCCATACTGTGATGCTCTCCTCCGGCGGCGCGGATCTAGCCGAAGGCACTGGGCCGATTCTGGGCCTGCACCACATGGAACAGGCGCTTGCACAGACGGGCACCACCTTGACTGCACTGCGCCCGGGGCACTTCCAGGAGAAGTTCGGGGATGTCCTCGGAGCAGTCCTGCGCGAGGGGGTCTTCCCCGTTTTCGCCTCAAGTGCGGACACGCCCCTGCCCATGGTGGCCACCTGTGACATCGCGGCGATCGCGGTCCAGGAGCTGCTGGCGGATACACGGTCCAGTGAGGCTGTGGACATCGTGGGCCCGGAGTACACCGAGCGTCAGGTTGCCAGGTCGCTGAGTGATGCCCTGGGCAAGCCGCTTGAGGTCATGCCGATCCCTGAGCCCGGTTGGATGGACGCCCTGATGAAGGCCGGCTTCGCGTCGCACATTGCGCAGAGTCTGACGGACCTGTACCGAGCGGACGAGCAGAGGCTACTGGGGCCACGTGGTAATCGGAGCATCCGTGCGAACACGGACATCGACACCACGGTCCAGCACGTACTCGCACAGGTGGTCTGCCCTCTCCCCCACGTCGGCAGCTCCCCGGATAGCAGTGGCTCTGTCTGGCGGCTGCGGATGGCTGTGCTGCTGGCGCCGATCTCGAAGTCCGTCACCGACTACGGCCAGTCTCGGCGCGTTGAGTCGCTTTCAGACGCTACCTTCCCCGAAGGTGCGCAGCGGCCTGTGGGCGAACTGAGATCCTGCTTGAGCTCCAGAGTCTTGTCTTCGCGGTCTACAGAGTCGGCCGTCATTTCCAAGGGTGAGGTAGTCAGTCATACGAATCCTCGAAAGACGTTACTGGTGCGGGCCTCGCCGCATTTTCGGCGCCCAGGGCCGACTACAAAGGCAACACTAGCTGATCCGAGGCGCAGACATCGGACTGGAGAGTTGAGCCGGAAAAAAACGTCGATCGGCCCGGCCGGTCAGATGACGAACCATGGCATCTTGTGATGTCGGCGTGCGAGTAGGCCCGGGGTGACGTGCCCTCGGCGTCTCTGGGGCCAATCATCTAGGATCGACAGTGATGACGACACCGCCCACCGCAGCAGCCGGTTCGCCGACGATGACCTCCTCAACCGCCAGCTCCTCAATCCCGGCAGGTTCCACAGCCCCGACCGTCTCATCAGTCAACTCGGCCACCACTCATCCGGAGTCCGCCACCCCCGATTCCACCGTGGTCCGCACCCTCACCCTGCCCGAGGACGTCGCGCCGGTGACCCTCCTGGGCGCCCGGGATGAGGTCCTGCGCGCCATCGAGAAGGGCTTCACCGACGTCGACATCCACGTGCGCGGCACTGCCGTCACCGTCTCCGGCCCCGCCGCCCGCGTCGACACCGTCGTCGTTCTGCTCTCCGAGCTCATCGACGTCGCCCGCACCGGCACGCCCCCTGACCGCGGACGCCGTCGAGCGCGCCGTCGGCCTGCTGGAGACCTCCACCCGCCCCACCGAGGTCCTCACCGACGACATCCCTCACCTCCCACGGCCGCACCATCCGCCCCAAGTCCCTCGGCCAGAAGGCCCTACACCGACGCCATCGAGGAATCCACCATCACCTTCGGCATCGGCCCCGCCGGCACCGGCAAGACCTACCTGGCCATGGCCAAGGCCGTCGACGCCCTGGCCCGCAAGCGCGTCTCGCGCATCATCCTCACCCGCCCCGCCGTCGAGGCCGGCGAGAACCTCGGCTTCCTGCCCGGCAGCCTCACCGACAAGATCGACCCCTACCTGCGGCCCCTCTACGACGCCCTCCACGACATGCTCGAGCCCGAGGCCCTGCCCCGCCTCATGGCCGCAGGCACCATCGAGGTCGCGCCCCTGGCCCTACATGCGCGGACGCACCCTCAACGACGCCTTCGTCATCCTCGACGAGGCCCAGAACACCAGCCCCGAGCAGATGAAGATGTTCCTCACCCGCCTCGGCTTCGGCTCGCGCATGGTCGTCACCGGAGACATCTCCCAGGTCGACCTGCCCGGCGGACGCGAGTCCGGCCTCATCGTCGTGCGCAGGATCCTCGCCGGCGTCGAGGGCATCAGCTTCTGCGAGCTCGGATCGGCCGACGTCGTGCGCCACCGCCTCGTGGGCCGCATCATCGAGGCCTACGCCCGCCACGACGCCGAGTCCGCCGCCCAGGACGCCGCCACCCGACCCGCCGGTCTCCCTGGCCGCAGCGGTCGCAACAGCCAGTACCGTCGGGGGAGCAGCAACCGCCCCGCCCGGCCCCACTCGAGAGGAACCCGCATGACCACTGAGGTCATCAACGAGACCACCACCGTCATCGACGCCGCCGAGTTCGCGGACCTCGCCGACCACGTCCTGACCGCCATGCACGTCAGCCCCGCCGCCGAGCTCAACATCATGTTCATCGACCCCGAGCCCATGGAAGAGCTCCACGTGCGCTGGCTCGACCTGCCCGGCCCCACCGACGTCATGAGCTTCCCCATGGACGAGCTGCGCCCCGGCTCGGCCGACTCGCCCACCCCCGCCGGGACCCTGGGCGACATCGTCCTGTGCCCGCAGGTCGCCGCCAAGCAGGCCCTGGCCGCCGGGCACTCCGCGGTCGAGGAGATGCTCCTGCTCACCGTCCACGGCATCCTCCACCTCCTGGGCTACGACCATGCCGAGCCCGAGGAGAAGAAGGAGATGTTCGACCTCCAGCGCCGCCTCCTGCTGACCTTCCTGGCCGAGCGCGGCAAGTGAGACCCGCGTGACCGGTATCCCCACCGCCGCGCTCATCGCCTGCGCGGTGATCGTCCTGGCTCTGGGCGCCCTGCTCTCGGCCGGCGAGTCCGCCCTGCTGCGCTTCACCCGAGCCGCCGCCGACGACCTCGTCGAGGAGGGCCGCCGCGGCGCCGCCCGGGTCCGCCGCCTCGCCGAGCACCGCACCCGGGTCCTGGCCTCCCTCAGCGTCGCCCGCGTCGCCGTCGACATGCTCGCCGCCGTCCTCATCACCCTGGCCGCCTCCGGGCTCGTGCGCGCCTGGTGGCAGGGTCCTGGCCCCTGGCCCTGCTGGCCAACATCATCCTGCTGGGCGTCGTCGTCGGCTTCTCCCCGCGCACCTACGGCCGGCGCAACCCCGCCGGCACTCTCCTGGCCCCTGGGCGGTCTGCTCACCTGGGTGGACATCCTGGGCGCCCCGCAGCGCCGCCTCCTCTCGCGCACCCGCCGTACCGAGGCCGTCCCCACCGACGCCGAGACCCGCGAGGCCGTCAACGAGGACCTGCGCGAGATGATCGACGAGATCGGCGAGACCGACACCATCGAGGACGAGGACCGCGAGATGATGCGCTCGGTCGTCGAACTCGGCCAGACCCTCGTGCGCGAGGTCATGGTCCCGCGCACCGACATGGTCACCATCGACGCCCACAAGCCCGCCTCCGCCGCCATGCGCCTGTTCATCCGCTCCGGCTACTCCCGTGTGCCCGTCATCGGGGAGGACGCCGACGACGTGCGCGGCATCCTCTACCTCAAGGACGTCCTGCGCCGCCTGGCCGCCCACCCCGAGCACGAGGAACTCGCCGTGGCCGGGTTCGTCCGGGAGGCCGAGTACGTCCCTGAGACGAAACCCGCCGACGACCTCCTGCGCGAGATGCAGACCGGCCGCTTCCACATGGCCCTGGCCGTCGACGAGTACGGCGGCACCGCCGGGCTCGTCACCATGGAGGACCTCCTGGAGGAGGTCGTCGGCGAGCTCACCGACGAGCACGACCCCGAGCTGCCCGAGGTCGTCGAGGTCGCCCCCGGCACCTACCGCGTCCCCGCCCGGCTCGCCCTGGACGAGCTCGGCGAGCTCTTCGACCTCGAGATCGACGACGACGACGTCGACACCGCCGGCGGCCTGCTCACCAAGGCCATCGGCCGCGTCCCCCTGCCCGGCGCCGCCGGAGACATCCCAGGGCGTCCACCTCCTGGCCGAGGAGACCGCCGGCCCGCCGCCGACAGGTCTCCACCATTCTCGCCTCCCGCACACCCACCCCGAAGAGGACCCCGATGACTGACACCGCCGACCGCTCCGACACCCCGCAGCCCCGCAGGACGACCAGCCCCAGGCGCCCTGAGGAAGCCGCCCGAGGCGCTCTCGGCCGAACCTCTCGTCATGCCCGAGCCCGGCCCCGCCCCGGCCGGCTTCCGTTTTCCCTCCGACGCCGAGCTCATGGACGGTCCCCAACCCGTTGACCGATCCCGATGAGGACGAGGTCGACGACGAGGACGAGCCCGGAGCCGAGGACGACGACTCCGACGTCACGGCCCGGCTGGATGCAGACGGCTTCCCGATCCTGGGACGAGGAGGAAGACGCGGACGAGCCCGCAGACTCTGCGGATTCGACCCGTGCCGAGATCGTCGTCCCCGACTTCCCCGAGGACTTCCGCGCCGGCTTCGCCTGCATCGTGGGCCGTCCCAACGCCGGCAAGTCCACCCTCACCAACGCCTTGGTCGGTGCCAAGATCGCCATTACCTCCGGGCGCCCCCAGACCACCCGCCACAACGTGCGCGGCGTCATCCATAAGGAGAAGGCGCAGATCGTCCTGGTCGACACCCCCGGCCTCCACCGCCCCCGCACCCTGCTGGGCAAGCGCCTCAACGACCTGGTGCGCGAGACCCTCACCGACGTCGACGTCGTCGTCTTCTGCATCCCCGCCAACGAGAAGATCGGCCCGGGCGACCGCTTCATCACCCGCGACCTCGCCGAGCTGCGCACCCCCGTGGTCGTCGTGGTCACCAAGGCGGACACCGTCACCCGCGAGGCTCTGGCCGCCCAGCTCCTGGCCGTCGACCAGTTGGGGGAGTGGGCCGACATCGTGCCGGTCTCAGCCCAGCGCAACGAGCAGATCGACGTCCTCGAGGAGGTCCTGCTGAAGCACATGCCGCTGTCCCCGCCGCTGTACTCCCACGGGCGAGATCACCGACGAACCCCAGCAGGTCATGATCGCCGAGCTCGTGCGCGAGGCCGCCCTGGAGGGCGTGCGCGACGAGCTGCCCCACTCCCTGGCCGTCGTCGTCGACGAGATCGCCGACCCCGACGACGAGCGCGAGGTCGGCCGCATCAAGGGGGTGGGCGGGCGCCTCCAGGTGCGCGTGAGCCTCGTCGTCGAGCGCGACTCCCAGAAGGCCATCGTCATCGGCAAGGGCGGCCGGCGCCTCAAGGAGGTGGGCGTCACCGCCCGCAAGGGCATCGAGAGCTGCTGGGGCCGCAAGGTCTACCTCGACCTGCACGTGCGCACCGCCAAGGACTGGCAGTCCGACCCCAAGGCCCTGGCCCGCCTCGGGTTCTAGGATTCCCGGTCTCCCACAGGGGGAGGCCCGGACCCGCCGCCGCCCCTGCGGGAACACCGTGGGTGACGACGGACCGGCGTGGGACTCGCCTAACGCTTGCCTAGGGACCAAGGTGTCTTGCGGAATGCCGGCGGCTCGTGCAGCGAAATCGGTCGCGCTTCAGGGGTGTTGTACCGCACACTATAAGTGTCTGATACCGATCCGAGCCTGGAGGCCCACGCATGCCGAACACCGCCGTTCCCAGCCCGCCCCAACGCACTGTCAGCGCCCACTGCAAAGGGCGCCGCTGCCCCGATGACCTGTGGGCACTCGGGGAGAAGGCCGTCGCCCGAGCGCGCCGGTGGGCTGACGAGTCGGCCTCCGAGCCGGCACCGCGCTCGGCCAGCTCCTGTCCCGGATCCTCGCCGACCCCGACGGCCTGACCTTCACCACCCGCTTCGTCGACGACGTCGTGCGTCCCACGGACCTCGACGTCGCCGGCGACGCCCTCAAGCGCCTGTCCTCGGGCCGCACAGACTTTCTTCCTCCCGCCCTCGCTGGGGCCATGGGGCTGGGGTCGACGGCCTCCCGTCTCGCCCCGCGCACGGTGACCGCCATCGCCCGGAGGGTCTTCCGGGAGATCGTCGGCGACCTCGTCGTCGACGCCACCGACAAGAGACTGGGCCCGGCGCTCGCCCGCCTGCGCAAGGGCGGAAACCGCCTCAACGTCAACCTCCTGGGCGAGGCCGTCCTGGGGGAGAAGGAGGCCGCCCGCCGCCTGGCCGAGGTCTCCCGCCTGGTCACTCGCGAGGACGTCGACTACGTTTCGGTCAAGGTCTCCGCCGTCACGGGCCCCCACAACCCCTGGGGCTTCGAGGAGGTCGTCGCCCACGGCGTCCAGGCCCTCCTGCCCCTCTACCGCCTGGCCCGCGACCACGGCACCTTCCTCAACCTGGACATGGAGGACTACAAGGACCTCGACCTGACCATCGCGGTCTTCACCGCGATCCTCGACCAGGAGGACATGCGCGGCTACGAGGCCGGCATCGTCCTGCAGGCCTACCTGCCCGACTCCCTGGGCGCCATGCAGCGCCTCCAGGAGTGGGCCTCCCCAGCGCGTCGCCTCCGGGCGGCTCGCGCATCAAGGTCCGCGTCGTCAAGGGCGCCAACCTGTCCATGGAGAAGGTCGACGCAGAGATCCACGGCTGGGAGCTGACCACCTGGCCCTCCAAGCAGGCCACCGACACCAACTACAAGCGCATGCTCTCCTGGGCGATGACGCCCGAGCGCACCCGCGCGATCCGCCTGGGAGTGGCCGGTCAGAACCTCTTCGACATCGCCTTCGCCTACGAGCTGCGTGCCGCGCGCGGCGTCGAGGACAGCGTCGAGTTCGAGATGCTCTCCGGGATGGCCACCGGTCTGCAGGAGGTCGTGCGCCGTGACACCGGCCACCTCCTGCTCTACGTGCCCGTCGTCGACCCCCACGAGTTCGACGTCGCCATCTCCTACCTGGTGCGCCGCCTGGAGGAGAACGCAGCACCCGAGAACTTCATGTCCGGCGTCTTTCGACCTGGCCGCTGACGAGGCGGTCTTCGACCGCGAGCGCGACCGCTTCCTGGCCGCCCTGGCCGATCTCGACCCGGACGCCCCGGTGCCCGAGCCCAACCGCCGCCAGGACCGCCTGGCCGAGCGGGAGGCCGGCGTCCCGGAGGAGACCGGCACCCTGGAGGAGCGGGCCGGGCGCCGCTTCGTCTCCGAGCCGGACTCCGATCCCGCCCTGGCCGCCAACCGCCAGTGGGCTCGGGACATCGCCGCCGCCATCCCGGACTCCACGCGGGGCGTGGCCGAGGTGGAGGCCGGGGCCGCCCGCCTGGCCACGAACGCCGCGGTGGATGCCCTCGTGGCCGCCACGGCCGAGGCCGCCGGCGTCTGGCAGTCCCTGGACCCGGCCGAGCGGGCCGCCGCCCTGCACCGGGTCGGCGACGTCCTGGCCGCCCGGCGCGCCGAGCTCATCGAGGTCGCCGGCTCCGAGGCCGGCAAGACCATCGACCAGTCCGACCCGGAGGTCAGCGAGGCCATCGACTTCTGCCACCACTACGCCGAGTCCTCCCTGCTCCTGCACGACAGTGAGCACATGGTCGGGGCCCGCTTCACCCCGGTGGACGTCACCGTGGTTGCCTCGCCCTGGAACTTCCCGCTGGCCATCCCCACCGGGGGCGTGGCCGCGGCCCTGGCGGCAGGCAGCGCCGTCATCCTCAAGCCCGCTCCCGCCCGGCCCGGCGCTGCGCCGCCGAGCTCGTGCGCGCCTTCCATGACGCCGGGATCCCCGAGGACCTCGTGGTGCTCGCTCCCGCTGGAGGACGGCGACGTCTCACGCCACCTGGTGACCCACAAAGGACGTCGACCGCGTGGTCCTCACCGGCTCCTACGACACCGCCCGCCTCTTCCGCTCCTGGAAGCCGGATATGCACCTGCTGGGGGAGACCAGCGGCAAGAACGCCATCATCGTCACCCCTCGGCCGATCCCCGACATCGCCGTGCGCGACGCCGTCTACTCGGCCTTCGCCCACGCCGGTCGAAGTGCTCGGCCTCCTCGCTGCTGGTCCTGGTCTCCTCGGCCCGGCACCTCCGAGCGCATCGCCCGCCAGCTCGTGGACGCGACCGCCTCCCTGCGGGTGCGCCTGCCCGCTGTCCCTGGACTCCCAGATGGGGCCCGTCGTCGTGCCCGACGACGAGAAGGCCGTACGCGGCCTGACCACCCTGGGATCTGGCGAGCACTGGGTCCTCAAGCCCCGCTACCTGGGTGACGGGCTGTGGACGCCCGGCATCCGGGCCGGGGTCGTGCCCGGCAGCGAGTTCCACCTCACCGAGTACTTCGCCCCCGTCATCGGGGTGATGCGCGTGGACACGCTTCAGGAGGCCATCGAGGCGGTCAACGCCGTCGACTACGGGCTCACCTCCGGGATCCAGACCCTGGACGCCACCGAGCTCGGCGATCTGGCTCGAGGGTCGTCCAGGCCGGGAAACCTCTACGTCAACCGCGGCATCACCGGGGCGATCGTGCGCCGCCAGCCCCTTCGGCGGCTGGAAGCGCTCGGCCATCGGCTCCACCACCAAGGCGGGTGGCCCTCCTACCTGCTGGGCCTCGGCGAGGTCGAGCCCGTCCGCGCGGTCAGGGGTGCGGAAAGGTTGAGCAGGGAACCGCCGCCCTCGACCCGCGCGTGGCGAGCCTGTGCGACGCCGTGAGCGGTCAGCTGGACGTCGCCGACCTGGCCGAGCTGCGCCGCGCCCTGGTGGCAGATGCCGCTGCCTGGCGGACCGCCTACGGTGCCAACCGTGACGTGACGGGCCTGGCCTGCGAGCGCAACATCCTGCGCTACCGGGCGGTCGACGTCGTCGTGCGCGCCGGGCGGGGCACCGCCCTGGCCGACGTCGTTCGCGTCATGGCGGCCGGGCGTGCGTGCCGGCGGGTTTCATCAGCCTGTCGGTCGCGGACCGTCTGCCCCAGCCGCTGCAGAACGCGCTGCTGGCCGCCGGCGTCCAGGTGATGGTCGAGGACCAGGGTGCCTGGGACGTCCCGCCTGGCCGAGATGGCGGCCTCCGGTGAGGCTGGGTACGCGCGTGCGCGTCATCGGTCCGCGTGAGGAGACCTCGGCCGCCCGCTGGAGCCACGCCAGCCGGGTCACCGGTGGGAGCCCCGACATCGCCCCTGTACACGGGCGCCGTGACGGCCTGCCCGCACTCCGAGCTGCTGCCCTTCCTGCGCGAGCAGGCGGTGGCCGTCACCAACCACCGCTTCGGCACTCCCGCTGGACCTGGCTGAAGGCCTCCTGTAGGCCGGGCGGTGCCGCAGCGTCCCGGGATCGGTGACCGAGTGACAGGAACGATCATCCGGGTGGTGCCCTCCCGATTGGAGGGCACCACCCGGCTTCCATCGCAAGGGACCGGGAGGAAGGGATGGGGACAGGGGCTCATGCGTCCTGTGGTGACGTCTTGGTGCGACCAGGCATGGTCACTGAGGCGAGGCCGGCGAGTCCGTACGCGACGATAGGTACCCACAGAGCGGTTGTGACGGCCTCGCGAGCGTCGGCCGTGTCCTGAAGGATCCCGAAGAACATGGTTCCCGGCAAGAGCGACTCCCAGCACCATACCGACCTGACCGAAGGTGGTCAGGGGTGCCGGATGCCGCTCCGGCGTCCTGGGTGGGCACCGACTCAAGCGTGATACTCGTCAGCGGCATGATGAGGGTCATCAGCCCGACCCCCGTCAGCGTCAGCGGGGCGGTGAGGTCCCAGCCCGTCAGGGATGCTCCGGCGGTCCAGATCGTCCACAGGACCCAGGTCAGCGCAGCTGCTTGCACCAGCCCGCCGAGCAGCACGGCCCACTTGCCGATCTGCTTCGTCGCGAGGATCGCCAACGGCGTGGCCACGATGGAGCCCAGTGCGAAAGGCAGAAGCGTGAGCCCCGCCGCCAATGCGGTGAAGCCGAGTGCGCTCTGAACGTAGTACAGCAGGATGAGCACGTACCCGCCGTTGCCGATCGACGAGAGCACCTGCACCAGCTGTCCGCTCGCAAAGCCTCGATCGCGAAACAACGGGAGCGGCAGCAGCGGGGATCCGTGAGCCTTGAGCATGCGCCTCTGCTGCCACGTGAAGGCGGCGATGACGAGAGGAGCCGCCGTCAGCATGGCCCAGATCCACCACGCCCACCCCGCGGCGCGGCCGTCGGTGAGCGGGAAGACGACCAGGAAGACGCCGAGACCGCCCAGCAGCACCCCGACCAGATCGGGCCTGAGCGGATGCTCCGAACGACTCCCTCGGTACGAACAGGAGCGCCGCAGCGACAAGCACGACTCCGACCGGCACGTTCACGAGGAAGATGCTGCGCCAGCCCATACCCAGAAGGTCGGCCGTGACGAGCCAGCCACCGAGGATCAGTCCCCCGATGGCCCCCAGCGAGCTCAGCGCTCCAATGATGCCCAGGACAGGGGCGCGCTCCTCCGGTGCGAACATCACCCTGCACGCTGGAGAGCACCTGGGGCACTCATGATTCCCGGCGAACGCGCCCTGAATCACGCGGGTCGCAACGAGCAGGTCGCCTGTCTGGGACAGCGCCGCCCCGAGGGAGGCGAGGGTGAATCCCACCATCCCGATCACGAAGATGCGCCGGTGCCCGAAGATATCGCCCAGCCGACCGCCCGTGATGAGTAGCGTCGCGAATGCGATGACGTAACCGGCGAGAGTCCACTCCAGCTGCTCCGGCGTCGCATGGAGGTCCTTGCCGATCGTGGGCAGTGCGACGTTGGTGATCGTCGAGTCCATGAGATCCATGAACGTCGCCACCATGAGCACGGTGGTGGCAACGGTGCGTGACCTTGCGGTGGCCTGGTGCTGGGGTCGTTCCTCGTTCTTCATGCTCCCGTCCTCTCACGACTCCAAGATGTGTACGCTGTACACGTCGGTTGTGAGTACACTGTACGCATGTGTCGTGGTCGGACGCAATCCGATCCCCATGCAATGGACGAGGAGAGAAAGCGATGCACACCGATTCGGACACCCGCCCAAGTGGGGCGGTGGCTGTGGGGAAGTCGATGCCTCTGAGGCGGCCGAAGAACGGGAGGAGGCAAAAGGGTCTGGGACGTCGGCAAGATCGTCCGCGCGGGTATCGCGCTCGCGGACGATGAAGGTCTGGAAGGGCGTGTCGGTTCGCAAGCTCGCCCAGCGCCTGAGCGTGAGCACCATGGCGGCGTATCGGCACATCAGCTCCCGCGATGAGGGTCATCGCCGCCATGGTCGATGTCGCCTTCGGGCCGCCTCCGGTCCTTTCGGGTCCTTCCGAGGACTGGTCGGGCGGACTGCGCGTGCTGGGCGCTGGCCGTCTACGCCCGCTATGACGCGCATCCCTGGCTCCTGGACGCCCCGGTCCACGGCATGCCAACCGGGCCGCATCGTCTGCGATGGATGGAGGCAGTCCTTCAGGGTGCTCGCCGGTGCGGGGCCTCGAGCTGCAGGAGCGACTCAATGCGGCGCTGCTCGTCGACGGACACGTGCGCACCGTCGCCGCGCTGAAGCGCTCTCTGGCGACTGCGGTGCGCGGTACTACGCGCCGCAGTGCGTCGGCGAACTGGCTCCTGACCCGTCTCGAAGCCGACGGGCTGACATCCATGGCGCAGGTGCTCAAGGCCGGGACCCTCGATGATGGGACAAGGGTATGAGCTCGACTACGGCCTCGATCGGATCATCGCTGGGATCGAGGCCGATAGCACCTCAGGGTGACGGCCCGGTCAGAGCGTGAGGGCGGGGTGCGTCTCACGTCAGTCGGGGAACTCCTCGAGGGAGAAAAGACTGACTCCACGGCCACGTCGAAGTAACGGGCGATGCGCAGGGCCAGGTGCAGCGAGGGGCGTACTCCCCGCGCTCGAGGTAGCCCACCGTCTGGTAGTGGACGCCCGAGCGCCTCGGCGAGCTCTCGGCGGCTCACCCGGCGGTCGGCGCGCAGGACCGCTATCCGGTTGTGGACGACGTCGTCGGACATGGTCTGAACCGGTCTGGGAGCGGATGGTGGACTGCACGCGCCAGACTACCGATCGTCTCCTTACGGAAGCTGTACCGCACGACGAGCGAGGCCCCTACGAAGCCGAGGACTGTCCAGGTCACCAGGATCCCCGACGGCGAGCACCGGGAAGAGCGCGGCCCAGCTCCCACGAGGGATCACCCACCAGCGCCCACCGGGTCAGGTGCCCCTGACCAGTAGGTGGGCAGTGCGAGCTGGACCGCCTGCACCCAGGAGGGGAGCCGGTCCAGGGGCATGAAGAAAGCCGCTTGTCGCGATGAGGGCGAAGATGGGGCAGATAGGAGACCATGAAGCTGTAGACGCCTCGGACGAAGGCGCCCACGAGGAAGCCCAGCGGGGCCGTCGCAACGGCCGACAGCATCATGAGCGGCAGGCAGGCCAGTATCTGGGGTGGGCTCAGGGAAGTGTCTCCACGAACAGGGCCCCCGCCGAGAAGGATGGCGCCCTTGGAACACGAGGGTCTGAGTGAGCGAGGACATCGTCTTGCCCTGATCGCCCACGTCAGCGGGCCGTGGGGGAGAACGCGTACCCGCAGCAGGGGCGCCGCCGATGCGGTCGGTATAGGTCTCGCCGGCGATCTGAAAGGTGATGAAGCGGCTGATCGTGCCGATGCTGCTGGTGAGGGAACATGGGGCCGAAGGCCGTGTGGGCCCTCGGTCGCGGCCTGGGTGCTCCTGCTGGCCAGCACGATGGCACTCACCGAGGCCAGCAAGGCGATGCTTGACCCGATAATGCCTGCTCGCAGGTCCAGGGCGGCAGCGATGGGCCGCGCGTAGAACTGCCAGGAAGGTGCGAGTGCTCATGCGTGCGGGCTCCTTGCTGCTGACGAGGGAGAGGTAGGTCTCCTCCAGGGTGGGACGGGTGATGGTGAGCCCGGTGACGTGATCGAGATCAGCTCCTTGACGAAGCGCTCGGGGAGTGGGTGGAGTGGACGTGGCGGGTGCCGTCCTGGATCCCAGGTGATCTCAGCGCCGCGGTCAAGGCGCTCGCGCAGCGTCGGTGACCGTGCCGTCGGCAATGATCCGTCCCTCGTTCATGATGAGCACGCGTGAGGCCAGGTGCTCTGCCTCAGCCAGGTCATGGGTGGTCATGACGATGGTGGCGTCGTCGTCGACCCCTGGCCAGGATGAGGTCGTGCAGGCGCGCCTTCGAGGCCGGGTCCAGGCCGTGGTCGGCTCGTCCAGGACGAGGAGCTCGGGTGCGGCCATGAGGGCGGCCGCGAAGTCAATGGTGCGTCGCTGCCCGCCGGAGAGCCGGGACAGCCGGGAGTCAGCCTTCTCGCTGAGCCCGACGGCGTCGAGCACCTCTTCGACGCCGCTCACCCGGCTCGCCGCCGTCAGCTGGACCGAGCGGATCCACTCCAGCTGGTCCCTCACCCGCCACTTGGCGTGGTCGGTCCAGCTCTGCTGCACCAGCCCGATTCGTGACCCAGAAATCGGCGCCCGCCCGGTGCGGATCGGTGCCGAGTACTCGCACCCTGCCGCTGGTTGGCGTTAGCGAGCCCAGCAGGTTCTCCACCAGGGTCGTCTTGCCCACGCCGTTGGGGCCGAGCAGGCAGACGACCTCTCCGGCCTCGACCGACAGGTCGAGCCCGCGCAGTACCGGGTGTCCCCGTAGGAGAACTCGAGGCTCTCCGTGGTGATGACTGGAGGCATCACACAAACTCTCCTGAGTAGAAGCACAACTATATGTAGCAGGAATACTACAACATGGTGTTGATGTTCGGATGAGACCGAGGGGAGTGTCGTGGTTGATCGCCCGCGACGTGTGTCTCACACGCGGTCCCGGCGTGGTCGCCTTACCTGACGTCGGGTCGTCGTCGGGGTAGGGTCTACCCCGTGCGAGCGACTCCACGGCCTCAGGCCTGGCAGCGGGCGAGCCTCCTGCTTAGTCGCCGCGGCGGGGCCTGACAGGCCGGCACCCCGACCGCGGCTGACTCGTCCTGCTCGGCCACGTTCCCGACCGCGCCTCTCTGCTTCCCCAGAGCTCTCCGGAGCCTTCCGGTCTCTCGCCGGAACCGCCGTCGGAACCACGAAGCACCTGATCCCAGGAGAACCCCGATGCGTAACGCCCGCCCCGCCCCCAGCAGCCCTCCGGTATGCCGTTTGCCAAGTACCGGCCCTTCCTCGACGTCGTCAGCATCGACCTGCCCGACCGCACCTGGCCGGACAAGCGCATCACCCAGGCCCCCCGCTGGCTGAGCACCGACCTGCGCGACGGCAACCAGTCCCTCATCGAGCCCATGGGCCCCCAGGCACAAGCGCCATCTTTGACCTTTCTGGTGTCCATGGGCTTCAAGGAGATCGAGATCAGCTTCCCCGCCGCCTCCCAGACCGACTACGACTTCGTGCGCTCCCTGGTGGACGACGGCGCGATCCCCGAGGACGTCACCATCTCCGTGCTCACCCAGTCGCGCGGTGAGCTCATCGACCGCACCCTGGACGCCTGCGTCGGCATCCCGCAGGGCCACCGTCCACCTCTACAACGCCCTGTCGCCGCTGTTCCGCAACGTCGTCTTCCGCATGGACCGCGACCAGATCCGCGAGCTCGCCGTCGACGGCACCCGCCAGATCATGGCCCGTGCTGAGAAGGTCCTGGACGAGGACACGATCTTCGGCTACGAGTACTCCCCGGAGATCTTCGTGGACACCGAGCTCGACTACAGCCTCGAGGTCTGCGAGGCCGTCATGGACGTGTGGCAGCCCGAGGATGGCCGCGAGATCATCCTCAACCTTCCCGCCACCGTTGAGCGGGCCACCCCTAACGTCTACGCCGACCAGATCGAGTGGATGAGCCGACACTTGTCTCACCGCGACGCCGTGTGCCTGTCCCTGCACAACCACAACGACCGCGGCTCGGGCGTGGCCGCCGCCGAGCTCGGCCTCATGGCCGGCGCTGACCGCGTCGAGGGCTGCCTGTTCGGCCACGGCGAGCGCACCGGCAACGTGGACCTGGTGACCCTGGCCTCAACCTCTTCAGCCAGGGCGTCGACCCCATGCTCGACCTGTCCGACATCGACGAGGTCCGCCGCATCGTCGAGCGGGCCACCGGCATGGATGTGCCCCCGCGCACCCCTTACGCCGGCGAGCTCGTCTATACCTCCTTCTCGGGCTCCCACCAGGACGCCATCAAGAAGGGCTTCGCCGCGCGCGCCAAGCAGGTCGACGCCAGGAAGGCCGAGGGGCTGACCAAGGCCGACGCCGAGATCGCCGTGCCGTGGTCCATGCCCCTACCTGCCCATCGACCCCATGACGTGGGCCGATCCTACGAGGCGGTCGTGCGCGTCAACTCCCCAGTCCGGCAAGGGCGGGGTCGCCTACCGCTGGGCACCACCCGCAAGCTCGAGCTGCCGCGCCGCCTCCAGATCGAGTTCTCCCGCATCGTCCAGCGCCACACCGACACCTACGGCGGCGAGGGTCGACGGCGCCCGCCTGTGGTCGATCTTCGCCGACGAGTACCTGCCCGCAGCGGCCGCTCCCGAGGCCGAGCTCAGCCGCTGGGGCCGCTTCGAGCTGCGGGGCAACCCTGACCTCCACCGGTGACGACAGGACTCCACCTCACCGTCACCCTGGTCGACGGCGGCCAGAGAAGCGCCTGACCGCCGTCGGCAACGGCCCCTGGACGCCTTCGTCACCGCCCTGGAGGGCACGGGCCTGAGCGTGCGGATCCTGGACTACGCCGAGCACGCCCTGAGCGAGGGACACGACGCGAGGCCGCCAGCTACGTCGAGTGCGGGTCGACGGACAGGGTCCTGTGGGGCGTGGGCATCGACCCCTCCATCACGACCTCCTCCTTCAAGGCCGTCATCTCCGCCCTCAATCGTGCCCTGCGCTGAGGGGGCGTGAGAGACTGCGTCCGTGACGAGCAGGCTGTACCGGGACGAGGCGATCGTCCTGCGCACCTACAAGCTGGGTGAGGCCGACCGCATTATCGTGCTGCTCACCCGTCACCACGGGCAGGTGCGCGCCGTGGCCAAGGGCGTGCGCCGCACCAGCTCCCGCTTCGGGGCGCGTCTGGAGCCCTTCTCCATGATCGACGTCCAGCTCCACGCCGGACGCAACCTCGACGTCGTCACCCAGGCCGAGATCATCGATCCCTTCGGCCGGGCCATCTGCGCCGACTACGCCATGTTCACCTGCGCCTCGACCATGGTGGAGACCGCCGAGCGCCTCAGCGCCGACGACGGCGACCTGGGCACCGAGGCCAGCCCCCAGCAGTACCTGCTGCTGGCGGGAGCCCCTGGCCGCCATGTCCCACCAGCGCCACGCGCCCGGACTCATCCTGGACTCCACCTGCGCGCGCGCTGGCCCTGGGGGCTGGGCGCCGTCGTGCTACGACTGCGCCCTGTGCGGCGCGCCCGGACCGCACCGCGGCCTTCCACGTACAGGTCGGCGGTGCGGTGTGCGAGTCCTGCCGCTCGGCCGGAGCCGTGGAGGTCGAGGCCGGCCACGATGGTGCCCCTAGGCGCCCTGCTCTCCGGCGACTGGGCCGTGGCCGACGCCTCCGGCCAGCGCGGGCGCTCACAGGCCTCCGGCCTCGTGTCGGCTACACGACCTGGTACCTGGGCAGCGCCTGCGCTCCCTCGCACTGGTGGAAAGGGCATGAACATGACAGACGTCGCCAGAAACATGACGGTCGAGCCGCCCCGCCCCTGCACCGGCCCGGCCTGACCCGCCCGTGCTGCCGGCCGCCTCCCCTGCCCCAGCACGTCGCCGTCGTCATGGACGGCAACGGGCGCTGGGCCAACGCCCGCGGCCTGCCCCGCACCGAGGGCCACCGGGTGGGGAGGCCAATATGCTCGACGGTGCCGCCGGCGCCAGTCGAGATCGGTGTCAAAGAGCTGAGCGTCTACGCCTTCTCTACCGAGAACTGGCGGCGCTCACCCGGCGAGGTCCGCTTTCATCATGGGCTTCGCCCGCAAGGTACTGCGCACCCAGCGCGATGTCCTCAACTCCTGGAACGTCAGGCTGCGCTGGATCAGGCGCACCCCGCGCCTGTGGAGTCCGTGCTGCACAGAGCTGCGCGAGGCCGAGCGCCTCACCGCCCACAACACGGGGCTGGTCCTCAACCTGTGCATCAACTACGGCGGGCGCGCCGAGATCGCCGACGCCACCCGCGCCATCGCCGAGGACGTCGCCGCCGGCCGGCTCAAGGCCTCCTCCGTCAACGAGAAGACCATTCAGCGCTATCTCTACTCACCCACCATGCGTGACGTGGACCTGTTCATCCGTACCGGGGACGAGCAGCGCACCTCCAACTTCCTCATGTGGTCCTCCTCCTACGCCGAGCTCTACTTCTCACCCCTGGCCTGGCCCGACTTCAACCGCACCGAGCTGTGAGGGCCTGCGAGGTCTACGCCGGGCGTGAGCGCCGCTACGGCGGCGCCGTGGACAAGGTGCTGCACGAGAGCCCGGCCAGGCCGGTAACCCGTTGGACGACGAGACCCCGGAGAACCACGAGCAGTAGCGGTCCGGCCGACTCCGGCGCTCCGGTCTCAGTCCGGGGAGGTGTCTCAGGCGGTTTCCTGGACTGATTCCTGGGGTGAGCAGCTGGCGCACAGGCCGAAGAACTCCGCCGTGTGCTCCATCTGGGTGAAGCCCTGCCGCGCTGAGACCCGCTGAATCCACTCCTCCAGCTCGCCGCCGGACACCTCCACGGTGTAGCCGCAGCGGCGGCACACGATGTGGTGGTGGTGCTCCTGCCTCTCCCAGGCCCGGTAGAGGATCTCGCCCTCGGCGCTGCGCACCTGGTCCACCGCACCGGTCTCCGCCAGGGTCTGCAGGTTGCGGTAGACGGTGGCCAGCCCCACCTGGTGCCTCGGCCTCCAGAGCCGCGTGGATCTGCTGGGCCGAGCGGAACTCGTCGGTGCGCGACAGGGATGTCGGCGACGGCGGCGCGCTGACGCGTGGCACGAGGGGCGCTGCGTCGTGCTGCTTGCGCCATGATCTACCTCCTGAGGTGATGCGGTGCCGTCGGGAGCGGCGGCGAGGCTGCCACAGGCCGAGAGGAGGGCGACGACGGCGTACCCCCTACTAGGGAGTACCACGATCATGGCGCCGGGGAGGTCCGCCACCAGGCAGGTGATCGTCAGCCGGACACGCAGGCCACCACCCCAGCCCCATCGCCAGGTACATGGTGCGGAGAAGGAGTGCGAGACGAGGCTGGGCGATGGCCACCGGCACGATCATCACCGCCGAGACCAGCAGGGCACCCACCACCCGCATGGACACTGAGACCGTCAGTGCCGCCACCACCGCCACCAGGACGTTGAGGGCGCTGGTCGGCAGTCCGCAGGCGCGGGCGAACTCCTCGTCGTGGCACAGGGCGAACAGCGGCCCGCGCAGCCCCAGCCCCACCAGGAGCACCAGGGTCGCCAGGGCGATGGTGAACCAGGCATCCGAGACCGAGACCGTGGAGATCGAGCCGAACAGGTAGGAGTTGAGGTTCGTCGTCGTGCCACCGGCCAGACGGATGAGGATGACGCCCCCGGCGATGCCCCCGTAGAATAGGATCGCCAGGGCCACGTCTCCGCGCGTGCGGCCGTTGGCGCGGATGACCTCGATCGCCACGGCGCCCAGCACGCTGATGATGATCGCCCCGGGGACGGCCCAGGCGTCGTGGGGGGAGACGTTGGCGGCGGCCCCGGCCAGCCAGCCCAGTGCGATACCGGTCAGGGCGATGTGCCCGATCCCGTCACCCAGCAGCGCCAGGCCCCGCTGAACCAGGTAGGTGCCCACCACCGGGCGGCCAGCCCCACGAGTACCAGCGACGATGAAGGCCCCTCTGGATGAGGGGACTGGCGAGCATGTCGGAGATGAACTCGATCATGGCCGGGCGCTCCTACCGGTGCGGGGCTGCGCATTGGGCAGCCGGTGATCCAGGACGGGGCGTGGTGCGCCGGAGGTCCGCCGGCGTCCGGGTGGTGGTCTCCGTGGTCATAGTCGTCCTCCCAGTGCTCACCGTGGGCGCTGTGGTGGCTATGGTGCCTGCCGACGACGCCGTCGCGCAGGCGAGCGACTCGCCGGCCGGCCGTCGGCGACGAGCCTCCGTCCTGCAGAAGGATCGCCCGCTCGACGACGTCGGCGAGCTCTCCCATCTCGTGCAGGACCGTCACCAGGGTCAGCCCCGCTCCCGCAGCCCCTGAGGATCTCGGCCAGGGACTCGCGGCTGGCCCGGTCGATCCTGCCAAAGGCTCATCGAGGATGAGCAGTTCGGGGAGCGGACCAGGGCCCGGGCGATGAGAGACGCTGAGCCTGCCCGCCGGAGAAGACCTGGACGTGGTCACCGGCCCGGTGAGCCAGTCCGACGGCGTCGAGCGCGTCCATGGCCTTTCGCCCTGGCGGTCGGCCCCGGTCCGCCCAGGGCGGCGCGGCCCCAGGAGCCCCGGAGCGCACCACCTCCAAGGCTGTGGCTGGGACGCCCGAACCGGCTCCGATCCGCTGAGGGACGTAGCCGATGCGCTCCCAGGGGACCCTGCGGCGCCGGGTGATGGAGGTGCCCAGCACCTCGAGTGCCTCCGCCGGCCATGGGCACCAGCCCCAGGACGGCCTTGACGAGAGTGGACTTGCCCGAGCCGTTGGCGCCCAGCAGCGCCACGGACTCACCGCTTCCCACCGCCAGGCTCACGTCCTCCAGGATGAGGGAGGCCCCAGGACGACGCGGAGGTCTCGGACCTTGATGGCGAGCACGGACGACGCCGCCCGGGGTGAGCCGGACGGCGTCGCCGGAGACGATGCTGCTGATGGAGATGAGGAGGTCATACCTGAGTGATCATGCCGATCTGCTTGGATGTCATCTGCTCGGGCCGCCGGGCTCGGCCGGCAGCGCCCGACTCTACTGGCACACCAGGGCGCCCTTGAGCCGCTCCAGGGTTGGAGGTCATGGCGTCGGTGTAGTCGCCCCGTTCGGGCTTGGACTCCAGAGGACTGAGGACACTCGTCTCCGCTCCGGTCTCCGCGGCGATCGCCTTGGCCCGGCGCATCGGAGACCAGCTCCTCAGTGAAGATCGTCTTCACCCCGTGCTCTGGACCACCGACTTGATGTTGGCCATCTCCGCGGGGCTGGGCTCCGGTCTCCCGGGTCGATGCCGGAGATGGAGGCCTGGGTCAGCTTTGAGCGGTCGGCCAGGTAGCCGAAGGCGGCGTGGGAGGTGATGAAGGTGTTAGTGCTGGCAGCTGGACAAGCTCTTGGTGTACTGCGTGTCCAGGTTAGTCAGCGCCGTCTTGAGCTTGTCCAGCCCTGCCTTGTAGTCGTTGGCGTTGGCCGGGTCGACCTGGGCGAAGGAGGACTCCAGGGTCTCAGCCACCTTGATCATGCGCTGAGGGTCGAGGCCAGAAGTGCGGGTCGAGGTCGCCGTCGTGATCCTCGCCGCCCTCGGCGTGGCTGTGCTCGGCATGCCCGTGATCGTCGTGGCCGGCCTCGGTGGACTGCGCAGTGGCGACGGCGGACGCTGCGTCAGTGGCGCCGTCAGACGCCTCCTCACTGTGCTCGTGCTCCTCCTCGACCCCTCGTGGTGGACGAGGTTGGCCGGCTTGCTCAGGTCCACCACCGTGGGCCCAGAGCCGACCTCCTTGACGGCCTTGTCCAGGGAGGGCTGGAAGCCGGGGACGTAGGCGATGAGGTCGGCCTTGCTCAGCTCGGCGGTCTCCTTGCCGGAGAGCTCGAAGTCGTGCGGCTCGACGTTGGACGGGGTCACGGTGGAGACCTTGACGAGCGGGCCACCGATGGCCTCGGCCAGGTACTGGATCGGGTAGAAGGATGTGGATACCGTCAGCGTCTTGCCCGGGGCGATCGTGTGCGGTGCTGAGGCGCTTGACGAGCTCTCACTCTTCAGGGCGCTGCAGGCGCTCATGCCGGAAGCCAGGACCAGGGCGGCTCCGAGCGCGACGATGCGACGGAGATCATGGGAACGAGTCCGTGAAACACTCATGCGAATCATTCTCATACTGCTGGCGCGTTGCGTCAAACCGCGGCGAGTCGCCATGTGCGCTGCTGAGGGGTGGTTTACGAGAGCCCGCCCCGTCCCTGCGGACTTGCCGTGGCTGCACGCGCAGTCGCGGTGCGACGGGCCCCTCACCTCAATATGACGGCCCTCCGCCTAGACTGTCCCCACTCGTCCCCACCAACCAGGCGGGACCACGACTACTCCTGAAGGAGCATCCGTTGGCATCCACCCCTTCACGCCTTGACGCCGTCATCAACCTCGCCAAGCGGCGCGGGTTCGTCTTCCCCTGCGGCGAGATCTACGGCGGAACCCGCTCGGCCTGGGACTACGGGCCGCTGGGCGTCGAGCTCAAGGAGAACATCAAGCGCCAGTGGTGGCAGTACATGGTCCGCTCGCGCGACGACGTCGTCGGGCTGGACTCCTCGGTCATCCTGCCGCGCGAGGTGTGGGTCGCCTCCGGGCACGTTCAGGCCTTCACCGACCCGCTCATCGAGTGCCAGTCCTGTCACAAGCGCCTGCGCGAGGACGAGCTCCAGGAGACCTACGCCGCCAAGCACGGCATCGAGGACCCCTCCACGGTGAGCCACGGGTGGAGCAGGTCGCCTGCCCCAGCTGCGGCACCCGTGGCCAGTTCACCGAGCCCAAGGCCTTCTCCGGCCTGCTCAAGACCTACCTGGGCCCGGTCGACGACGAGTCCGGTCTGCACTACCTGCGCCCCGAGACGGCCCCAGGGCATCTTCGTCAACTTCGCCGCGGTCATGAGCGCGGCCCGCAAGAAGCCGCCCTTCGGCATCGGCCAGGTGGGCAAGTCCTTCCGCAACGAGATCACGCCCGGGAACTTCATCTTCCGCACTCGCGAGTTCGAGCAGATGGAGCTGGAGTTCTTCTGCGAGGCGGGGAACGGACGAGGGTGGCACCAGTACTGGATCGACTACCGCAAGGCCTGGTACACCGACCTGGGCATCAGCGAGGACAACCTGCGCCTCTACAGAGCACCCCGCCGAGAAGCTCTCCCACTACTCCAAGCACCGTGGACCTGGAGTACCGCTTCGGCTTCGCCGGATCGGGTAGGGGCGAGCTCGAGGGCATCGCCAACCGTACCGACTTCGACCTGTCCACCCACGCCGAGCACTCCGGCGAGGACCTGTCCTACTTCGACCAGACCCGTTCCGAGCGCTGGATCCCTTTACGTCATCGAGCCGTCGGCCGGCACTGACCCGCTCGCTCATGGCCTTCCTCGTGGAGGCTACACCGAGACGAGGCCCCCAACACCAAGGGTGGGGTGGACAAGCGCATCGTCCTCAGGCTCGACCCGCGCATCGCCCCGGTCAAGGCGGCCGTCCTGCCGCTGAGCCGCAAGGAGGAGCTGACCGGCCCGGCCAAGGAGCTGGCGGCCCGCCTGCGTCGCTCCTGGAACGTGGACTACGACGACGCCGGCGCGGTGGGCCGCCGCTACCGCCGCCAGGACGAGGTGGGCACGCCCTTCCGCCTCACCTATGACTTCGACTCACCCGAGGACGGCGCGGTCACAGTGCGCGAGCGCGACACCTGGCCCAGGAGCGCATCCCGCTCGAGGGCGTGGAGCGCTACCTGGCTGAGCGTCTCGTCGGCTGCTGAGGTCCCGTCTAACTTTTGCGCCCCGCCGTCGGATTTTGGTCCGACGGCGGGGCATCGTCGACGACGTCGCGATCACCCGGGCCTCTGCGGTGTGGGGTCACTCTGCTGACTGTCTGGGCCGCCGGGCCCTTCGCCGTCGGACTACGGCGAAGGCGAGCGGTATCGTCAGCGTCCCAGAAGCCAGAGGCGGGCATGGTCGCTACCCCTGCGGCAGTCAATGCCGCCAGACCGCCTGTCACTGGTAGGGGCAGAGCGGGATTGCGTCTCTCCAGTTCCGCTACGGCGGTGCTGAGCACTATGAGCGAGGCGCCGGTGACCAGGAACCAGTAGGTGGCGCTGCGCTCCGCCGGCGCGGCCCAGACACCCACGAGGCCTTCGGCAACCCCTGCCTTGATGACGTCCCAGCCGGTGACCATGCCGAGTCCTGTGTGGAGAACCGCCACGGCTGCCAAGGACCATGCGACGAGCGGATGGCCTTCTGTGCTCATGCCAGGAGCGTATTCGGGACCAGGTCTGTCCGGAGGGCGCAACAGCGTTCGCCTGGGGTGGACGATGCTGTGAAACACTGGTATGCGGCATGGGCTGATGATGCATGAGACTCGCCTGTGCGGGGTTCTGCCAATGGTTGCAGCAATGCCGGGACGATCCCCGTGCGCGCCGCCAGGTGTTCTGGGTCATGCAGCGATTCAGCACCTCCACCGTCGCCGCGTTCATCGGCGAGGGCTCCTGGTGAGGCACTGCATCGAGGGCCCTGCGGCTACGGATGGTCACGCCATGCGTCCGGACGGCCGGTCTCACGCTGCCCTGGTTCCCGTTCGCGATCGCGCGGTTGAGCTAGAGGGGCTCGGGGCAGGCATGATGGGACGGTGAGCACCAACTCGACCTCTCAGAGCCCACGAGACCTTCCCTCCCGAGGACCTTCCCGAGCCGCCGGCAGAGGAGGGCCGGGACAGCAGGGGCCACAGCCGTCATAGCCGCAGCGGGCACAGCCACTCCCACTCCGGTCCTCTGGACCTGGATGCCGGGGAGGCCCGCAGGGTACGGATCGTGCTCGGGGTCATCGTCGGCGCCCTGGTGCTAGCCACCGTCGTCGGGCTGTTCGTTCTCTGGCCTGCAAGAGCTCACTGATCGGTTCGCGCTCCTTCACCGCCGAGGGCGGATCGGTGGTAAGGCCACCATCACCTCCGTGGACCTGTCGGGCTGTCAGAGCGCCGTGAGCGCCCTGACGGAGGTCAACGGCGTCAAGCAGGAGGACTTCTCCAAGGGGCACGTGTGCGCCCGCATCACCGAGGGGGAGGGCAAGGGGCTGATCATGCCGGTCCAGCTGGTCGGCGAGCCCCGCAAGCTGGCCCATGCCGGTGACCGGCTCGTGGTGCTCTACTCGCCCCAGGCCATCCTGTCCGGCTCGCCGTACTCCTTCATCGACTACCAGCGCCAGCTCCCGGTCGGCGCCCTGGCGATCGTCTACCCTCGTGCTCAGTCGTCGCCGTGGCCGGACGCAAGGGTGTCCTGAGCGTCCTGGGCCTGCTGGTGGCCACCGTGTGCTCGCCTTCTTCATGATCCCTGCGCTCCTGTCCGGCTCCCACCCGCTGGCGGTGACGCTGGTCGGGTCGATGGCCATGATGCTGGCGGCCGTCTACGTGGCTCACGGCGTATCCATCCGCACCACGACGGCCCTGCTGGGAACGGTGGCCGGCATCGTACTGACCGTGCTGCTCGCCCTGTGGGGGACCGACGCCGCCCACCCTGACCGGCGACGTCGACGAGACCGCCCGCCTGCTGGCCTCCCGCACGCATATCGATCTGCAGACGCTGCTGACCTGCGGCATGGTCATCGCCGGTCTCGGTGTCCTCAACGACGTCACCATCACCCAGGCCTCCTCAGTGTGGGAGGGCTGCACGCGCCAACCCGCTGCTGTCGCGCACGCGCCTGTTCACCGGTGGGATGAGGATTGGCCGGGACCATATCGCCCTCGACCGTCCCACACCCTGGCCTTCGCCTGCGCCGGCACAGCGCCTGCCGCTCATCCCTGGCCGCCTCCCTCATGGACCGGGCGGTGCTCGACACCATGCTCTCGGGCGAGATCGCCGAGGAGATCGTGCGCACCCTCATCTCCTCCATCGGCCTGGTCCTGGCGATCCCGGCGACGACGGCGATCGCGGCGGCCCTGTGTCGCGTCACCCCGGTCTTAGACGATTAACTGACGGCTGACTGACGGCTGACCGGACGACTGACCGGAGGGCGGCAGTCGGACTCGCTCAGCCGCCGGAGACGTCGGACTCGGCCTGGCTGAGCATCTGCGGTGCGCCCTCGTCCAGAACGGGGGAGTCCAGCCACCCGTCGGGTAGGCGTGGGGTCTTGGGGCTGCCGGCCCGGCCCCGGGGGCCCTCGACGATGTCACCGGGTAGTCGACGACCTCCGGCAGGCGCGAGCGCATCCGCTCCAGGCCGGCGTCGAGCTCAGCCAGCGTCCTGATCCCCATGAGGTCGGCGCGCGGCGCCGCCGACCAGTAGCCCTTTGAGGTACCAGCCCACGTGCTTGCGCAGGTCGCGTACGCCCCGGTCCTCGCCCATCTCTCGGCCAGCATGCGCCCGTGGCGGCGGATCACCTCGATGACGGCGTCCAGGTCCGGGCGAGTGCGCGCCGGTGAGCGTGCAGGGCCGCCACGATGTCGGCGAACAGCCAGGGCCGCCCCTGGCAGCCGCGCCCCACGACGACGCCGTCGCAGCCGGTGGCCTCCATCATGCACGCACCGCGTCGTCGCCGAGCCAGACGTCCCCGTTGCCGAGCACCGGCAGGTCGGTGGCCCCTTGAGACGGGCGATCTCTTCCCAGCGGGCCTGACCCGAGTAGTGCTGGCGCGCGCTGCGGGCGTGCAGGGGCCACGGCCGCGATCCCGCGTTCCTCTGCGGCCCGGGCGGCGTCGAGGAAGGTCTCGTGCTCCTCATCGATGCCCAGGCGCATCTTCGTGGTCACTGACCTCCGTACCCGCCCGGTGGCGCGGACGGCCGCCTCACTGGCGCGCACCGCCTCGGTGAGGATCGCCGCCAGCAGGTCGCGCTTCCAGGGCAGCGCCGCCCCGCCGCCCTTACGCGTCACCTTGGGCACCGGGCAGCCGAAGTTCAAGTCGATGTGGTCGGCCAGGTCCTCCTCCACCAGGATCCGCACCGCGGCGCCCACCGTGGCCGGATCCACTCCGTAGAGCTGGATGGAACGCACCCGCTCGGCCGGATCGGTGCGCACCATCGCCAGAGTGCGCTCGTTGCGCTCCACCAGGGCCCGGGTGGTGACCATCTCGGTGACGTACAGACCCGCCGGAGCCAGCATGCCGCCACCCGGTGCCTCTATCGGGCCGGTCGAGGTGGGCGCCAGCGTCGTGGGCAAGGCGGCCTCGGCCATCTCGCGGCACAGGCGGCGGAAGGAGGCGTTGGTGACTCCGGCCATGGGGGCGAGCTCGACCGGGGTGGCCACTTCCAGCGGGCCGATGCGCAGTGGCACGGGCGCAGGACCGCAGGCGCCGGCGCGGGGGACGGAGGTAGTGGTCTCAGTCGTCGTCACCCTGACATGCTGACACATGACAGGCACCACGACGCTGACCGGCCGTGCCCTCCGGCTCCATATTGCGACAGGTATGGACCACCTGTGGGGTAGATAACATAGGTTGATCGAGGGTGGTGCGTGACGAACTGCTGATGATGAATGCTCGCGCGTTACCTTGTGTGCTTGTGCTGTTGAACGAAGAGACCGAGCCGTCGATACCACGTTCCGTCGTCGTGACCGGTGCCTCCCGGGGATTGGGAGGCAGTCGCGAAGGAGTTCCTCGCACAGGGGTGATCGGGTGGCCGGCATCTCCCTGTTCGGCGAGGCCCCGGACGGGGTCCTGGGGCTGCCGCCGATGTCACCGACCCAGGTGCTGGCCCAGGCTCTCAGCGTTGCCACCCGAGGCACAGGCACCATCGAGGTCCTCGTGGCCTCGGCCGGCGTCAACCGGGAGTCCCTGGCGCCCGCACCTCCTCCCAGATGTGGGACGAGGTCATCTCAGCCGACCTGACCGGCACCTTCAACACGGTGCGTGCCGTCGCCCCCGCCATGATGCGGGCCCGCCGAGGCGCATCATCCCTGGTCTCCTCGGTGATTGCCGCCCGTGGAGGCGTGGGCCTGTCCGCCTACGGCGCCGCCAAGGGCGGGTGGAGGGCCTCACCCGTTCCCCTGGCCCGTGAGCTCGCGCCCGCTGGCATCACCGTCAACGCGGTGGCGCCCGGATTCGTGCGCACCGCCATGACCGTTTCCCTGCCCGACCACATCCGCACGGCCTACCTCGAGCAGATCCCCTGGGGCGCTTCGCCGGGTCGCCGACGTCGCCGGCCCCGTCCTGTTCCTGGCCTCCTCGGCGGCCTCCCTACGTCACCGGCGCGATCCTCGGCGTTGACGGCGGCATGGGCATAGGGCGATAGACGTTCGGCAGGCGTGGGACGATGAGGGCATGAACCCTCTCACGGGACTGCTCAGTGACCGTACGGTGCTCGTCACCGGTGTCCTGCAGCCCAGCTCGATCGCCAGCGCCGTCGCCGCCGTCGCCGCCCAGCAGGGCGCCCGTGTGCTGCTGAGCGGTCACCTCGCACTCTGGCGGCCACCGCCTCGGTGGCTCGCGGCCTCGGTCTGCCCGACCCGGTGACGCCCCTGGACGTGGCCGACGCCGACTCCCTGTCCGCCCTGGCGCCGGCCTTGAAGGATCTGGGCGTCACCCGTCTGGATGGTCTGGTCCACTCCATCGCCCGTGCCGACCTCGACCTGCTGGGCACGGTCCTCCCCTCTTGAGACGCCCGGTGCCGGTGGTGCCGGACCCGGAATCCACTGCTCGGACTGAGGAGCGGATGCGCGGCCTGGAGCGCGCCTTCACCGTCTCGGCGGCCTCTGCCCGCCCTTGTCGATGCCGCCGGTCCGCTGCTGGGACTCCGGGAGCAGCGTGGTGACCCTGACCTTCGACGGTGCCCGGGTCTACCCCGGCTATGGCTGGATGGGCCCCCTCAGGGCGGCGCTGGAGGCCTCAGTGCGCGCCCTCGCCGTCGAGCTCGGAGAACGCGGGTGCGAGTCAACGCCATCTCGTCGGGCCCCATGAGCACCACGGCGGCCAGCGCCATCCCGGGCTTTGAGGAGCTCAGCAGGAGTTGGAGCGAGGTCGCCCCCTGGGCTGGGACACCGGTGACGCCACCGCCGTGGCACGCACCGCCGTGGCCCCTGCTGTCGACCTGGATGCCGGCCACCTCCGGCCAGACCATCCACGTCGACGGCGGGGCGTGCGTCGTCGGCCGAGCGCGCTGAAACGCTCCGTGACAGCTGTCCGTGACAGTCGTGTCAGGACCGCTGTGGTGCCGTAGGGTAGAAGCCGTGACAACGGATCCCATGCGCCGCCTCGTGCTCGTCCGCCACTCCAAGGCCTCACACGACGCCGTCACCGACCTGGAACGTCCCCTGACCTCCAAGGGCGCCGCCTCGCCGGCCTGCTGGCCCGAGGAGCTGCGCAAGCGTCTGGAGTCCACCGACCTGCTCGTGGTCTCTCGGCCGCCCGTGCCCGGAGACCGCCCGCCCCTGCGCGACCGCCTCGAGCCCGCCGACACCGTGGTGCGCGAGGAGATCTACAACCTGGGCTCAACGGCATCCTGCAGGTCCTGGCCGAGGGAAGGGGAGATGCGAGCATCAGTGGTGGTCGTCGGCCACGAGCCCACGATCTCAGTCCTGGCCCCATCCTCCACGACACCGACGACGACCTGGCCTCTCAGATCTCCTTCGGCGTGCCCACGGCCACCGCCGTCGTCATCGACGTCCCCTGCCGCTGGGCGGAGCTGGAGCCAAGAGCGCCCGGATCCGCGAGATCTTCACCGCCCGCAAGCGCGACTGAGCCGGCCGGCCTCACAAGAGCCCAGGCCGGCCCCGGTTCGCCTCTGATCAGCTCTGGATCAGCTGCAGGACTGCCCGCAGGTCGCGTACGTGGACTGCGGCGTCGGCCCTGCTCGACGACGATCGGCTTAGCGCAGAACGCCACCCCAGCCCTGCGGCTGCCAGCATCCCCAGGTCGTTGGCACCGTCCCCGACAGCAATGGTGCGCTCCATGGGCACCGTCCTGCTCGGCCCAGGTAAGCAGGGCAGCGGACCTTCTCCTGACGGTCCACGATCCTGCCCAGCACCCGGCCGGTGAGCACGCCGTCGTCCGTCTCAGGGCGGTTTAGCCGCCACATGGTCGATACCGAGGCGTTCGGCCAGGGGCCACCACCTCCTCGAAGCCGCCAGGGGACGACCCGACCCGGCAGCCGCGCGCGTGCAGCGCCTCAATGAGCTCGGCCGCCCCCTGGTGAGGGCGCACCTCGGCCAGGACGTCCGCGAAGACGCTCTCGCGGACCCCGGCCAGCGTCGACCCTGCTCGCGCGCAGTGAGGCGGCGAAGTCCAACTCCCGCGCATCGCCCGGGCCGTGACCTCGGCGACCTGCTCTGCGCGTCCCGGCGCGCTCGGCGATGAGCTCGATGACCTCCTGCTCAATGAGAGTCGGTCAGCGTCCATGACCAGCAGGCCGGGGCCCTCGGTCACGAGGGGCCCGTCGATCAACGCGCCGCTGACCGGACCGGCAGAGGCGGGAGAGGTGCTACTCATGGTGTCATGCTAACCGCGCACGACTGCGCCGTCTCCCCGGGATGAACCGGGAGACGGCGCAGCAGGCAACGGATCGGCAGCAGGTGCAGCCGGGGCGGGCGATGAGCGCCGCCCGGGTCAGCGGGTGACGACCTGCCCCATGGCCACCACCGTGATGCCGGACTCAGTCACGGTGAAGCCGCGTTCACGGTCGTGCTCGGGATCGATACCCACCATGGCACCCTCCTCGACCCGGACGTACTTGTCCAGGGATCGCGCGGTTGACCACCGTGTTGCGGCCGACCTCCGCGCCGTCCATGAGGACCGACTCGCGCACCGAGGACCAGGAGTTGACGCGCACGCCGGGGGACAGGACCGAGGAGATCACCTCACCACCGGAGACGATGACGCCCGGCGAGACGATCGAGGTCGACCGCGTGCCCCAGGCGCTCGTGGTGCCCGTAGACGAACTTGGCCGGAGGCATCGCCGCCTGGTAGCCGGCGAACAGCGGCCAGCGGTCGTTGTACAGGTTGAACACGGGCGTCACCGAGATGAGGTCCTGGTGGGCGTCGAAGAAGGCGTCCACGGTACCCACGTCACGCCAGTAGTCGCGGTCACGCTCGGAGGAACCGGGAACGTCGTTGTCCTTGAAGTCGTAGACGCCGGCGGCGCCCCGGTTCACGAACCAGGGCACGATGCTGCCGCCCATATCGTGCTTGGAGGACTCGTCGGCGGCGTCCACCGTGACTGCCTCCAGGAGCGCGTCGGCGTTCATGATGTGAGTTGCCCATCGAGGCCAGGACCTCATCGGGGAGTCCGGCAGCCCCGGGTCTCCTTGGGCTTCTCGACGAAGGCCTTGATCTTGCCCTCGGTTGGTCGGGTCGGTCTCGATGACGCCGAACTGGTCCGCCAGGGACCTCGGCTGGCGGATGCCCGCCACGGTGCAGGGCAGCCCGGAGGCGATGTGGTGGTCCAGCATCTGGGAGAAGTCCATACGGTAGATGTTGTCCGCACCGGTGATGACCACGTAGTCGGGCCGCTCGTCGTCGAGCAGGTTGAGGGACTGGTAGATCGCGTCAGCTCTCCCAGGAACCAGTGCTCGCCCACGCGCTGCTGGGCCGGTACCGGGGCGATGTGGTTGCCCAGCATGTCGGACATGCGCCACGTCTTGGAGATGTGACGGTCCAGCGAGTGGGACTTGTACTGAGTGAGCACCACGACCTTGAGGAAGCCGGAGTTGATCATGTTGGACGGCGAAGTCGATCAGCCGGTAGATGCCACCGAAGGGGACGGCAGGGCTTCGCGCGGTCGACGGTCAGGGCATGAGACGCTTGCCCTCGCCACCGGCGAGGACGATTGCGAGAACGCGAGGTTGAGCCATGTGGCCTACTGCACGTTGCTCGAGGGACTTATGGGGCCAAACAGATCACAATCTGGGTCATCCCTGACTCAGCGGACCTTCGATCTAGATCCCCTTCCGTCCGGGCTCTCGCAGGGCCTCGGTGTGAGAGTCGGTGGAAACCACCGACGTCGAACGGTCCCACTTCCAGGCGCGTGCGTATACCGTCGGGTGTGGCGCCCGCCCACCGTAGGGCGCCCGTCCTGCGCCGAGGACGGCGCGGTCAGTCCATCCAGCAGACAGAGAGAGGCACACCCATGAGGGTCGACCTGCTGACCAAGGAGTACCCACCCTTCATCTACGGCGGCGCCGGGGTCCACGTCAACGAGCTCGCCAAGGTCCTGCGCCCCCTGGCCGACGTCCGCGTCCACGCATTCGGCGGCCCCCGCGAGCCCGGCACCGAGGGCGCCGACGACGGCGTCACCGGCTACCCCGAGATCGCTGAGCTCGAAGGCGCCAACGCCGCTCTGCGCACCTTCGGGGTCGACCTGGAGATGGCTCAGGGCACCGGGGGACCGACCTCGTCCACTCCCACACCTGGTACGCCAACCTCGCCGGCCACCTGGCCGGTCTGCTCCACAGCGTCCCCCACGTCATCAGTGCCCATTCCTGGAGCCCCTGCGCCCCTGGAAGGCCGAGCAGCTCGGCGGCGGCTACGCCCCTGTCGTCCTGGGCGAGAAGACCGCCTACGAGGCCGCCTCCGGTATCATCGCGGTCTCCAACGGCATGCGCGAGGACATCCTGCGCTCCTATCCGGCCATCGATCCCGAGCGCGTCAAGGTCGTCCACAACGGCATCGACCTCGAGGCCTGGAAGCACCCGCAGGGCGAGGACGCCGACGCCGCGGCCGCCGCCACCCTCAAGCGCCTCGGCATCGATCCCGACCGCCCCACCGTCGTGTTCGTCGGCCGCATCACCCGCCAGAAGGGACTGCCCCACCTGCTGCGCGCCTGCGAGCGCTGCCCTGCCGATGTCCAAGTCATCCTGTGCGCCGGTGCCCCTGACACTCCCCGAGATCAAGGCCGAGGGTCGAGGGGCCTCGTGGCCCGCCTGCGCGAAGCGCACCGGCGTGGTCTGGATCGAGGAGATGCTGCCGTCCCGAGCTCATCGCCGTCCTGGCCGCCTCCGACGTCTTCGTGTGCCCCTCGGTCTCACGAGCCCCTGGGCATCGTCAACCTCGAGGCCATGGCTGTGGGCCTGCCGGTGGTCGGATCGGCCACCGGCGGCATCCCCGACGTCATCGTCGATGGTGAGACCGGACTGCTGGTGCCCATCGAGCAGGGTCCAGGACGGAACCGGCACCCCATCGACCCGGCCCGTTTCGAGGCCGACCTGGCCGAGCGCCTGACCACCCTGGTCACCGACTCCGAGGCCGCCAAGGTCATGGGAGGCCGCCCGGCGCCGCGTCGAGGAGCACTTCGCCTGGGAGGCCATCGCCCAGCGCACCATGGACGTCTGCAACTGGGTCCTGGCCCAGGGCTGATCCACGGCTGCCCCAGGGATGACGCAGACCGAGACGGCCGGTGTCGTCGGGCGCCACCGAGTGGTACGGCTCTGAGCCCCTTTACCGGGCCCACCACTCGGTGGCCGCCGCCGCGCCGTGGCGGGCCACCGCCAGCAGCGGACGCAGCACGTCGCAGCGCCGCTGGAGCCTGAAGCGCCGTCGTAGCCGCACCGTCGTCGTCCAGAGCCAGCTCGCAGATCCCCGCCAACCGCAGTGAGCGCTCCAGCAGCTCCCGGTTGCGCCTCGGCAACCAGGGCGGGATGAGACGGGGGTCCACCACGGCCGTGAGAAGGTCGTTGAGGGCATCGGCCGTATCCGGGCGCTCACGCGCCAGGTCGAGTTCGATGAGTGAGTCGATGGCCTCCTCGGTGGCGGCGTGCACCTGCCTGCGGGCGTGGGCGGCGTCCAGCGGGGGCAGCGGAGCGGTCACCGGATCGGCGTGCCAGGTCATGGAGGTGCCCGACTCCTCGGGCACCAGCAGCACCCGCCCGAGTGCCCCCTCGATGACGACTCCTCTCGACGTCGGGCAGGATGCCCCACGTTCCGGTACTGCCGGCAGGAGAGGGCAGGACCGCCGTCACCCGGGTGAGTGGCCGGGCATCCGTGAGCCAGTGCTCCAGGCCGACGCGCCCTGGACCGGTGGTGGCACCGGTCGACGCGCCCAGGGCCTTGGGGACGGTGCTGCCGACGACGTCGTAACGCCGTCGGCGCCCTGAAAGCAGCGACAGGCCGTGGGAGGAGGAACCGGCGCCCACAGGGCCAGCACGATGCTCGCGGGAGGATTGAGGGGATCCGCAGGGAACCACCTTAGTGAAGGGCGGGGCGCCCAGGACCCGGTTGGCCGACCGGATGGGGAGCAGGTCCCGCCGTCTCCTGCTCCGGTGGTTCCTCACCCTGCCCGATGTGATGTCGGTAGCACGATAGATCGGCCCAGGACCAGTGTCCTGCGCCTCGACGACGTCTCGCTGCACCGCGGCAGCCACCAGATCCTCAGCCATGTCGACTGGACCGTGGAGGAGGGCAGCACTGGGTGCTGCTGGGACCCAACGGTGCGGGCAAGACCACGATCGCCAGAATCGCCTCGGCCAGGCTCTTTTCCCTCCTCGGGAACGGTGGACATCCTCTCCAGAGGCTCGGACGCGTGGACGTCTCCGAGCTCCACCCGCGTATCGGTCTGCTGTCCTCCGCCCTGGCCGCCAATGTCCAGGGCGGCGAGAAGGTGCTGGGCGTGGTCCTGTCGGCCTCCTACGGGCGCATCGGGCGCTGGCGCGAGGAGTACGACGACTTCGACGTCGAGCGGGCCCAGGCTGCTGGGCGCCCTGGGCGCCGGTCACCTGATCGACCGCCTCTGGGGACGCTGTCATCCGGGGAGCGCAAAGCGCGTCGAGGCTGGCCCGCGCGCTCATGCCGGACCCGAGATGCTCTTCCTCGACGAGCCCGCCTCGGGCCTGGACCTGGCCAGTCGCGAGCAGCTCCTGGCGGCGCTCACGGAGATCATCTCCTCGCCCGACTCGCCCTCCATGGTTCTGGTGACCCACCACCTTGAGGAGATCCCAGAGGGCTTCACCCACGCGCTCACGCTGCGCGAGGGGAGGTCGTGGGCTCCGGCCCGCTGGAGCAGGTCCTCACCGAGGACGACGATCAGCGCGACCTTCGGTCTGCCGCTGGAGGTCACCCACGACCGTGGACGCTACACCGCCCGGAGGCCGACGCACCGGTCACGGCAGGCGCGTCGCCGAGGCCAGGGGCTGACCGGCCCGGGCACGGGCAGGCACCCCGGCTCACACCGTCCCCGCCCAGGACCGGACCACATACTCGCCAACCGCGTTCATCAGGAGGTTCTCATGGAATGGCTGTTCTGGATCGGAGGGCCCTGCTCCTCGTCGTCATCGAGACGGTGACGGCCGATCTCACCTTCCTCGATGATCGCCGGAGGCTGCGCTGGGAGCGGACTGACGTCCTTCCTCGGCGGGCCCCTGTGGGCGCAGGTGGTGGTCTTCGCCTGTGTCTCCACCCTGCTGCTCTTCGCCGTACGCCCCTGGGCCAGCAACGGCGCCTGGCGGCCACCACACCGCAGATGAAGACCAATGTCGACGCCCTCATCGGCAGGTCGGCCACCACCATCACCGCAGTGGACGACGGCGGCGGCCGGGTCCGCCTGGGCGGTGAGGAGTGGAGCGCCCGCCTGGCCCCGTCGTCCAGGGACGACCCGCCTGGAGGCCGGAGCCAGCGTCATCGTCACCGAGATCGACGGGGCCGTGGCCGTCGTCGCCCTGGCGGCTGCGCCCGCCGATGCCTCCGCATCCTGATTCCGGACGCCGCCTGAGACGTCCGCAGCGGTTTCGAGCCGGCCGGTGATGTCCTACCGTGTTGGCATCTGTGGGCCTTGATGGGCGTCGTCAGCAGCTCACCCGTCCACCTGCCCCTCGTCACCCTGACACCTTCAGTTCCCGTGGCCGGCTCACAGCCGTCCTGACCACCCGTTCAACCCGCAGGAGGAAACTCGTACCGTCATTTCCATCATCTTACTTCTCCTGGCAGTGCTGGTCATCATCGCCATCTTCCGGCGGTGCGGATCGTCAGCAGAGCACCGCCATCATCGTTGAGCGCCTGGGTCGCTTCCAGGCGGCCTCACCGCCGGTCTGCGCTCCCTGGTGCCCTTCGTCGACCGGGTGCGCAACGTCATGGACCTGCGCGAGCGATCGTCTCCTCCCGCCCCAGCCGGTCATCACCTCGGACAACCTCGTCGTGAGCATCGACTCGGTCGTCTACTACCAGATCACCGACCCGACGCGCGCCACCTACGGATCTCCAACCTACCCGCAGGCGATCGAGCAGCTGACCGTCACCACGCTGCGTAACGTCGTGGGATCCATGGACCTGGAGCAGACGCTGACCAGCCGCGACCAGATCAACGGGCAGCTGCGCGGCGTCCTGGACCAGGCCACCGGCCGCTGGGGCATTCGCGTCAACAGCGTCGAGCTGAAGTCCATCGACCCGCCCGCCTCCATCCAGGGCTCCATGGAGCAGCAGATGCGCGCCGAGCGTGACCGCCGCGCCGCGATCCTGACGGCCGAGGGTGTCAAGCAGTCCCAGATCCTCACGGCCGAGGGTGACAAGCAGTCCGCGATCCTGCGCGCCGAGGGTCAGGCGCAGATCCGCGATCCTCAAGGCCCAGGGTGAGTCGCGCGCCATCCTCCAGGTCTTCGACGCCATCCACCGAGGAAACGCCGACTCAAGCTGCTGGCCTACCAGTACCTCAGACCCCTGCCGCAAGATCGCTGCAACGGCCTCCTCCAAGATGTGGATCGTGCCTACCGAGTTCACCGCGGCCCTTGACGGGATCGCCGGTGCCCCTGGGTGGCGGCAGGGACGAGGGGCCCCGGTGGCGGCCTGAGGCGGCTCGGACGACGATGCCGACTCCGGGGCCGGCGTCGACCTGTCCGGGCAGCGAGCTCGATCTGGGCATCGCCTCGGACCTCGCCAGCACCAGTCTCCAGGCCCCGAGGAGGCCCTCGCCCAGGCTCGCGGCGAGGTCGAGTCGGCCTCCAGGAGGCCAGTGAGGAGCCCGTCCCCAAGGGAGCGCTGCTCCGAAGGCTCCCGCGACGAGGGCCGACGGCGGGCCGACCGTGACTGTTCCGACCTCCGACGGCGTCGAGGAGGCTCACTCCGCGCACGGCAGCCATACGGCCGCTCCCTCAGGAGCACCCGGCCAGCCCGGCACCGTGCCCCCGCGCGGCGGTTACGGTATCCAGGCCCAGCCCGGATACGGCACGCCTCCCGGCGCGCCCCAGGGCCCCACGGGGCCTGAGACGCATCCGCTGACGCCGGTTGCCGGCATCGGCTGAGCCTCCCGGCACGCTACGGCGGGAAGACTCAGGTGATCCAGGCGGATCGGCCATTCTTCCCGCCGTACTGCTGTGCTGAGCGAGGACGGACCAGAAGGTGACGGGCGATGATCATTGAGCTGGCCGACGGCGCCGACGAGCGCCTGGCGGACTACACCCAGCTGACGGACGTGGCGCTGCGCCGCCGGCTGGAGACCCAGCGCGGCCTGTACACGGCCGAGTCCTCGAAGGTCATCACCCGTGCCGTGGCCGCCGGGCGCCCCGCGCTCCTTCCTCATGGCTCGCGCCACCTGGACGGATGCGTCCGGTCATCGCCTCCGCGGCCGGCTGCGGGGGAAGCGACGACGGCGGGAGGTCCCCGTCTTCGTCGCCCCTGAGGAGGTGCTGGGTCCATCACCGGGTTTCACCTGCACCGCGGGGCGCTGGCCGCCGTGAATCGGCCCGAGCTCGCTGGCGTGCTCGAGCTGCTGGCCTCCGCGCGTGCAGGAGCGGGTGCCAGGCGCGTCGCCGTCCTGGAGGACCTGGTGGACCACACGAACGTGGGAGCCGCCTTCCGCAGCGCACAGCGGCCCTGGGGATCGATGCCGTCTTGGTCACCCCGCGCTGCGCGGACCCGCTCACCGGCGCAGCGTGCGCTCTCCATGGGCACCGTCTTCCAGGTCCCTGGACCCCGGATCGAGCGCTGGCCCGCCATGGATGAGCTCCATGTGCAGGGGCTTCACCGTGGCCGCGCTGGCCCTGTCGGAGAACTCGGTGGCGCTGGATGAGTTCGCGGCCTCGCCGGCCTGCTACGGAACCGGACTCGCGGGTCGCCGTCGTCCTGGGCACGGAGGGTGACGGGCTGTCCCACCGGACGATTGCCGCGGCCGACGGGTGGTGCGCATCCCCATGGCCGGGGGTGGACTCCCTCAACGTGGCGGCTGCCGCGGCCGTGGCCTTCTGGGCGCTGCGTCTGCACTGATCGGACCGGAACCGGCACTGCCAGCAAGTACCGGGCAAGCAGCACGTCGGGGCCGGATCCGTCCATTCACGGATCCGGCCCCGACGTCGTATCAGCAGCCTATCGGGTCGGCTGTGTCGCTATGCGACTCAGGCCTCGGGTGCAGTGACCTTGATAAAGGGCCTCACGGGCTCCACCGAGTCTCCGCCGACGACCTCCAACCGAGGCGAAGGAGGCGGTGTTGGTGATGAGCACCGGCGTGGTCAGCGGGTAGCCGGCCTGCTCGATGACGGAGCGGTCCACGCGGACGAGCTCCTGGCCCTCGCTGACGCGGTCGCCCTGGGAGACCTTGACGTCGAAGCCCTTGCCCTCCAGGTTGACGGTGTCCAGACCCACGTGGATGAGGATCTCCACGCCGTTGTCAGGGTGATGCCGAAGGCGTGCCCCGAGGAGGGGGCAACGACGACGGTTCCGTCCGCGGGAGCTGTGACGACGATGTCGCCCTCGGGCTCCAGACCCACACCTTGGCCGACGGCGCCCGAGGAGAACACCGGGTCGGGAACCTTGTCCAGGTCCATGGTCGTGGCCTTGAGCGGCGAGGCGATCTCTGTGACCGCGCGCGGGAACGAGGGGCCGGCTTGGGCGTGAGGGCCTTGGCGGTCCGGTCGCCCTCCTCAGCGGTACCGGCAGCCGCGGCAGCGCCGTCGGTCTCGGGCTCCTCAGCGGCCTCAGCCGGGGCAGATGCAGAGACCTTGGCGGCCTCCGCGTCGGCCACAGCCGCACGGGCCCTCGGCCCGCTCCTCCTGGTGCGGTAGTCCGTGAAAATGAGTGAGAGTCATCGAGGTGGCGAAGGCCGCGGCGATGGCGATGCCGTCACAGAGCCATGGGGTGAAGACCGGGATGCTCAGCAGTGAGCTGAACACGAAGGTAGAGGCCTTGATGCGCCGCCGATACCCGGTGATGAGACCGCCCACGGACAGCCGGCCAGCAGACGCGGGTAGATGCGCTTGAAGCGCGGTGGATACCGTAGAGGCTTGGCTCGGAGATGCCGCCGAAGAGGCCGGCGGCCAGGGCACCGGAGGCCGTCTGACGCATGACCTTGTCCTTGTCACGAATGGCGGGACCAGCTACCGGCAGTGGCGCCGAAGCAGGCGAAGTTCCACGAGCCCGTGGGACCCTGGATGAAGTCATGTAGCCCAGCGAGCTGATGTTGGCCAGCATGATGGCGTTGGGTGGCCAGTGCAGACCCAGCGGCACCAGGAACGGGTGAGAACGCAGTGGGACTAGCGATTGCGAAGACGATCGGAGCGCTCGTGTTGAGCCACGCCAGTCGGATCCAGGCCTGTACCGAGCCCAGATACCCTACTGGACCGATGATGAAGGCCGTCACCGGCATCATGATGATGAAGGAGAAGAACGGAACAAACACCATCTGCACGTTAGAGGGAATAGGCTTGGCCAGACCCCTTGTAGACCAGGGCCAGGATGGCCACCATCATGGGGAACGAAGACTGGCCGCTGTGGTCGTTGAGCTGCATGGGGAACGCCCGCGATATGCGCGACACGCAGGTCACTTGTTCAACGTGGCGTTGTGGGTGCATGTCGTTCGGTGCCTTGCTGGAGGCCGGGCGAATGGAGTAGCCGTCATCAGCGCCGCCATGACCGCGGCGCCGACGGGGTCGATGCTGGAAGCTTCTCTGTGGCGGCGTTGTAGGCCACCATGATGGCAGCAGGAAGTGGAAACGCCGACTTGTACATGGCCTCAGCGAAGACCCGTGCGGCGGGCTTGTCCGCGGCCGTCAGGTTCGGATCACTGGCGTGATGACGCCGAACGCATCGGTGACCGCAAGACCGGCGATGATGAGCTGAGGCGCCCAGCACGCTCGGCAGCAGGGACGGAAGGAGTCCGAGAGGCACTCGAAGAAGGCGCTCGATCTGCGCGTTCTTGCCACGGGCCTTGGCGCGGGCGGCGGCCTTGACGTCGGCGTCAGGCTCCACCTGTGAGCCGGAACCGGAGGAGCGCTCTGGTCTTCTCTAGCTGCAGGTTGTTGATCTCGTCGTACACGCTCTGTACGGCACCGCACCGATGACGATCTCTGGTAGCGGTCCCCGGACTGGGGATCGGGCGCCTGCGACACCCGGGATGGCTGCTCGACGGTCGCCTTTCGGTCGACGCCGGAGGCGTCGCTGAGCCTCGAAGCGCAGCCGGGTGGCGCAGTGGGTGAAAATGGATGATGTTATCGGCGCGCCGACGGCGTCGAGGATTGCCTCAGGGGTTGAGGTCGTGGTTGCCATTCGCCCTTTCCTAGCTGGGCGAGGTCGACGACGACGGATGCACGCCGGTGCGCTCCGGGCCCTCGGTGGGCTCGCTCTCGGTGGTGGGAATCTGTCACCTCCCACGCTGCGCGGGCGCAGCAGAGGGTGCTTGAGACAGAGGCTACGTGCCTACGGCCCAGAACTGAAAAGGCAACAGTCCATCCGGCCGGTGCTGAGTCCTGGTGCGGTACCCAGGGGCCACCGACGTCGGTTCGAGCAGCAGAAGTCGCTTTTTGCGCACAGGCGCTCGGGGCAACGCTGCTGCGTCGGCGGAGCGGTTCTCTGCAGTCGGAGGCCCAACCCGCCTCGAACGAAGGGAGCTCAACATGGTCGCGTCGACCACTCCAGTACGGCCGCCCACCACGACCCCGTCTCCCGCATCGTCTCCAACGGGCTCGCCCGATTCACCGCGCCTCTACGGTCCACCGGGGTGGACGGTGCGTATCGGCCTGTGGCACTTGCTCGAGCCCTGGCTCGATGCTCCGCGCTGCTTGCCGGGGGAGACGCCGTTGCGCACGGACGCCCTCGGCGCCCCGATGAGCGACTACGTGCCGTTCCGCGGGATGGATGCCGGCACGGCGGCCGACCTGCTCCTGCGCCTGCCGGCTCCGGCGCTGGTCGATCGCCAGAACCTCTCCCCGAGTCTGAGGACGATGCTGACCGCCTGTGCTCACGCCGACGGGCGGGTGCGTCTGTCCGGCTATGGGATCGGTCCTCAGCGCGAGGACGAGCGCCTGAGCGTCGAGGCCCTGTGGGTGGCCGACCCCGATCTGCAGGGCTATGAGGTCTTCGCCGAGCACAGCGGGCCTGCCAGTGCTCCGCGCTGTGGGAGCGGGTCAGGGATCGGTACGAGCTCGATGCCGGCGTCCCGGACGCACATCGTGCGCACCCGACCCGAGTGGGCCGGCGGCGGGGTCGGCTGGTGGATGTGGTGGGACTGATAGGTCCGTTGCGGCGGGCAGGAGCGGCGGGCCCGTACGATGGCGCGCGTGATCAATGTCCAGGACCTCACCATGCGTATCGGTGCCCGACAGCTCGTGGCTCACGCCGGCTTCCGGGTCGACAAGGATGCGCATCGGTCTCGTGGGCCGTAACGGCGCCGGCAAGACCACCATGACCAAGTCTGCTCGCCGCCACCTCCGTGGCCCAGGGCGCCGGACGCCGTCAACGGCGCCGTATGAGCGCCACGGGCTGAGGCCGTCGAGCACGAGGACACGATCACCTGCACGAGCTCGGTGGGTTACCTGCCCCAGGACACGAAGGTCGGGGACTTGAGCGAGATCGCCAGGACCGGATCCTCTCGGCCCGCTGGCATCGATGCGCTCCTGGCCCGCATCCGCAGAGGCCGAGGGCGCATCGCCGTATCGAGGGGAGGCTCAGGCCAGGCCTGGACCGCTACACGCGCCTGGACCACGAGTTCACCATGGCCGGCGGCTACGCAGCCGCCTCGGAGCCGCCCGCATCAGCGCCGCCTGGGCCTGCCCGACCGCGTCCTCGACCAGCCCATCGGCACGCTCTCGGGCGGTCAGCGTCATCGGGTCGAGCTCTCCCGGGTCCTGTTCCAGCAGCCCGACACGCTCCTGCTCGATGAGCCCACCAACCACCTCGACCACGACTCGATCCTGTGGCTGCGCGCGACCACCTGCGCACTTACGCCGGGGCTTCATCGTCATCAGTCACGACGTCGAGCTCCTGCGCGACACCGTCAACCAGGTCATGTGCCTCGACGCCGCCGCGGGGTCCTCGACGTCTACCACCTGGGCTGGGACGCCTACCTCAAGCAGCGTGCCGACGACGAGCACCGACGCCGTCGCGAGCGCGCCAACGCCGAGAAGAGGCCGCCGCCCTGCGCGCCCAGGGGAGAAAGATGCGGGCCAAGGCCACCGAGGCCGTGGCCGCCCAGCAGATGCTCGGCGCGCCGAGCGCCCATGGCCGACCTGGAGGACGAGGCCGCCGCTGTGAGAAGGTCGCCCACCTGCGCTTTCCCCCGACCCGCCCCTGCGGCAAGACGCCCGTTGCGCGCGGCCGGGCTGCCCTCAAGGCCCTACGGCTCCTGGAGGTCTTCGCCGGCGTGGACCTGGCCATCGACCGCGGCGGCGGGTCGTGGTCCTGGGCCTCAACGGCGCCGGCAAGACCACGCTCCCTGCGCCTGCTCGGCGGGGTGGAGGCTCGACTCCGGCGAGGTCATCCCGGCCACGGGCTCAAGATCGGCTACTACGCCCAGGAGCACGAGACCATCGACACCGAGGCGACCGTCGTGGAGAACCTGCGCCGCGCCGCCCCGGCATGGACGACAGCCCAGGTGCGCAGTGTCCTGGGCTCGCTTCCTCTTCTCCGGCTCGGACGCCGACAAGCCCGCCCGGGTCTCTCCGGTGGGGAGAGACCCGCTCTGGCCCTGGCGATGCTGGTGGTCTCCAGCGCCAATGTTCTCCTGCTGGACGAGCCCACGAACAACCTCGGCCCGGCCAGCCGTGAGGGAGTCCTGGGGGCGCTCGGTACCTTCGCCCGGCGCCGTCGTCCGGTCACCCACGATGAGGGAGCCGTCGGGGCCCTGAACCCCGACCGGGTCCTCCTGCTGCCCGACGGCGACGAGGACCTGTGGGGTCCGGAGTACCTTGAGCTGGTGGCCCTGGCCTGAGGGAGACTGACTGTCGCTTTCCTCCCGTGCCAGGGGCGACACCCTCGGACACAGTGAGTCCCCGTCACCCCGGTTCCGGGATGGGGACCGCGTAGGGTTGTCATCAGGAACAAGGCGTCCAGCCGGAGCGTTGGCTCCGGTGGAGCCTTTCGGCTCTCGCTGAGAGAGCCGCCGTAGGACCATAGGCGGCGCCACACGACGCACCGCAGACACGATGAGGCATGCCAGACCAGGGAGATGATCATGGCAGGGGCCGCCCTGACCGACACCACTGACACGGAGACCCCCGAGCACGGGTCATCCTCACCGAGACCGCCGCGGCGAGGTCGCCCGGCCTCCTGGCTCAGGAGGGGCGTGACGACCTGCGCCTGCGCGTGGCCGTCCAGCCCGGCGGCTGCTCCGGTCTGGTCTACCAGCTCTACTTCGACGAGCGACTCCTCGATGGCGACGCCGTGCGCGCCTTCCCCGTCGAGGGCGCCGAGATGGCTAGCGTTGAGGTGGTCGTCGACCGCAGGCGTGCCCTACCTGTCGGGCGCCACCACGTCGACTTCGCCGACTCCATCGAGAAGCAGCGAGGCTTCACGTCGATCAACCCCAACGCCTGCGCCGGAAGCTGCGCCTGCGGCGGTCCTCCATGATCCCTCCGCGCAGGCCTCCCTCATTCAAAGGGCTCATGTGCCGCATCCCTGACCCTGACCGCCCTGGCCGCGGCCGCCTGCCCTCGCGCTGGCCGGTTGCTCGGGGTCGTCAGAACGCCTCCCGCCACGCCGTCGGGGCGTCCCCGACCCTGACCGCTCGATCATCGACTGCGCTCAGGAGGCCGGAAAGATCGAGACCGACTCCGAGCTCCGGCGATCGGAGGCGATGGGGGGCGAGCCGACCGTCACCTGGGTGAGGGAAGCAGGCGCCCGCCAACCTCGTCTCCAAGACACTCACGCCGCGCGGACGGCCCGGCGGTGTCCTCGGGCGACGTCATCACCGTCAACTACGTGGCTGGAAGTGGGGGTCAGCGGGCTTTCGACTCCTCCTTCAAGAGGTGCCCCGATCCTTCGGCCTGACCGGTCATCCCGGGTGGACCTGCAGCTGGCCGGGCACGGAGTCGATGACGTCCAGCTGTCGATCCCGGGCAGCTCGCCTGAAGACCGCTGATCCGGCTCGTCGAACTCGCGACCGGGCGCTCGTCTTCGTCGTCGACATCACCGCTCGCATTACGGGCGATGAGCGACTCCGGCCTGCCAAGGACGCCACGGTGATTCACGGCGGTCAGAAGCTCTCTGACCGCGGCGTGACGGTCTCCGGGGACCTGGGTGCCCCGGCGGCCAGCCTCGCCCGGCCTCAGGCCGAGGCCCTGCGGTCGGAGGTCTTCGTCGTCGCCCGCGGCAAGAGCCGGGCGATCAAGGAGACCGACACGGTGGCCGTGCAGGATGTCGCGCACCTCGTGGGACGGCGACGGGAGCTCGACAGGGCCACGCCCCCAGCGCCATGCCGG
>BNJV01002808.1_pt1 | contig 102428 bp, 101 predicted proteins | sample 8540591 | NCBI WGS metagenome assembly BNJV01 (sample SAMD00202457, study PRJDB9452) | human saliva metagenome | host: Homo sapiens
CCGCCGCGAATCTTGGTCGCCAGCAGCCACGCATCCCGCAAAACTTCGGCGTCCTCGGCAGCCACCAGACTAGCCTGCACGGCGGCATCCAATGCTTCCAGAGTCGAAGTCGTGCGAAGCCCCTCAACCTTATGAGCATGCTGCAGCTGGATCAGCTGAACCAGCCACTCCACATCCGAAAGGCCGCCACGCCCCAGCTTCAACTGCCGGGTACGATCCGCCCCGTGCGGCATGCGCTCATGCTCCACGCGCGCCTTCATGCGCCGCACCTGCTGCACCTGCTCCACCGTGAACTCACGCGGATACCGGTACGGGTCAATCAGCTCAACAAACGCGCTCCCCAAGTCTTCAGAACCGGCGATCGGGCGCGCCCGCAAGAGCGCTTGAAACTCCCAGGTCTCTGCCCAGCGCTCATAGTAGGCGCGGTATGAATCCAGCGAGCGCACCAGCGCACCCTGCTTACCTTCCGGGCGCAGATCCGCGTCTACTTCAAGCGGGCGTTCGGCACGGATTGCCGGGCGCACCGGCTGTTTGATCAGCTGCATCAGCCGGTTCACAATGCGGTTTGCCTGCGCCTGGGCTTCTTTCTCATCGGCACCTTCCACGGGGCGGTGCACAAACATCACGTCTGCATCGGAGCCGAAGCCGTTCTCAGCACCACCCAGGCGACCCATCGCAATTACCGTTATCTCGGTCAGCAGTGGGTTCCGCTGTTCTTCTTCGGGGTTCTCCCCCGCCGCCTCTTGAGAATCGCGCTGCGGTGCGTCGCTCTTCTGAGGGCGCGGTTTTCTCGTCGCGCTCCCCTGCGTTGACCTCTTCGCGTTCCGCCAGAGCAAGCGCCGCCCCGATGGTACGCTCGTCCACGGTCGCCAGCCCGGTGCACACCTGCTGCACGCTCAGCAGGTTCAGGGCATCTCCCATGGCGATGCGCAGAAATCTCGCGGCGGCGCAGGTACCGTACCGCGCGCATAGCGTCCGCAGAATCTTCGTGTCGTGATAGGAGTGAGGTAATTTCGGCCTTGAGCGCGCCCGCGCTCAGCGGCTGCAGGTCGGCAACCTTATCAAGCCAGGTGATGGAGGTGGGCGCATCTTCCAGCAGATCGGTAATATACCGCGAGCTTGAGAGTATCTGGCACAGCCGCTCCGCTGCGGCGGGTGAATCGCGAAGCATACGCAGGTACCAGCTCGTGGTGCCCAAAGACTCTGAGACTAGACGGAACCCCAGCAGCCCGGCGTCTGCATCTACGCCCCTCAGCAAACCAGCCCAAAAGCACGGGCATCAGGTGCCGTTGAATCTCGGCGCGGCGGCTGACCCCGTTGGTGAGCGCTTCGATATGCCGCATGGCTCCGCGCGGGATCGCGGTAGCCGAGCGCAGCCAGACGATCCTGCGCTGCCTGGTCAGAAAGCGCCACTTCGTCGCGGCTCAGTGTTGAGACTGCGGCCAGCAGCGGGCGGAAGAAAATACGTTCGTGCAGGGAACGCACATTGCGTTTGAGTTTCTGCCAGGCTTTGAGCATCTGTTCAGCCGAGAGCGTTCCCATGCGTTCGGCGGGCACCAGGGAGCGGGCGAGGGCGCGCTGTTCCCCGGCGCGATCGGGCATCAGATGAGTGCGGCGCAATTGCATAAGCTGAATACGGTGCTCCAGCAGACGCAGCTTCTTGTAGTCGCGTGAGAAAGCTTCGGTATCGGCGCGGCTAATGTAGCTGGCACGGGTGAGTGCGGCGAGCGAATCCAGGGTAGATTTGGTGCGCACGGCGGGGTCGGTGCGCCCGTGCACCAGCTGCAAAAGCTGAACCGTGAACTCGACATCACGCAGACCGCCAGGACCGAGCTTTATTTGACGTTCCAGCTGAGCGGCGGGAATATTATCGGTCACGCGGGCGCGCATAGCCTGCACAGATTCCACGAAAGGAACCCCGAGCGGCTGATTCCCACACAAACGGCTCGATTGCGCGCGCATATTTTTCACCCAAATGCGCAGACCCAGCGATCGGTCGAGCTTTCAAAAGCGCCTGAAACTCCCAATTCTCAGCCCAACGCTTGTAATACCGCACATAGGATTCGACGGTGCGCACCAGCGGCCCGTCCTTGCCTTCGGGGCGCAGGTTCGCGTCCACCTCCCACAGCGGAGGCTCAGCGGCGGGCGCCATGATCGCCTTCGTCAGCGCGTGCACCAGCTCAGTACCGATCTGGGCGCAGTCCTGCTCGGTGAGGGGTTCTACTCCCTCGGGCAGTTCACTGGCGGGAACGGGTGCTATCACATACACCACATCTACATCAGAAATATAGTTCAGCTCGCGCGCCCCGCATTTGCCCATACCGATAATCGCCAAATCCAGGGCATCTACGGATGCGCCCCGCGCGGGTGCCGCGCACAGTCCACCGCACAGACCCTTCGGCAACCTCGGTGCGGGCTATCGCAAGCGCTCCCTTCCAGCGCAGCGGCGGCAAGATCGGCAAGATGCCGCCCAACCGTGGGCATAAGTTCCACAGGGTCGGGCGAACACACATCCACGAGCGCAATTTTCGTGAGTGCGGCACGGTACGCCACACGTAGTGCCGTATACCCGTCTTTACCCGTCATCTCACGTGATGCGCGCGGCCGCTCATCGTCGGGATTTGCACCCACCGCTTCCAACAGCTCCGTACGGTATGCGGTTGCCAGCGGGGCCGTAGGCTCATCAATATCGTCGAGCTTTTTACCCCCGGCAGTGCCGCTGTACCCGCGAATATGCGGGGTTTCTTCAACATCGTGCGGGTCTATCTGCGGCTCAATATCCTCCGCCTGAATGGTGCTGGGCTCTTGAGTGGCGATAAGCTCGGGTTCAGAGTCTAGCCCGTGGCTGTCGAGAACATGGTCGATTAAATGCGGGTTGCGGTACAGAAAATCGCCCAACGCCTGCGAAGAGCCCAAAAGTCGGAACATGCTAAATTCGGCATCCCCGCGGTTCGCGCGCTCCGCCGTTGCGGGGTGCTTTTCGATAAGCCTCACCAACGAAGGTAACGCGATATCCGGCGAGGGTGCCCAGCGCAGCCCGGCAAAGAGGGCATCCGTATTAACCTGGGCGAGTTCGGGGGAATCCAGCCAGCGCTCGCTCTTTGCGGCATCGTAGAACCCAGCGGCGACCATGCGCGTGCGCCTGCGTGCGTGTTCTTGACGTTCCGCATCCGCCGGTGCCGCCGCTGTGCCTTCAGTAGGTTGCTGCTCTGGCATGGTCCCCTCCCGAAACTCGCCTATCCGCTAGAGAATACCCAGATTATGCTTGAGCTCGTACGGGAGTGACCTGCGCCTGGTACTGTTCCCAGTCGGCGCGCTTATTGCGTAAGAATTGTTCGAAAACCTGCTCCCCCAGAGCCTCTGCCATAAACTCGGAGTCCTCGGTACGGTTAATAGCCTCACGCAGAGAAGCAGGCAGCGGGTTGTAGCCCCATAGCGCGGCGTTCTGCAGTTGTCATAGCGGCGAGGTCTTCAGTCACGGCAGGCATGAGCTCATACTCGTGCTCAATACCTTTGAGCCCTGCGGCGAGAATGACCGCATATGCCAGGTAAGGGTTCGAGGCCGAATCAAGCCCGCGGTATTCGATGCGTGCCGCCTGCATCTTATTTGGCTTATAGAGCGGTACACGCACCAGCGCCGACCTGTTATTGTGTCCCCCATGACACGTAGCTGGGTGCTTCCCCGCCGCCCCACAGCCGCTTGTATGAATTGATGAACTGATTGGTGACCGAGGTAAACTCCGGGGCATGCTTGAGCACCCCGGCAATAAAGTGCCGTGCCGTCTTTGAGAGACGATACTCAGCCCCGGCCTCAAAGAAAGCATTGGTATCGCCCTCGAAAAGCGAGAAATGGGTGTGCATACCGCTGCCGGCATATTTGGTGAAAGGCTTGGGCATGAACGTTGCGTAAAGATCCCGCGTGTACGCAACCTCTTTGATGACGGTACGAAACGTCATCACATTATCGGCGGTCTGCAGAGCATCAGCATGGCGCAGGTCGATCTCATTCTGTCCGGGACCGGTTTCATGGTGGCTGAACTCGACCGAGATACCAACCTCTTCAAGCATGGTCACCGCCTTGCGACGGAAATCCTGCACAATCCCGCCGGGTGTATGATCAAAATAGGATTCATAGTCTACCGGTACCGGAAAACCATCATCACCCAGCTGAGCAGATTTGAGCAGATAAAACTCAATTTCGGGCGAGGTATAGCAAGTGAATCCCATTTCAGCCGCTTTGTTGAGGGTTCGCTTGAGTACGCCGCGCGTGTCGGATGCGCTCGCCTCACCATCAGGGTGTAAGAATATCGCAGAACATGCGGGAGGTATGGTCTTCAATCCCGCGCCAAGGCAATATCTGGAATGTGGAGGGATCGGGCTGAAGCAGCATATCGGATTCGTACACGCGTGAAAGACCCTCAATAGAGGAACCGTCAAAGCCGAGTCCCTTCCTCGAAGGCGCTTTCAACCTCAGCTGGGGCTAATGCTACGGATTTGAGGGTTCCCACCACGTCGGTAAACCACAGCCGAATAAAGCGGATGTCGCGCTCTTCGATGGTGCGCAGTACAAATTCCTGTTGACGGTCCATAGATATCTCCCTGTATTCCGGGCGGTAGCTGACTCGGCGGTGAGTGATGCCGTGCTCACGCATATGTTGGTGCCGCAAGACGCGAGTGCGCTGGCACGGTTTTATGTCTCTTTCTAGACTATCGGTTTCTTCCCTCAAACGCCTGATGTTCAGGTTTCGTTTATGTAAATTCTGTGGGTCAGGTAGGCGTGTGTAGCTCTGTTGTTGTATGTTCCGCGTTTTACCCAGCCTTAAAAACTGAACTATAAAGAGGCGAGCTTTCTGGCTGAGAAGTTAGACCTGTGGCGTTCTCGATCTAAAGCCAGCTTCTTATGTAGACAGTAGTTTATTCCCTCCCAAAATTCACGTTCAATTCACGCTAACGGGCGCTAAGCTGTCCGGCGAGTCGCCTAAGATAGAAGTTATTGGGTGACTCCCATCACTTCAAAGTTTTGCGGACATCCCAACCATGAAATCACTGAATACGTTCCAGAGGAAATACACATGAGCATTGCAGAAATATGCAGATTGATAGCTATAGCGTTCATGTACATCGTATGTTTTATCGTTTATAGGAATTCCCGTTCTCATTTTCGCTGGATTTATCGTATGCGCCCTTCTAGCTATACCCCTCACGCCAATCCTATGGGTTATAGACAAGTTCCGGAACCGAAATCCTACCCCGGTTCCAGAGACTCCCAAAAACCCGTTTAAACTCGACGAAATTACCTGGGCTCTATCGCCTCGCCAACTGCGCGACCGGCATGAACTGTACGTACGGTGGGCGCATCGTATTTACCTCAATATCGCTATCCGCCCCTGATACCCTCAAAAAACCCGCGTTGGACGATGCCTACTCTGAAGCTGTCCGTGTTGACATTCTGCGAGCCTACACGGCCTTGAAACAGATATGAATACGCGCTAGATGCTAAATCTTCTCAACCGCAGAAACTCCGTCAGGCGAGTACCGACGCTCTCGGATACTCTCGGGGTGTTATACGTCAGACAGGTTTGATACTTGGAGATTGGAAAGAACCGCGAAATATATCCGCAAAAATCTTTAAAGGGCAAGAAGCTAAGGTACAAGAACTTTGCGGCATCCGTGATGAAACCGAACAGCAGTCTTTCCACCGCACTATCGCAGCATAAGAACAGTGTTTTTCCCCAACAGATTGCTTGTGCGGTACTTGCCGCCGCAACACAGGTTCTAGAGGCAGCGCAGCATAAACTCGCCGAACATCCGCATATTCGCGGGGATGCGGCACGAACTTACCTGCACCACGAAATTCAGCGTGCAATATGCGGCGTTAGGACTATATTGACGGCGCTGCAAGAAGCCCTTGACGCATGCGAGGAGTACTGCCGTGCCGCTCCCCGAAAGCGCAGACTGCCGTTGAACTTCTTGAAGCGGCGCAGTACGGAGCCGAAGAACGCCGCAACCGTTTTTATCGGCAAATTGTTAGCCACCGTGCCGAACAGCTCGAAGAAATCCTAGCGACAACCGGCACGGCACCCGCTGATCTGTCACAAAGTCAAGGGCTTCGAGACCGCATAACGAGCTTTTGCGTAGATTTGCTTACGGAGTTGAAGCCGGTACTTTCAGAGGAGTCTTATACACGCTGCGAGCGCCTTATTCAACGCCTATGCATAACGCAGATACGACGCGAATACGGTTGCACAAAGCTCCTTCTTGCTGGGGAATACGCGCCGCTGAATACACATGAGCTCTGCACGGCTATGCTGAATCAGTATGCTTGCCAAATACTTCTGGAGGATAAAGATGATCTATCGGGCTCTTTAGAGTACCTGGTAAACCTAGTAAAACAATTACGGCATACGCGAGAGGAAATGCTGCAAACATACGACGGCTACTTCCCCGATATGACACCAGATTCCCCAAGCCAAAAACGGTTTGTGACGGCACTAAGCTACGAGCTTCTTGTATCTGACACCGAAATGTATGCGACATATGACGAATGCCAGCGTATGCTCGAACGCGATAAGCGCAGCAGACTGCAGCCCGATTCAGAGGAATATCATTACTGGATGCTGCAAAACCCTAGTTGGTTTTATCATTCCCTGTATAAGGATGACTTTTTTGTACCCTGGCATAAGGTGTGGGAGGAGCCAGACCACCCACGACCGGACTATCTGAAAGTCTGATACTCGGTTCATCACGTCGTATAAAGTGGCGAAGCTGCCCTTCGTGAAAACCAGGAAGGAATAATTGTGGAGTATCTTATTTTCAGCGGCGCCTTTCATGCTCGTTATGTTCAGTATCATCTGGCTTATTTCTTATATCTCTTCTTTCAAAGAACCCTGTCCTTTACCCAATGGAGTCTATGAGCCCGAGTTTATCGTGGCCGATCCGTATGCGCTCTCGGCAGTAGCACTCTCTCCCCAAGGGTTCGCCCCTGCCAACGCTCACCCCTCAATTTTCGAGCTATCGCAGGCGGAACTCATGCACAGATGCACCGCATGGTACCGCGAAGCTGTATACGCCGCCCAATATTTCAGCTGCTACGAGAACGGGCGCAGATAGCCCAAGTTCGAGTCAGCAAAGCCATCAGTCGTGACTATCTGGAAGATACCGATAGTTTCATCCAGAATATGCACGCTGCATATTATGCTTTCGCGACCACGGTACATAAAGATGATCAAGCCCTCAAAACCGCTGTAGCGCAGTCTCTCAGCTGTTCCTTCGGAGTACTCTTGAGCATTGCCTATTTGCCCGTTCCCGAAAGTTATCTCACCGATGAAAAACTCGCGCATATCGCCGACCGTGCTCGGGAGCACCAACAGGCTTTATCGCGCCAAATTCACGATCTTGAGACACGCTATCCAGCCATCACCTCATTCCCATTTGATGTGCTACATAGGCACCTTCGCCTAGCCCAAACGCTGCACGAGAATACACACAATGAACGATATCTCCAAGGTGCCCAGACGATTTATCGACACCTTACTCTGCTCACGGACGCATTCGACTCCGCACAATCACAGCTAAGCCCAACGCTGAAAACCCTTGAGCGTCTGCTTCAGCAGATTGATATTGACCACGCATCAGAGCATTTTCAGACACTTACCGAATATCGTGCAAGGCTCACCGAGCTACAATCGGCGGTGCCATCACAAGACCCCATCACCGTACTAGTACAGGTAACACAGCTTACTCTCGATATTGTCAAAGCTCTCGGATACGCATTTTCCGCAGACACTAAAAACGATGCGCGCGCCCTCCTGAGCACCACTACCGAAACACTTATCTCGGCTAATCTAGCCCGCACCAACGTGTACACGCTCGGTCGCCTTCTGCCTATAAGCCCAGAGCTTCGCGCCGCCCTCTCTCAGGCACATGTTCAGGTACCCCAACTCTACGAGATGATGTCGCTTAGCCAGATGGTCCGCGAGTGCGAACGCCTCATGAAATCCGCATCTGCGCTGCACCATCGAGCCCGCACTGAATATCACGAAAAATTCTCAGCTTTTACGCATGAAGAAATTCTCTCGACTGTAACGGAGGCTCTGACCCGGTCTTCAGCCGAACTGCAAACCCAAGCACAACACTGTCTTGAACAATTCCAATGCGATGCGCTCGCCGCTGAGAAACGAGACTCCGGTACCGACCCTCTCGTGTACTGGCCCCCTGCTCTCACACAAGATACCGTTTTCCTCTTCCACGCAGAACGTCACGGTTGGCGCTGGGGCTGGCGAAAGTCCCTTGTCAGAGGCGACTACTCTCCATTACGCGCCCTGTACTAAATCAGATGATGGGTGTTTTGGTATGCCATAGCATCAGGCGTTATCTATCAGCGAACCGCTCCCCAGCACTACCGGAGCAACCACGATAAAATAGACCCCATGAGCGAGAACGAAAACGCCCCTTACGCACCATCCGCGCCTGCCGCATCTGCACAGCACCCGCACAACGCGACGAGCGCCGCCCCCACAGGAACCGGGGATAAGCCTTTCAGCCTCGAAGCGGTGAAAAAAGTGCGTACCCTCCACCTCGCGCAAGCCAAAGCTGCGGGCGAAAAGTTCTCAATGCTCACCTGCTATGACTTCTTAACAGCCCAGATTTTTGACCGCTCGGGAATCGATATGCTTCTTATCGGTGACTCCGCCGCTAATGTCGTCTACGGATATGAGTCCACTCTCACCGTTACTCTTGACGAGATGATTCCGCTCGTAGCCTCAGTAGCACGCGGCGCATCCCGCGCTATGGTAGTTGCCGATCTCCCCTTCGGCAGCTACGAGCAGTCTCCCGCACAAGCGGTCGCTTCGGCGGCGCGCCTCATGAAAGAAGGCGGGGCACACGCTATCAAAATCGAGGCCAACGCCGCTATGACCGAGTGGGTTCGTGCCATAGTTCGTGCAGGTATTCCGGTTGTCGCACACGTCGGTTTCACCCCGCAGTCGGAGCATGCTCTCGGGGGTTTCCGAGTGCAGGGCCGAGGCGAAAAAAGCGATGCCGTTGTTGCGGATGCACGCGCTCTCGCCGAAGCTGGCGCATTCTGCGTGCTTCTCGAAATGGTGACTACAGAGACCGCGCGCCGCGTTGATCAGGCGGTGGGCGCAGTCCCTACTATCGGTATCGGCGCAAGCAACGTCACTACCGGTCAGGTGCTTGTCTGGCAAGACGCTATGGGAATGCGCGAGGGCAAACTCCCCAAGTTCGTCAAACAATTCGCGCAGATCGGTTCGCTTCTTGAAGATGCGGCACGTGCCTACCGCGCCGAGGTGCGCTCGGGTGAGTTCCCCGCCCAAGAACACACTTTTGAGTAGGATCTCCTCAGAAAAACCGTCTTAGGGAGCAGCGGAAAATCTACAAAATAGAGCCAGCCTCACGCGCGGTGAGTCTGGCTCTTAAGATTTGCGCGGAAATCGGTTAGTCCTGATTATCCCATTCTTCGTTACGCTTCTGTGCCGTCTCCATGGCTTTTTCGGCCTCTTCGCGCGTCGCGTAAGGTCCCCATAGGTGGGTAATCTTGCTTTGCTGCCCTTCTTCTACCTGCCCGGTAAAGGTGTTGTACCAGTACTGCACCGGGTGTGGGCCTGGGGTGACATCGTCGGTAATACTCATTATTCTCCTTCAGCATGCCTAAGCCTGCGCTTTAGTGACAGAAAACTACGCAGGTTTTCTATGTCCTTCACGGTAGCACCTTTTATCTCCTCATGCGCCGTCTTTCACCAATTTTCGTCAACTTTAAGGCCCTGAGCACGCATGGCGAAAAATATTCTGCGTATATGGAAAAAGGTTCGGGTTTTGTATGGGGTACCTAGCGATACACCTGTGTTCTGCCGGTAAGATAATTTTATGGCTACTTCTCATAATCTTCCCGCAGAACCGGGTGCCGCGCCCATAGGGTGCCTGACCCCCGGAGTTGTCACCCCCATGCGCACTGTACCGGCAGATATTGTTCGCCCCGAATACGTGGGTAAGAAAACCCCCAATGAGGGCAACGATTCAAATATGTACACCCCTGAAGAGGTTGAAAGAGTACGTGCAGCGGGTAAGGTTGCTGCAGGCGCTATTGTGGAGGCGGCAAAGATTGCCATCCCGGGCACGACAACCGATCAGATCGATGTGCTGATCCACGAGTATATTTGCGATCACGGTGCCTACCCCTCCACCCTGGATTATCGCGGCTACCCGAAATCGGTATGCACCTCGCTGAACGAGGTTATTTGCCACGGCATTCCAGACTCCACGGTACTTGAGGACGGCGACATTCTGAACCTTGACGTCACCGCATACCTTGATGGAATGCACGGCGACACCAATAAAACCTTTGCTGGTGGGCAATGTCGATGAAGAATCCCGTCTGCTGGTAGAACGTACTGAAGAAGCCCTCAACCGCGCGATGAAGGCGGTTAAACCAGGGCCGTCAGATCAACGTTATCGGTCGCGTGATTGAAAAATACGCGGCGCGTTTTGGATACGGTGTAGTGCGTGACTATACCGGGCACGGCGTGGGGCGCGAATTCCACTCGGGCCTTATTATTCCCGCACTACGATGCGGCACCCGCCTATGATATGGAGATCAAAGAAGGGCATGATCTTCACCATCGAGCCCATGCTGACCCTCGGCACGATCGAATGGGATCTGTGGGATGACGATTGGACTGTGGTCACCCGCGATCGCAAACGCACCGCCCAATTTGAGCACACCATGGTTGTCACAGCAGACGGCGTGGATGTTCTCACCCTGCCTTAGTTTTTCTCCCAATAACACAGACACGACGAAAGAGAGACCTATGAACGAGACTACTGCTGCAATTCCTCCGGTCGAAAACTCGGTAGAATACGTCGATGTTCCGGCGCCCACCCCCAAAGACCTGATGATCGGTATTGATATTGGCGGTACCGGTATGAAAGGCGGTATCGTCGATCTGCGAACCGGTAACCTGGTATCCGAGCGTTTTCGTATTCCTACCCCTCAGCCAGCAACCCCGCAGGCTATCGCACAGGTGGCACGCCAGATTGTTGATGAGCTTCAATCACGTGAGATAGCGCCAGAGCCTTATTCTGCTATCGGCGTCGATTTCCCCGCCGTCGTGAAGAATGGTGTGGTTTTCTCAGCTGCAAATGTTGATCCCGCCTGGATTAACACCGACCTTGAGCAGCTCATCAGCGACGCTCTGGATTCAAGGACTGTTTACGGCATTAATGATGCTGATGCCGCAGGTCTTGCCGAAGCCACCTACGGGCAAGGACGAGACAAGACGGGGCTCATCGCCGTTATCACTTTAGGAACCGGTATTGGTTCCGCCCTGATTAACAACGGGGTTTTGGTGCCGAACACCGAACTCGGACACCTTGAAATTGACGGGTATGATGCGGAGTCCCGCGCATCCGCGCGAGCACGCGAAGTTCATGATCTTTCGTGGAAGAAGTACGCTAAAAAGCGTCTGCGCCGGTATTTCCAGCATGTTGAAGCGTTGTTCTCCCCGACCTTTTCATTATTGGTGGAGGCATCTCAAAGAACCCCGAGAAAATTTATGCCCTACTTCGAGGACGAGATTCGCACCCCTATGGTGATGGCGACTCTGCGCAATAATGCTGGCATTGTGGGTGCTGCGCTTTGGGCTGGCGGAATGCCTTCCGAACGTCAGCGGCGCGGCGAACTCTAAAGCCCGTAAAACTTCATAAAGCGCGAACAGAGAATATTTTGACGAAACAGGTAGCCCTGTTTCGTCAAAATATTCTCTGTTCGCGGGGTTAAACAACTGGTGCTTAGAGGAATGTACCTTGAAGCGGGTTGCTCTCGTTTGATTTCCCGGAGCGAGCCTTGGTAGTTTTGGCGGTATTTTTCTTCGCGGGCTTCGCGTCTTTATTTCGTTTGTCTTGGGAAGTTTTATCCGAAGAGGCTACCGCATCCTCTGGAGGCTCGGCATCTCCCACGCGGTCCTCACGCAGAAGAGCGATCGCAGATTCAAAGTCTTCAAGGTTCTCGAACGCTTGGTAAACGCTAGCAAAGCGCAGGTAGGCTACCGCATCCAGTTTGGAGAGCGGTTCAAGGATGGTAAGTCCCACTTCGTGCGCGTTAATTTCGGCGAGTCCGCGGGCCCGAATAAGTTCTTCGACTTCTTGAGCAAGTTTTGCCAAATCGTCTTCGCCCACCGGACGCCCCTGGCAGGCTTTACGCACACCGGCAGCAATCTTGGAACGGTCGAAGGGCTCAGTCACACCGGAGCGTTTAATGACGGAAATAGTGGTTGTTTCAACGGTTGTAAAACGCCGACTGCACGCGGTACATTGACGACGGCGGCGGATAGCCGCACCATCGTCGGTAGTTCGCGAATCTACTACGCGAGAGTCTGTGTGTTTGCAGTACGGGCAATACATGGTGTCTCCTCAGGTGGGCACTGTGCAGCACCCGCGTCGAGCATCATCATTCTTATTTTACCGATGCCGTCAAGAGAACCGTTGGAGGCTTGTGTCCATCCTAGCCACGCCCACGATGGTTTAACACCCAGCATTTAGCCCGCCGTGTAGATCTCTGAAGAGCTGACCTAACGGTTTCGGTAAGGATTATCCACGGGAATTTACCCCTCCTGAATAAGCCTTATACCCATACCGCTAGATATTGAGGGCTTCTCCCCTACCGGCGAATGCAGCTGGGACCGAAAATCGTCTTAATCTCACCAAAGAGGCTGGGATTGGGATCGACTCGCACGCTCGAATCCAGAAGGACCAGCTGTTCTTTATCACGAGTGCGCAGGAGCATCCGAACATCCACATTACCCGCGATGATCACGCAGAACGTCCTTCAGCTCTTTAAGACGATCCTCCGTCACATGGTACTCGGGCACCGAAATCGTAATCGGGGCGCCGCGACCATCATCGCTCAGCTCAAGAATCTGCATTTCCTGAGCGCTCATATTCACGCTGCCGTCATCACGCCGCTGAATACGACCCTTAATAGAACAAATCAGGTCATCCGCCAGGGCGTTGCCCATCGTCTCATATGCACGGGAGAAGAACATGACGGTCAGGGTAGCGCCCGATGAGTCCTCAAGCTCTACCGACGCATACTGATTACCGCTCGACTTGGCAATACGCCGCGAAACACTCGTGAGCATGCCCGCGATTGTTACCACTTCGCCGTCGCGAATATGCGAGTCCTCGTCGATAATATCGTGCACGGATGCGGTTGCCGCGTCCGAAAGCGCACGTTCCAGACCGCGCAGCGGATGATCGGAAACGTACAGGCCCAGCATTTCACGTTCGAAATTCAGTTTCTCGCGGCGTTCCCAGTCGGGAATATCTGGAACGGTCACCGAAAGATCGTCACCGAGTGCATCGTCCATGCCCAGGGAACCGAAGAGGTCGAAACTGGCCTGCTGCTTCTTTGCGCTTTACGGAGACCGCCGCGTCCACTGCCGACTCGTGTACCAGCGAAAGCGAACGGCGAGTATGTTTCAGCTCGTCGAAAGCACCCGCCTTAATCAGCGATTCTATGGTGCGCTTATTACACACAACCAGTGGAACTTTCTTCAGGAAGTCGTTGAAAGACTCGAAGTGCCCCTTCTCTTCGCGGGCTGCGATCATACCGTCGACCACGTTTGCGCCCACGTTACGAATAGCGCCCATGCCGAAACGGATATCCTTCCCCACAGGCGCAAAGGTCAGGGTGGATTCGTTCACGTCCGGGGGCAGCACGGTAATACCCATGGCACGGCATTCGTTGAGGTACAGAGCCAGCTTATCCTTGTTATCGCCCACACTCGTTAGCAGAGCCGCCATATATTCCTGCGGATAATGCGCCTTCAAATAGGCGGTCCAGTACGATACCAAACCATATGCCGCAGTATGGGCTTTGTTGAATGCGTAATCGGAAAAACGGAAGCAGAATATCCCACAGGGCCTTAACTGCGCCCTCCGAGTACCCGTTAGAAATCATGCCATCGTGGAAAGCCTCGTATTGTTTATCCAGCTCAGCTTTCTTCTTCTTGCCCATCGCGCGGCGCAGCAGATCCGCTTCACCCAGCGTATAATTTGCAACCTTCTGGGCGATCGCCATCACCTGCTCCTGATACACGATCAGGCCATAGGTAGTATCAAGAATCTCGGCAAGAGGCTCTTCAAGCTCGGGGTGAATCGGCTGAATCTCTTGCTTACCGTTCTTACGAAGGGCATAGTTCGTATGCGAGTTCGCACCCATAGGTCCAGGGCGGTACAGGGCAAGCACGGCGGAAATATGCTCGAACTCTTCAGGCTCCATGAGTTTAAGCAGGCTGCGCATCGGGCCACCGTCGAGCTGAAATACCCCTAAGGTGTCACCACGCGCCAGTAGGCGGTAGGACTCTTTGTCATCAACCTCTAGGTTTTCAAGGTCTATCTCTATGCCGCGGTTCATCTTGACGTTATCTAGTGCGTCAGAAATAATCGTCAAGTTGCGAAGACCCAAGAAGTCCATTTTGATAAGACCCAGACCTTCACAGGTGGGGTAATCAAACTGGGTAATAACCTGTCCATCAGCCTCGCGGCGCATCACAGGAATCACGTCAGTTAGGTTTTTGCTCGACATGATAACGCCCGCGGCGTGCACGCCCCACTGACGTTTCAGACCTTCCAGACCTTTTGCGGTCTCGAAGACTTCGCCGTAAATCTTATCGACCGGGTCCTCGATAAGTGCACGCAGATCACCCGCTTCGGAATAGCGCTTATCTTCGGGGTTATACACATTGGCAAGTGCAATGTTCTTACCCATAACGTCCGGCGGCATCGCCTTCGTGAGACGCTCACCTACCGAATAGGGCTGATCCATCACACGAGAAGCATCTTTGAGCGCCTGCTTCGCTTTAATGGTTCCGAAGGTGACGATCTGTGCGACTTTGTCTTCACCATATTTCTCGGTCACATAGTCGATCACTTCGGGGCGGCGGCGATCGTCAAAGTCCACATCGAAGTCGGGCATCGACACGCGGTCGGGGTTGAGGAAGCGCTCAAAAATCAGATCGTGATTGAGCGGGTTCAGATCGGTAATACGCATGGCGTAGGCGACCATCGAGCCTGCGCCGGAGCCACGCCCTGGGCCCACACGGATACCGTTGTTCTTTGCCCAGTTGATAAAGTCAGCCACCACCAGGAAGTATCCGGGGAACCCCATGGAGGTAATAACGCCTACCTCATATTCCGCTTGTTCACGTACCTTATCGGGCACGCCATCGGGGAATCGGTAGTGCAGTCCTCGTTCAACTTCCTTCACGAACCAGGATTCTTCGTTCTCTCCCTCGGGTACAGGGAAGTTTGGCATATAGTTCGCTTTGGTATTGAACTCGACGTTGCATCGTTCGGCGATTTCAAGAGTGTTTTCGCAGGCACCCGGAACATCGCCGAATATCTGATACATCTCTTCCGGCGAGCGCAGGTAAAAGTTGTCAGCATCGAATTTAAAGCGTTTAGGGTCGGTCAGGGTCGAACCGGACTGCACGCACAAAAGTGCAGCGTGCGCGGTGTGATCTTCTTGGCGAGTGTAGTGCAGATCGTTCGTCGCGACAAACGGCAGGTTGAGTTCCTTTGGCCAGACGGTGCAGATCTGCTTGCACATTACGCTCGATATCAAGCCCGTGATCCATGACCTCGCAATAGAAATTATCCTTGCCAAAGATGTCACGGAATTCTGCTGCCGCTGCGACTGCCTCTTGGTACTGACCCCAAACGCAGACGAGTCTGAATTTCTCCGGAAGGACATCCGGTCGTGGCGATGAGCCCTTTAGAGTAGGTTTGCAGTACTTCGCGATCCATACGCGGCTTGTACAGCTGACCTTCCAGTGAGGCGACAGATGATGCGCGGAAAAGATTGTGCATGCCCTCGGTGGTTTCCGCCCACATAGTCATATGGGTGTATGCACCACCACCGGAAACGTCGTCGCGAGAGCCATCGCCCCAGCGCACACGTGAACGGTCGGTACGGTGGGTTCCGGGAGTCAGGTACGCTTCCACACCGATAATGGGTTTAATATCGTTGGCCTTTCGCTTGACGCCAAAAGTCGAAACGCACCGAAAAAGGAACCCATGATCGCTAGTGGCCATAGAGTCCATTCCGAGTTCCCGTGCGTATTGAAAGAGGTCGCCTAGGCGGGCTGCACCGTCCAGCATGGAATATTCGGTATGCACGTGCAGATGCGCGAAGCCCTTCTTAGCCACGTTTTCTCCTCGTTAGCTGTGGTTGTTGGTCTCTTAGTGTGCTGACTGAGTTTTAGTTATGCTCTAGTAATGTTCCCGGTGCGGAGAGCCTCAAGTGCATAGTCTAAATCCTGCGAATAGGGACTCTCAAACTTAATGTGCTCTCCAGTTCCCGGGTGGGTAAAGCCTAGGCGATGTGCATGCAGCCACTGCCGAGTCAGGCCAAGTTCAGCACTAAACCGGGGGTCGGCTCCATAAGTGAGGTCGCCGCAACAGGGATGCCGTAATGACGAGAAATGCACACGGATCTGGTGAGTCCGTCCTGTTTCTAAATGCACCTCAACAAGAGAGGCGGATCCCGAAAGATTCCAAAGTTTCATAGTGGGTAACAGAAGAACGTCCATCTTCAATAACGGCGAATTTCCATTCATGCCCGGGATGCCTGCCGATAGGGGCATCAATAGTCCCCATGAGAGGATCCGGCAGTCCTTGTACCAGGGCATGATATACCTTCTCAACGGTACGATCCTTAAAGGCACGTTTGAGCTCGGTATATGCCCGCTCGCTGCGCGCCACCGCCATAAGCCCGCTAGTGCCGACGTCCAGCCGGTGCACAATCCCCTGACGCTCCGCCGCCCCGGAGGTAGCCACGGTAACGCCTTCTCCCAGAAGAGCCGAAAGAACAGTGGGCCCATGCCACCCGTGAGAAGGATGCGCGGCAACGCCAGCAGGTTTATCGACCACCACAATATCGTCATCGCAATAGACTATGTCGAAGCCATCTACCTTTTCGGGCTGAATATCGGCAAGGTCACGCGGAGCAGGCGCATTCACAATTACAGTTTCGTCCGCAGAAAGTTTATGCGACTTACCGATTTTCAGCTCATTTCCACGCTGAACCACACGCACATGCCCGTCGCGAATCCAGCTGGATGCGCGGGTACGCGGTATCTCAAGGGCACCGGCGAGAGCAGCGTCCAATCGCATACCTACTAGAGCCTCAGAAACATCGAACTCGGCGGTTATGCCTGCTGGCGCAACATTATCGGTCAATTATTCCCCTTCGGAGATCTTCTGAGTTTTCACGTGGGTAGATAGTGCGGAAGCCTTCTTCGCAGAGGATTTAGCACGTGTACCAAGCAGCGTTATGCCACGGAAGTTAAGCAGTACGATTAAAGCCATACAAACGCAGATCGCCGAATCGGCAATATTAAAGATGGCAAAGTTAGGCACCGAAATAAAGTCCACCACGTGTCCCATACCGAATCCTGGCTCACGGAAAAGACGATCAAAAAGGTTTCCGAGAACACCGCCCAGCAGTCCCTCCAAGGGCCAAGGGTCCAGTTCAGAGCCCGCGTCCTTCGGAAGAGGTAAAGGACGGTTGCAGCGGCAAAGCGCCATAATAACCGTAAATATCCAGGTTGCATTCTCGCCGAGAGAAAAGGCAGCTCCAGAATTCCTGATGGAATACCACCACAGAAGACCATCGATCACGGGGATGCGCTCCCCAATCTGCATCTTGGTAACCACCAGAAGTTTTGTGCCCTGGTCAATGAAAAAAATAGTAAGAGCCGTTAGAATCCCGACTACCCATGCGCCGCGTGATGAGAGTATACGCGTAACAGATTTATGCGATGCTGTTGAACCAGCGGCAGACGCAGTGGTCTCTTCAGATTCCATGTATCTCCTCGGTGAAGGGCAATGAGCGGGGCGGCGGATGTTGTACCTGAATTCGCCCTCCTCTAGCTTATCTTAAGCCAGGTATAAACAACCGCCCGCAAAGCCAGTAGCAAAGTTCTTCTTGCCACGGGTGCGGACGGTGTTTATAAAAAGGTATCGAAACTTAGAGCTTAGCGAGCATCTGCTTCAAAAGACTTAAGAGTCTTCAGCTCTTCAAGCTGAGAGGTGAGGTGTTCCTGCAACTTCGAACGGTAACGCGACTCAAAACCACGCAGGGACTCCACGGTGATTTCCAAACTGTCACGCTCATCGGTGAGCTTGGAAAGAACCTCATCACGCTGAGAACGTGCAGCTGCCACCAGATCTTTAGCTTCTTTCTCACCCTTAGCAACGAGTTCTGCACGGGTTTTTTCACCCTGAGAGACGTATTCGTCATGGAGTTTCTGAGCCATGGCAAGCAGACCTGCTGCATCCTGAGCGCCGCCAGCAGCAACGGGTGCTGGGGTGCTGGTCTTATCCTGTGCAGCGGACTTAGCCGTTGCAGACGAAGAAGACGTATTGTTGGTCGCCGGAGTTGCCGAACCAGACTGGGCGGCCGCAAGCTTACGCTTGAGGGATTCGTTTTCGGTGTACAGTGCGCGGAGCTCAACAACAAGCTCATCAAGGTAATTATCAACCTCATCGCGGTCGTACCCGGATTCGTTTCTCACAATTTTGAAGCTCTTGTTAATCAGATCTTCGGGGGTGATAGCCACAGCTTATCTCCTTTGGAATAAAGTTATCTGTGAATAGGTTTTGGGATGCCCATAAATTTATTAAGTAAACTTACGGTGCTGGCTAGGGTACCGCCCATTATTCTACTCTTCTCTACACTTCAAGACCCGATTTTCCAGGAATTCGGCGCAGAGAACCTCTTACCATCATAGTAAATGTATTTCCTGACGGAAAGTCTGCCTCGCCGTTATTGCTTCATACATCTTTATGCATATCAGAAAAATTTATGCTTTGACCAGGAAATATAACTGTTATTTAGCGTGAAAAAGTTAGTGTCAAAGAGGTCATCACTGACAATAAAAGTCCCACACCTAAAATCAGAATCAGAAACCCAGTATCAAGGGCGAAATTACCAATACGCAGTGGCGGTACAACCTTGCGAAGCTGGTTCATAGGCCAGTCCGTCAGAGCATACACTCCAGAGGCGCACAGCAGGGCAATCCCTCGCGGACGCCACCCCGGCACAAAGACACGCACCCAGTCCAGAAGCATCCGCAAGAGCAACCCAATGTAGAGAATATGCAGGGCTATGGTAATGATGGCGAAGATGTACCCCATGCATTACCCCTGGTCAAAAGGAAACGGACCCTCAGCCTCAAAAGCGCCCGGTGCCGGAGTCGTGTCAGCCCCCAGTACCTCTAGGTTTTCGGGGGTTAGCAAGAATACCTGCCCGGTCACACGTTCAATGCGACCTGAGAGCCCGAATGCGAGTCCGGAGGCAAAGTCCACAAGACGTTTAGCATCCGAATCGCTCATTTCAGCGACATTCATAATCACAGGAATATTCTCACGAAACGCTTCACCAATAATTTTGGCGTCGTTGTATGAGCGGGGGTGGATTGTTGTAATGCGGCGCAATTCGTCCTCATCTTCCTCGTAGGGGTATCCGGCACCAAGACCCTCGTCAATGCCGTAAGAATTCACATCAAGCTCATGAACTTGATCGTAGCCGGAGGAAGGGTAGGGGTACTCGTCGGTCTCGTAGTGATTTTGCACCTGGTATTCCTCTCGGTTAGTTTTCTGTTCCCGGTGTGGGATTGGCGTGTAAGTCGCGGCAAACTGGTTGGTTTCTTGCCGCTGAGCTGAAGTTTGATAAGCAGACGATGCCGTAATCGCTTCTGATTCTACAGATAGTGGCTCCGCAGCGCCCGTTGCCTGCGGCATAGCTGCGGTGTCAGGGTTAGCAGATGGTGGTGTGGGTAATGCATTCAGCCGGGTTCCAGGTGATGGAGCGGGAGTTTCAGCAGAAGGAATAGATTCCTCATCCGTCGAATCATGACTATGGACATCCTGCATACCTTCCGATAATTCTTCAGTTTCCGACCCATAACGAGTCACGCCGAAGAAAGAACCGAGGCTATTGGCAAGTTTGCCACCGCCTTGTTTCGCCATTCTTTACTCTCGTTTCGCAGTCGTACATTCACATATATGCGGGAGATTCGCTCCACCGATACCTGAGATTCTAACGTGGGAAATAGCACCGCACACGCTGTCGGTTCGACACCGATTATATATGTTCACAGAGAATTTTGGGGGTATTCCCACGGGCTTTATTGACGATGATGCATATTCTTAAAGACGACGTCAACCATCCCTCACAGGTGTACATTCTACCAGCGCTTGAAAATCCTATCAGCGTATTTCTCATCTGCTGCATGCCTTGCACAACAAAACCTGGTAAAAATCTAGGGGTAATCTCGCTTCCCCATGATGTCGCTTCCTACCCGCACACACGTAGACCCCCAGCGAATAGCGGCTTCTAAATCTGCACTCATACCCGCCGAAATCTGATCTGCATGCGGAAACTCGGCGCGCAGGCCCTGCGCCAATTCCCAGAGTTTTTCAAAGGATTCGTCGGGGTTCGCACCCAGTGGCGCCACCGCCATAATACCCCCACAGCGTAATTCTTCTTGAGCTTCGATACGCTCAGCAAGCTCTAAAATCTCGTCTTGGTCCGTTCCACCACGCGCCCCTTCCGATGCATGTCCGGCCGTTGCCTGCGCTTCAAGCGAAACCTGAATCAGACATTCTAGAGCTCCTTGGGATAGAGCCGCTGGGGCATCCTGCTCCCCCCGTCTCATAGCGAGCTACTTGGTTGCGATAGGCTTTTGCTAAAGAATCAATCAGAGACGAACGATCTACGGACTGTACCTGATGGGCATATTTTACGACGGACTTTGCCTTATTCGTTTGCAACTGCCCAATAAACGTCCAGTAAGCGGGGTCGGCAGGTTTTTCGATGGCTCGAAGAGCACGAGCTTTAGGAGCCGCCTCTTGATCACGATTCTCACCAAAAATACGTACCCCCTGGGTGTAAAGCGCTGCTACATCAGAGGCAGGGAAAAACTTGGTCACGGTGACAAGGCGAACTGTAGGGCTATGCTCGGTGCGCACACCACTGGTATCGGCTTCAGCATCGCGGACGCGCGCCATAACCCGTGCGTAGTTATCCGCAAGCTGCTGCGCGCGTTCCGAGGTGTACGTCAATATCTGTTCTTCGCTCATCATCAGTCCCCTTTACCGATATACCCTCATACTCAGCTCTTCTTCGATTTTAAGATCTTAGGAAAGTTTCGTCACCCATACGAGCCCAGCGATACGTCCGGGTGCTTCACCTCGATTCATAAATCCTCGATGCGAAAAAAGACTGGTGCTTTCATAAGTGCAGGCTGCCAAGTCGGTAGAAACCTCTATCTTCAGCTTATTCAAGAGAGCAATCGCTCCCGCTGGCAAATCTAAAGCCGGTGTTCCTTGGCTTGTCTGAGCGTACGTTTCAGGAATCTGCTGTGTCGCATGTTCGCGCATATCTTCAGGTACCTCATAGCAGCTTCCGCATATACTAGGCCCTAACCACGCGTGAATCTGTGTTGCGCCCTGCTCTCGCATCGTCGCAACTGTGCGTTGAATAACTCCTGCAAGTAGCCCAGGACGCCCTGCATGTGCCACAGCAATAATGGGCACGTCATGTGGGGTAGGTTTCTCTCCCACGAACACGAGTGGAATGCAGTCAGCAACCATAATAGCTAGAGGCTGACCTGTTGTACTGTAGGCAGCATCTGCTTGCGGAGCCTGCTCGCGTAATTGATCGGCACGTTTCAACGTATATGCTCCACGCTCGTCATTCGGAGAAATCTGTGTACTCAGAATATGATCGGCGCATACAATATCTGCACCGTGTACTTGATTGAGGTAGAGGAAAGGAGCCGAACCGCAGAGACTTTGTACATCAGCACGGTTTTTCAGCGTTGCGGTATGGGACTCGCCCGCATTAACATGAAGCCCCAAATTACCGGCCGACCGTGAAGTAAATCCGATATGCACGGTATATGGGCCGCTGGTATAAGTTCCTGTGGAGTAGAACGGGTTGAGGGTACTCATGGTTCTTTCTGCTGTCATAAGGTCAAAGCATACACAAAGGAGCCAGGACGTATATGTCCTTGGCTCCCTTATGTCTAAAAAGGATGTGTGCGACTTACTTCAGGAAGTCGGGCACATCGAGGGTATCGCGCCGCGCCGGGGACTCTTCCACGACGGGCGGTAGATCAACATCAAAGCCAGCTGCGGCAGGAACATCATTCTGCTGAGTACCATTCTGCGCACCGCCGAAACCATATCCGGTTGATGCGGGAGCTGCAGGAGCGGCCTGCGCAGAGCCGCCGAATGCCTGCTGAGTACGCTGCGCCTGAGCATTTGCCGAAGCTGAACTGTTAGCGTTGGTGTTAGTCTCAGGATTGACAGCGTCAAATCCAGCGGCAATAACGGTCACACGTGCTTCATCACCCAAGGCGTCATCAATCACAGCACCGAAGATAATATTTGCGTCAGGATGTGCGACTTCCTGGACCAGGCGTGCAGCCTCATTAATCTCAAATAGACCGAGATCGGAACCGCCCTGAATGGAGAGGAGTACACCGTGTGCCCCATCAATGGATGCTTCCAAAAGTGGGGATGCGATAGCGAGCTCGGCGGCTTTAACAGCGCGGTCTTCACCAGCGGCAGAGCCAATGCCCATCAGAGCCGAACCAGCCCCCTGCATAACAGACTTAACATCTGCAAAGTCAAGGTTGATCAGACCCGGAGTAGTAATCAGGTCGGTAATACCCTGCACACCGGAGAGAAGAACCTGATCTGCCGATTTGAAGGCGTCAAGCATCGAAACGTTGCGATCAGAGATAGAGAGCAAACGATCGTTCGGAATCACAATGAGGGTATCTACTTCATCACGAAGTGCAGCAATGCCGGTTTCTGCCTGGTTCGAACGGCGACGACCTTCAAAGGTAAAGGGACGAGTTACCACGCCGATCGTGAGGGCACCCAAAGAGCGTGCAATACGTGCTACAACGGGAGCACCGCCGGTACCGGTGCCGCCACCTTCACCTGCAGTCACGAAGACCATGTCTGCGCCCTTGATAACCTCTTCGATTTCCTGGGCGTGGTCTTCAGCAGCCTGACGACCGACCTCGGGGTTTGCGCCCGCTCCGAGACCGCGAGTTAGTTCACGACCAACATCAAGTTTGACGTCAGCGTCAGACATCAAAAGTGCCTGAGCATCTGTGTTAATAGCGATGAATTCTACGCCTCGCAGGCCAACCTCGATCATACGGTTGACTGCGTTGACGCCACCGCCACCGATACCGACGACTTTGATGACTGCCAAGTAGTTCTGGGGAGTTCCAGCGTCCATTTATCCCTCGATTATTTCGTGTAAATCTCTAGAAAAAACCAAAGGTTCAAGTAGAACCTTAGTCTTCCTAACCTCATAGTGACTTTATCTGCAAGGATACCAACAGTTTCACCAGGTTCCTAGTTGCCTGAGGTATTTGACGTGTATTATTTATAGATTTTTATAAAAAATCTATCTTTTTACCCGATGCTTAACCATAAGGTTAAAGGCTAACGAGTAACCGGAACACGCGGCGAAGAAACATCATAAGTGTTTACTTTATTAGTAGCTTGTCCTTGTTGTGCGGTTTTTGACTGGTCCTCATGTACCGCCTCCATCAGTTTGGTTAAAACCTTAGCTTTAAGGTCACTCTCTTCAGCTGTACCCCACTGTACGACAACCCCATCCTTCAAGGTTAAGTTAATATTTGAGGTTGAGCTTGCCCGTGCCTCCTTCACCTGTGTCAGGATTGACGAGGGCAAAGCAGAGAGCACATTTGCAACCGTGCGGAAGGCCGCAGAGTCCTGGGGAGCTTCCTGTCCAACATCGACAAGCGGAACATTGATTCCATCAGCATTCTCAACTTCACGAAGTTTGATTCCCTCACTATCAACAACCATATATTTCCCGTCCTGATGAATGACGGCAACAGGGGTACGCTCTTTGAGGTTTACAACTAGTTCATGCGGAGGATGCGCCTCAATCTGCACGCCGCGCAGTACATGCTCCTGGTCGATAAGTTCACGCACCTTCTGATCATTAATACGAGTCAGCGGCGTGCCCTTGAGTGGTTCCAGTTTCTGCTCAACCTGCACGCTATCCAATAGCGAAGCGCCTTCAACTCGAATAGTCTGAACAGAGAGCAGCGGAGAATAAAAGACCAAACCGATATATAGAAGCACAGCAAGCATAAACGCACCAACGCCATAAAGGATTTTCCGCAAGCGAGTGAGCGGACGTCGGCGCTTCGAAGTCTGACTCTTACTTTGGTCTTCTGCCAAAAGCCCGTCGAGCCCAGGGTCATTGCGTAATTGGGCGATACGCCCCTGCTCTTCGCGGATCTCCTGTTCCCGCGCTATCTCGGTTTGGCGTTCCTTCTCACGTTCACGACGCCATCGGCCAAAGGTACTAGACGTAGATTTCGCCGATTGTGAATCCAACTCATCCGGTTCAGATTCCCCTGCATCCAGACGTATATCACGGTCCTTGAGCTCTGAAGATTCAGAATACGTTGCACGGGAAGAACCCGTCTGGCTCTTACTTTCGGTATGAGTTTCTTGCTCAACAGGATTCGTCTGGTTCTGAGGGCTCATACCTTCAAAAGATTTTGACGTATCTTCAGCAGGTTTAGCTTTCTTTTTGCCGCGAACAACCGGTAACTTCGGAGTACGTATCGGCGAGGTTGCAAACGCTTCCGTGCCCGGTTTTCGCTTTTGACGTCCTTTAGCCACTATTACTCCTTAAGGTAACGGGCATGTAGCTCATGCAGAATACGCTCTCCTAATGCGGTAACATCACCTGCACCAATGGTCATAATAATATCGCCTGGAACAGCACACATAGCAATATCTTCAATGGCTGCAGCTGCATCCGACGCATAATGCACCTCAGAAAATCCAGCACCGGTGATAAGTTCACTCGTGACTCCCTCAATCGGAAGTTCCCGGGCAGGATAAATATCCAGTACATACGAACGATCAGCCTTCGAAAGAGCCTGCGCGAAATCGGCGGCAAATTCTTGGGTGCGTGAGAACAGATGCGGCTGGAAAACCACATAGAGGTTATGCCCATCGGCAACCGTGCGGCCGGTCTCAAGTGCACGGAATACCTCTGTTGGGTGATGAGCATAATCGTCAAAGACTTTAATACCCGCTACGTCACCACGCAGAGTAAAACGTCGATCTGCTCCTCCGAAGCCGTATAACGCGGCGGCCGCGTCCTCAGGTTGTGCTCCAGCGAGAAGAGCGGTAATAAAAGCTGCCGCTGCGTTCAACTGATTGTGAATACCGGGTACCCGCAGCTGAGCATCCTGTTCGCCTTCGTAATGTTTACTCGCGCACTCGAAAGACCAGCGCAGTGTTGCCGAAGACTCCGAGCCGTGGCTCGTAATGCGTGAAACCCGTAGATCAGCCTCAGTAGACTGGCCGTAAGTTACCACTTCAATCCCAGCATCGCGCGCACGTTCTGCAAGCGCACGAGCGCCTTCATCATCCCAGCATGTCACCAAGACGCCACCAGGGACCATAGAGGCAACAAAACGGTTAAACGCCTCATACACGCGTTCGGGAGTTTCGTAGAAATCCAAGTGGTCAGGTTCAACGTTGGTAACCACTGCGATCGCAGGCTGGTAGCGCACAAAAGACCCATCGGATTCGTCAGCCTCTGCTACAAACCAAGAGCCTTCACCAGTGGCCCCCAATCGCGCGTTGCTGCCGTATCCTGCAATAACTGTTCCTACCGCGAAAGACGGGTGAAACCCTAACTTATCCAGCATGACGGCAATCATGGAACTGGTTGTGCTCTTACCATGCGTGCCAGCAACCGCTACAACCTGTGATGCTCCCATAGCGGCAGCCAAAGCCTCAGAGCGGTGCAATACCCGAAGGTTCTGAGCACGAGCCGCAATCAGTTCGGGGTTATCTTCGTGAATGGCCGTTGAGATAACAACGGTATCAATATCGTGAATATTCGCAGCATCTTGGGGAGTATAAACACGAGCGCCCGCTTCACGTAAAGCCTGAATAGTCGCCGTTTCTGCTCGGTCAGAGCCGCTTACGGGAATACCAGCTTTCAGCATCAACGTTGCAATAGCACTCATACCGGCACCGCCGATCCCTACAAAATGCACACGTCCCAACTCCTGCAGAGATGCGCGCGCGGGAAACGGCGGGTTCAGGGGCTCAGGAAGCACCATGTTAGGTTCATCAGTTCGGACATTTATTTAACCACCTTCAGGGTTGCCTCAGCCATAACATGTGCGGCATCACGAATGCCCAATTTATATGCTCGACGACCCATTTCTTTTAACTTCTGAGCATCAGCCATCAACGATGGAATTTCACGGGCAAACCACGCCCCGGTCATTTTCTTATCTTCGATGAGAAGCGCGGCTTCTGCCATAACCAGAGAACGAGCATTGAGACTTTGTTCACCATTACCAAACGGGAGCGGAACAAAAATTGCGGGTACACCCACCGCAGCAACTTCGCTTACGGTTGCGGCTCCAGCACGGACTATCAAAAGATCGGCTGCGGCATAAACATCCTGCATGCCGTGGCTAAACTCAATCTGACGATAATTTGGGGCTGTAACGGGCTCGCCTGAATCATCCACAATAGCTTTGCCTTTACCAGTAATATGCAAAACCTGAAAACCCCAGTCCTCAAAATTCGTAATGTTCTCAGCGACGGCGTTATTAAGGCTTTGTGCGCCTAAGGAACCGCCCGTCACAATCAGAACAGGCTTATCAGGGTCAAGACCTAGAGTATGCCTCGCCTGTGCTCGTGCCGCTCGACGGTTCAGATGCGCGATCTCATCTTTCATGGGCATACCCACAAGTTTGGCGCGAGGGAAAGGGGTGTTGGAGAAAGCCACACCCACAAACTTCGCTAGAGGACCACCCAGTTTATTTGCTAAACCGGGCTTTGCATTAGCCTCGTGAATAACAACAGGAATGCGGGAGAAAAAAGCGGCAAGATATGCTGGCGGACACACATAACCACCTACGCCTACTACAACATCTGCATTCGCATCTTTGAGAATTTTACGGGTTTGCGAAATCGCTTTTGCGAATCTTGGTAAAAAGGTTAATGCGTTAAGCGATAGACTTCGGGGGAAAGCTACACGCGGAATAAACTCAATATCAAATCCAGCTTCAGGAACTAATTGAGCTTCCATCTTATCCTTGGTGCCAAGAGTCAGAATATTAGCTTCCGGCTCAATCCGGCGGATTTCGCGTGCTATAGCAAGCATCGGGTTAATATGACCAGCGGTGCCGCCGCCAGCGAGAACCACAGAGGGTGCCTTAGACATAGATAATAACTCCCAACAAATACATTCACCTCATTTTACGACATAGCAGGACTAACCCCGTAGTGAAAGAATATGAAGTCGGGTATATACCCACGTCCCGAGCCTGGTATTCCTCCTTTCCCTATTTCAGAGGCTATGAGCGTGAACCACCCTGGCCAGGTTTACGGCCTCGCGGGTTCTGCTGACTCTGTGAAGGCTGCTGCCGACGTATCTGACGTGATGTTCCCGCAGAAGGCTGCCCTGAAGAAGATGTTTGGGAACCCGGTTGAGGGTGCAAAGGTCGCAACCCGGCTGGCAAACGTCCCGATGACGAAGAACGGTGACGCGCTCGATTGGCGTTTGTGCGCTTTTGCAGGTTCTGCAGGGGAATTGTGTCTTCATGGTCTGCAGGGGTTGACCGTTGCTTGCCCTGCGAGGGGCGAGATGCAGGATGCGCATCTCCCTTACGGCGCAATTGAGGAACCCGTTCATGGGTATGCAATCCATTTGGATGTTCCTCTTGGAACCGCTGCTCACGAAGTCGCTGCCGTTCACGCTGAATACGCTGCTCTTCATGAGCGAGAGCTTCCTGATGCTCCGCCTCACGGCGACGCTCAGCAGCACGATCGGCACGTGCTTGAGCGCGCTGCTCATACGTCTTGCGAGTATGCTCACGCTGTCGCTGGGTTATGCCCAACCAGGATGGCAGTTCTTTGACTCTACGCAGTAAGCCCCCACCCCAGTAATCTTTACCAAGAGCTCCACCGGCTTCTTGCAGTTGAAGCCGCTCATCTTCAACGATGGCTTGAAGAGACAGTCGTCGCTTCCAGTCTTCATTAGCGCGTCGCACTTCGCGAGGTGTCTGTTTCGTTAAATCGGCGGCCGGTATGGGCCCACCGACAAGTGGAGTTTGCCGCGCAAAAGCATAGAGCATCCCTGCGGCAAGCATTGATGAAATCAAGGATGAACCGCCGTATGAGATAAAGGGAAGCGGCACACCGATCACAGGCAAAATACCGGAAACCATCGCCATATTCACGATAGCCTGGGTGGAAAGCCACGCGATAATACCGCCCGTTGCAATACGAATAAACGGGTCTGCTGTTCGAGCGATAATGCGTAATGCGCAATAGATCAGGCCCAGGTACAAAAGCACCACGGTAAGCGTACCCAAAAGCCCCAGTTCCTCGCCGATAATGGCGAAAATGTAATCGTTATGTGCTTCGGGCAAATAGTTATACTTCTGGCGGGATTGTCCTAGACCAACGCCCCAGAACCCACCGGTTGCCAACGCAACCCCGCCAGCCTGAGATTGATCACAGACAGAACCGGTGCATACACCGAGAACACTCATCAGTCGTTCACGACGGTTTGAACTTGAAATTGACCCCACTACGGCACTCACGATCAGAATAATCGAAAGCCATACCATAGTCTTACGGTTTGCGCCCGCAATATATACCATACCCAAGAAGATAAAGGCGTAGACGATCACGGTACCGAGATCTTTACCTGCCAGAATAAGCAGCATCAGGGGCAAGAGCCCAAAAAGTGCGGGAAAAATTGCACGAGATGTCTTCTCTTTGAGTTTACTGCCCTGCCGAGTCAAGACCATCGCCATCCACAGCACAATAGCGAGTTTAGAGAATTCCGAAGGCTGAATCTGAATGCCGCTGAACCTAATCCAGTTACGATTGCCATTAATATCGGTACCAATAGCAAGAACGGCAATCTGGGCAAGAATCGCCAGGGTTAAGAGGATATTAACGACCCACATTTTGCGGTACCGCTGTACTTTCAATACTGCTATAGCCCCTAATGCAGCGGCGCCTAGAGCGGCAAACATTACCTGACGGGTTACCTGCGAGAAAGGGGACATTCCCTGTGAAATCATGCTCACAGATGATGCAGACAGTACCATGATCACGCCAAAAACTGTGAGACCAGCGCATACTAAAAGAATCAGTCGCGGCACATCCGCTAAATCGCGCGATGCGGAACGCTTATAAAGAGACGAGATAGCGTTATGCAGAAAAGAACCGAGCCTCGTTGAGCCGTTCCTGCCCTGGCGCTGTGCATGACTTCCGCCTCCACGGGCCGACGAGTGAGTCTGACCGGGTGCATTACTCATGCGTTCTCCTCTTCTGTGTCTTAACACGACAAACTCGATAGATTTTTCCTACAGCAGAAAAGTCTACACGGCGTTTATCGTTTCAGAGCAATCAATATGCCTTCAGTTACCGACAATATGAGATTTGACCGCATCCACAAAAGCGTTGCCACGAACGGCATAATTGTTAAATTGGTCCATCGAAGCAGCGGCAGGCGCCATGAGTACTGTATCACCCTCAGCGGCTAGCTCTTCTGCTTTGACTACGGCAGCTTCCATAACATTAACCCCGTCAGAGGGATCATCCGCCGAAGCCGTCATATTATAGGTAGGAACATGGCTTGCATACTTCGCCAAAGATGTTTTAAGTCCCGCCGTATCAGTGCCAATGATTAATACTGCTTTCAAACGTGAAGCATGCTGAGCTATAAGATCATCATACTCCACCCCTTTAGAAAGACCCCCAGCAATCCAAATCAGCGAAGGATAAGCGCTCATTGAAGCGTTAGCGGCGTGTGGGTTAGTAGCCTTAGAATCGTTGACCCACTGGATTCCATCGCGGTACAGCACCGTCTGATTACGATGCGCACCAGGCTTATAAGAACGCAGTCCATCCCGCACAGCCTCAGGAGCAATATTTGCAGCACGACATAATGCGGCAGCGGCTAGCGCATTCTCCACGGTGTGCTGTGCGGGAGCTTGACCGGGAACGGGCGCTAAATCTTCAAGAACACCAAGCTCAAGTGCCTCGCTGTATCGATTCTTCAAAAACGCACGGTCAACAATAATGTTTTCCGCCAAGCCCAACATGGAGACTGAGGGGATCTCGGTTGAGCTAATACCGATGGCACGGGCACCTTCTATAACATCTGCTTCTTCAACCATACGCAAAGTATCAACATGATCGGTATTGAAGATACACGCTGCCTGAGTATTTTCGTACACACGTGCTTTATCGGCCTTGTAAGCCTCAAAGGAACCGTGCCAATCGACGTGATCTTCCGCTACGTTAAGCACCACGGAAGCGTATGGCGACAGTGAAGAAGTCCAATGCAGCTGAAAGCTCGAAAGCTCTACCGCAAAAAATTCATAGGGATTCATCGTCGGCAACAGCGTAGACTGCTGGCATGCCCACGTTCCCAACCTGCAGAGATTTTTTACCGGCTGCTTTAAGAATCGAATCGACCATGCCCACGGTCGTAGTTTTCCCATTGGTTCCCGTCAGGCACAGCCACTTTGGAGTAACCCGACCTTGACGTTGATTCAGACGCCATGCCAGTTCGATTTCACTCCAAATTTGGATACCCCGTTCATAAGCATCGAGCATGACCAGGCTATCTGGACGGATTCCGGGCGAAGTCACGATAACATCCGGGTCTTGATCATCGACACGAGGCACACATTCCATGTATTCCTCGCCAAATAAACCCGTCACGTTTCCATAGGCCTCTTGGTAAATTCGGATGCGCTCTCGCTTTTCCTGCGTATCTTGCGCATCAATAGCGGTAATGTGGGCCCCCTTTCTGGGCCAGCACATCCACTGCAGCATCGCCGCTGGTGCCGAGGCCTATCACGACAACCTTCAGCCCCGCCCAAGGCCCGTCCCAGGTAGTGAGCTCAGCAAGCCGAGGATTATTGACGACTGGATTGACGGCGATAGCATCTGCATATTGGGCACGCTGTGCCTGATACTTGGAGGCCCGCTGCGAGTTCTTAGCGTCAGGCATTAGTGAATCACTCCAGACGTCTGTGAGAACCAATCTCCAAAGAAAATTGCAAGAGCAACCAGCACACAAAGCGCATTTGCAATCCACAGACGGAATACCGAGTTCACTTCACCACTGCTGACAGAGCCGGGGACAAGGCCCTTCTTATCTATGGAGTATCTTCCGTTTGCACCGGTTTTCTCAAGATGATGGTGGAAAGGAGTCATGCGGAAGAAACGGTAGGCATGAGGAATTTTATCGCCAACAGATACAGAACGTTTACGGCTAACTTTGAAGACAACTTTCTGCACAATCACCGAGAAACACTTCCAGAACCGGCACAAGCGCGATAATGGGAAGCAGAAGCTCGGTACGAGTGAAAATAGCGAAGGAAACCAGCGCGCCTCCCAAAGCAAGAGAACCAGAGTCCCCCATAAAGATTTGTGCCTTAGAAACGTTCCACCATAGGAACCCGGCGAGGGAACCAACAAGTGCGGCTGCAATAAGTGCCAGCGACCCTGGATCCCGCACATCATAGCATGCGTTTCCCGCCCCACCGCTGCAGGCATGTACGTATTGCCAGATAGTCACGGCAAGGTATCCAGTAAAGATGGTCATCGTTGCGCCACCCGCAAGTCCATCGAGACCATCAGTGAAATTCACGGCATTAGTGCCCGAAAGGGAAATCAGGGTAATCCACAACACCATGAGGATAGTACCACCTATAGCCCCAGCAGCCATGAAGTCGAACGGAAGATCACGCACAAACGAAATCGCCGTCGAGGCGGGGGTCACTCCCGCCGCATTAGGAAATTGAAACACCAAATACGCAAAAGGAAGAGTCACCGCCAGCAGACCAATAGTCTTCTGGTTCTCGGTAAGTCCTTCGTTCCCCTGGTTGCGAAATTTCATAATATCGTCAGCGGCACCGACTCCGAGCATTCCTAATGTAAACCCGAGGGTCAATAAAGCCGTCGCGCTAGGAACCGGCGAGGTTCCAAAAACTGCAGCGTTAATCAGCAACGCAAGCAAGTAGGCAACAACGGCGGCTGGGATAAAAATAAGACCTGCCATCGTGGGCGTCCCCGCCTTATGCTGATGCGCGGCGGGGCCTTCTTCACGAATCAGCTGCCCCAACTTGAGCTTCTGCATCTGCTTGATGAAGAGCGGTATTGCTGAGAAGGAGATAATAAACCCTAGGATTCCAGCAATAAGCACAGTAATCATGGTTAATGTGTTCCTTCGTGAAGATGGCTACGGTCTAGGGCGGTCGTCGAGGTTTGCACTGCAGAACTACCAGCTGATACCGTGCTCAGAGCGGCGCCCGTTAAATCCGTCACCTCAACAAAATCGCCAGCACTCAGCCAAGCTGGAGCCTGTTCTTGAGCCTCGCCAAAGGTCTCGGTGCAGAAGGCAACCTCATCGCCCAAAGAACCTAGTTTAGCGCCATTTGAAGATTTAAACAGCACAATATCGCCAGAACGTAACTCTGCACGCAAAATATTTAGTGCTTCTTGCGGTGTCTCTACCCAGGTAGCTTCGTTACCCCATGAACCTTCAAGATGCGCGGCGTTGTAGGCTGGTTTTGCCTCATTCCCAACCGCAATAAGCTTTGATATATTCATGCGTACCACCAGACGACCGAGTCGATCGTGCTCCTCCAAAGAGGCCTCGCCCAGTTCGAGCATAGCCCCCAAAACTGCCCAAGTCCGTCGTGGCTTCGCGCCTCGTCCCAGTTGGGCCAAAGTGCGTAAAGCGGCTGTCATTGACTCGGGATTAGCATTATACGCATCGTTGATGACAGTCACACCGTCTGCGCGGTCTGTACGAGCCATCCTCCATTTAGACAGCGCACCGGTGTTATTGAGGGCATGGGCAATAGCGTCTCCAGGAACACCAGCGTTATAGGCTACCGTAGCAGCCGCCAGAATATTGCATACATGATGCTCACCAATGAGTTTGGAGGAAATCTCATATTCGCTGGCGTCGGGAAGGCGAAGAGTAAATTCCGGACAACCAGCATCATTAGTATGCAGCCCCAAAGCGGCAGTATAGCGTTCGTACTGCGGTTTCTCCCCCACCCCAAAGTAGGTTACCGGCACACTTGCGCGAGCTGACATGCGCGCAACACGCTCATCATCAGCATTGAGGATCAAGGTTCCGCCAGTATGAATACCTTCGGCAAGCTCCCCTTTAGTACGTTCGATGTTGTCGACCCCGCCAAACTCGCCAGCATGTGCGGTGCCAACTTTAAGAATCACACCATGGTCAGGGTGCACAATATTTGCCAGGTATTCGATATTCCCCACATGATCGGCACCCATCTCAATCACAAGGTAGCGAGTACTTTCGTCAGCGCGGAATACAGTCAAAGGTACGCCAACTTCGCCGTTGTACGAACCTACAGGGGCTATAGTTTCGCCCTGAGAACTTAGGATCGCTGCTAATAAATCTTTTGTGGTGGTCTTCCCCGCAGAACCGGTAATACCAATAACCGTAAGATCGCCTAGAGACCGCATCTTTTCAACAGCATACTGTGCGATCTTACCCATGGCGAGAACCACATCATCAACCTGGATGCTGGGGTACAGAATACCCCGCTCATCTTTAACAGGGCGTTCGACAAGCGCTAAGACAGCACCTTTGTCGAAGGCTCCCGACACGAAGTTGTGTCCGTCGGTCACCTCACCTGGCTTAGCAACAAATAGGGTGCCTGGTATAACCTCACGCGAATCGGTGGTCGCGAAGGTAGCACCTAGCTCGCTCTCACGCCTGGCTAAGCCGAGCGGTGAGCCGCCTGTTGCCGTAATAATTTCGGCGGCGGAAAGCTTAATCATCTATGCTCCTTATGCTTCTTCAAGCATGCGTCGATAATCCGGAAGAATTTCGAAGTTGTTGGAGACAAGCGCTTTCGCGGTCTCCACGCGGTCGTCAAGTTGCACATCGGTACCGGCAACATCCTGCGCCGTTTCATGTCCACGACCGGCGATAAGAATAGCATCTCTCGCATCTGCGAGTTCAATTGCCCGAGCAATCGCCACTTCTCGCGGAGCAAGATTAAGGATTTGGGATGCTCGCGCACCTTCGGCATTAGCTCGTTCAGCCCCGGCAACAACAGCCTCGCGAATTGGGGCGGGGTCTTCACCGTGCGGATCGTCATCGGTCACAATCACAATATCGGCGTGCTGTGCAGCAATTTCTCCCATTAGGGGACGTTTGAGATGATCGCGCTCGCCTGTTGCCCCGAAAACAATGATGACTCGCCCACCACCTGGTCGGTCCATGGCTTCAAGCGCCCGAGTGAGCCCGTCAGGGTTGTGGGCAAAATCGACAATAGTATGCGGTGCCAGAGAAATCAGCTGCATACGCCCGGGCACTATAGGGGTTAGTGCCGTGCCATCAGCTAGGGCAGGTCGTAGGATAATGCGTTCTTCCTCAGAAGCACCAATATATACCATCAGCGCGGCGAGCGCGGCGTTTGAAACATTGAAATCTGCCGGAAGATGGGTACAACAGGGAATGGTGTCTCCCGCGCCGTTAGCCAACGTGAAACGATGCCCTAACCCATCACGTTCAACGTTGATTACCGCCCAATCAAGCGGACCGAACTCAGCTGGAACCTCGGCTAGACCCATGCCGTACTCAGTAACAAGCCGAACAGCATTACCGGTCCCCAGCTGAATCTGGGCGTGGCGAAGCATCTTCTCGCCCCACTCGTCATCGGCAGTGATGACAGCGCGCTCAGTCCGCTCGGGCGTAAAAAGCTGTGCTTTAGAATCAAAATAATTCTGCATGGTGCCGTGCAAATCTAAATGATCCTGGGTGAGGTTTGTAAACCCAGAAACCTTATAAACTACACCATCCACACGGTGATAGTCGATAGCATGCGAGGAAACTTCCATTGCTGCATGAGACACGCCGCGCTCCCCCATAATCGCAAGGAGCGAATGAACGTGAACAGACTCTGGGGTGGTTAGAGCTGAAGGAACGCTCACACCATCAACGAGAATTTGGATAGTACCGATAAGACCGGTCTTAGCCTTGAGAGCAGTTCGGAATACCGACTCCAGCATGTAGGTAGTCGTCGTTTTTCCATTGGTTCCTGTGACAGCGTAGCGATTCAGATCCCTTGTGATCTTGTGACCCATAGATCAAAGCGGCGAGTGATCCTATAACAGGACGTAAAGAGTCACAGACCAGCAGGGAGCACCCTATCTAAAGAAAGATTTGCCTCCCGAATCATCCGAGCGCCTGCAGTATCCGTGAGGATAGCGTGAGCCTGGGCCTCTAGTGCTTTTTGCGCGAATTGTGCACCATGAGCTTTCGCGCCTGGAAGAGCAACATATAGGTCTGCAGGACGAACCGCGCGAGAATCCATGCTGATCCCTCGCACATCTTCTTCAGAGCCTTGATGTTCTAGAACAGGATGCGCACCTAAGGCCTCTAGATGCTCCACGAGCTCAGTAACCGTGCTCCCTCGTGAATTCTGAGGTCGCAGACTCTGCGCATCGCCGCCCAAGTGCGGGGTGCGACGAGCGTCTTGAGCCAAGCGCGTTTCGCTGTCCATTATCCTTCTTTCCTGACGGTCATACGCATTTCTTGCCGCCGAGATTTTTATTGTTATCGTCCTCGATCAACGCCAAGGTACGTTCCTATTGTAATAAGTTCTACACGGTCGGGTGACCGCATGTGACTTACCCGTTAGATTTTCCATCCGCAAAAATAGGAATTTTTACTGGATCTGTGGTGGATTTAGGCACGTTATACGTGTGCAGTACTTTCTCCATAATCTGTGAGAACTGGCTTGTTGCTCCCACACTACGCACATCACCCTGAGGGCGCTGCAGAGTAACGCTTACGAGAAACTGCGGGTTGTCTATAGGCGCAAGACCTATAAAGGATGTGGTGTATCCGTCATATCCGCCTTTATCGCTGGGAGCTTCAGCTGTACCCGTCTTACCGCCGACCCGGTACCCTTCGACAGAGGCTGTTTTCGCATGGCTTTGAAGTACAACATTCTCCATTAGTTCTCGACATTGTTCAGCAGTTTTTTCGCTCACCATCCTGGTGCCGGGTTCCACATCGCGTTTATGCACCGTACCATCGGCATCAATCAAAGCGTCAACGATGCGCGGTTTAAGTTTCACACCGTTATTACCGAGTGCCTGAAAAATCATGGCGGTTTGTAGAGGGGTCTGGGCAATACCCTGCCCGAAGAAAACTGTGTATTCCTGACGACCGTCCCACTCATGCCAATCAGTTACTAGCCCCTGCTGTTCGCCAGTCAGCTCAATACCCGTATAATCCCCCATACCGTATTTTTTGAGCCAGTTATAGCGATCTTCCTTGGGGAGTTTCTGCCCGACAAGTACCGTTCCGGTATTCATTGAATCGGTAATAATACCTGAAAAAGTCCGGCGCTGTGCGGGGTGGTCAAAGGCGTCCGTGAATGTTTGCCCGTTGATCACCAAACGTTCCGGAACATCATACGCCGAGGTAGGGGTCGTAATGCCGCTTTCGATCAAAGCTGATGCAGTCAGAATCTTCTCAGTCGAGCCAGGCTCAACAACCTGGGAAATAGCACGTGGGCTTGTATCCTGCTCGTTCTTAACTTTCTCAGCGCCGGGATCCATCATCGTAGAATCGGCCATTGCCAAAATCGAGGCATCCCGCACATCCATAACGATAACGGTTCCCCATTCCGCTTTGAGCTCGTCCACACGCGCTTTGACAATCTGCTGCGCGAAATACTGGATATCCTGGTTAATGGTCAAACGTACGTTCTTCCCATTTTCTACATCGGTCGCCTCTTCTTTAGTAACAGGAATACGCACACCATCGGCACTAATTTCGTAGGTACGCTGACCGTCCACGCCCGCAAGATCTTTTTCAAAGACGCGCTCAATACCTACAGATAAATTCTTCTTGATCGTCTCGTTCTCGTTACCGGTTGCCTCATCAACAATACGGTAACGACCCACAACAGAGCCGCCCACGGGTCCGTTTGGGTACAGGCGCTCAGAGATGGCTTCCCCATAAAGGAACGGGGCTCCTAGAGCATCAATACGGCGAAATATCTCAGGGGTGACATTTGATTTCACGACGGCATATTTTGAGTCTCCGTCAAGCTTTAGACTTGATAAACTCGTCGGTAACCGTAGGGTCAACGGTATGCAGAATGTCGGTTAGCTCATACACCAACTGTTCTGGAGTGATTTCACTCTTAGTATCGCGGTCATTATCGTAGCGCTTATACGAAGCAACAATAGTCTGATCAGCAATGATGTTGTACCGCTGCACGCTTCGAGCAAGCACCACTCCGTTAATATCGAGAATCTGACCTCGAACCGCTGGAACAGTCTGAGAGCGCATGCGTTTCTCACGCGATTTCTCGGCAGTATGCTGTGGATCAAACCCCTGTAGATAGAGAAGCCGTGCACCCACGGCCGCCAAGCCGCCAGTAGCCAAAGCACCCACTACAAACCCGCGACGCCCAAGCTGTTGAGGCTCGGGCGGCACGGGCGCATTCTCATGAAAGCTCAAAGGTGTCCTTTCAAACTCTTAAACAGTTCGTTCCAGTCCCCACCAATATACTATCGTTGAGATGCTGAAGGGTTAGTGGATGCCGAGGGTTTTGCAGACGCCGACGATGAAGCAGACGCACTCGAAGCCGGTTGCTGTTTATCCGCCGATGCAGACGGTGCTGCACTCGGCGTTGCAGATGTCGAAGCGCGACTCCCCTGACTGGGAACGGCGGGGGCATCCACGAGGTTGCGAGCGCCCGGGGCATCATCTTTAGGCTTCGCTACAGGAGTAGCCGTGCCGTTAATCTGCCCGCTGTTGATATCCAAAGTTGCCGGAATATCCGTCGCATGCATACCCAGCGAGCTTGCACGGTTCGCCAAGTTTTGCGGGGCCTGTTGGTACCCAATTTCTTGTTGCAGGGCTTGGTTCTCTTGGGTCAGTGTTTGCTCTTGGGTACGCAAGTCCACAAGGTCGTATTGACGGGTTGCGATCAAGATATTGAGCATCAAGATAAAGACCAAGGTCAACGGGATAGCAACAAATACACCCACCAACGCCACAGGACTCCAGCTTCGCGGACGTACCAGTGACAGGGCAAGCGGTACACGACGAGTCTCCCGAGCCTGGGCTTTTACTCGTGAGCTCTTAGCCGCAATCGAACGAGCTGGGTATGCAGATTTCGCCGGGTATCCGATAGTACGCGGATGCTGAGCACCGCCAGTGCGCGGACCAGCGTATGCGGTTACATGTTCCGACAACCGGTTCTGTGCACGATGAGCAATTCGAGCGTGCGTATCAGAAGTTACAGAAGTACGTGGAACCTGGATTTGAGAAACACGGCTTTTCACGTTTGACGCAGGTTTATTCCGCCCCGGTACACCCCGGCGCGTTGGGTGTTTCTGAGCAGGTTTATGCTCAGGAATAATACGCAAATTAGCGTTCCGAGTTCCCCTGCGCTGAGTGGCAGCGCGGGGCGTCTCCTCTACGCCGGTTACAGTCGGCGCTTCGGGAGTGGTAACGCTCGGAGAGTGTTGCGGAGGGGTCATATCCTGCTCTTTCAAGTCTGTATCTGTTGTTATGCCAATTAGGTAGATGTGCCGGGAGAGTTAAGCTGTCTTAGAGATTCAGCTGGATACTTTGATTTTTTCTCCGGCACGCAGTTTAGCGCTTGCTGCACGCGGGTTTTCGGCGATTTCAGCCTCTGTAGGCGGCTCTGCACCGCGGGTGATAACTCTTATCGTCGGCTGATGTTCGTCGAGCTCCACGGGAAAGCCTTAGGGGCCTTCGACGTAGCAGCCTCGGTCAAAGCACGTTTGACGATTTTGTCTTCAAGGCTGTGATAGCTCATAGCGACAAAACGACCGCCGAGTCTCAGAGCATCCAAAGCCGCAGGAACCGCCCGTTCAAGAGCTTCTAGCTCATGATTAACCTCGATACGCAAAGCCTGGAAAGTTCTCTTAGCCGGATGACCGCCCTTGCGCTGTGCTGCAGCGGGTACAGCCTTCTGAATGGCAGCTACCAGTTCCCCAGTCGTGGTGAAGGGTGTGTGTTTTCGCTGTTCCACAATATGCTGGGCAATACGGGCAGCGAATTTCTCCTCACCCCAGTTTTTGATGATGCGACGCAGCTGATTCTCGCTGTACTCATTGACAACGATGCGGGCAGTTAGCTCATCATCACCGTTCATGCGCATGTCCAAAGGTGCATCATAGGAATACGCGAACCCACGGGAACGCTCGTCCAGCTGCATCGAAGACACGCCTAGATCCAGAAGAACGCCATCTACAGAGGTGACTCCCGCCGCAGACATCGCATCTTCTATATGGTCATATACGGTGTGCACAGGCACGAAGCGATCTCCAAAACGCGCCAGACGTTCGACAGCAATAGCATGTGCCTGTGCGTCACGGTCTATGCCGATAACCGTTAGGTTGGAGAACCTTTCAAGCATTGCTTCTGTATGACCCCCCATACCCAAAGTCCCGTCAATGACAACCGCATCCTGACGCGAAATAGCAGGCTCCAACAGCTCCAGGCAACGATCGAGCATAACCGGAACATGGCGTTCCTGTGCCTGTCGTTGTGAAAGCTGTCCCAAAAGCCCTTTCCGATATCCAGGGTCGCCAGATACAGCATTGGGGGATGCCAAAACATCGTGCGTTGGGGCAACCATGCCGGTAAGTGAGTGAGACTCGGCGATCATGATGCTCCTTCCCATAGCTCTAGCGGTCGTTCACAGCGGATCACAGGTTACGTTTGGGGCAACAAAACTGTGTGGTGACATAGTCATTACAGAATCGGGAGCGAAAGGATCTTCGTCCAACGACGCAAATTCTGCTTCTGTCTGTGTCATATATTCTTCCCATGCTTTGGAGTCCCAGATTTCCGCACGGCTTCCTGAACCAATCACAGTCAGCTCTTGCGACAGACCTGCATACTCACGCAGCACAGGCGGGATCGTTACACGTCCCTGCTTATCAGGCACCTCATCAGAAGCTCCCGAAAGGAACATGCGCATAAAGTCACGTGCTTGCCGCCCAGGAAGCGGAGAGCTTCGCATCGTTTCGTGGATACGCTCAAACTCGGCGACAGGAAACACGTATAGGCAGCGTTCCTGACCGCGTGTTAGCACGAGACCAGCTGATAGCTCATCGCGAAATTTCGCTGGCAGGATGATGCGCCCCTTGGTGTCCAGGCGGGGTGTATATGTTCCAAGAAACATGCGGCACCCCTTTCCTGACAAGCGGAATACCCGCGACTCCAATTAGGCATGTCTACCCCTGAAACTATCTTCCCCTCCACTTTACTCCATTTTGCTCCACTATTCCTACCTCATGAGGATTTTTCTCAGAAAGAACACAGCTTTTCCTTAGTTTTAAGCACCAAAAAGGGCGAGTGGTTTATCAAAAACCACTCGCCCTCTCGGACGTTTCTTTAAACTTATTAGTAAAATTTAAATCATCAAAAGTTAGTTTTCACCACGGTTACGATCGTCCCAACGCTCTTCGAGGCGAGACATGAACTTCGACTGCTTTGTAGATTTTTCAGAAGAACCCGCACCTTCCCGGCGAGCTTGGGTTGTTCCCTGCGCCTTGTCTCCTAAGAACGAATCCACCGGAGTCTTCTTACTCGTTGTCGCCAAATAAACACCACCGGCAGCAATAATAAATCCAATAATGCCCAGCCATATCATCTTTGAGGCAACGGCACCGATAATAATACCCAACCCAGCTAACACGCCCAAAATGCCGAGAGCCATGTGTCGGGCACTAAATACGGGAGCTGTATTACCCGTTGATGACATTGATGACGCAAAATGTGGATCCTCAGCGCTCATCAGTTCTTCGAGCTGGTCGAGAACCTTCTGTTCACGCTCAGAAAGTGCCATTTCATTCTCCTTGAACGAACCGGTGACATGAGTGCTTATTCGTCTATCCTAAACCTACAACACTCCATTGCTTTTATACTACCCCGCAATCCTTTTTTAAGATACCTACCGCTCGCTCGCGTGAAAATTTTCTTCTCTAACCAAATATGGTCTTGTTTACGCTCTTTATGGGAAGATTCACCTCAGGACAGATTTTTCTACCCCAGATTCTTCGATTCCCTCCACTTTTTACTCCCCTATACTCCAGAGCGCTCCCCTAAGAAGTTTTCTGTTTTTCTGGGCTGCTCTTGTGAATATATGAAAGATCAGAAGCACTAGAAACGGCTGCATCAGTAAACTTCTGACGAATACTATCGAGAGCATGTTCCACTGCGCTCCAGTCAGGAGTACTGCGGATTCCATTCCAAGCACCGACCCTGAACTTATCATCACCCACAGTATCTTCAAGATGTTTAGAACCTGCCTCTAAATCTAACAGTATTGCATCGTCGAAGAGTGGATACTGCACTCCGAGCTCACTACGTTCAAGTTTTTCGGCGCGAACACCAATGAGGCGAATAGCGCGTGTCGCATACTCCTGAGATTGCTCAGCAGAAAAGGCCAAAAGCCCCATCCCGCGCAGTGCAGCATGAGATGCCCGATAAATTTCCATACCTGAATCGCAAGAAACCGACAACGGCACAGATTTCGTATGAGTCTCAAATCCTTCATACCGAATTTTGAGGCTGAGAGAACCTGCCAGCTTACGTGCACGGCGCAAACGTATACCCACTTTAAACGAAAGCGAGCGCAAAGCATCTGTAATCTCATACCCCGCCGTAGTATCAGTCCCGAATGTGTGCTCAGCGCCTATACTTTTCTCTTCACGATAGGGCACAACATCACGGCTATCGAGCCCACGAGATGTAGCCCAAAGGTGTTCTCCAGCAGCTCGTCCGAACCGTGCACGCAGCCAGCTTATGTCGAGTTCGCGTAAACCAGCAATTGTTGTAATACCGTATTTACCGAGGGCTGCAGCACTTTTAGACCCTACACCCCAGAGTTTTGAGACAGGAAGTGGATCTAAAAACTCACGGACTTTTGCGGGAGGAACCACCCATAGCCCGTTAGGTTTACTACCGGTCGAAGCCATCTTGGCAATAAGTTTATTGACGGAAATGCCTGCCGAGCTTGGTAGATGAAGTTCCTCCGCAATTCGTGAACGCACACGCTGAGCGATATCTACAGGACTCGTTCCATGGATAACTGCACCCGTGAGATCCACAAAAGCTTCGTCCACGCTTACCTGTTCTACCAACGGGCTTTCTGCACGCAAAATATCCATAACAGCCTGCGAATAATACCTATAGTTACCGCGAAGAGGCATGACCACAGCAGCAGGACATAGAGAAAGAGCTCGTGAAAGGGGCATGCCAGAACGAACTCCATATATGCGAGCCTCATACGAGGAAGAACACACCACGGCGCGAGGCCCCTGTGGAGCAACGATGATAGGTACACCCTGTAATTCGGGGCTCTCCAGAAGCTCCACATTAACGAAAAAGCGTCCATATCAAGATGCATAACAACGCGCCCCTGTTGTTGGTTCATACCCCTCCTTCCCAATTCACAATATAATGGCATATATATTCTATAATTAGTACTTGTATTCTACATCATAGAAACCTCAGACCTCAGGAAGGTTATAATATTCGCAAATATCAACCGGTGCTTTACTCTAGAGGAGTATTCGCGCGCACTCCCCTAAGGAACACAAACATGACAGAACAGCCGAAACCTGAAAATCTCAGCGACGGCGTTAAGTCTGAGCAAGAAGCTTACCTACGCGCAGTCGAAGCTACTATGTCAGAATTTTTCGCACAACAACGCACTCTGCTGACCGCTATATCTCACGATGCGCTGCCCCTTCTTGAAGCTATCGAGTCGCTCTCTTCCGGGGGGAAACGTCTCCGGGCTCTTCTGAGCTATTGGGGATGGCGAGGTGCTGGAGGAGACTCCATACTCGAAGGGTCGGCTCCTGCCCCTATTATTCGAGCAGGGGCTGCCCTTGAGCTCTTTCAATCAGCGGCTCTTATTCACGACGATATTATCGATCGCTCTGATACACGCCGCGGAAAGCCCTCAGTACATAAAAAGTTTGAAACGCAGCACATCCAGAACTCATGGGTGGGCGATACTTTCAACTACGGACTAACCGGTGGAATCATCGCGGGTGATCTGTGCCTTTCGTGGTCGGAACAGATGTTCTCATCCATCGGAGAAGGTGCTTTATCCGGCACCGAAGCGCGAAACATCTTCGATACTATGCGTACCGAAGTTATGGCTGGCCAATACCTTGATGTGCTTTCCGAAGTTATTCCAGCAGAGACTCCTGAGAACGCCCTCGCTCGTGCTCACCGTGTTATTCAATACAAATCCGCAAAGTACTCCTGTGAGCACCCACTCGTCTTAGGAGGGGCTTTAGCACTCACCGCAATCGCGCATCAAGACCACCCGATTCTTGGGAAATATCGTGCTTTCGGACTTCCGCTGGGAGAAGGATTTCAGCTTCGTGATGATGAACTTGGTGTCTTTGGAGAACCTAGCGCCACAGGCAAACCCGCCGGAGATGATATTCGTGAGGGAAAACGCACCGTTCTCATAGCGCTAACAACACAAATATCTCTGCTGAAGACCGCAGGATGCTTGAAGGCGCCTTAGGGAACCCGGAACTCACGAACCAGCAAATCTCTAAAATCCGAGAGCTTATGATAGATTCTGGGACTCTAGAGCATGTCGAAGAGCTTATCACTCAGAAGTCAGAAGCTGTAGATACTGCTCTTCATGCGCTGCCGGTATCCGAGCCGATACGCTGCGCGCTCAGCGCGATAGCGGCTAAGGCGCTGCACCGTAAAGCTTAGAGAGAATGGTGATGCGGCGCATCCAAGCTGTTAGATGCGCCGCATAACTATATATTTTTCGGGTACCGTTGGAACTCGATCTTGATAAAAACTCTTCTTAGTTTTGTTTTACCAGGCGAGCGCCTGTGCGCGACGGCGGATCTCTGTCTTGCGTCCGTCTTTCAAAGCATCAATAGGGCGCCCAGGAAGAGAGTCATCATCCGTGTATAGCCAGACGATTGCTTCTTCATCGCTGAACCCTGAGTCTTTGAGTACGACTAGAGTTCCCTTTAAAGATTCCAAGACGCGGTTCCCGTTCAAAAAGAGTGCGGGGACTTTACGCACGTTGGTTTCGGGATCACGCAAGGCTATCAAAGACCCGTCAGAAAGAAGATTATGTATGCGAGTGATCTTCAGATCGAGGATCTCAGCGATCTCTGGAATAGTGACCCACTCGCCTACAAGGGCAAAGGTCTGAGCAATATTTTCGTTAGTCACCCTTTAAGAGTGCCAGAGAGCCTAATCAATTACCACTTATTCCGTACCGCAAGCTGGTGTGTTGCAAGTAGCGTGCTCATCTAGCCTACGACTAAATCACAGGTATACACCTTTCCTGAAAATCTGCTGAGGGTTAGGTTCCGACATGACGAATAGGGTCGCATCATTCAAATGCATCGCCTAAAATTTTTATCACTATGAGTCATACTCCACAGCCTAATTCCGGTTCCTCTGTGCCCGGTCCTGCTCCCCAGGCGAATCATAAGCAGCCGCTGCGGTTAACCGGTCAAGTGCTCGAAAAGCACTACCTCATGGGACGAATGATAGCCCGCGGAGGCATGAGTGAAGTCTATTACGCTTCTGACTTGTGGTCGAATAATCCCGTAGCTATTAAAGTGCTTACGCCCGAACTTGCCGAACAAGCGGAGAACAGGCAAAAATTCCATCGTGAGGAAAGCTCTCTGCGTAAAATTGGCGGGGGTCACACAGTAGGTGTGTTGTCTTCAGGTACCGAGTATCTTCAGGGGCAGCGCATTATGTATATCGCTTTGGAGTACGTTTATGGGTGTACGCTCAGCCAGCTCCTTCGCTCTCGCCAAGCGCTGTCTATGGGGGAAGGTCTTGAAATTTTGCTTCCCGTTGTTGAGGGGCTTTCAGAGGTGCATGCGCATCGGTATGTTCACCTCGATATGAAGCCGGGGAATATTCTTTTAGATACTCAGCGGCGCATTAAGTTAGCAGATTTTGGTCTTACGCGCCGCAATGACCAATATGACTCTGGGGTTCTTATGGGTACCCCCGCCTATGTGGCGCCTGAAATTTTAGACCCGCAAGGACGTGTTGGTGCTCCAGCGGATATTTTTGCGCTGGGTGTTATGATGTACCGTATTTTCTCCGGTCGTTTACCGTTTACCGGTTTACACAACGATCAACAGGTTCTCTACCACAACGCCAACATTGAGATGCCTCCAATTACGGAAGTAGCTCCGGGAATCGACCCCGATATAGCGGGGATTATCAGGTGGTGCACACGTAAACAAGCGGATGCACGCCCCGAGGACGCCACGGAACTTTTCACTGCTTTATCCGAGATAGCCCAGCGGATGAATCCTAAAGATCGTGCATGGCGTTCCCCGCATCTTGAACCTCCAGAGCTGGCACTTTGGGATGAGGTGGGTGATATTGCTGAGCGCAGCGGTATGGCGCAAATGGTGCGTGATACTCCTATTAGCGCGTACGGCAGCGCGGTAGATTTGATTCTCGACGTAGATGCAGAGAATTCGGTAATTGACGATTTTGGTGTCCCTCTCTCCCCTGCTGTCCATGAACAAGGGCATATAGGTATTGGCCCAGAACCACATGGTCCCGACGAGAGCCTAATATCTCCCCCATCTTCAATCCCCTAGTGCACCAGCGAATCTCCATAACGCGCTACGACCAGAGCCATCGCCAGTACCACGATCAGAATCACCTTCCACTCAGCACGTTCCTCAGCAAGAAAAGTCTATGTCCAAAGAGCAGCTGGACAATGAATCGTTCTCTGCTTATGCAGATCCGCAACGAATATATGATCACCGGGGTTCAAGTGTTCCTGTCCAAGCAAACCAGGAGCAAATTCCTCTCTAGACTCTAAACAAAGCTGGGATTCTCAAGCGCAGGAGCGCGAACGTCGGCACATTCTTGATCCTCGATTCCCTACCGAGTCTCTTGCCGAGCCACCTTCAGCTACAGCGTGGAGCCTCGCCGCGTTAGTGGTGGTCGTTCTCTTTATGGCGGCTGGTTTTACGGGCTGGATGCTCGCCACATCAGTGCTGCAGGCCGCCTGGTGGCAAGATTTTTCCAGGCTTTTCGGCGGATTATAGAGTAATCCCATATGCGAAGGTCGCATAGAACTCTGTAAAGTTCTATGCGACCTTCAGCATAAAGCTAAAACTAGATTGCTTATCGGTTCCTGAGATACTCGGATACCAAGAACGCGATTTCAAGCGACTGCGAGTGATTCAGCCGGGGATCGCAAAGAGATTCATAACGATCAGCGAGGGCTTCTTCATCAATAGCGTCTGAGCCACCTAGGCATTCAGTAACGTCATCCCCGGTCATCTCAACGTGAATACCGCCAGGGAATGAGCCGAGAGCATCATGTACCTCGAAGAAACCGCGAACTTCATCGAGTACATCATCAAAACGGCGGGTCTTATAGCCAGAAGGAACGGAAATTGTGTTACCGTGCATAGGATCGGTTACCCAGATAACCTGTGCACCAGCAGCTTGTACCCCTGCGACGATAGGAGGCAGCTTCTCTCGAATATTCTTAGCCCCCATACGGGTAATAAAAGTGAGGCGACCGGGTTCACGATTCGGGTCAAGTTTATCGATAAGGGCCAGTGCATCTTCGGCGGTGGTTGTGGGGCCAAGTTTTACGCCGATGGGGTTACGCACTTTAGAGAGGAAATCCACGTGCGCATCATCAATCCCACGAGTTCGCTCACCAATCCACAAGAAATGGGCTGAGGTGTCATAGGGCAAGTCGGTTCGTGAATCGATGCGGGTGAGGGACCTTTCATAGTCAAGGACTAAAGCCTCGTGCCCCACATACATATCGGTAGTTTTGAGCGCATCAAAATCAACTCCACAGGCTTCCATGAATTTGAGGGCGCGACCGATTTCATCAGCTGTTTGTTCGTATCGCTCATGCGCTGGGTTTGAAGTAAACCCGCGGTTCCATTGATGTACTGCGCGTAGATCTGCAAAGCCACCTTTTGTAAAAGCACGCACAAGGTTAAGGGTGGCGGAACTGGTGTGGTAGCCGCGCAGCATACGTTTAGGATCATGCTCACGAGCTTCAGGCGTGAACTCAAAACCGTTGACGGTTTCTCCCCGGAAGGAAGGCAAAGTAACATCGCCGCGTGTTTCCGTATCCGAGGAACGTGGCTTTGAGAACTGGCCAGCCATACGACCCATCTTCACCACAGGCATCGAAGCGCCGTAGGTAAGAACCGCCGCCATCTGGAGAAGAGTTTTGATGCGACCAGAGATTTTGTAGGCTGTGGCACCTTCAAAAGTTTCGGCACAGTCACCGCCCTGTAGCAAGAACGCACGTCCTTCGGCTACTTCCGCCAGCTGTTCGCGCATAGAATCTACCTCACCAGCAAAAACTAGCGGGGGCAGAGAGCTCAGCTCGGCAACAGTTGCGTCAAAATCAGCGTGATTTGCCCATGTAGGCTGCTGATCTATATGCAGATTCCGCCAGGTATCCAACCCGTAATCTGCGCCAAGCTGGTGGTTATGGTTCGCGTTGCTCATGGGTGTGTACTCCAGAATTTCTGTATGGTTCAGCATGCTGACGCGGCGTTAAAGGATAAAGATTATTGTACCTTCCTAAAATGCCGTATCTGAGCATATGGCGCAGTCTTAGATAAGTTTATGGGCACTCTGCACACAGACGGTTTACAGCCTGTTCGGCGGTTAGCTGTCGGACGCCATGAGTTTTTTCACCGCATCCGCGTACACATCAACATATTCTTGCCCGCTAAGCTCACGAATAGCTACACCTACACGATCCGCAATCTCACGCTGTACGGAGAAAAGATGCGCTTCGTGACTTCTGCTGGAGAAATCTAGCGGCTTTCCAAAAATTGTACGGATCGTTATCTTTTGTCCGCGATTGCGCAGGTGCGGCCTGTTTGTTCCCAGCGGCTGCACCAGGTTCGTACCAATCTGCCCTACTGGTACGACGGAAACTCCAGATTCAAGGGCTAACCTTGCTACTCCAACTTTGGGACGGTAGCCACGCCCGTCAGGACTGCGGGTGCCTTCGGGATAGATCCCCAGTATGCCGCCTGATTCTAGCACCCGAAGGCCTCTGGCAAGAGATTCTTGACTTTTGACTCCACCGGAACGATCCATGGGAAGCTGACCCATGCTTGTAAAAAATTTAGCCATAGCGCGCCCTTTGACACCGGATGTTGTGAAGTAATCACTTTTCGCCAAGAAATTAATAGGGCGATCGAGCGCAAGAGGTATAAAAACTGAATCGCAAAATGCTAGGTGGTTACTTGCAATAATGACCGGTCCCTGGGGTATGTTCTCAAGCCCGATAATCTCATGCTGATAGAGACTATGCAGAATGGGTGTACTAAGAAATTTGAGGGTGCTGTAGGCGAGGGTCATAACTCTTCCGTCATAAAACATTAAATGCGGGATAGGCACGCGTACCCGTATATGACGGATGTGGTTAGCGAGCACATATCACGAGAGGACGGCAACAATGCGAAACCTCTACGTGATTAGATTGTAACGGTTTTAGCAGTACCGTGCCGAAATCCTCTCTTTCCCGACGCCGAGGTGACTTTTGTCTGATAGTTATCTGTGAATATTATCGTTTTCGCGCTCTTAGCGTAGCTCAGACGATGTTATCCCAGAGCTGTAGGTAATAATTGACCACGAACCTATTCAACTCTTGAACGGTTCCAAGTCTCAAAGTGAGAGCGTACTGTTGAAAGGATGCCATGAGTATTTTCGAGAATGCAGGTGAACCGTTTCGCCGTATCCGCCGTCAGGCGCATCAGCGTCGTGAGCTTGCCATCCAGCCCTCGACAATGCGTGTGCAAAACTCTTTAGAGTCGGAGTTCAACCACGATCCTATTTCCCATCCGGCTGACCATGAACTCTATGAGGGTGATGTTGGCCTTCTCATCATTCATGGCTTCACAGGATCCCCGCACAGTATGCGACCTATAGCAGATCACTTTATTAAGCTCGGCTACCCTGTTGAGATGCCTCGTCTTGCTGGGCATGGCACACACTGGCGAGACATGGTGGCGACCGAGTATAAAGAGTGGGTTGACGGTGTCGAAGAAGGATATTGGAAACTCCTCAATGCAGGCTATCGAGTTATCGTAATCGGTATTTCTATGGGCGGGTGCATTGCTGCCAATTTAGCGGCTCGGCATGATGTTCTAGGCATGGTGCTCATTAACCCCTATTTTGTGGATGTAAACCCCATGATGAAAGTGGCACACCGAGTTGCCCCTATATTTCCTTCGCTCAAATCTGTAGGGATCTGACATTGCCCGTCCTGGAGTTGATGAAGGTGCATATCCGCGAACTCCTACCGTTTCTGTACGGCAGCTTCACCTTTTGGGCCGAGAGACTCGTGAGCTGATACCCTTGCTACGAGCTCCGGTGCTTTACCTGCGTTCCCTTCATGATCATGTTGTCTCAGATAGTTCGCACCGCTATTTTCTGGAACACTGCTCAGCACCGGTAAACTTTAAATGGTTGACTCACAGTTACCATGTGCCGACTCTAGACTACGACGCGGAACTTGTCTTATCCGTGATACAAGATTTTGTCGTTGACTGTGAAGCATAATCCAAGCTACAGCGTTGAAAGGCCTTGTATGCAAATTGTCTCCGTACCCGCAGAAGCTATGGTAGATCCAGCGTTGAATCTCACCAGTATTGTGGAACGCCATGCCTCCGACACCTCAAATCCCGTGCTGTATCGGTGGCAGATGTCGCCTGGCAATTGGCAGGACATTCACGCACATCAGTTCCATGACATGGTGGTTTCCGTAGCCAAGGGACTCATTGCGCATGGCGTTAAACCTGGTGATCGCATAGGTATTATGAGCCGCACCCGCTTTGAGTGGGCTTTAATAGATTTTTGCTATCTGGTATGCCGGTGCCATATCGGTACCCTATCTACGAGACGAACGCACCCGCACAAGTTGCCTGGGCCTTATCGCATTCTGAGGCACAAGCAATTTTTTTGTGGAGAACGATAAATCTGGTTCAGATTACTGATAAGGCGCATAAATTTCACCCGCTCAATATTAAAAATCGTTGGGTTATTGAAAATGGAGATCTGGATGCACTCATCACGGCAGGTCTAGATGTCTCCGATGCCGAACTTGAAGTGGCCCGCACACATGCCCATGCCGACTCGCTTGCAACCATCGTCTACACGTCTGGAACAACAGGTAAGCCTAAAGGATGTGCGCTCACGCACGGAAACTTTCTTAATTTGAGTCTTAACACGCGCATCGCGGAGCCGGAGATCGCTAATCCGCGTAGTTCTTCCCTTATTTTCCTGCCCTTAGCGCATGTTCTGGCAAGGTTTATTCAGGTTCTTGCTTTGGATTCCGGGGTTGTTGTTGGGCACTCCCCTACCATCAAGAATCTTGCGGCTGATCTGGATAGTTTTAAGCCCACCATGTTGCTGGTGGTACCGCGTGTCTTTGAAAAGATTTATGAGGGAGCATTGGCTAAGGCGGCTCGTGGCGGAACCATAAACGAAAATCTTTTTAAGCGAGCGGTTAAGGCCGCCATCGCTTGGTCTGAGGCTAAAGTTTCTGGACGACTCCCCCTCAAGTTGGCGGCACAATATGCACTCTACGATAAGCTAGTTTACACAAAATTGCGTGCCGCTATGGGCGGTAAATTACGTTACGCAGTCTGTGGAGGCGGACCTCTCTCCCCACGTTTGAATCATTTCTACCATGCGGTAGGAGTCCGAGTGGTTGAGGGTTATGGTCTCACGGAAACATGTGCGCCGATTGCTGCCGGGCGCATCAGCAATTTTCAGATCGGGGCTATTGGTCCGCTCCTGCCAGGTTCTCAAGGCCGTCTTGCCGAAGATGGCGAGCTTGAACTGCGTGGAATCGGCGTGATGAAGGAATACTACAAAAATCCCGCTGAAAATGCCCAGTCTTTCACTGACGATGGATGGTTCAAGAGCGGTGATCTAGCCCGTTTCGATGATCAAGGGCTCCTCAAAATTGTGGGGCGCAAAAAAGAAATCATCGTGACGGCCGGGGGCAAGAATGTTATTCCCGGCACTGCGGAGAACCATCTACGAACTTCTCCCTTAGTATCTCAGGCTATGCTCGTGGGAGACCAGAAACCCTTTATCGCGGCTTTGGTCACTCTCGATCCCGATACTCTTCCCCGATCAGCTTGAACATTTGGGGCTTCCGCGTTCCCTTTCCATACCGGAGGCCGCCGTGCATCCTGCCGTGCGTGCCGCGATCCAGCGCATTATTGACGAGGCTAATCAACTGGTATCTCGCGCAGAAGCTATTCGCGAATTCCGCATTATGGGTAAGGATTTGACGGAGGCGGACGGCTATTTAACACCTTCTCAAAAGCTCAAACGGGCTAAGATTCTGCAGGATTTTTCTGCTTATGTGGATGACATCTATAGCCGTGTTTCGGAAAGCGCTAATAATAAACTCGAACGTCTGCAAAGCTACGCCGAGCAAGCTTCTGATAGGCTCCAAGAGTTCAAAACAGAGAAGACAGAAAAACTTCATGATCTAAAGGTCGAAGCGACTGAACGTCTTGAAGAGTTTAAAGGGCAAGCGGCGGAAAAGTTATCTCAGCATCAGCCAGCCCGAGCCACACCTTCAGATAAAGAGCGTACATACCCTGATGGTAAAGAGCACGTGCGCGGAGATTCAGAAACAACAAAAAAAGCTCCACGAATCTCTTCGGAAGAATCGTAGCTCTTGAATGCGAAAAGAGGCTAAAAGCTGTGGGGTTCTCACCAAGATTGGGGAGGGCCCCACAGCTTTATATAGGAAAACTAGTTATCTACATCTAGCCCAAGAAGAGCATTTTCTATAACTTCAGTCAGAGCAGGGTGAATCCAATACTGACCACGGGCCATGTCTTTCACGCCTAACCCGAAGCTCATGGCTTGAATAAGCGGCTGGATCAACACTGAAGCTTCTTCCCCTACAAGGTGGGCGCCTAAGAGCTGTCCCGTGTCTTTGCGGGCAATAAGTTTCGCCAGTCCCACGGAATCTTCCATAGCCCATCCATAAGCGGTATCGCCGTAGTTCTGGCTCTTCACCGTAACTTCGAAGCCCTCACGCTCCCCCAGCTTCCGGGCGTTCTCTTCCGAGAGCCCCTACAGTTGCTATCTGCGGATTACTGAAAACCGCAGCAGGGACAAAACGATGATCGCTGGCAACGAAAGCTATCGGGATGGCTAAGGTTATGTTGAACGGTCCGTGCCTCATGGTTTCGCCACATGCTTGAGTTGGAACGGCGAGGAGACATCACCTAGCGCGAATACTCCAGGTACGGGAGAACCGTTATACAGTACACGCTGGTATTTATCGGTTCCAATAAACCCGCGGCTATCGACGTCAAAGAAACTGGATGCTTTAAGAGTATCGCTATTGGAACGACGACCAGTTGCGGCAAGTACGACATCCGCAACAATCTCCTCTACCTCGCCGTCGTGTTCAACTACGACAGTAACGGTTCCATCGCCATTCTCGCGTATCTCAACAAGGGAGCGCTCTAGGAGAATATTCCACTGGTGAGAGGCAGCTTCTATGAACCGGTCTACAACTTCTGTATCTACCTCACGGAGAATACGGTTAGAACGAACAACCTGATAAACCTGTGCCCCCAAAGCAGAGAATACATGCGAAAACTCGGCGGCGACTACCCCGCCGCCAAGCACTCACAAGACGTTGAGGGAACTCTTCCAAACGCATAATCGTGTCGTTTGTATGAACCTGTGGTAAGTCAATACCGGGAACCGTCAGGAAGAACCGCCCGCGAACCCGCAGCAATTACAACCTGGCGACCATAAAGTTTCTGCCCGGACTCTGTCTGCACTGTGTGAGCATCAACAAAATGAGCGTATTCGGGGTAGTAATCCACATTAGGTAGACCAGCGCGCCAGTCACGCCCACCAGCAGAAATCTTATCGATGCGCTGAGGGAAAATACGATCGCGTATCTGTGCCCAGTTAATTGCAGTAATTTCAGCCTCAATACCTAACTTATTGAGCTCACGTGCTTTCTGCGCAGTAGTTGCCGGGTACACAAACATTTTCGTGGGGATGCACCCAACGTTCAGGCATGTTCCGCCGAAAGTACCGCCGTCTATAAGCGCTACTTTTTTGTTATCCCATTCCGGTCCTATCAGGGTGTTCCCCGATCCCGAGCCGATGACGATAAGGTCGTACTGTGCTACGCCATCAATAATTTCGAGCTCTTTGATACTCATAGTCCCTCACCTGCAATAAAGATTACTGAGTCTTGATACGTACGTTACAACGCTATACCCCGGGTTTTATTCCGGGGCACAGGACATCCGTCTCTAGGCTCTACAGTGCTGCCATGAGTCCGGCAAGCAGACGTGTAAATCGTATGGAGGGCTCCACAGCTTCTTCGTCGGGCCAGAAGTGAATCGGATGTGCTGCCCCAAGAGCACGCTGAATAACAGCTTCCTCGTTGAACGTAGGCTCAGCAACAAGCTGCCCAAAGAGTGCCTTCAATTCTTCGTACCGATAGCTGTGCTCAGGATCGTCGGCACGTAATTTATTCACGACAACGGCAGCAGCCTCAACAGAACTATTCTCGTCTTTCTGGAACCTAACAATCGCACGGAGGGTACGCTCAGTACCCGCCACGGAGAAAAGTGAAGGCTCCGCAATCGAAAGCACTCGCTGACTTGCGCCCCATCCAGTTGCTGTAAGGGTCCCTAAAAACGGTGGGCAGTCGATAAGGACTAGGTCGTATGTGCTCCCAGTATTTTCGATAAGATTCTGCAACCGTTCAATGAAGGGCGTGGGCTCTTTCGTATCGAGAAGAGCCGAACGCGCCGAACCACGAGCTACATGAATTTCGCCGCCCCCTATAGGATTGCTCGTGAGTAGCGTAGGTGTACCCACCAGGCTATTCCAAGCTGACGGGCTCACAAGACGGGTGAGCGCATCGGTGTCATGGGTAAGCAGGATAGAGGCAATGTCCGGGCACCCGCCTTCCGCGGCAAGTCCGGTACTAGCGTCCCCGTGGGGATCGAGATCTATGACAAGGGTTTTGAGCCCACCGTGCAACGCTGCTGATGCAAGACCTAACACAATGGAGGTCTTACCCACGCCACCTTTGAGGCTACTAACACTGACAATTCTAGGCATGGCGCTCCGAAGTTATAAGTTCAACAATTGAATGAGTGCACTCTTATTTTATCGAAATTACTTGCGTTCGATAACGCTCGATCGCAAGTTTTCCCAATAATCTTTACACTCGTGTATATCACGCATATGTGGTGCCACAGCGTATGTCTTTAAAACCACTCTACTAGAGTATTGAGGTTTTAGTGCACGTCAGGCTTTACGGGCGCGGCGTGCGGCAAGTTCGTCTTCCGCGTCCGATACCGTCTGCATCTCTTCACCAGGTTGCCCATTCAGATTCGCTTCGATCTCACGCCAGACTCGCCCAATAGCAATTCCGAAGACACCCTGGCCAGCCTGTACGAGATCAATAACTTCGCTCGGCGACGTACACTCATAAACGGTGGTTCCATCGCTCATCAGGGTGATTCCTGCAAGATCCTCGATCCCCCGAGTATGAAGATGGTCAATAGAGGTACGAATCTGTTGTAAAGATACTCCGGTATCGAGAAGGCGCTTAACGATCTTGAGAACCAATACATCGCGGAAACTATAGAGCCGTTGAGTCCCAGACCCTGAGGCGGAGCGCACAGTAGGCACCACAAGCTCCGTACGAGCCCAGTAGTCAAGCTGCCGATAGCTAATCCCGGCAGCTTTCCTGGCAACAGACCCGCGGTACCCTAAGTTCTCGTCGACGATTGATACAGGATCTTTAAAAAGAACCCCCTGTTCACCACGCGGAGGTGGTGCCATCGGAAGAAGAACTTCAAACCCTTCTAACTGCTCGGCTGTACCATGCATATCATGGTAAGCCTCAGAAGAACGAGATCCAGTTTTTGAGGTATTCCCTGGTGTGGTCTTGTCACCGACGCTGTATCGCGCCATTGGCAATACCTCCTTCTTATCCGATGTCCGCAGCCGAACGGGTTACTTCTGTTTGTTATCCTACCTTGTTACCCGTTCAAATGCACGGAAATACCGGGCACTAAGCTCCAGCAGTTTTTACACGTTTAGAGAGCAAATACATTACGGGATAAAAAGAGGAACCGCGCCTTCTGAAAGCTACGGCAGCCTTTATAGTTTAACCTATCTCTCCCTTTAGCATAAAACTTGTACATCTTCAGGGTGGGAGTTGAGCTTTAGTAGATTATTCTCCGCCCATACAACATCTGAGCGCGCCTAGAATACGGTCATGGAAACATGATAAACCCCTACTCATATTGAGCACTATATCTGCAACAAACCTTAAAAAATGGATGCGCAAAAGCGATCAAACTTTCACGCATCCAACACTGAGATTGAGTGATATTTTTCTTGGCAGGACTAGCCCCTACTTCGTAGACAGACGCAGAAGCCAGCGCAAGTTTCTAACTACATGCGTACAGAAAGCCCTAGTTATACGTCGGCATTGCAGACTCTACAAGGGTTGCATGCAACTGCAGACAAAGTTTGCGAATCTTATCGGCTCGCTCTTGAGCCTGCGTCTGAGAAGCTGCGTCACGGCGCGAAGCTAAAGGAGCTACCGCGATCTCAACAAGAGAGATTTCACGGTCTGCTGCAGATTTGAAAGCTCTCAGATGACGGGGCTGAATGCCATGTCCCATAAGTTCAGCGCTAGCTCGGGCAATAAGCACATCATATTCAGTATATTTCGCATCTGCCTCGTCATCCAGAAGGCCGAAGTCAATAAGCTCACGAATAAGCTCAACGGGCGCACCCGAGTACTCTGCGAGTTCACGAATACTGTATGTACGCCCCTCCGCAACGTTGGTGGATCCCAAAACCTGGTCCAACATCTCGTCCGAAACGGGTGCAGGTACAGAGTTAATGGCGCGACCCGCCTCAAGATCGTCAAGATGCTGACGAATAACCTTGAGCGGCATATAGTAGTCGCGTTGCATCGTCAAGATATACCGCAGGCGCTCGATATCGGTTTGGGAGTACTTTCGATACCCAGTATCGGTACGTTTGGGATGGACCAAACCACGCTCCTCCAAAAAACGAATCTTAGAGGCGCTAATCCCCGGAAAATCAAGATCCAGTTGACTTAAAACCTGTCCTATAGTGCGGCTCTTGATATCTCGGGGGTCACGACTATCTTTGCCACGTTCAGCGCTCTCTACTAGAGCCTCTGCCCGAGCGAGATTGTCATCAATGCGGGAGTTCATAGTATTCCTTTGAGAAATTGTGCTCGTCAAAGTTACGCCGATGCGCAGACCGCCTCGGCGTGCTGCATAGTACCTAATCGGCTTCTTCGCAGACGGCGTTACTTGTTCTTTTGTATTGTGAGTGAGTGAGGTTCAGATAATTTATCACAAAATGATAAACACTGAACCTTTGAGTCAATCTTATAGTGTTCCGTCTCAGAATTCCATTAGAAAACCGCCGAATAACGGCATTTTCGATGTCGAAAGATTACAAAACTTTAACCATCAAGTAGTAAAACAATACCAATTCATCCAAAAACCCTTATTTTTCCACGCGATATATAAGTATAGGTATTGATAAATTTTTAGAATTATTTGTATTTATTTTTCGTCACATTTTACAAAATTATCCGGTGATTACCGTCTTTTTGGCGGTAATCACCGGATATATATCTACGCCTAGGTACCAGTAATTAGTCCAACTCAGCCTGATAGGCCTCCGCTGAAAGAAGCTTTGCCACATCATCAGCACTTTCAGGACGAAGTTCGATAAGCCAGCCCTCGCCGTAAGGATCGGAGTTCACCTGTGCGGGGTCATCAGCCAGCGCCTCATTGACGGCGACAACCTCACCAGCAACTGGTGACAGAAGATCGGATACGGACTTCGTGGACTCAATCTCGCCAAAGCTACCCTCAGCATCGAGGGAGTCACCGACAGAGGGCAGGTCTACATAAACCACGTCACCCAGCGCATCCTGCGCGTGATCGGTAATACCGACGCGAACAGTACCTTCAGCCGAAAGGGGGGAAACCCACTCATGATCAGATGTGTACAGAAGTTCTGCGGGAACGTTGCTCATAGCAGCGATTTCCTTTCAGTGTGTTCTTGCTACGCACGGTTCTGTGCGAACCTCTCACGGTGTGGGATACGAGAGGCAATACACAAATTATCTCATAGATACGTAATGTTGAGCACGTTTTTTCCGAATCGTGTCATGGGTTCTTAGAAGCAATTTCTATAAGGTTGAAAACGTACCTCATTAAAACTTCACACATTGAAAATCAGACAGAATATAGTGAGATGCCTCGCCTCTACGTATAGCAGAGACGAGGCATCTCATTCTATTTAGCCCAACTCAGGCTAGAACCTCACTTATCGAGAGGAGATAACACTCTCTGAGAAGGGGTTCGGGTTACCGAAGCGGTGTGCGGTAATCGAAACGGCCTGTTCACGCAGGAAGGGGAGCATCTCGATACGACCAGCCTCGGTCACGGGGTGGAAGTACACAGCAACATCGGGACGACCACCCAAGGGCCGTGTACACGGACTTGACGTCATCACCGATGTAACGGATACGAGTACCTTCAAGCGGAGTACCAGCCAGAGCGCGAACCGGAGTCTTAGCGTTAGAAGCCAAGTATGTGCGCCATGCTTCATCGGACTCGACCAGATACTTGATGCCTTTGTTTTCGAGAATACCGCGTACAGCGACCGGCAGATCCTTGCCCACAGACAGAGCCATCGGCGCACCCGCAGCCAAGCCAGCAAGAACCACACGAACAGCATCTGCCACAGAGGCGGATTCGTCAGCACGTACCAGAACCTGAGTGGGAACGTAACGCAGAATGTTACGCTCAACGCCAAGCTTCGAGGGATCGTAGCCGTAACCAAACTCGCTCTCCCAAGCTTCAGCATCCGAGGATGCCGAACGGGTCAGGAAGGCGAAATCTTCTGCGGTGCACAAATCGGCATTATCTGCTGTTGCCAGAACTTCACGTACAGCAACTGACTGAGGAACAGCGGTTGCGGTAGCCTCGGTGCGCTCCCAGTCGGACAGTGCAATGAGATAGCTAGGACCGCCTGCCTTGGTACCAGAACCAACAGTGGATTTCTTCCAGCCACCGAAGGGCTGACGGCGGACGATAGCGCCGGTAATACCACGGTTCACATAGACGTTACCTGCCTGCACCTTGGAGAGCCAGAGCTCAAGCTCCTCTGCATCCAGCGAATGCAGACCAGCGGTGAGGCCGTAATCCGGTGCGTTCTGAAGCTCAATAGCTTCTTCCAAAGTATCCGCGGTCATGATGCCCAGGATCGGACCAAAATACTCGGTCATATGGTACTCAGATCCAGGCTTAACGCCTTCACGAACACCGGGACTCCATAGGCGACCGGTATCGTCAAGCTCCTTAGGCTGAATGAGCCAGCGCTCCCCCGGCCCTAGAGTAGTCAAACCACGCAGAAGCTTCTCTTCAGGCTTCTGTGCAACAGGGCCCCATCTGAGCTTCAATATCCTGCGGATGTGCCACGTGCAGAGAGTTGACGGAGTCAAGAAGCTGACGACGGAAACGCTCGGACTGTGCGGCAGCGCCTACCAAAATGACGGTAGAGCCTGCGGAGCACTTCTGACCTGCGTGTCCGAAATGCCGAGTATACAACATCCTTGACAGCAAGATCGATGTCAGCGTTGGGGGTCACGATGATAGAGTTCTTACCGGAGGTCTCACCAAACAGCGGAAGATCATCGCGCCAGGAGCGGAAGAGCTCTGCCGTCTCGTAACCACCGGTGAGGATCAGACGATCAACCTCGGGGTGAGAGATCAAAACCTTGCCAGCCTCACGGTCAACAACCTTGACGAGCTTCAGAACATCCTTGGGAACACCTGCTTTCCACATGATCTCAGCAATCAGAGCACCGGTACGCGCGGTAATAGTTGCAGGGCTTGAAGATAACAGCCGAACCTGCAGCCAGACCGGCAAGAACACCACCGGCAGGAATGGCCGTCGGGAAGTTCCACGGCGGAACAACCACGGTCAAATCAACCGACTGTACCTGAGCACCGTCAATCTTTTCCAGATCCTCAGCGAGCATTGCGTAGTAATAGGCAAAGTCGATAGCCTCAGAAACCTCGGTATCGCCCTGATCCAGAGTCTTGCCAGCCTCAGCAGCCATAACTTCCAGAAGCTCGGCACGGTGCAGGGCGATTTCCTTACCAACGTTACGCAGTACAGCAGCACGCTCAGCGCCAGAGAGACGACCCCAGACCTTACCCGATGCTTCAGCATCAGCAACAAGCTGTTCAGCCTCAGCGGCAGAGGTCAGCTCGTTTTCCTTCAAAGTAGCAATACCGATTTGAGTGGTCTTGGAACGCTCAAGGATTGCTCGACCCCACTCACGGTTGCCAGACAGCGATGGGTCGGTATCGGGAGTGTTCTCAAAACGACCTGCGGGTACGAAGACGTTATCTGCATTCTCAGTCTGACGGTTTCTGATGGCGCTTTGCCTTCAGGAACCTCATCAGTGACCGAGTTCAGTGAGCGCATGAAAGCGGTCTTCTTCGCGCTTGAAGATTTCTTCGTCAGTTGCGAGATCGAAAATACCCGACATGAAGTTTTCGGAAGATGCGTTCTCTTCCAGGCGACGAATCAGGTACGCAATAGCAACGTCGAATTCCTTGGGGTTCACCACGGGCACATACAGAAGCAGGTGTCCCACACGACGGCGAATGATTTCTGCCTGCTGCTCGGCCATGCCGATCAGCATCTCGAACTCCACGCGATCCTTAACGCCGCGGTCTTCAGCCAAAAGCAACGCAAACGCAACGTCAAAGAGGTTGTGCCCGGCAACGCCTAGGCGGATGTTCTTCGCATGCTCGGGACGCAGTGCGTAATCGAGGATGCGCTTGTAGTTAGTGTCTGCAGCCTGCTTGGTGTCCCAGGTGGTAACAGGCCAACCATGCATAACACCTTCCACGATTTCCATGGAGAGGTTGGCGCCTTTAACCAGACGAACCTTGATGGAAGAACCGCCGTTAGCAACGCGCTCCGCTGCCCATGCCTGCAACCGCTGCATTGCGGCGAGAGTATCGGGCAGGTATGCCTGAAGCACGATGCCTGCTTCAAGATCCTTCAGATGAGGCTGATCCAGGATCTTGGTAAAGACCTCAATAGTCATATCGAGATCTTTGTACTCTTCCATGTCCAGGTTAATGAACTTCTTGGGGGAAGAGGATGCGGCCAGCTCATACAGCGGAGTCAAACGTCGAACTGCTTCTTCGACAACTTCGTCAAATGCCCAGTGCTGATGAGGACCAGAGACAGCAGATACCTTAATAGAAACATAATCAACGTCGTCACGAGCGAGCAGACGCTTAGTCTCAGAGAGACGATGCTCGGCTTCATTATCACCCAGCACTGCCTCACCCAGCAGGTTAACGTTCAAACGGTTACCACTCTTGGTAAGTTCTGCGATGGCATCTCCCAGTTTCTCTTCGGAAGCATCGACGATCAGGTGACCCACCATTTCGCGCAATACTCGACGCGCCACAGGAACGGTAGGCCACGACACCTTACCGGCCAGCTTACCGCCGAAGCCAACGGCGGACTTCATGTACCACGGCAAGAAGGAAGGGAGCTAGACCAGAAATACGAGATAGGTTACGACCCGAAACGTTGTCGTCCTCAGGGCGAATGACGCCATCGACAAATCCAACGGTAAAGGGCAGACCCTTTGGGTCTTTCAAAACACCAGCCAGTTGCTTGGCAGCATAAGTTGGCTTAATGGACTGAGACTCAGTCACCCATTGACGAACGAGTGCACGAGCGTCCTGAGCCAATTTCTGGTAATGCTCAGATGCGAAAGGATGCGTCATCCTTGACTCCTAACTAACTACGGTGTGCTATAAGCACACGAAGCGTATTGATGTCTCTATTTCACCACAAAAGGGTATTGAATACCTCATTAGAAAAACTGAATGTTTTTGCCAATAATATTTTAGAATATCTAAATATTTTTGACGGCCGCAAATCCCCACTAAACCCTATGAAATAGGCGGAAGGGCATGAGCGCACTACAAGCCAAACAACTACCATCCAACCCCACCTCATCCAACATTCAACAAGCACTTTAAACCTTAAAGATTTACGGCCTTAAGCCCGACTTGTTTGCAATCAAAATACAGTGCTTAATGCCGGACAAAACGAACAGAGTTCATTTATTACAAGAGAATGACATCCCAAAATGTTTATGAAAACTTTATCGTTGCGTCCGTCGTTTCTGCGACACAGAAAGTACCTATTTCGATACCATGAAGAAAAGCTTAAGGTGGTTTAAGATACCGCATCAGGCAGCCTAGTACTCCGCAAAATGAGGGGCAGCAAGACCGATGCGAACAGCGCACCCTTACTCCACTAAACCAACCACGACCGCGCTAATTTAAGGAGACTTTATGTCTGTATCTGATATCCGGCGTATGCAAATGCTTCTGGAGATTCACGAACGCGGCACCATTATCGCTGCTGCGGATGCTCTTAGCTTGACCCCATCTGCTGTGTCACAGCAAATTGCAAACCTCGAAAAAGATACAGGTACAGCATTATTACAACGTGTTGGGCGGCGCGTTCAGCTCACGAACGCCGGTCTTGTCATGGTCGATAGTGCTCGTACTATATTGCGCGAGATAGACCGCATGCAGACAGCAGTAGCAAACCTTGCAGGAGAACCAGCAGGAACCGTGCGCTTGGCGATCTTCCAATCCGCTTCCTTTGCGCTTCTGCCCCGCGCTATCAAATACCTCGAAGAACATGCACCGCGTCTAATTCTGCACGTTCTACAGATCGACCCAGAGACGGGAACTTCACTCACTCGAAGCCGCGAGTACGACATGGTTCTTTCAGAGGCTTATCCGCACCACCCTATCCCCGAGTATCCAGACCTGCACTCTGAGCTTTTGGTAGAGGATCCCCTGAGTCTTATCGTCCCCGAAGAATCCAGCATCAAATCTCTCAAAGAAGCCAACGAATTGCCTTGGGTTCTTGAGATGGAGCAGAATACATCACGTCAGTGGGCTATCAATCAGTGCCGCACTGTAGGGTTCGAACCAGATATTCGGTACAGCGCAAATGATATGATCACTAATGCAAACCTGGTGCGTTCAGGCTGCGCAACCACTATAGTGCCTGGATTCGTACTCTCAAGCCTCTCTAACACAAAGGGTATTCGCACAGTAGATCTTCCGGGTAAGCCTTCACGCAAGATCTTTACCGCAGTCCGCACAGAGTCGGCGAAGAATCCGGCCCTAGTAATGGTTCGTGATGCACTTCAGCATGCCGTTAAAGAAGCATTCGGCTCATAACAAGAAACCTAAACACTTATTTCTCTATCACGGCTCGGGCGAGTTTTTCGTCGAGCACCAGGTCTGTAATAGCGCCCGTACGCAGCGCTCCTCTTAGCGCTGCCGCACGGTGCGTTCCGGAGGCTACGCATATACGACGAGGAATGCGGGAAAGTTCTTGAGGGGCTGGGGTCCGGATGCTCGGCGGTTAATCTCAAGGTCGTTCCAGCTTCCGTCCTCCCGCAGAAGTACCGTACAGATATCGCCGACCACTCCCTGCTCACGCAGTAGGCGTTGTTCTGCCGCATCAAAGTACCCGCCAGAGTACACATGTGAGGGAATAGCCCCTCCGAAAGCGCCAATACCGAAAACTGCTACATCGACCCGGCTTTGTACCTGCAGTGTTGCCTGGATGCTCCGCTCGCGCCACATCGCAGCTTTGGTATCGGCAAAGTCAAAGAATGCGGGCACCGGAAAATGAATCATATAAGCATCGTAAGCGCTTACCATGCGTCCCAATAGCGTGCCTAAATATGGTATTCCAGAATGATGCGCATTCCCTGCCCCATTTAATTGCACCACGCTCACCCCCTCTAGTGGTCGTTTAGGCAGATGCCGCGAAACCTCTGTGAGAGTTGCCCCCCAGGCCACCCCGATGCTTGTGCCGTTATCGACTAGCGAATCAAGAAGTTGCGCGGCAGAACGCGCAACCTGGCTCATCCTAGCGATTGGGGTAGCGTCCTGCTTGGTATTCACAAGAGTAACGCGAACTTTGTACCGCTCCCCCAACCGTTTTTCGAGCTCATGTCGGGTTCTATACGAGTCGTCGAGGCGAATTTGCACCATGCCTGTCTCGCGCGCATTTTTGAGTAAACGCGAGATAGTTGCGCGTGAAACTCCTAGGCGGGATGCAATAGTATCCATTGTGAGATTTTGGATGTAATACAGCTGCGCGACCTCGTAGGTTTGGCTGAGTCGTTCGTTCATTCGTTCCTAACCTTAAGTGAAAATCCGTTCACTCCACTTGGTAATTATTTCACCACTAAGTTTTACTTGAGAGCAATACGTCCTCGGTTCGGCATGTAGTCCGGCCTCCATACCCACAAGAAGAAAGATACCTATGAGCTCTCAACAATTTGCGCAACTCTCGCACCTAACAACAGAATCCCGTGCACGTGCCCTAGCTGAGATGAGCAGCGGTACTGAACTTGATGTTCTGGTAATTGGCGGCGGCATTACTGGTGCCGGTATTGCCCTTGATGCGGCGACTCGCGGCCTACGTACAGGTATTGTGGAGGCCGGAGACTGGGCTGCGGGCACCAGCGCTTGGTCCTCAAAACTTATTCACGGTGGCCTACGTTACCTCTATAACCTAGATTTCAAACTCGTAACCGAGGCTCTCAAGGAACGCGGACTGTTGCTCGAAAAAATTGCACCTCATCTTGTGCACGCGCAGCCCTTTTTGTGGCCATTGAAGACGCCGGTCATTGAGCGCTCCTATTCCGCTATCGGTATTGGCATGTACGATGCTCTCGCATATATCGGTTCGCGTGGTAAAAAGGGAGTTCCTTCGCAGCGTCACTTTACAAAAAAAGGCACCAAAACAGTCTTCCCAGATATCAAAGACTCCGCTTTTACCGGCGCTATTCAGTTCTACGATGCCCGTGTAGATGATGCCCGCTTGGTCGTTGATGTTGTTCGCACCGCCAGCGGTTATGGTGCCCTGGCTGCCTCACGTACCCAGGTGGTGGGTATTGATAAAGACACCTCTGGCAAGGTGGTAGGTGCGCGACTGGCCGATCTTGAAAGCGGACAGGAACTCACGGTCAAAGCCAAGCACATTATTAACGCCACCGGAGTCTGGACCGAAGAATCCGAATCTCTGGCAAACCCGGATGCTGGCCTTGAAGTACTCGCTTCTAAGGGTATTCACATTGTCGTGCCGCGTGATCGTATCCAGGCTACCAGCGGTATTTTCACGAAGACCGAAAAATCAGTGCTTTTCATTATCCCGTGGCAGCGCTACTGGATTATTGGTACGACCGATACCCCGTATACCGAGGATCGCGAGCGTCCTGTGGCAACGCGTCAGGATATTGACTATGTGCTGGAGCAGGCGAATAAGCTGATTGCTAATCCGCTGACCCACGACGACATCATCGGTACCTATTCGGGGCTGCGCCCCCTCTTGCAGCCGAAGGTTAAGGGTGATGGTGCACAGTCCACCAAGGTGTCTCGTGAACATACTGTCACGGAGGTTGCCCCCGGTATGAGTGCCATTGCTGGCGGCAAAGCTGACTACCTACCGCGTAATGGCGGCGGATGCGGTTGATTTTGCACTCGGTGATCGTGCGCAGGAACGTCCGTCGGTGACGGAAACAATCGCGCTGGTGGGTGCCGAGGGGTATCGCGCTATTGAGGCGGGCCGTGACCGTTACGCGCAACGCTATGGTTGGGATGAAGACCGTATTACCCATCTGCTGGAACGCTATGGCGCGCAGATTGAAGATCTTGGTGCGCTTATTGATGCTGATCCGGATCTTGGCAAACCTCTTAAACATGCACCGCAGTTCTTACGCGCCGATGTCGTGTTCGCTCTTCGCTACGAGGGTGTCCTGCACCTCGAGGATGTACTGGTTCGCCGCGTGCGTCTTGACCTTGAACAACGTGATCGCGGGTTGGCTGCGGCCCCTGAGATCCTTGAGATTATGCGATCCGAACTCAACTGGGATGATGCGAAGGTCGCGCGCGAACTTGCACTCTACACCGAACGGGCGAAAGCTATTCGCGAGGCAGAGTCCACTTCTACCGATGCTGAGGCGTCTGCCAAGATTGTGGCTGTAGACCCGGTGGCTCCCCGCAGGAAGCTCAACGTGCAGCACCACTAAAACTTGTGCGAAGCTCAGAGTTTCGCTCAATACTGCCGCAGGATACGGCATTTATAGTTGCCGTATCCTGCATGGTATGCTTGTTTGATTTAGTATTTTTCCAGCAGGCACACCACCCATAATTTTGGAATCCTACGATATGTTGTATTCCGTGAGATTCCTCTACCTCACAAACGCACCGTCATGGCGCATCCGCAATGGCACGACCGGGCTACCCAGTAACGTGCCCTAGTGCGGATGTCTTGTACGGCGACGAAAGGAAAAATATGTCTCTCTTGGCTGCAACCATTCCTGTGCAGGCGGTAAGCCTGCTGGTGGGAGATAATGGTGTTGCTACCCATCTTGGGCTTTTTGCTTCTGAGCTCTTTGGAACGTTCATTTTGATTCTTCTGGGCGCTGGCGTGGTTGCCGGTGTCTCACTCCCCAAATCGTATGCGAAGGACGCCGGATGGGTTGTCATTACTTTCGCTTGGGGGTTTGCGGTTTTTGCGGCCGTTTATCTTTCCGGGCCTTCGGGTGCGCATCTTAACCCGGCGGTTACCCTTGGCTTAGCGGCGGCCGGTAAAGATTTGGCCAAGGGTGTTCCAGCAACTCCGGAAAACATTGCGATCTATATTGTGGCGCAGATTCTTGGGGCTTTCCTAGGTGCTGTTGCCGCGTTCTTGGCCTACAAGAAGCACTTTGATGAAGAGCCCGGTAATCGTCTGGGTATCTTTGCGACCGGTCCCGCGATCAAGTCTTATGGTTGGAACCTGGTGACGGAGATTCTGGGTACATTCGTACTTGTTGGCTGGGTTGTTGCCTCCGGACAGACTCCTTCCGGCTTGGGTCCACTGGCCGTGGCACTTATTGTAGTAGCTGTCGGCATGAGTCTAGGTGGACCTACCGGGTACGCTATTAACCCTGCGCGTGATCTTGGCCCTCGTATGGCCCATGCTGTTCTGCCTATTCGCGGTAAGGGCGGCTCGAATTGGGCATATTCTTGGGTTCCGATTCTGGGCCCTATCATCGGTGGCGTATTGGCTGGCTTGATTGTGCCTGCAGTCTTGGGATTTTAGAAACCACTACACGGTTTAAAGATATTTTGGTGAGTGGGCATCACCCATTATTCCTTGTTATGGCGCGGTCATGCGCCCCCCCCAACCATTTAAGTGAGGTTACTCATGACTACTTCCTTGCATTCGGCAACTTTGGATGTTGAACGTAAATACATTATGTCTATCGACCAGGGCACCACCAGCTCCCGAGCTATCCTTTTCGATAAGGCGGGCAAGATCGTTTCTGTGGGGCAGCTTGAGCACGAGCAGATTTTCCCCAAGGCAGGTTGGGTTGAACACAACCCCGCTGAGATTTGGGATAACGTGCGTAAAGCCGTTGCAATGGCGATGGCAAACGGTGAGGTAAACCATCACGAGATTGCCGCAGTGGGCATCACCAATCAGCGTGAGACCACGGTGGTGTGGGATAAGAACACTGGTGAGCCGGTCTATAACGCAATTGTCTGGCAGGATACTCGCACCCAAGAAGTTGTTGATGAGCTCGCTGGCGATGACGGCGTGGGTAAATACCATGACATTGTGGGTTTGAATCTTTCAACCTACTTCTCAGGACCCAAGATTAAGTGGATTCTTGATAACGTTCCCGGCGCTCGTGAGCGTGCCGAACGTGGTGATCTGCTTTTTGGCAACACCGACAGCTGGGTAGTGTGGAACCTGACCGGCGGCGTTGATGGCGGTGTACATGTAACCGACGTTACGAATGCATCCCGCACTTTGCTCATGAACATTCGTACTCTTGAGTGGGATCCGCAGATCGCCGCCGATATGGGCATTCCCATGAGTATGCTCCCCGAAATCAAGTCTTCATCTGAGGTCTACGGCTATGGTCGCCCCACCGGTCTGATGCGCGGCACACCCATTGCCGGTATTCTGGGCGATCAGCAGGCGGCAACCTTCGGGCAGGCTTGTTTCGAGAAGGGCATGGCGAAGAACACCTACGGCACCGGTAACTTCATGCTGATGAACACCGGACAAGAGCCCGTGTTCTCAGATAACGGCCTTCTTACGACCGTGGCGTACAAGATTGGTGACGCTGACCCCGTTTATGCCCTAGAGGGTTCGGTTGCGATGAGCGGTTCGCTGATTCAGTGGCTCCGCGATAACCTGGGCATGCTCACCAACGCCTCCGATTCCGAAGCACTAGCAACTTCGGTTGAGGATTCGGGTGGCTGCTATGTGGTTCCTGCATTCTCGGGCCTGTTTGCACCGCACTGGCGTTCGGACGCACGCGGCGTGATCGTGGGCTTAACCCGCTATGTAAACAAGGCGCATATTGTGCGCGCGGCGTTGGAGGCAACCGCTTTCCAGACCCGCGAGGTGTTGGACGCGATGAACGCCGATTCCGGTGTGAAGCTTTCCGAGCTGCGTGTGGATGGCGGTATGACCGCAAATGAGTTCCTGATGCAGTTCCAGGCAGATATTCTAGGGGTTCCGGTGATCCGTCCGAAGGTTATTGAGACTACTGCGTTGGGTGCCGCCTACGCAGCCGGTATTGCGGTCGGTTTCTGGGACGGCGAGAAAGACGTTGTCGAAAACTGGGCTGAGGATAAGCGGTGGCTGCCTGCCATGGAGCAGTCCGAGGTAGACCGCCAGTACCGCCTCTGGAAGAAAGCCGTGGCACGTACCCTCGACTGGGTGGATGAGGACGTGCCGACTTCCTAAGAATTTTCTTCGTACATAAAGCCCGCACTCTTTTGCGTAAAACGCACAGCACCGCTGTTCGAGACATGCAAAAGAGTGCGGGTTTTATATTTTTACTGTATCCTGTACATTTTGCCGCATATCGTACGCTTCTACCCTACGAAATTGCAGGAAAATGTACGGGGTAATTACAGCACGTGTCTATATCAGGTATGAGAACAACCCTAGTTACCAGCAATGGCAGACCAATAGGTTTGCCATCCTCCCGCGGTGCGGGCCGCTTTGCCTGCTTGGACGATTAGCCCATGTAACAGGGCATACTCTTCAACGCTCAATACTTCAGAACGGATGCGTTCATCGCACGCTTTGCGTGCTTTCGCATAGGTAGCGTAGTCTCCCCATCCAGCCGCTGCGAGAAGCCTACGCGCATAAGCATCGTAAATAAACACACCTCGGTGATAGGCATACAGCAAAATGTCGTCAGCGGTTTCCTCGCCTACGCCCTTCACCCCTAGCAGCGAAGCCCTCAACTGTGCATCACCCATGGATTCAGCAAGGGTATCAGTAGTGAGGAACCAATCGGTGACGGTTTGCAGATAGACGGTTTTAGTGCGCCAATATCCTGAGGGTCGGATCGCGTCTTGCACCACAGCCGAATCAGCTGCAGCAAGTGTTTCAGGAGTGAGGAGGTTGAGGGTACGCAGGTTTGCCAATGCGGTTTCGGTGTTCGTCCACGTGGTATTTTGCACCAATACTGCGCCTACCAGGATCTCGAACTTTGTTTCGGCTGGCCACCACACGCCCACATCAGGAATCGCGCGCTGGAGCACCGTCATCATCTGGCGCATCGATTCCATAACAGACCCTCCAATAGGTTTTCACGTCATCGCACAGTGCACCTGAAATCTTGACAGAGTTCAATTTCAGCACCTTCACACTTGATATGGATTGAAAACCGGCAATCTCTATTCGGAATCTGAGCTCTCTCTTCTTACAGCGTTGGCAGACTACGCCGTCGAGTAGTTGGGCGACCCAAGACAAGATAAATGCTATTCGAGTTTTAAGAGACAACTCTAGCCATCCAAGTACGAAGCATAGGAATTTCGTTCGGGAGCAACGGTCGCGATAATACGTTCACAATCTGCGCTGGTTAAAGCTAAATAATCTTCTGGGACATGATATGCATCTCTGAGTTCTCCTGCATACACACCTGGGAAACCACCGCCCATCAGAAAAGGTGGCCCATTATCACCAATAAGCACGTGATCAGGATCAGTGTCTAACATGGTCAACGCACGGTCATAGAACTCATACCCACCAATAACAACGGTCTCTTGGCTGGTCTCAAACTGTATATCTATATAATAAACCGGGGCAAAAATAGCCGCTTGTGTTTACGAGCATCAGGCCTGATACTCACGCGCATCGTCGAAAGCGGGAGAACCGGCACGCTCTGAGAATAGTCTCTGGCTTCCTGCTCGCTAGAAAAACGTATGGGCATCTACGCACTCCCTTCAGCACTGCGCATGTCTAGGGTATCAAACCTATCGAAAAAGCAGTCAGCGTCTCAGATGATTAGGTGATACGCCTAGAAGGATAGAAATATCCCGTACACTTCCTGCATCTTCGTAGGGTAAAAGCGTACGATATGCAGGAAAGTGTACAGGATACGAGTCTATCATCGCAGGATTCGCAGGGTTAACTAGAGATGCCCTCAGGTTCTTCAAGCATCTCTGCACGTAGTTTTGCATCACGTTTACGCACGCGACGAGCATTGTATTTATGCCCTACGGGGTAGAAAAAATAGAGTCCCACAAGCGTAAAGATAGAAATCATCATAATACTCGTGAATATTCCAGAGAAAACTCCAGCACTCCCCTTTTCTGCAATATCTTTTGCAATATTGTTCATGACCGATCCTGGCAGAGTCATTCCGCACAGAACGTAAAGACAAAATTGCCACCATTGGTAACGCACAAAATTTCTACGGAGAGCATAGGTAACAGCGGATTGCAATTCGGTATATCGCATTCTGAGGTTTTGCGGTGCCCGCTGAATATCCCTGGATGCGCCTTAGTGCCTTGGACGCTTCAAGAGCGGCTTCGTAGGAAACGAAAACCGGCTTACCCTCAAGCTCAATTGCGTGTGCCTCAGCAGCGCGCAAAAACAGGCTGGTCTGCGCATCAGCCAGAGAGGAATCGTCCTGTCCCTGCCGTCGCTTATGCGCGCTAACCGTCATGTTCTCAGCGGTATCGAATAACTTTGCGCGAGCCGATACATAGTTAGGTTCTAAGGGGTTCAACTCAATGAGTTCCCCATAACGATCGATCGCAGTTGCAATATGTCCCAGATCGACGGCAATAGCTGCTTCAAGTTCTAGAGCTTCCTCGTAGGTTACGGGAAACCCAGAATTGTATGCCAACCGTCGACGTGCTTGGATAACATTAAAATATGCGGTATTAAGTTCCCCTCGATACCGTTGAGCGCAAGCTAGTCCATATAAACCTACCGGGTCTTCAGGTATTAAAACGTTGAGTTTTTGCGCAGCGAAATAAAGATTTATGTCATCACTATCATCAAGATAGTCAAGAACTAAATTACGCCAGTAATCTAGGTTTGGCACCGAATGTACGGTATGCGTGCCCACAGTTTTTTGCGGGTAAGTCAAGGAAGTCATCTTTGGGTCCCGAATTATATGAGTGAAAGAGTGAGTGTGTAAGTTTTATTTTACCCAAAATAACTAAAAAAATTTAAAAATAACTATGTATTTTATATCATAATTTTATATAATAATATGCAATGTAAAGTTTTTCTACGTCATGTTTTCGCGGCAGAGTTTTATGATTAAGGAAGTAAAAACGCAAAGGAGCTGTCATGAGCGAGAAGAAACCTAAAGCACCACAAGAGCCCATTAACAACACAGCAAAGCGCTGGCACAGCCTCATCGACAGCCCAGTAGGACGCCTTTATCTTGCAGCAAGCGCCAAAGCTCTTACCGGGCTTTGGTATGAAGAACAGACACATTTTCCTATACCAGACGAGCTCGGTGAGTTTATTCCAGACCCCTCGGCAATCGCTGCAAACAGCGAACCAGCGCCTGCAGCGAGCATCCTTAAGCACACCACTCGCGAACTGCAAGAGTATTTCGCCGGCAAACGTACAACCTTCACAATTCCTTTAGCGCCTGAAGGAACAGATTTTCAGCTCATGGTATGGAAATATTTATGTTCAGTCCCCTACGGATACACCACAACCTACGGAACCATCTCACATGCCGTGGGACCAGGCGCACCCGCGCAGGCGGTCGGACAAGCTGTTGGGCACAATAAAATTTCAATCATCATCCCTTGCCATCGCGTTTTGGGGTCCAATGGCAAGCTCACCGGCTACGCAGGCGGGCTCGACCGCAAACAGTTCCTTCTCGACCTCGAAGAACCTGCAGAAATTCGCGAGGGTCGACTCTTTTAGACCCTCAACCATTTTATCGAAATAATATTCTATAGTTGCCTTCCAAGTGAATCTCTATGTACTATACTAGTACATATTTACGATATTAGGAGGTAGCCATGGCGTCAGATAATTCTGCGAACGCTATCGCTTCTGGCAAAAGTCGAAACGAGTGCAGACCGAAAATATCCTGCTTGGGTACGTCATGATCTTGAACGCGACTACTACGATAAGGAGTGGGGCATACCTATCACCCATGAAACCGGGATGCTTGAACGGGTGTGCCTCGAAGGATTCCAGGCCGGGCTTTCGTGGTATACAGTCTTAGTCAAAAGGCCAGTGTTTCGAGAAGTCTTTGCCGATTTTGTTCCTGAAAAACTTGCAGCCTTTACAGACGATGATGTCGAACGGCTACTCCACGATAAACGTATTATTCGGAACAACCTCAAGATTCGCGCCACGGTCTCAAACGCACGACTAACTCTTAACCTACGCGAGCGTGCAGCTGCTGGAGACGAGTCATTAGCGGGATTTTACCTTCCGAATGGGTTATGGGTTGAACCTGGTTTACCTGCTTTTATCTGGTCTTTCCTTCCCGAAAGCACTATTACTCCGAAAACTCTTGAGGAGGTTCCTACGCAAAATGATGTCTCTGCAGCCATGTCGAAAGCATTCAAGAAGCTCGGAGGCAAATTTCTAGGTCCAACTAGCTGTTATGCTTTAATGTGTGCCATTGGTATGGTGGATGCGCACCTAGTAGACTCACACCGGCGTGGGTCATCAGGCTTATTTACTCCCGAGGGAGAATTGCATCGGGGCTCATAGGTACAAAGGTTTTTGTTAAAACGAAAAAGGTTCCTGCCCCGCCTACTGAAAGGCGAAAGCAGAAACCTCTACTGTGTGGCTAGTTGGGTCTTGTTTTTTAAAGCCCTGCGTTATGACACCATCGTGAAAAGCAGTACGAGAGATAGGATTGGCGGTACACACTGAATCAGCGCGGGTTTACGCTTATCCGGTGAGGTCGCGAAGAGATAAATTCCCGCGACGGCCATCGAACCTAGACCGGCAAACATGAGGGCGATGCCAACTTGAGGCAGACCACCAACCCAGAACGCTAACAGGCCGGTTGCTGCAATCCATGCCAGCATGAGATTGTAGAGCCCTTGATTTGCAGCCATTTCTTTGGAGGCTTCGGCAAATTCTTCCGTGGTACCGAAGGTATTCCGACCCCGAGGTTTAGTCCACAGGAAAGTCTCAAGAATCCAGATATACACGTGAATAGCGATGGACACGAATGCGAAGACCGTGACGACGCTTGCCAAAGGTAGACATTGCTATTTCCTCTTTCTCGAAGGTAGTTCGGTAAATCAAGCACCAATTTCTACTATCTCATCGTCATAATCCGTAAGACAGCCAAGGCTCAAGGATAAACAAGAGGAACCTCCTCCCACCTACATACAGAATACGCCAGCTCATACCTCGTTCGAGGCACAAGACTGGCGCATTCGGGGGGGTATGTGCTAGTGGACGACGAGCGACAGCAGGTATACCCACACGCAGGTCAGCACCAGCAAAATAGCACTGTACTTGATCGCCATTGAGGTTATCTTCGACTCCTGCCCAGAGCTTTCCACAGATGCAGCCGCAATAGCGATAGACTGCGGCGAGACGATCTTCGCCATCACACCGCCGGCGGTATTTGATGCCACCAGCAGGGTGGGGTTCACGCTGATCTGGTGAGCGGTAGTCGATTGCAGACCCGCGAAGAGAATATTGTTGTTAACCACCGAACCGGTCACAAACACACCGATCCAGCCGATAATCGGCGAGAAGAGTGGGAAGAACGTCCCTACCGTCGCAACGGCCAGCGCGATGGAAGAGATCATACCCGCATAGTTCATCACGTTAGCAACTGACATCACAAGGCAGATCATAATGATGGGCGTCTGTAGCTGTTTCCAAGCACCCGCCCAGCTCTTCGAAAGCGGCCTTCCAGCTGATAGAGGAGAACAGCACGGTAATAATAACAGCCACAAGGATAGCGGTACCCGAGGCTCCCAGAATATTCCAGGTGAAGACGGCTTTCACAGGGGTCGGGTTTTTAGCGATAGGAGCCACCTGCTCGATCGCCCCATGAATACCAGGAACATTGACAAGGATATTAGTGAAACCTAGGGGGCCATCGCTCTCCCCTGCTTTAGCTGCTTTAGCGAATACCGGTTTTAGGACCGTAGACCAGAGCAGAATTGCGACGGATAGGTAGATGAATGGGCTCCAAGCCTTGAATATTTCACCGGAGGTATGCTTGGTCTCGCCTTGTGCTTGCACTTCCTCCAGGGAGGGAGCGGTAGGCTCACGGAAAATATGCTTGGGTTGCCATGCGCGCATGATGAGAGCCAAAACGATCAATGATAGAAGCGGCGGAATAATATCAACCAGCTCAGGGTTTCCCAAGGTCAGTAGCAGCAGGGATTGTCCACCAGAGTAAACGGCACCAACGATCAGAGCCACCAAGCCGGTTTCGCGTAACCCGCGTATCCCGTCTTGGATAACGACCATGAGCACTGGGATAAGCATCGCAAAAATCTGCAACACAGGAACCATATTTGCCGATAATTCGGCCAGAGGAATACTGCCTTTTTCGGCGCCGGTGCTGACCGGAATACCGATAGCACCGTATGCACCGGATGAAACGTTAGCAACCAGCGCGAACATTGCGGCCTTGAGCGGGTTAAACCCGAGGCTGACCAGCAAAGCCGCACAAATTGCGATCGGAATACCGAACCCTGCCGCGCCTTCGAGAAATCCACCGAAGCAGAATGCGATCAGCAGCATCTGGATACGCTGGTCAGTGGAGATGGCCGAGATAGAGGAGCGAACAATGTCGAAGTGACCGGAACGCACTGTAATGCGGTATAGCCACACCGCCATGAGCACGATCCAGCCGATAGGCCATAGGCCAGCCAAGAAACCATAAAGGATTGAGCCCGCTCCAGCGCCTGCTGGCAGCCCAAATACGAAGATTCCGATACCGAGTGCGAGTGCGAGAGAAATAATCGCCGCTTTGATACCGCTGAGTTTGAGAATGGTTAGTCCAAGGAGGAAGAAGACAATGGGGATTACCGCTACTAGTGCTGAGAGCATAGTGGAATTGAGCGGGTCATATACCTGCTGCCACATGGTTTTTCCTTTCCGCGACATACGCGGTTCTTAGTGGTCACTGCGTACCGCTAATGTGGATTAACGTGGGTTCATGAACTTTTACCCAAGATCCACGGTTGCGATTCTGTGGTTTTTGGCTATGAAAGCCAGTGTGTGCGGATGTTGCTTCCACACTGCGCTACCAGTACCTCTTTGTAGTGTCAAGGAATTTACCTTGGCAGACCAGCTGTAGACACCTCATCCACTCCAAAATATACCACTATCGACAGAATAATTCGCAAGTATTCCCACTCAAAGACAGGAACATCATAGTTGTACTTTCACCTAAAGCGTATTCTTGCCTAGTGAAAGCCATAATACGCAAAGCATACGAATCGAGACGAAAAAACGATATTGATTCGCGAAATAATCTATCCAAGAAAGAGCTTGCAGCGACATCGCCCTCACAGATCTAAAGGAATGTTCAGATACGGTAAAAAGATGCGAGAGTAGCAGCTTAATAACCAAGACGGGGATTATCCATACCACGGCAGAGCTTAACAAAAAACGGCTTTGTAGACAGAAAACAGCGATATACGATAAACCCAATAATAAAAACGCTCCAATCGATAGTTTTACCGATTAGAGCGTCTTCTGCGTCGGGTTGACAGGATTTGAACCTGCGACCCCTTGACCCCCAGTCAAGTGCGCTACCAAGCTGCGCCACAACCCGATGTACATCACACTATTATGTACCGTGTTTCCAGGAAATCCCTGCGAACACTCGAATAACTATACCCCAGGTTCTCACCCCGTGCAACTTAGAAAACGCGAAAATACTGGATTTTTCGCTGCCGCTCAATATATATTTCCACGCAGACGACTAAGGGAACTTTGAGAACATAGCGTCTCTTCAGAATGCTTGGATTCCTGCCAAAGCCCTGCTTGCATATGGGCTACTGCGATGACAGTGTTAAAACACACTGACTCTTCACAGACGCTACAGATTTTTAGAGAGGGCATCATGAAAAACCTCATTATTTTCGATCATCCCTACACTGCCGAGGCTTGGCGTAATATCCCCCATCAGCGGTCTTTTTGCGCTGCCCTATGCAAGAATATAACCGAAAAGCTTGAGGCACGCGGCGACGAGGTCGATCTTCTTGATCTACATGCCGATGGTTTCGACCCGGTCATGCGAGCAGAAGACCTTGCTAACTGGCGTCGTGGTAATCCCATCACTAACCAGATAGCAGACTATCAGGCGCACGTAAAATCCGCAGACCGCTTGATCTTTATCTTCCCTATCTGGTGGGATTCTATGCCCGCCATGACCAAGGGCTTTTATCGATAAAGTCTACGCCAAAGATCTGCTGTACACACAGCCCAGCGAATACCGGCTTGTCACTACGCTGAATCACGATACCGAAATCGTTCTTGTAACCCCGCTCGGTATGCCCTTGCCCATATACAAATACATCATGCGAGCGCCCGCCGTCAGAATTTTCAAACAGAGTATTTTCCGGAAGACCGGGATCAAAAATTTCCGCTGGCTTCCTTATGCGCGGGTAGACAAAATGACAGCTGAGCAACGCGCCCAGTTACTCGCAAACGTACCGTTTTTAGATGAGCGCGACGAATTAGCCAAGGGAAGCATAAGCACCCCACCAAAGATATAAAGGGTGGGGTAGTTATGCTCGTTCACGTTTGGGTAGCACGTTAGCGTTTGCGTGAGCCCTTGCCGCCCTTTTTCGCTTTGTTTCCCTGACGGTCCCCGAGAGAGCGGCGTTCGCGCACGCGCATCGAAATTTCAATCGGCGTACCTGTGAACTCAAAGGTTTCACGCAGGCGGCGCGTGATAAAACGCCGATACCCCGGGTCTAAGAACCCGGTTGTAAAGAGCACAAACTTCGGCGGGCGTGAAGACACCTGTGTACCGAACAGGATGCGCGGCTGCTTACCACCACGCAGCGGATGGGGATGCGCCGCCGCCAATTCGCCTAAGAAAGCGTTCAGTCGCCCGGTTGGGAATACGCGAATCCCAGGATTCCAGCGAGCGTTCCAGGGCGGGAACCAGCTTATCTTTATGCCATCCGGTTTTTGCCGAGATATTCACGCGCGGAGCCCATTTCACATGTGCCAGGTCGCGGTCAATTTCGCGTTCGAGCATGTCGCGGCGTTCCTCATCGAGGGTATCCCATTTGTTGAAAGCCAGCACCATAGCGCGACCGGAGTCGATCGTGGTCTGAATGATGCGCACATCCTGCTCGCTCAGCGGTTCAGAAACATCCAGAAGTACGACTGCGACTTCGGAGCGTTCCAGGGCTGTCTGGGTGCGGAGTGAGGAATAAAATTCGGCGCCTTTCGCCATATGCTGGCGACGGCGAATGCCCGCCGTATCGATGAATCGCCACGGGTAGCCGCCCAACTCAATAACCTCATCAATAGGGATCGCGTGTAGTACCCGCGAGATCGTTCACGACGGCACGTTCGGAACCCGCTAATTTGTTCAGCAGCGAGGATTTACCCACGTTGGGACGGCCGATAAGTGCCACACGGCGAGGTCCGCCCGGTGCCTCCGGCTGCGCATACTGGGAGTGTTCGGGCATAACCTCTAGAAGCTCATCGAGGGCATCCGCCAGACCACGACCGTGCAAACCCGAAACCGGGAAGGGCTGTCCCATGCCCAGCGACCACAGGCTGTAAATTTCCGGTTCCAAGTGGGAATCATCGATCTTATTTGCCATCAGAATGATGGGCTTCTTGACACGGCGAAGCATACGCACGATCTGTTCATCTGAGGCGGTAATTCCCACGCGTGCGTCCACAACCAGGATGACAACATCGGCCTGCTCAACCGCAATCTCCGCCTGATCCGCTACCTGAGCATCAATACCACGAGCATCGGACTCCCAGCCGCCGGTATCGACGAGGGTAAAGCGTTTGCCAACCCATTCGGCTTTATAGGAGACGCGGTCGCGAGTCACGCCCGGCTTATCTTCTACCACGGCTTCCCGACGCCCCAGAATGCGGTTAATAATGGTGGATTTTCCCACGTTGGGGCGCCCCACGATAGCTACTACAGGATCGGCGAACTGTTCGTCTTCTTCGTCAAAGTCGAAGCCCCAAGCGCCAAGAAGGGCACGGTCTTCTTCATCAAGGTCATAGTCGTCGAGTCCTTCCAGAAGAGCCTGCGCACGCGCTTCTGCGGTTTCGTCGTCAATATCGGCTAAACGTTCGGTGAGGTCATCTTCTCCGCCGCCTAGGTATTTGTCTTCGTAGTCGTCGCGGGTAGCGTCGTTCTCAACCATGCGCCGTCCTTTCTTCTGCGCGAACGCCAGCTTAAGGCTTGTCCTAGCAGCTTTAATTTCTCACTAGTATGTTCGCTGTCTTTTCAAGTATTTTATGCGGTCTCGGTCCCTGCAGAGGCATCCCGTGATGCCTGTCGTTTCGCCTTCACCTGTGCATTAACAGCATTAATAACTGCTGATACGGTCTCGTTAAAATCCAGATCCGAGCTGTCTACCAGGGTTACACCGGGGGCGGCTTCCATAAAATTATTCACTTTAGAATCTTGGGTATCGCGTTCAGAGATCTGCTGCGTAAGGTCGCCGGACTCCCCTGATTTTTCGGTGTTCTCTAGTCCACGGCGTGCCATGCGCACCTCTTCCGATGCGGTTAGCAGTATGCGTGCATCTGCATCCGGTGCCACCACGGTTGTAATATCTCGCCCCTCCGCCACAATACCGTTGACCGCCTGGTTGATCGTCCAGCGTTGTAGCTCGATGAGGTATTCACGAACGGCAGGCACAGAGGCTACGGCAGAGACCGCACCAGAAATTCGTTCAGTGCGGATTTCCTCGCGAATATCGGTGGTGCCCATCAAAATTTCTTCTTCTTTGATATTGGTTCCGAAGACGAGAGGCATTTCTTGCACAGCTTTCCCGATAGCATCTTGGTCAGCAAGATCAATATCGAGTTGAAGTACACGATAGGTTGCGGCACGATACATAGCGCCTGTGTCTAGATACGCTAACCCGAAATGGCGTGCGACTTCTTTTGAGACCGATGATTTTCCAGAACCTGACGGTCCATCGATCGCGATCGTAAGTTTAGGGTTCTCATGCATAACATTACTTTCTGTTTGCGAGGGGTCCCGCATGTTGAGTGTCAAAATAATCTTGAATATCCAGGCTTACGGGAGGGGTAACTGCTGAGGAACGCCAGCTATTTTACGACTTTCCAGCCTCGTTCCGTAAGCCCGTCTACCAAATAGTCGTGTTTTGCCGGGTTTACCGAGACCTCAGCCATGCCGACGGGCGCGCCCGTGGAGTGCTCCAGCCGCAAATCTTCAAGGTTAATCCCCAAGTCGCCAATATCTGCCAGCATCCGTGCCAAAGTTCCGGGCTCATCATCAACCAAAACGGTGAGGGTCGCAAAAGCCGTCGGAACTCCGCCGTGTTTACCGGGGATGCGCGCCACACCGGCGTTGCCTTCGCTCATCAGCTGCGCAAGATCAAGCCTAGCGCCCGATGCCAAAGGATCTTCCAATGTTTCAATCAGACGGTTTAAATCTTCTCGCACACCATAGAGGCTTTTCACGATAGGCGCTGCGTTCGCCGCAAAAATCTGCACCCAGAGTGCAGGGTCGGAAGCAGCGATGCGAACCGTATCGCGAAGCCCTTGCCCCGCTAAACCAAGCGCATATAAGGGAGTTTCCTGCAGCCGAGTCGCTAGCAGGGAGCTCATAGCCTGCGGCAGATGGGAAATCAACGCAACCGTTTCGTCGTGTTCTTCAGCGCTAAGAGTCGTCACGAAAGAGCCAAGCTCTACCGCAAGGGCGCGCACTAATCGCACGCACTCGATACGTGCATCGTCATGTTCGCAGATAATCCAGGGACGCGCCTGAAAAAGCTCCCCACGCGCCGCAACCGGGCCGGTCTTTTCACGCCCAGCCATCGGGTGCGAACCAACGTATCGTGAAGCATCAGCATCAGAGGCGAGTACCTGTTCTAAAGGCTGTACTTTAACGGAGGCAATGTCGGTCACGGTAGCGCCCGCATATCCGGGGCTAGGCGCATACTCCCGCAATGCCTGTATGCAAAGTTTTCCGGCTATATCCGGCGGAGAAGCTACAACTACCAGCTGCGGCTCGAAAGATTCACGCTCATCGGGCTCAAGGGTATCGAGTCGGGTTCCTGCCCCAATATCTTCGGCGACGGCTTCAACGGTGGGCGAAATATCCTGCAGATAAACTTCAAGCCCCGCAGCACGCAAACCTAGCCCGATAGATGCACCCAATAGGCCAGCCCCTACCACGAGGACCGGTCCTTCCAGCATGGGGGTCATAGTTGTTTCTGTCATTACATCTCCACCGAAGCAAGCAGATGCCCAATTTCGACTTTAGAAAGATTACGAATGGTCCCCTTGCTTCTGCGATCCGATACGAATGGGACCCATCTGCACACGCACAAGTTTCTCCACAGGATACCCCACGGCTTCAAAGAGGCGGCGCACAATACGGTTCTTGCCCGAGTGAATGGTCACTTCAATCAGCACATGGCCGGGCGCCGAATCCACAAGTTTAAAGGAGTCCACCCTCGATACGCCGTCTTCAAGGCGAATACCTTTCTTCAGCTCAGCGCCAATACCTGATTCTACTGGACCGCGCACCTGCACCAGATACGTTTTGGGTACCTCATACGAAGGATGTGTTAAACGGTTTGCGAGCTCGCCGTCGTTAGTAAGAAGCAGCAGACCCTCGGTTTCCACGTCTAATCGTCCCACATGGAAAACACGCTCATTCATAGAGTCACGTAGAAAATCTTTAATGCAGGGGCGGCCATCGGGGTCTTCCATCGTGGAAACGACGCCAGCAGGTTTATTGAACGCCATGTAGATGAGCTTTTCGTTAGTCTGCACGGTCATACCATCAACCTGCACAATCACATCGGCAGGATTAACACGCACCCCCAGCTCGGTCACGACCTCACCGTTAACGGTCACTCGTCCTTCCGTGATCATCTCTTCACATACACGACGCGATGCAACACCTGCCTGCGCCATCAATTTTTGCAGGCGTACACCGTCGTGATCATAGAAATCAAAATGATCCACAGGCGCGTTACGGGGACGGCGTGGGCGATGTGGCCCAGAGTAGTTATTTACCCTGTATTCGCCGCGCTCATGTGGGAAAGCTTCGCCGGAACGATAGGGGCGATGCGGTGCCCGCCTATCCCGCTTGGAAGCACCCGCGCTGTGGCTACGCGCGGCGCGTGGAGACCCTGATGTACCGGCTTTAGGCTTTCCGCCGCCTGAAGTTTTGCCACTAAATTTACCGCCTCGGGTTGAGGAGCTAGCGCCCACGCCATTACGTTTCGCGCCGGGTCGAGGTTTCCGCGACCCGGGGTTTTTACCGTGAGAGTTTCCATATGCCATAGTCTTATTCCTTATGTCGTTCGTCTGAAGTTTTCACAAGATTTTGGTGCCCGCCACTTCCTAGATTTAGTCTGCGGGCGGATGGGTTAGTTACGATTACCGTGTTCAGAGGGGCTGTCAGAGAGCACTGCTGCCTCGGTTTCATCAGGTAAAAGAGGAGCAAGCGAGGGAAGCTCTTCCAGAGAGTTGAGACCTAATTTTGTCAAGAAAAGTTCCGTGGTCTCGTAAAGAACCGCGCCGGTTCCCTCCTCTTTACCGGCCGCGCGCACGAGCTGGCGCTGTAGCAGCTGACGTACCGATGCATCCGCGTTTGTTCCTCGGACTGCGGCTATTGCGGCACGCGTAACCGGCTGCCGGTAAGCGATAACTGCCAGGGTTTCATATGCGCTTTTGCTCAGGGTAGCGCTCTGTGAACGGGTCACAAACCTCGCTACCCAGGGAGCAAAATCGGCGCGAGAATACAACCGCCAGCCACCGGCAACTTGGCGAAGCTCAAAACCACGCGGCTCGTGGGCGGGAGTGTCTTCACCATATTCCGAATCGTCACCGTTATATTCACGATAAAGCTCGTCAAGAGCGTGCTCAATACTGCGCTCATTGACAATCAGGGCAGCAGAGAGTTCGCGCACATTTACAGGAGTATCAGCAACAGCAAGAATAGCTTCAATAGCGCTTTTCACGCCCCCAGGAATAAGCTCAACGCGCGAGAATTCCTCTGCATCAGCGGCAACCGCTCGGGTTATCTTCGCGGGATGCCGAGCATCCGAAGACGTTATATTTTTATCAGAATCGCGCTCAGTTTCGGCTTTGTGTTCCTGGTCAGTAGAAGTCTGCTCGGGTACCGAGGCATTTTCGCGATCAGATTCTTCTCCGGATTCACTGTCTGTCTCAGTATCGGCACTAGGGTCCCAGTAGCCTAGGTTTACCATCGCTAAATCATTCTCGGTGAATTCATCCTCAAATCGGCTTCCCCTGCTGCTGCGCGGCTGTCTTACCAGCAGAGTTGAAGGATTCTTCGCTCATGCGGTCTCCTCCCCTGCGTTTTTAACGCTCTCTGAAAAGGTAAGATCATCCGGGCTATCGCGATGTTCTGGGCTGTAGCCCTGCCCTGTATCATGTGCTGAAACTGCCGGTTCAGCAGGAACAAAAGCACGCGCATATTCGGTAGCGCGTACCGAAATCTCGGCGAGCGGCGCATCCTGATGTACGTCTACCGCGCCCTCTTTATACAGTTCTAAGAGCGCCAAGAAACGCACAACTGCGATGTCAAGTCCCTGAGCATCATGCACCAGTGCCGAAAATGTTACCGATGATACCGTCGGTTTACACGCAAGAAGTGCATCCAGAATATATTGTTCTTCGTGTGCAATCGTTGTTGAGGCGCCGTGAAGGTGCTCATTCAGTTCCTCAGCAACATCAGCCGGATTCGGTTCTAAATTAGTCGAAGGTTTTCGGGGCAAATGCTTGCGCTGCAATACGCGCAAATTCCTCCACTCCCCCTTTGAAAACAAGCTCTGGAAGGGCCTTCACAAATACAGGTTCCAGCGCCACGGTTCGCGGAAAGCGCTGGGTCTCTTCGCGCCAACGATCAGCGAAAATAGCGGCTACCTCACGGTAGGCGCGATACTGAAGCAACCGAGCAAAAAGCAGATCACGCGCTTCTAGAAGAGCCACATCTGATCCAATGGCTCATGATTCTGCGGGAGTAGCCGGGCGGCTTTAAGCTCTAGCAGAGTCGCGGCCGTTACCAAAAAATCGCTTGCCTCGTCTAATGCGCGTTCGGTGCCCTGTGAATATAGGGCATGCAGATACTCCAGGAACTCGTCGGTTACTTCAGCAAGCGCAATGTCTGTAATATCGAGCTTACGACGTGTGATCAGTGTTAGGAGAAGGTCGAATGGGCCCTCAAAATTCGGTAAATTAAGCGTGAATCCAGCACCGTTCACCGGATTGGAGGCATCAGACGTCTCATGCGGTGTCGGTACCCTCACGGCAGCGACATTTTTGGTCATAGGTGACCGATTTCCTTTACTGGGGATTGCAGGATAACCTGCGAGATCATGAAAGATACGGGATGTACCGCCCATATTATACGTGCCTTGACACCATACCTTCAAGGTTTATAGGTGGTGTCAAGGCACATGGGATCCAGGATCTTATCGGGCTCCGCCCTTGTAAATAAGTTCACGGGCCACCTGCCGGTAAGCTTGAGCCCCGGTGTGGTTGCTGGCATATGAGAGGATAGGCTCTGCCGATACTGTAGCATCCGGGAATTTAACGGTTCGCTTAATCACGGTGTCAAAGACTTTATCTCCGAAGGCGTCAATAATACGTGCAAGCACTTCTTTAGAATGGATGGTGCGGGCGTCAAACATGGTCGCAAGAACGCCGGTAATTTCTAGATCCGGGTTCAGGCGATCCTGCACTTTCTCGATAGAGTCCACGAGAAGCGCCACAGCTCGCAGGGCAAAGAATTCGCAGATAAGCGGGAATGATAACGCCATGCGATGCTGTCAATGCGTTTACGGTTAGCAGGCCGAGCGAGGGCTGACAGTCAATCAGAATAACATCGTACTCATTCTGTACCTTACGTAGGGCTGAGGCGAGTACCTGCTCGCGAGCAACTTCGTTTACTAGCTGAACTTCAGCCGCAGAAAGGTCGATGTTTGCGGGAAGAAGGTCGATGTTCTCGATATCGGTCGGTAGAATAACGTCGTTAATATCGACCTTACGATCCATCATCACGTTGTACACGGTCAGCTCAAGCTCATGCGGATTTGTACCGAAACCAGCGGATAGGGCACCCTGAGGGTCAAAGTCTACAAGGAGCACTTTACGACCACACTCCGCAAGTGCAGCACCAAGGTTTATGGTTGAGGTCGTCTTTCCTACGCCACCCTTCTGATTCACCATTGAGATGATGCGGGCGGGACCATGTTGGCTTATAGGCGCAGGGTCGGGATATTCACGTAGGGGTCGGCCGGTTGGTCCGAGTTCTTGTGCCGGTGCTTCGGTCAACTTATCTTCACCTTCGTCAACGAATTTTCTCTTCATGTATAAGGTTACCCCACACACGCCCGCTCAGCAGGTTTGTGAGTTCGCTTTACGTACGAATTATGTTACATCGCGCTCTGTTCAGGTCTATAAACCAAATAATTCGGGAATTCTAGAGGCCCCGCTCACCATAAGCCACAGCATTATGTAATTCTCATGCTAAATCAGACCTTGCAATATGCGGGAAGGCGCTTTCCTCCTAGAAACAGATACACCTCCCCGCATACTTTTTAACTTATTGATCTTCCGGTAGCGTCACAGTATTTTTAATCTTTGGTTCAGCCACAACGGACATCTGTTTGGTGGGAGATTTTTGACTTACCGCATTATCCACGTATTGGTCACCGTGTAGTTCGCCGCCCATGGTGGATTCGTCAAAGGGGATCTCCCCTTTCAGCACCGCATGAACACGATCCATATCTACCTCTTTAACAATCTTCCCCATGAGTAACGTCGCCACTGCGTTGCCTGTGAAGTTAGTGACCGCACGTGCTTCAGACATGAAGCGATCGATTCCCACGATCAAACCTACACCATTAACAAGGTCGGGGCGGTGCGACTGCAAACCGCCTGCCAGGGTCGCCAACCCCGCGCCCGAAACACCGGCAGCTCCTTTCGAAGCAATGATCATGAAGACCAGCAGAGAAATCTGCTCGCCTAACGCAAGTGGAGTCCCCATAGCCTCCGCGACAAAGAGGGCGCTCATCGTCAGGTAAATTGCGGTGCCATCCAGGTTAAAGGAATACCCCGTAGGAACCACAACGCCTACGACAGGCTTCGAAACACCTAAGTGCTCCATTTTGGCGATAAGACGCGGCAGCGCTGCCTCCGACGAGGATGTTGAGAAGATGAGGAGATATTCGCGTGCCAGATATTTCAACAGGGTAAAGATATTCACACCGGTTACGAGCTTGAGAATAGTGCCCAGAACGATTACGACAAAGAGAATACAAGTGATATAGAATGCCACCATCAAAATAAACATTGAGGAGATCGCACGGGAACCCGTAGAACCTACAACAGCTGCAATCGCACCAAGCGCACCAGCAGGCGCTAACCACATAATCATCATGAGCAGACGGAATACGAGCGCCTGACAGTAGGTCAGAAATTTGAGAATGGGAGCGCCAACCGGTCCCATCTTCTGCAGGGCAAAGCCGGTCAAAAGCGCCACGAAAAGGGTTTGCAGAATATTACCGCTTGTCAATGCCGAAAGCAAAGAAGTCGGCACGATGTTGAGCAGGAACGAGACAGTGCTGTCACCGCCATGTCCTTCAGACGAATTCGGAAGCGTGTATTTCGTTGTTGCCGGGTCATAGTGCAGCGAGCTTCCCGGCTCGATAATATTACCTACAACCAGGCCAATTCCTAAGGCAAAGGTTGACATGAGTACGAAGTACAGCAGCGCCAATCCACCGACCTTGCCGACGGTTGCTGCCTTAGCAATAGACCCTACACCCAGCACAATCGTACAGAAAATTACAGGGGCGATCATCATCTTGATGAGAGCGATAAAACCAGTACCGATGGGCTGCAGCTCTTTTGCAAAATCGGGAACGGTCATTCCCAAGATACACCCAAGGATCACAGCGGCAATCACCGAGAGGTAGAGCATATGGGTTGGGTCTTTGTAGAACGGTTTCTTTGCGGATTCCGTACTCATTAATTCTTTCCTTTCGCGCCGGGGACGCACGGTGCTGTGTGTCTATACCGACCAGAACTTTATTGTTCCGGATTCAGGATGTTATACAGGCTACACCTACAGCAACATTAACGCGGGTGTTTTCTGACTAAAATATGCCATTGCAACAGAATATTTACATGTCTGTTACAAACAGCATAAATATTACATCTTTAGAGTGTAAATCGTATAAATAAGCTAAATTATAGTATCTTATTGGCGTATTTCTCTTTAAACGCATATTTGTCGGCATAGCTATACAGACATAGTGTCGTCGTTCTTCCGCGCAGCTATTCCCCACAGTCTACTTCTACTAATCACCTGCTAAGTACGCTCATGTGCACGAGGATGCGCCATCCGGTAAACCTCCAGCATCCCTTCCGGAGTAACCTTGGTATACACCTGCGTAGTCGCAATCGAGGCGTGTCCCAATAGTTCCTGAACCACGCGAATATCGGCGCCGCCCTGTACAAGATGCGTCGCAAACGAGTGTCGAATAGAGTGGGGCGAAAAATCAGAGCTCAGCCCCGCCTCCTCAGCTGCTTCTTTGAGGATAAGCCATGCTCCCTGTCGACCCAGCCGACTCCCCCGCCCGTTGAGAAAAAGCGCAGCGGTACCTTTGCCGTGCGACGCAAACTTGGGGCGAGCGCGCACAATGTAGTCTTCCAGCGCCCTCTGCGCGTAGGATCCCAAAGGTACTAAACGCTCTTTACCCCCTTTGCCGAAAAGACGCACATACCCAGGCACGGCAATAAATTCCCCGTTTTCATCGCGGGGTTTTTCGCCCAGGTGTATATCGTCCAGATCTGTTGCCAGCATCTCGCTCACGCGCGCACCGGTAGCATATAAGAACTCAAGTATCGCTCGATTACGCAGGCCGGTAGGAGTCTTAAGACTGGGTATGGCAAGGAGCTTTTGCATTTGCTCCACGGACACGGCTTTGGGCAATCGCTTCACATTTTTAGGCGGTTTCACGGCAGCGGCGGGATCGGTCTCCAGGATGCGCGAAGCATGCCAGAAACTATGCGCGCCACGAACTGCAGCCATAGTACGTGCAATTGAATTAGGGCCCAGCGGCAGAGGCAGTGTGACATCACGTGTACTCGTTGAAGGAGCCTTTGTTTGATCCGAAGCATAGAGAGAAACCGCCAAAGATTCCAGGGTGTCTTCGAGTTCCTCTGCTCGGGTATCAGATTCAGATAGTTTTTCTCCCTGGCTTTTGCTGGGATGCCCCGAATCTCTGTTCTCCTCCGCACGCGGCAGTGTCGGTTGGGCAAGTTCACGCATAAAGGCACGCACATCGGCAGTGCGAATTCGGTGGGCATCAATGATACCGCGTGATGCCATAAATTCTACATACCGCCTTAAATCGCGTGCATACGAAGCTATCGTATTCTCGCTGCTGCCTTTTTCAACTCGCAGGTGAATAAGATACTGTTCAATATCCCGCTCAAGCGGACTTATACGATGCATTCCTTCGCTCAGGTGCTGAGAAACCATAGCGAATTATTCCTCGTGTTTAAAAGTTTCGGGTCGGATACGGCGCCCTCCCAAGTAAGGGTGAAAATCCCAGGTATCAGCGGCATCTCGCAAGGGCAATTGCTCTTGTCGAGTCCCGACCGCGCAATATGCCGCAAGAATAGCCTGAATAGCCAAACCGTTATGTAGTTGGCCCGCGAGCACAAGGCGTACGGCCTGTTCAAGCGGAACCCACCGGTAGGTAATCTCCGCTTCTTCGCCCCTGCGTACTATACGGTTTGCTTCAGGAATCTCGTACAGGTCTTGGGCAAGGTATATACGACCCGCTTCCGAAGCGGCTCCCGGAGTCGTGTAATAATCGATCAAGCTGCGCCAGTGATGAGCTCCAAGGTCGGTTTCTTCCGCGAGTTCGCGCTGGGCTGCATGAAGAGGGTCTTCACCAGTAATATCAAGAAGTCCTGCGGGAACCTCCCAGAGGTTCATACGCACGGGATGCCTATACTGGCGCAGAAGCAGAATCTCATTCCGGTTGTTCAACGCGGCAACCGCAACGGAACCCGGCATGTCGATAACATCCCGCGTTAAAGTGGTACCGTGCCCGTCAAGATCATAGTGCTCCACGGCTGCTTGGAGAACATATCCGCTATACTGCACCTCACGGCTTAGGATTTCTCGCGTTGAGGGAGCATCGATCACATCAGCATACATAGGGATCTATTCGATGCGGATACTTGTTCTCTGAAGTGTTCATATCCCTATTCTAATTTGCATACGTACGGTCGCCAGAATCAGAACCTTAAGGACAGAGCTATCAGCTGACAGCGCTGACGTTTCTATTTTCCTTTGACAGAGCAAAGTCGCGGACTACATCGGCAGTCCGCGACTTCTTATAAAGAAAGTTCTTACTCTTTACCGCTACGCTTGAGAGCTGCTTTCACCAGACCCCGCAAAAAGCGGATGCGGCCGCGTAGGACGCGAACGGTACTCCGGATGCGCCTGAGTCGCCACATAGTAAGGATGCACATCAGCGGGGAGCTCGACATACTCCACGAGCGAGGAATCCGGCGAAGTACCGGAGATGACCAGGCCAGCGTTCTCAAGCTGTTCACGGTACTCGTTATTAACTTCGTACCGGTGACGATGCCGTTCCGCCACTTCGGTCTCGCCATAGGCCTGAGCAACCTGTGAACCGGGAACCAGATTAGCTGTGTACAGACCCAAACGCATGGTTCCGCCCAAATCACCTGCGCCTTCCACAAACTGCTTTTGTTCTTCAATCGTGGCAATGACCGGCATTGTTGTCTGCGGGTCAAACTCGGTTGAGGATGCATCAGAAAGATTCAAAACGTTTCGAGCGTACTCAATCACCATGGACTGCAGCCCCAGGCAAATGCCCAGAGTAGGAATCTTATGTTCACGAGCATATTTCAATGCGCCGATCTTGCCGTCTAGACCGCGAATACCGAAACCGCCAGGTACCAAAATGGCATCCATATCGTGCAGCTGATGGTCTGCGTCCTCATCAGTGGCGCATAGGTCTGCAGCGACCCATTTGATATTGACCTTTGCATTATTCGCAAAGCCCCCGGCGCGCAGAGCCTCAGAAACCGAGAGGTATGCATCGGGAAGATCGATATACTTACCCACGAGGGCAATGTTAACGTCGGCGGAGGGGCGGTGTACCGCATCCAACAAACGATCCCACTGCGTGAAATCTGGCTCAGGGGCAGTCATGCCAAAGTATTCCAGAATATAATCGTCGAGCTTCTGGGAATGAAGGGTTTTGGGAATATCGTAGATGCTGGGGGCATCGGGACATGAGATAACGGCGGCAGTATCAACATCGCAGGCGTTACCGATTTTGGCGCGGTGCGATTCCGGAACATCACGCTCACAACGCAGAATCAAGCCATCGGGCAGGATACCCAAACCACGTAATGCTGCAACGGAATGCTGAGTAGGCTTCGTTTTGAGTTCGCCGGAAGGGCCGATAAAGGGGACCAAAGATACGTGGAGAAAAAACACGTTCTGACGTCCAACGTCACGGCGTACTTGGCGTGCCGCTTCCATAAAGGGCAGCGATTCAATATCGCCTACCGTACCGCCGATTTCGGTGATGATGATATCGGGCGCGTTTTCGATTTCGGCGGCGTAACGCATACGTGCTTTGATTTCATCAGTGATATGAGGAATAACCTGCACGGTATCGCCCTAAATATTCTCCGCGACGTTCTTTTGCGATAACGGTCGAGTACACCTGACCGGTTGTAACGTTAGCGGATTGGTCAAGGTTCTCATCAAGAAAGCGTTCGTAATGCCCAATATCAAGGTCTGTTTCAGCACCATCGTCAGTTACAAAGACTTCGCCGTGCTGGAAAGGGTTCATGGTACCGGGGATCTACGTTAAGGTACGGGTCAAATTTCTGCATCGTGACCGATAGACCACGAGAACGTAGAAATCTGACCGAGAGAAGAAGCTGAAAGACCTTTACCGAGAGAAGAAGCAACACCACCCGTAACAAAGATTTGGCGGGTTACCTTACCGTTAGCGGACGCGTTAAGAGCGTTATTATTTTCATTCACCACGGAATTCAAGCTTACCATTTTCTTTTCCCCTATCCAATAGAACACTAACGGACGAGAGCGTTTTCTCTTCCCTAGATTTAATGAGCTCTTTCCCGTATTTCGCGCAGTTTTTACGCCATAATAAACGCTTCATCTACCGCTGAATACCGTGTTGCACCACAACGGCCTCTAGAAATATCTGCGACCCCAATACTACCGAATATCCTTGGAATACTCCTCAGATATATCAGCTATGACCGTTGTCTTTTCAGCACCTGTTTACTCAAGCTGACCCCCTGCGCGTAAAAGCTCCCGCGCGTGTTCTTGGGCTGCTTCCGACTGATCGTGTCCGGCGAGCATACGAGCGAGTTCTACAACACGCTCTTGGTCAGAAAGTACCTGTACTTTCGATAACGATGCGTCATCATTTTTAAGGACCAAAATATGCTGATCCGCGAAAGCCGCAACCTGTGGTAGGTGAGTTACCACCAAAACTTGTACATGCTGGGCAAGCATTGCAAGCCTGCGACCAATCTCAATAGCAGCCTTACCGCCAACGCCCGAATCTACTTCGTCAAAGATAAAGGTGGGTACCGGATCCACTTCCGCCAGCACAACCTCCAACGCAAGCATTACGCGTGAAAGCTCACCTCCAGAGGCGCCTTTCCCAAGTGGACGAGGGGTTGCCTCACGATGCGGAGCAAGCATAAAGGTCACTGTGTTACGACCATGAATTGAAAATTTATCTGCCTCGGCAACTTCAACAACAAGAGAAGCATTCGGCATGGCAAGCGCGGTTAGTTCTTCACTAACAGAATCCGCCAAACGCGAAGCGGCTTCTTGACGCGCTTTCATAAGCTGAGCTGCCTGCTCTCCTAAAGCCTGACGCAGGTCGGTGAGCTCTTGTTCCAGAGATTCCTGTCGCGCTGGATCATCAACAAGGCGAGTCAGGCGATCACGAGATTCTTCGGCCCACTCAAGGACTTCCGCAATATCTGCACCATATTTTCGCGTCAAATTTTTCAGCTGCGCACGACGCTCCTGTACCTGCGCTAGGCGTTCAGGCCCTTCAGAATCTAACGAGGTCGAATAGGTAGAAATATCGGTGGCAACATCAGTCGCCAGAACTAAAAGTTCGTTAACCCGTTGAGCTAAATTCTCTATATCGCTATCGGCATCGGCTTGTCCCAAAAGAGATGTATGTGCCGCGTCCAGAAGACTCAGTACATTTGCCTCTGTGCCTTCCGTATATTCGCTGCCCGACAGCGCCGCCGCTGCAACACCGGTTGCGGTACGAAGCGCCTCAACATTCATCAGTTTAATGCTTTCATTCTTAAGCGCTTCGTCCTCACCCGTCTGTGGATTTACGGAGTCTATTTCTTCAAGCGCCCCCTGCAAGCTTTGCGCCTCTAATGCTCGTGCACGAGAATTCTCACGAACCTCTTTATATTCAGCGGCTGCGACTCGGTACCGCTCATAGGTATGCTGGTACTTCTCCAACAGGTCAAAAAGCTTTTCGCCCGCATAAAGGTCTAGTGCACGACGTTGCTCACTGGCAGACTTGAGACGCAATTGATCCGACTGACCGTGCACAGCTACAAGAGTTTGCCCAATATCTGAAAGCTTACCGACAGGCGCGGTGCATCCTCCTACATGTGCCCGAGAACGCCCAGAAGCATTAACGGTGCGAGCTAAGAGAAGTTCGCTTGTTTTTTCATCTACCGGGTCAGCTGTTCCGCCCACTTCTTCCGCGAGGGTCAAAGCCTTATGTTCTTGAGGTAGGCGCACGATGGCTTCCGCTAAGGCGCTCTTTGCCCCTTGACGCACACTTGCAGCATCACTACGCGCCCCAAGAAGCATACCAAGCGCCGTAACGACCATAGTTTTACCGGCACCAGTTTCACCTGTTAGAACCGACAGCCCGGGCTGCAAGGGTAATCGAGCATCAGTAATAATGCCCAAGTCCCGAATATGGATTTCTTCAATCACGATGCGTCTACCTTAAAGTCCTTACCGCATAGGGGCTGGAGTCGCGCCACATACGCGAGCTATGTGCGGCTCTATTGCACTGACCGACTTCCTGTTGGAGCACCCCAAACATTCGGTTTCCGTGTGAGTACCAGATATAAATCAATGAGGATCTTGCGAGCTGTTTTTTTCACCGATAGTGGCATCGCACATCTCACGCTCCTTCTCAGAGGTTGGGCCTCGCCATCCTCGAATAGGCAGAGCAAACTTACGAACCAGCCGTTCAGAGAACGGGGCGGGGTGGATACGTGCCAAAAGCACTGGTTTTTCAGATTTACGCACCTCAATGCGGGAACCGGGCAGCAGATCATTCATACGTCGTCCATCGCACCACAACACACCGGATGCACCATGAGCCATCATTTCAACAGCTACCATAGAAGACGGAGATGCTACTAGCGGTCGTGCAAAAAGGGCATGTGCTGAAAGCGGTACCAATAATATAGCTTCTACCTCAGGCCAGACTACCGGTCCCCCACCTGAAAATGCGTATGCGGTGGATCCCGTGGGCGTACCTATCACCACACCATCACAGCCAAATGTGCTTATTGGCTTACGATCTACCTCAATGATGACCTCAATCATCTTCTCGCGGTTGCCTTTTTCAACGCTTACTTCATTAAGCGCCCAATCCGTATGAACACGTTTCTCCTCGTGCCATACTTCAATGTCGATTGCCATACGCTCTTCGACCGCATACTCGCTCTTGACGATGCGGTTTACAGTTTCTTGCAGATCACTTTCTTCCGATTCCGCTAAGAATCCTACGTGTCCCAGATTCACGCCGATCAGCGGAATGCTTGTATGTCGCACCATTTCTGCAGCACGCAGGATAGAACCGTCACCGCCGAGGACCATACCAAGCTCAATATCAATAAGCGCAACACTCTCATGCACCACCTGCACAGGCACCGGATCGTCCCAATTTTCCGTCAAGGCTTCCAGATCAGAACGGTTCATCACGGGCACTAGACCTGCACGATGCAGCTGTTTACACGCCTGGCGGGCTGCATCCCGTGCTTCTTTGCGGCCAGTATGCGCAAAGACTAGAATTTTACGATTTTCCGTTATTGACACGTTCTACCCTCCTCACAGCAGGCATTATTTACGGATTATCCCACGACTACTTCTTTAGTATAGCCGAATTTCCCATTATACTGGAACATATTTTCTAGAATATTATTTCGATAAAAAGATTTGTTTGCTATTTCTGCTTCTTGCACCATAAGAAAAATTCGACGTTACCATCTTGCCCGGGTAAGGGGCTTTGCACAGTATCTATCACGCGAAGACCACATGATTGAGCCGAGTCTTGCACCTTACGCACGGCGAAAGCATGTGCTTGAGGATCTGTAACCACTCCTGCACGCCCAATTTGATGTTTTCCTACTTCAAATTGTGGTTTCACCATGAGCACTAAGTCCCCATCTTCCTCGGTCACCTGCGCAAGAGCATCTATGACTAACGTCAACGAGATAAATGATAGGTCAGAGACAACTAGGGAAACTAAGCCCCCAATATCTTCTGGAGTTAGATAACGCACGTTAAGACCTTCATAAGCATCAACTCGAGGGATCCATGCGCAAAGACTCAACAAGTTGACCGTGACCCACGTCAACTGCTGCAATATGTGAAGCTCCCACGGCGCAAGAGTACGTCGGTAAATCCTCCGGTAGAGGCACCTGCGTCCAGACAACGACGACCGGCTACAGTTATGTGCGTAAAAATATCTAAGGCACCAGCAAGTTTATGCCCGGCACGACTCACATATTCTGTAAGAGGGCTTTCTTGTACCAGTACATCATCGTCACGATGTACAGGCTGCGATGCCTTATACACAATTTTCCCATTAACACTCACGCACCCGGCATCAATAAGTTTTGCCGCTAAAGTACGAGATGCAGCAAGCCCATGCTCGGCAAGAAATTTATCGAGCCGCACCTAGGAGTTCTCCCCGGGTTTCTCGGGAGAAACGTACATTATCTTCGAGGTTATCAACTAAGGTTCCATAGGCCCGAATACGCTCTACGGGATCCATCGCTAAAACAGCCTGCAGCTGTGTTTCAAACTCCTGGTAATCAGCTTCTTCACGAGGGACTCATGGCTATCAGCATTTTCTGTAGAGTTTTGTTGTTTCTTACCCATAAGTTAAACCTCGGGAAGGCCTTGAATATTCGGGGTCACAGCCTGCTCCGGATGCGCCGCCCACCAGGCAGCGCAGGCTACGCGCCAGGCTTCTGCTTCCGCATCGCTGCCGGAAAAAGCCCTCTGGCGCGAAAGAGCCTTGGACGGTTAAATAGATGTTATTTCCCTGCACCTTGGCGGTCCCACGATGGTCCATGCGCTGTAATCGCGTGGTCCTCATGGAGAATTTCGATCTGCGGATATGGTTCGAAGAAATCATCAAGAGTGCGCAAAATATACGTGGGACGTTGTTCAGGGACCACCGATATAACATCCTGATAGGTCTGCACGCCGGTCAGCACAAGTGCACCCGCCATATGAGCTTTGTTGGCTCCCAGAATATCGGTGTCAAGGCGGTCCCCTACAATAACGGGCTTTGAGGCTTTTACTGATTGAGCCGCAGTCTCACAAAAATAGCGGCTTCAGGTTTTCCGGCTACCATCGGAGTACGGCGTGCCGCAATACCCACCGCCGCTACTAGAGTACCGTTACCGGGCGCTTGCCCTCGTTCCTTAGGAATAGTTTGGTCTGTGTTCGTGGCGACCCATAAGATGTTTCTGATCAGCGAGAGTGTACGCTGCCTCTGCCAAATCTTCCCAGCTGAGTTGCGGGATTTAAAACCCTGAACCACGGCAACAGGGTTGTCGGCCTGTGATGATACAGGCTCCAGCCGACGGCACGTAGACAATCTGCTAAAGCTTCAGTACCGATAACCAGAATTTTAGACCCGGCGGGCACATGTTGAGCCAATAAAGCCGCACCAGCCTGGGCAGAACTGACAACACGTTCCGCCTGCGTGCGCACGCCTAAATCTTGCAGGTGAGTCGCTACAGATTCTACGGAGCGCGAGGCATTATTAGTCACAAAGACGACGGGAACCCCACTGCTTTTCAGCACGGTTTCAAGGCTTCTGGCGCTCCCTCAATAGCGTAGGGTCCAGCGTATACTACCCCGTCGAGATCTGAAAGTAAGGCATCGTACTGAGCTAGTAGGGGTTCGCTCGTCATAATGTTCAATTCTTTCTGGTTATAGACAAAGCAAGTAGCCTCAGGCGAGGAACAGATAGTTTCTACTGCTCTGTTTCATTTTGGGAAGGCTTCGTTTCATATTCAGAAGATGCAACCGCCAAGTTCTTTGACTTGTCAGAACTATATGCCTCTTCCTTCTCTGGCTGTGTTCCCTCGTCAGTATTGCTTTGTTGTTCGAGGTCTTCTAGCACAGGTTCCTCAGGTTCAAAGAGCTCGGATTCACCATAAATATCGAAAATCTCAGGCTCAGCGAACTCACCCTGTCCCAAAGCGGCTTCGGCCCTGAACGCGAGGCGTGCCCACTGCTCTGCTTCCTGACTTCGTCCTGCATTATCTAGAGCCTCGGAATATGCTGTGAAGAGTCGAGGGCTGTATTCGAAAGCACGTTTTGGGTTTAGCTGCGGAATTTGAAGGGCCGATATCGCTTGCGATTTTTTGCCCTGATCTGCATATATCCCAGATTCAACAATGGCGAGTTCAACGCGAACCTGGGCAGGAAGCTCTTCGCGTTTAGCTTCCTCTATCATGTCAAGAGCTTTAGAAATACGGTTAAGAGCGCGCTCACAGTCTACGAGGAGCGCAAGATGATCCAGAGAACCGCTTATGCGACGATGCGTACGTAATTCGCGTAATGCTAGTTCGTAATCTTCAGCGACATATGCGGCGACACCTACAGCTTCACGTACCGCAGAAATACGTCCTGCGCTTCGAGACGCAGCAACAGCATGCTCAAGCGCGAACTGGGGATCAAGCTCCAGATATCGTCCAGTCATAACAAGATGTTTTGCAACGGTAGCGGCATTCCTAGACTCAAGCGCGCGAAGCTGACGGCTTGTAGCACTGTCTAATTCACGACCTGTTACATCACTGTCAATCTCAGGCGCCTTTGGCTTGGCAGGACGATAACCCGCCCGACCGTCAACAGATCGCACGTTCTCCTGAGACTCTGCCTTATACGCGTGCTGCCTAGGTGACTTACTCCGAAAACCGAAACGATGCGATTTATGCGGGTTTTTCAAGTCGTTTCGGCGTCCTCCATCGCTATCCCTTATGATTTGCCCCAGCCCCATCAGAATGTTGAGCGTTACTGTGGTAGTTGCTCTTCTGGGAGTTTTTCGCAGTGGAAGCACCAATAGCACCCTGCTTATTTTTAGACTGGGGGGTCTCAGACATGAATCTCCTCAAAGGGGAAGGCGGGATCAGACACAGAATCTTCGCTACAAATTATGGAAGATAATCTCAGGGTGCTAAATGCACCTTTTATATTCTAGTACAGGTTGGCATAGACCGATACCCTAGAGATACTAGATCACAAGATAGCTTTGTCTTCTGCATCTACTCGTAGAAGGCGGGCTACCGGGTTGGGGTTGTTTGGTAAAACCACCGTTAAACACAAAAAAGCATGAGCAAAAGCTCCCCACAGGAAACCCCCACCCATACTTACCTCTAAACAAAATTATTATTGCGGCAGCCATCTACTCTCCCACACCCACCAAGATGCAGTACCATCAACACCACAGGGCTTAGCTCACCAGGTTCGAAAAGGATACTGGGCGTTTCCCCCAAGCTATCACCACCGCAAAACCACCAAACAACAACCCACCCCACAAAAAAACGGGGCCCAGGCTTGTTGTTTCAAAACTATACAGCGAACGCAAACAAACAACTTACTAGTGTGAATAAGTCTTCGGCCTATTAGTACCAGTCAACTCCACGCCTTACAACGCTTCCATACCCGGCCTATCAACCTCATCATCTCTAAGGAGCCTCACACACCACAAAAGGTGCCAGGAGAACTCATCTCGAAACAGGCTTCCCGCTTAGATGCCTTCAGCGGTTATCCCTCCCGAACGTAGCCAATCAGCCATGCACCTGGCGGTACAACTGACATACCAGAGGTTCGTCCGTCCCGGTCCTCTCGTACTAAGGACAGCCTTTCTCAATTCTCCAACGCGCGCAGCGGATAGGGACCGAACTGTCTCACGACGTTCTGAACCCAGCTCGCGTACCGCTTTAATGGGCGAACAGCCCAACCCTTGGGACCGACTCCAGCCCCAGGATGCGACGAGCCGACATCGAGGTGCCAAACCATGCCGTCGATATGGACTCTTGGGCAAGATCAGCCTGTTATCCCCGAGGTACCTTTATCCGTTGAGCGACAGCGCTTCCACAAGCCACTGCCGGATCACTAGTCCCGACTTTCGTCCCTGCTCGAGTCGCCACTCTCACAGTCAAGCTCCCTTGTGCACTTACACTCAACACCTGATTGCCAACCAGGCTGAGGGAACCTTTGGGCGCCTCCGTTACACTTTAGGAGGCAACCGCCCCAGTTAAACTACCCATCAGGCACTGTCCCTGAACCAGATCATGGCCCGAAGTTAGACATCCAGATTGACCAGAGTGGTATTTCAACAACGACTCCACCACCACTAGCGTGACAGCTTCACAGTCTCCCACCTATCCTACACAAGCCAACCCAAACACCAATACCAAACTATAGTAAAGGTCACGGGGTCTTTCCGTCCTGCTGCGCGAAACGAGCATCTTTACTCGTACTGCAATTTCACCGAGTTCATGGTTGAGACAGTAGGGAAGTCGTTACTCCATTCGTGCAGGTCGGAACTTACCCGACAAGGAATTTCGCTACCTTAGGATGGTTATAGTTACCACCGCCGTTTACTGGGGCTTAAATTCTCAGCTTCGCCCACACAGGGCTAACCAATCCTCTTAACCTTCCAGCACCGGGCAGGAGTCAGTCCGTATACCTCGTCTTACGACTTCGCACGGACCTGTGTTTTTGATAAACAGTCGCTTCCCCCTGGTCTCTGCGACCCCTACACGCTCCCCACCGCACGGGCAGATCACGCTCAGGGCCCCCCTTCTCCCGAAGTTACGGGGGCATTTTGCCGAGTTCCTTAACCATGATTCTCTCGATCGCCTTAGTATTCTCTACCTGATCACCTGTGTCGGTTTCGGGTACGGGCAGCTAAAACCTCACGCCGATGCTTTTCTCGGCAGCATAGGATCACCAAATCCCCCACAAACAAGGGGTCCCATCACGTCTCAGACACACAACCGGCGCATTTAACAACCAGTCATCCTACACGCTTAGACCACGACAACCACCGCGTGGCTTGGCTACCTTCCTGCGTCACACCTGTTAACACGCTTACCTCCAAAGCTTGGGTCCCACACACCCCACAACACCACAAAGAAAAACTTCATGACACCGTGATCGGCATGGTTAGCATCACAATATCAGTATGGACGGTCCTTCACTGGTACGGGAATATCAACCCGTTCTCCATCGACTACGCCTGTCGGCCTCGCCTTAGGCCCCGACTAACCCAGGGCAGATTAACTTGACCCTGGAACCCTTGATCATCCGGCGCACGGGTTTCTCACCCGTGATTCGCTACTCATGCCTGCATTCTCACTCCCACACAATCCACCACACACTCCCGTGGCAGCTTCACCTCGTGCAGGACGCTCCCCTACCCAACCAGCCACAAAGACTGATTGCCACAACTTCGGCGGTGTACTTGAGCCCCGCTACATTATCGGCGCAGAATCACTTGACCAGTGAGCTATTACGCACTCTTTCAAGGATGGCTGCTTCTAAGCCAACCTCCTGGTTGTCTCAGCAACTCCACATCCTTTCCCACTTAGCACACGCTTAGGGGCCTTAGTTGATGGTCTGGGCTGTTTCCCTCTCGACAATGAAGCTTATCCCCCACTGTCTCACTGCTACACTCTCACTTACCGGCATTCGGAGTTTAGCTAACGTCAGTAACCCTCGCGGGCCCATCGGCCATCCAGTAGCTCTACCTCCAGCAAGAAACATGTAACGCTGCACCTAAATGCATTTCGGGGAGAACCAGCTATCACAGAGTTTGATTGGCCTTTCACCCCTATCCACAGCTCATCCCCCCAGTTTTCAACCTAGGTGGGTTCGGTCCTCCACACGCTCTTACACGTGCTTCAACCTGGCCATGGATAGATCACTCCGCTTCGGGTCTAGATCCTGCCACTACAACGCCCTATTCAGACTCGCTTTCGCTACGACTACCCCACACGGGTTAACCTCGCGACAAAACACTAACTCGCAGGCTCATTCTTCAAAAGGCACGCCACCACCCCACACAAAAGGGGGGCTATAACGGCTTGTAAGCACACGGTTTCAGGTACTATTTCACTCCCCTCCCGGGGTACTTTTCACCATTCCCTCACGGTACTGATCCACTATCGGTCATCAGGAAGTATTTAGACTTACCAGGTGGTCCTGGCAGATTCACACGAGATTCCACGAGCCCCGTGCTACTCGGGACATTGTCAACGCACACACAACACTTTCAACTACGGGACTCTCACCCACTACGGTCGACCATTCCAAGCCAGTTCGCCTACCATCATGCACTACGCCGGTGACCAGTTAGAACCACCACAACAACTCCCACAACACCCATGATGCAACACCTAACCGCTATCACACACCACAGGTTTAGCCTCATCCGCGTTCGCTCGCCACTACTAACAGAATCATTATTATTTTCTCTTCCTGCGGGTACTGAGATGTTTCACTTCCCCGCGTTCCCCCCAACTGGCCTATACATTCAACCAGCGGTCACCCACCAAAACGATGAGCGAGGTTTCCCCATTCGGAAATCCTCGGATCCACGCCCAGTTATCGGCTCCCCGAGGCTTATCGCAGATTCACACGTCCTTCATCGGCTCCTGATGCCAAGGCATCCACCGTGTGCCCTTAACAACTTACACACAATCAAGAAAAAGAAGAATCAAGAAACCACACAACCGTGCAGTTCCCAGAAGATGCTCGCGTCCACTATATAGTTCTCAAACAACAAACCACACCAACACCAACACCGAGAACAAACCCAGCACCAGCACCAGCCAGTCACCAATTCAGACCACACCTAGCGTGCAACCCGAAAACCCAAGAACGCACCCGAACAACACAACAATAATGATGACGTATACACAACACCGTGAAACAAAACAAACAACAAAAAAAAGGGGCTGACATTCCACCCATGAGCAAACCACCCACCCGACACTCGCGAGCAGCATGGCCAACCAAACAATAGTTGAGCTCCTTAGAAAGGAGGTGATCCAGCCGCACCTTCCGGTACGGCTACCTTGTTACGACTTAGTCCCAATCGCCAGTCCCACCTTCGACGGCTCCCCCCACCAGGGTTAGGCCACCGGCTTCGGGTGTTACCAACTTTCGTGACTTGACGGGCGGTGTGTACAAGGCCCGGGAACGTATTCACCGCAGCGTTGCTGATCTGCGATTACTAGCGACTCCGACTTCATGGGGTCGAGTTGCAGACCCCAATCCGAACTGAGACCGGCTTTTAGGGATTAGCTCCACCTCACAGTATCGCAACCCTCTGTACCGGCCATTGTAGCATGCGTGAAGCCCAAGACATAAGGGGCATGATGATTTGACGTCATCCCCACCTTCCTCCGAGTTGACCCCGGCAGTCTCCTATGAGTCCCCACCATCACGTGCTGGCAACATAGAACGAGGGTTGCGCTCGTTGCGGGACTTAACCCAACATCTCACGACACGAGCTGACGACAACCATGCACCACCTGTATACCAGCCCCGAAGGGAAACGCCATCTCTGACGCAGTCCAGTATATGTCAAGCCTTGGTAAGGTTCTTCGCGTTGCATCGAATTAATCCGCATGCTCCGCCGCTTGTGCGGGCCCCCGTCAATTTCTTTGAGTTTTAGCCTTGCGGCCGTACTCCCCAGGCGGGGCACTTAATGCGTTAGCTACGGCGCGGAAAACGTGGAATGTCCCCCACACCTAGTGCCCAACGTTTACGGCATGGACTACCAGGGTATCTAATCCTGTTCGCTCCCCATGCTTTCGCTTCTCAGCGTCAGTTACAGCCCAGAGACCTGCCTTCGCCATCGGTGTTCCTCCTGATATCTGCGCATTCCACCGCTACACCAGGAATTCCAGTCTCCCCTACTGCACTCTAGTTAGCCCGTACCCACTGCAAAACCAGGGTTAAGCCCCAGCCTTTCACAGCAGACGCGACCAACCGCCTACAAGCTCTTTACGCCCAATAATTCCGGACAACGCTCGCGCCCTACGTATTACCGCGGCTGCTGGCACGTAGTTAGCCGGCGCTTTCTCTGCACCTACCGTCACTTTCGCTTCTTCGATGCTAACAGAGGTTTACAACCCGAAGGCCGTCATCCCTCACGCGGCGTCGCTGCATCAGGCTTGCGCCCATTGTGCAATATTCCCCACTGCTGCCTCCCGTAGGAGTCTGGGCCGTGTCTCAGTCCCAGTGTGGCCGGTCACCCTCTCAGGCCGGCTACCCGTCGTCGCCTTGGTAAGCCATTACCTCACCAACAAGCTGATAGGCCGTGAGCCCATCTAAAACCACTCCATAACGCTTTCCACCAACACCCCATGCGGAGATTGGTCGTATCCGGTATTAGACCCAGTTTCCCAGGCTTATCCCAGAGTCAAAGGTAGGTCACTCACGTATTACTCACCCGTTCGCCACTAATCCACCTAGCAAGCTAGGCTTCATCGTTCGACTTGCATGTGTTAAGCACGCCGCCAGCGTTCGTCCTGAGCCAGAATCAAACTCTCCGTTACAAAAACAAAAAGCAAACGCATGATCCCATAACTCTCAAAAAAACAATGAACTACTGACAAAACAAAAAACAATCAGGACACAAAACACCAGGCACACCAACGCACCCCATGCTCTGCGCCCCACACGAATGTCCCAACCAGCAGACACCACAACAAAATTTTTCAGAACTACAAGACCACACCAAAAAACATGACCTCAATAAGATCAAAAAACATATACGGTATCAACCCCGCACACCAACACCCCCACTACGAGGGCACCAGCGCACTGTCACAACATCCCGTTTCACCAATACACATCATCACAACACAACACACAAACATGCTGTGTCTAAAACGTATTGAACAAAGCACACTCTTGAGTTCTCAAACAACACACCACACCAACAACACCACCACACACAAACACGCATGCAGAGATCATCATCAGCCGGTCATCACATGATAAATCACCGCAACCAACCCCACCCGGATCACAACCAGAAATGAAGTCCTCGCCGCGGCGACTCATACAACTATACACACCCACACCCAC
>BNJV01001011.1_pt1 | contig 102258 bp, 101 predicted proteins | sample 8540591 | NCBI WGS metagenome assembly BNJV01 (sample SAMD00202457, study PRJDB9452) | human saliva metagenome | host: Homo sapiens
ATTTGACTGAATAATTTCAGCAGCTTTTATTTCGTGCTTCATTCAATAATGAACGAACCTCTTCGTCAATTTCATAAGCTGTTTGTTCTGAAATTGATTTTTGAGAGCTTTGTGCACCAAACATGGCATGATTACCCTCATATTGTACCGGACCAAGTTTTTCACTCATACCGTACTCTGTAACCATTGCACGAGCCATCTGTGTAGCTTGTTCAAAGTCATTTGAAGCTCCTGTCGTTTGGACATTAAAGATGATTTCTTCAGCTACACGTCCACCCATTAAACCAGCCAATTGCTCTTTCATATCTTCTTTAGATAGAAGCATTTGATCTTCCTTAGGAAGTGCAATCATGTAACCACCTGCACGGCCACGTGGTACAATTGTAACCTTATGGACAACGCGGGCATTCGATAAGACTAGACCAACAATGGTATGTCCAGCCTCATGGTAAGCAACCAATTCACGTTCTTTTTGTGAAACTGTCTTATCTTTCTTAGAAGGACCAGCAATAACTCTATCTTCTGCTTCATCAATATCTGAGGCATCAATTATTGATTTATTGCGACGAGCAGCGACTAAAGCCGCTTCATTCAATACATTCTCTAAATCAGCACCAACAAAACCTGGAGTTTGTTGAGCCACTAATTTCAAATCAACATCTTCTGCTAAAGGCTTGTTCTTAGCATGAACTTTCAAGATTGCTTCACGACCCTTTAACATCAGGACGGCCAACCAATACTTTTCTATCAAAACGTCCTGGACGCAAAAGGGCAGGATCAAGTACATCTGAACGGTTTGTCGCAGCGATGACGATAATCCCTTCATTTCCCTCAAAACCATCCATCTCAATCAAAGAGTTGGTTCAAGGTTTGTTCACGTTCGTCATTACCTCCGCCAAGACCGACTCCACGTTGACGTCCAACAGCATCAATTTCATCGATAAAGATAATAGCTGGTGCTGCTTTTTTGGCATCTTCAAAAAGAGAACGAACACGACTAGCTCCAACTCCGACAAACATTTCTACAAAGTCAGAACCTGAGATACTAAAGAATGGAACACCTGCTTCTCCGGCTACTGCTTTAGCAAGCAAAGTCTTTACCTGTTCCCGGAGGTCCCTCCAGAAAGAACACCTGCTGGAATACGGGCTCCCAAGTTTTTGTAAATCGTTTTGGATCTTTTAAGAATTCAACAACTTCAACCAGTTCTTGTTTTTCTTCCTCAGCTCCAGCAACATCTGAAAATCTTACTTTAATATCTTCTTTATTTGCAGCTTTAGCCTTACTACGTCCAAAACTCATTGGGTTACGACTATTATTTCCTCCCATATTTCCCATCATAGAGAATAGGAAGAAGAATAGAATACCGAATGGCACAATGGATACAAGAATATTAATCCACATACCACTTGAACTTTCATGCTTAATAGTTACTGCCGCCTTATGGTCAGAAGCAAGCTTTTGCAATTCTGATACCGTAGTATCTGAAGGAAGAATAATACTTGAAAATTTCTCTACTGTTGTAGCAGATGGAGAAAAGAGCTGAATGCCTGTTTCTTCTTTACTTGTTTTAGGATTTTTATAGACACCCGAAACCTCGATAACACTACCATTTGGTTGGTAAGTCAATTCTTTTACATTGTCATCGGTAATTTCTTTTACCAATTCTGTATAATTAATTTGCTCACTTTTCCCTGCAACACTACCTGTACTAAAATACTGATAACCTGTAACTAGGAGAAATAAGTAATAACCATAGAAAAGGATTTTTAATTAAACCATTATTTTGTTTTTTCATTAAAAATTGTTCTTTCTAATTTGAATACACTTCTTCTTTCAATACTCCAACATAAGGAAGATTACGATAATTTTCTTTGTAGTCTAAACCATAACCTACTACAAACTCATTTGGGATAGTAAAGCAGGTATAGTCTGCCTCAATTTCTACAACACGTCCTTCTGGTTTATCCAACAAGGTTGCAATGTTAACAGAAGCTGCTTCTCTTGCAATAAACATATCTCGCAAATTCTTCAAAGTTTGACCTGTATCAATGATATCTTCTACAAATAGAACATGTCTTCCTTTAATATCTTGAGTTACATCTTGCTTGATATTGATGACACCACTACTTGCTGTTCCACCATGGTAGCTAGAAACCATCATGAAGTCCATTTCAATATGTGTATCAATATGTTTAACCAATTCAGCCATAAAAGGAATAGATCCTTTTAAAATCCCAACTAAGATTGGATTTTTTCCTGCATAGTCCTTAGTTAATTGAGCACCTAATTTTTTAGCAGCTTCTGTAATTTCATCGTGTGAAACGAGGATTTTTTTAATATCGTTTTCTAACATTTTTTTACCTATCTATTTTTTCTATATAAAGTACAGTGTTCATTATATCATTTTTCGTGTTTTTACTCAAATTACTGGTCGCAATTCCCAAAATTGAGACAATTTCACCAAATTGCTCAATAATCAGACGCAGATTTTCGCTTTTCCATAGGGATTTTCAAATCAATAAATAGACGTCTGAGTTTTTTTCTATGCCCATTTTGAATCAAAAAATCTCCTGTTTTTCGATGACGAATGTGTATGGATGTTTCGCGTGAAACAGGTATTTGTTGAATTGATTCACCTTCTAAAGGAAGTCCAAAGGAAAATAAATATCCTTGATAAGATACCTGATTTTGATAGTGTAACACAAGTTCATCTTCCTTTTCATCAGCCTGCGGACTGATTTTACAAATCTGAAACTGTTGATACTCTTTTATCAATTCATAACCATTTTTAAGCGGATGACGATACTGGCTTTTAGTTTTTAAAATTTGCCTAACTTCTTCAAACTGAGCTTTTGTAAGATTCAAATCTGGAAAACGATTCAGATAAGTTTGAAGTAAAACTCTTTGTGTAGACTCAGAGTAAGACAATAGCTGCTCTAAATTTTCTACATCAATATTCTTTGATAATTCAGCTATTGCCAAATCATAATCTAAAATTTCATTGCCGATACTTAAGATTGCATCCCTAAATCGAGGATTTTCTTTTTCTAATTCTGGTAAATAAGAATTTCGAATACGATTGCGAAAATAATGATTTTTCTTATTTGATATATCTTCAAAGTGAAAAATTGATGGAAAGTCTTTTTTCTGAAAATGCAAGAAGGGACGAATGAGTTCTATCTCTCCTACTACTTGCTTCTCCTTAATTCCTGATAGATAGCGCAAACGAGTACCTCGAATCAAACGCATCAAAATCGTTTCCACCTGGTCATCAGCATGGTGGGCAGTGACTAAAGCTGTCGCACCTGTCTTTTTCATGACCTCTTGAAAAAAATCATAACGAAAATTTCGTGCACGCGCTTCTGAAAATTCTCCTGAAAAATTGCTGATATAAATAGGAAGCTCTGCTTCAGCAGCTAACTTCCTTAATTCCTGTTCTTCCCAATCTGATTCTACTCTCTGCTTATGATTCACATGAGCTAGAATCAATTCAATTTCTAACTCTTTTTGATAAGTAGATAATACCTTAAATAGAAACATAGAATCTAATCCACCAGAAAGAGCTAGCACCACCTTAGTATGCTTTTTGAAATATCCCTTCTTGAGAAAATGATTTAAAAAATCTTGTTCTCTCATTTTAGAACCTCATAAACATCCTTAGCTATCTGAGAAATTGTATCATAATCAGAATTCTTAGTGAAAATAGAAAGAATAAATGGAGAATCTGCGTAGACAACACCCGTATCATGCTTAAATTCGTCCGCATCCCCAATTTTATGAGCTACCTTCACAGAAACACCTTTGGCAATTCGCTGATTATCAAAATCTGTTTTAGTCAAAGACTCTAGCACAAATCCATTTTGATTATAAATAGCTTCCATGATCTTCCCGGCCATCTTGGAAGAAATCAATTTTTCTTTTGGATCCCAATCATCTCCCATAATGGCAGACATCTTGGATTTGAATGTGGAATCAGATTGGTTTGAAATGTAATAACCCAATATGTTATGAGCTACATTATCCGATTCTTTTGATACTTTTGTGATTAAGTCCTTGAGAGAATACTCTTTATTATCCTCTTTTTTAGGAAGACTACCACTTCCCTCTGGTTTATAAGAACCTGGAAAATCATTGACTTCAGATACGTATTTTACAGTCGTATCTAACTGATAAAGACCCTCATTTATTTTTTCTTGCGCATAATAGAGATAAGGTAGTTTCAAAACACTAGCTGCATACATCTTTTCATTTTGATTGATACCAGCTTCTTTTCCAGTAGTCAGTTGCTTAACATAAATAGAGAATGAATCTTTCTGATATTTTTCCGATAACATTTCTTGGACTTTACTCATCCGATTCTCTTCTTCAGAAGTTGATTCCTTATCTACCCACCCAGCCTGATTAATATGTAGAACTTCCCTTCCTTCTACAAACATGGTCTTATCGATTGATACCTGAGAATAAGCTGATAAGGATGATTTCACTTCTTTTAAATCATAAGGACTATTATACAGTTTAAAATCAGATTCTAACCATACTTTTTTTATTGTTGGAGTTACCTCTGATTGATCATATAAAAATCGTTTGTCCGCAGCTATAAATTGATGATTTGATAGCTTAAATACCGGAATTCCTTGTTTATTTAAGCGCCACTCAGTTATTTGAAAACTTGTTTTGGGAGTCAATTTTCCAGATTCCACTACTAAATCTTCATTCGCATAAACAGGAACCTCTCCATAAACCATGGGAGAACTTAATTTTTCTCTAAAATAAATACCAAAGTCAGATTGTGAAAGGTAATAAATTTCTTTCGAAGTATAGACGACTTCTTTTTCTGTGCTAACGACTTTTGAAATAGTCAAAAAACTTGGTAGCAACAAAATAATTAAGAATTTACGCATTCTTCCTTTCCTTTTCTTCTTGTAAACGCAATAATTGATTTTTATCAGCCAACTCTTCCAGCTTTTCATCTGATAAACTCAAAAATTGCTCAATTACGTCTAGTAAATTTTCCATTTTATCACCTTTGAAGTAAGTCAGGAATCGTATAAACTATTTCCCTCGACTTAGAATAATAGTACTTCGCTCGTGTATATTTGGCAGCATAATCCTCATCTTTCAACTTGGTAGCAAATGCTGTCTCCTTATCCTTTTCATCACTCAAAGTTTGATACTGAGTTTGCAAGTCTGATAATTGCTGACGTCTTTGGAGTAATTGCTGATAACTCTGCGCTAAATTAAAAGTTGGCAAGATAAATAATAGCATAATCAAAATCAATACCCACCCCATAAAACGATTCCGTTTTTGTCGTTCTTTCATCAGGTAGCGACGACGTTGATATTCATTTTGAATAAAAGAATTATTCAATTGTACAATATTTTTAGACATTTTCTTCTACCCGTGTTTCACTGATAATTTCATACATGCCTGCTGCATCTTCTTTTTTTGTACTATCTTTCATCTCTAGTACTTTGACAAGTAGCAACTTATTTCCAAAACGAATTTCAACTTGGTCATTAACTTTCAAATCCGTTGAACTTTTGGCCAAGATTCCATTCACCTTGATTCTGCCTTTATCTGCTACTTCTTTTGCGACTGTACGACGCTTGATAATTCGCGATACTTTTAAATATTTGTCTAATCTCATCCTTATTACCTCAACTTATTATTGTATCATTTTTATCTATTTTATAGAAGAAAAATATCAAATGGAATTTTCTTTCTTAGACTCTTTTATCTCTAATAAATTTTCTCCAAAAATCAGCAGACCTTCTAAAATTTCATAATCTTTCTTATTTTGGACATCAAATACAAGCTCCATTAATCCCTTATTCTCAGCGATGCCTGCTTTTAAGTTCGTTGCGGATAAAGCTTTAAAATAATCTTGAGCTAAAAATAGTCGTTGAGTGACTTTTTCAAATTGAACTGTAATTTTATTATCTTTTCTTTCCACACGTTGAACAAAAGACCTTGTCCAAATATGACTTGACTAAACCAATCTCTAAAAGATAGGCTACTACATCTGGGTATTCTCCAAAACGGTCTATCAACTCCTCTTGTAACTCTTCATAATTGACACGGTTGTCAATTTGACGAATTTCTTGTAAATTTCAATCTTATGTCGTTGATCAGAAATATAAGTATCAGGAAGATAGGCATCAATTTGCAAAATCAACTCAGCATTCCCTTTGGTTCTTGTGTTAGTGTTAGCATTACCGTTTCGTTTAGCAATAGCTTCCTCTAATAACTGCGAATACAATTCAAAACCAACAGAATCAATGAAACCAGACTGGGATTTTCCTAGGAGATTCCCTGCTCCACGAATCGAAAGATCTCGCATAGCAATCTTAAATCCGGATCCCAATTCTGTAAATCCTTTAATCGCTTCTAATCTCTTCTCAGATACTTCACTAATTGATTTTTCTGGACGATACATGAGATAGGCATAAGCAATACGATTACTACGACCGACTCTTCCTCTTAACTGATACAAGGTTGACAAGCCCATATGGTCCGCATTTTCAATAAATAAAGTATTAGCATTTGGAATGTCCACCCCTGTCTCAATAATGGTAGTCGTCACCAAGATATCGTATTGTCCCTCAATAAAGTCTAGTAGAGTATTTTCCAACTGGATTTCACTCATTCGACCATGAACATAACCAATCGAAGCCTCTGGAATCAACTCCTGTAATTCTGAAACCTTCTGGTCAATCGTGTCAACTTTATTGTAAAGATAGTAAACTTGACCTCCACGCTCCATTTCACGCAAAACAGCATCACGAATGACACTATCATTCTTTTCCAAAACATAGGTTTGCACTGGATAACGATTAGTCGGCGGAGTTTCAATAACAGACAAATCTCTGATTCCCAGCATAGACATGTGAAGGGTACGAGGAATTGGCGTTGCTGTCAAGGTCAGGACATCTACTTGTTTTTTCAGTTCTTTCAAGGTTTCCTTATGCTTGACACCAAATCGCTGTTCCTCATCAATAATCATCAAGCCCAAATCAGCAAACACAACATCTTTTGACAAAACACGATGTGTTCCAATCAAAATATCAACTTGACCGTTTTTCAATTTTTCAAGTGTTTCAGTCTGCTCTTTTTTACTTCTAAAGCGACTCAACACATCAATATTAACTGCAAAATTTTGGAATCGCTCCTTAAAATTTGTATAGTGCTGTTGCGCTAAAACCGTCGTCGGAACTAAGACGACAACCTGTTTGTGATCATTGACTGCCTTAAAGGCTGCACGCATAGCAACTTCAGTCTTTCCAAAACCAACATCCCCAACTAAAAGTCGATCCATTGGCTGAGAAGTCTGCATATCTCTCTTGATTTCCTCAACACTACGAAGTTGATCATCCGTTTCAACATAAGGAAAGGCATCATCAAAAGCATGTTGATCTTCATCATCAGCTGAAAAAGCAAAACCCTTCAACTGGCTGCGTTCAGAGTAGAGTTTAATTAAATCGTCAGCTATATCCTCTACCTGGTTCTTAACTTTTTGCTTGGCCTTTTTAAAATGACCGTCATTCAATTTATTGAGTTTAGGAGCTTTCCCATCACTTGAAATATATTTAGACAGTAGATGAATCTGTTCTACGGGATAGAAATTTGATCACCATTTTGGTATTGGACGCTAACATAATCGCGGTGAATCCCCTTGATTTCAATTGTTTCAATTCCTAGATATTGACCAATCCCATGAATATGGTGAACAACGTAATCTCCTTTTTCAAGTTCATTGTAATCTTTTAATCTCTCTGCGTTTGAAACATGCTGTCTTCGAAAACGACGTTTCAATTTCTTTTGAAAAATCTCATGTTCAGTAATCACCAAAATTTTTTCATCTACAAAATGAAAACCATGTCTGAGATTGCCCTCGATTAAGTTTACAGATTCTTTACAGATACTTGACTTATCTCTGGAATCCAATTTAATCTGATATTCCTCTAACATATCCTCCAATGTTTTACTTCCCATTGAATTGCTAGACTGCAGAATAATGGTGTAATCCATTTTTTTATATCGTTCAATTTCTTCTTTTAAAAAAGAAAATTGATTGAAAAACTCCTGCATAGGATATTGATTAAATTGATAAATTTGGTCAAACTTGAGATTTCCTAAACCCTTTTGAAGATTAGAGAAAAAGGTCACTGGACTTTGTTTTTTATAGATTTGTTCAATATCAGCAAAATACTGCATATCAGAAAATGCTTTACTATTCTGTAATTCTTCTGTAAAGTATTGTGCTAATTCTCTTTCAAAGACTTCATACTGATTCATTAATTTTTGATAATCATCAAAGAATATTGGGATATCTTTTTCAATATAGTCAAAAACAGTCCATATCTTGTCATAACACAAAGATAAAAATTTCCGGGAATCAGAATGAATTTGTTTTTGGTGAAAACTTGAAAGAATTTCTTCTAAGTATGATTTTAAAATAGGTGATAACGTTTTTGAAATTTGTTTTTCTAAAGCTGACTGACCTCGTTGATAATCCTTTTCTCTCAAAAGCATATCACTAGCTGGAAAGATAGTGAGTTCTGTCTGATTTTCTTTCGATAATTGTGTTTCGACTTCAAATGACCTGATACCATCAATTTCATCACCAAAAAACTCAATTCGGCAAGGTTCTAACTGGGATATTTCAAAAATATCTAAAATATCTCCTCGCAGACTAAATTCGCCTTGAGTTTGTACTTGTGTAACTTTTCGATAGCCTATCTCTTTTAACTGATGGATAAGTGCGTGTTGGTCATATTCTTCACCAACTGATATTTTTACAATACTATCTTTGAATACATTGGGAGACGGTAAAATCAATCGACTTGCTGCGATATTACAAACTAAAATCCCTTTCTTAGATGAATCAGTCAAAAAACGCAAGGCTTCAACCCGTGAAATGATTTTTTCTTGTGAAGACATCAAAAACTCGACCATAGGGGAGTCATCTACCAAAAATGGATAGACAAGTTCCTCACCCAAGACAGATATAAGATCACTAACAAGTCCTTCTGCTTCTCCATAAGTTGACGTCAATAACACAATCTTATCTTCCTGTCTCAAACTACTAGCTATTGCTAAAGCTTTTGTAGAAGTTGACAAACCTAACATTAATTGTCTTTTCTTATCTGTCAGATTTTGATGCCATTTTTTTATCTGATCATTTTCTGAGAATAAATCTAATAAGGTCACCATTTATCCATTATACCTCTGCATTGTTTTCTCAAAATTTTTCTCTTGTAAATAGTAGTTTACAGAATCGTCAACCTTGTCAATAGACTGTAAAATACCGATATAATCATCCTTGTCAAAGATACTCAAAACATGGTGAACAACTGACATACCATTTTTAGGTCTTCCGATTCCAATCTTAACACGATTAAAGGTCTGAGTCCCTATATGTTGAATAATAGACTTGATACCATTATGACCACCTGCTGAGCCTTTTGCTCTTAAACGAATCTTTCCAACTTCCATGTCAAGATCATCGTAAATGATGAGTAAATCTTCAATATCCAAACCATAGTAAGTCAATAAAGCATGAACCGCTTTTCCACTTTCATTCATAAATGTCGTTGGTTTGACAAGATAAATTTTTTCTCCATTGAAGAAAAAAAGATGCTAGATCAGCTTGAAATATCTTATCGTGTGTAAAAGTGACATTCTGTTTCTTCGCTAGTTGATCAATCAACATAAAACCAACATTGTGTTTTGTTTCAAAATATTTATCCCCTGGATTTCCCAAGCCTACAAGTAATTTGGTCATTTATTTTTCCTTTCAAAAGCCAAAAGGGTTGGAATTTTTTTCCAACCTAATTGACACTATTTATTAAATTTTTAGACATTAAAGCGGAATTCCATGATATCGCCATCTTGAACGATATATTCTTTTCCTTCTTCACGCAAGCGTCCAGCTTCTTTTACGGCCTTTTCAGATCCGTATTTCACTAAATCCTCATATGACATGGTTACTGCACGAATAAATCCTTTTTCAAAGTCTGAGTGGATAATCCCAGCTGCTTGAGGAGCCTTCATACCACGTTTGAAAGTCCAAGCGCGAACTTCTTTTTCACCAGCTGTGAAGTAAGTTCCCAGTCCAAGCAAGTGGTAAGCTGCACGAGTCAACTTATCAACGCCTGATTCTGTCAAACCAAGAGCTTCAAGAAACTCTTGCTTGTCTTCTTCGTCTAACTCAGAAATTTCTTCCTCAGCACGCGCAGAAATGACGACTACTTCAGCATTTTCTGTCGCTGCAAATTCACGAATTTGTTTGACATAGTCGATAGAGTCAGGTTCTGAAACCACATCCTCATCAACATTAGCAACATAGAGAACTGGTTTAGTCGTCAAAAGGAAGAGACCTTTGACAACTTTTTGTTCTTCATCTGTAAATTCGATGGTGCGAGCTGATTTTCCATCTTCAAGGACTGGTTTAATCTTTTGAAGAACATTGAATTCTGCTACTGATTCTTTATCTTTTTGCGTACGTGCCATCTTTTCTACACGCGCATATCGTTTGTTCACTGATTCTAAGTCAGCAAGAATCAATTCCAGATTAATTGTATCAATATCTGCAAGTGGATCCACAAAGGCGTCTTCACGTCCTTGCTCTCGCATCACATTTTCATCATCAAAAGCACGAACTACGTGAACAATCGCATCTACTTCACGAATATTGGCCAAGAATTTATTCCCTAGCCCTTCTCCTTTTGAAGCTCCTTTTACAATCCCTGCAATATCTGTAAATTCAAAATGTTGTTGGAACTGTCTTTTTAGGAGTAATCATTTCAGTCAATTTTTGTAGACGTTCATCTGGAACTTCCACCATTCCAACGTTTGGGTCAATCGTCGCAAATGGGTAGTTAGCTGCCTCTGCTCCTGCTTTTGTAATTGCATTAAATAGTGTTGATTTACCAACGTTTGGCAAACCAACGATACCTGCTGTTAAAGCCATATTTTCTCATTCTCCGTTTTCATTTCAATCCCTAATATTATAACACAAAAAGGGAAAACTTGCTAACCCTCTAACTAAGGGTTCTCAGTCAATAATTTTATTCATTTTTCGATCAAAATCATAGCGCCCCATCATGACAACATGGTCACAATTACTGCATTTTGAATTTTGATATCTGCCCCTACACGTGTAATTTCCCAACGATTTAGCTTTTTTTACCAGTTGACTTGATGGTGCAAGCATGTGGTTTTTTCATTTCAACAAAATTTCCAACTTGATACATACTACTCTCCTTTTCTTTTTCGATTATATCATAAAAGAGGCGAGCTAGGCTCAACCTCTTTAACTTAATTTGTACGAACTGGGGTGATAAGTTGCATGAAGTCCTCGTCAGTATCTGCTGGCACAAGAGTAAATGGACGAACAGCTGAGATAAAGCTAATGGTCACCTTTTTCGCTATTTAAAGCCTTGAGGGAATCAATCAAATAAGTTGGATTGAAACTAATGGTCAAATCTTCACCAGTCACCTGATCAGTATCAATTTCTTCGTTTACTTTACCAACTTCTGGAGAGTGAACATGGGCGCTAACAATCCCATCTTTAATTTCAAGTTTCACAGTACCATTTTGAGTAGCACTTGATAAAAGACGAGCACGTTCCATTGACTGGCGTAAGTTTACCACATCAAAAGTAATAGTAGTGTTAAAGTCTGTTGGAATCAAGCGATCTGTATCAGGATAGTTTCCTTCTAGGAGACGAGTATAGAAGCTAATATTTTCGCTTCTAAAGAGGATTTGGTTATTGGCAAAGAAAATCTCTACAGTTTCAATATCATCTGTAAATACTGCTGAAAATTCGCGTAGAGAACGGCTAGGAATCACGACATCAAAATCATCACTATTTTTCTCAAGCGTTAATTTTTTCTGGCTTAGACGATGAGAGTCTGTTGCAACTGTTTTTAACTCTTTGTGTTGACTCAATACAAAATGAACACCTGTTAAAATTGGACGACTTTCTTGTGTACTTGCAGCAAAAGCTGTTTCATTGATAATTTTCTTGAGTAATTTAGTTTCAAGAACCAAAGGAGTGCTTGCTGAAATTTCTTGGATTCGTGGGTACTGTTCGCTATTTTTTCCTTTTAGGGTAATTTCTGATTTGCCACTGGTTAAAACAATTTGATTTTGTTCAATTTCTTTAAAATCAAGAGTCACATCAGGTAGACTAGATACCACATTGATGAAGAAAGAAGCTTCAAGAAGGATCGAACCTAAAGAAGTAATTAACAAACCAGCATCTTCATTTTTTTGAGAAATAAAATTTTCAATTGAAATTTGACCATTTGAACCAATTAAAGTAACACCTTCATTGGTCACGTCAATTTTTACTGTTGATAAAATAGAAATAGCATTTTTAGAACTAATAGCTCTCTTAGTAGTATTTAATGCTTGTAGAAATAAATTTTTTATTAATTGAAAAAAATGAATCATGGATTCTCCTTTATTTATTTTTTTAGTATTAGAAGGATAATAGTAATAATAGAGTCTGTGAAATCTGTGGAAAACAGACTTTAAAAGCAAGTCATATCAAGTTTTTTTAGCTTGTTTAAAAAAATGTGGATAAAAAAAGATAATAAAAGTGAAAAGTTTTTCCACAAGTTATTTAATTTTTCTTTTTTTGATGGATTCAATTTCTAAACGTAAATTATCGTCTTCATCAATCAAAGATTTAATTTTTGCATGGGCATGAATGACTGTTGTATGATCTTTTCCTCCAAATTCCTTCCCAATTTTTGGAAGACTATTATCTGTTAGTTCTCTAGATAAATACATAGCCACTTGACGGGCTAACACAATATTTTGAAGGCGTCTGCTTCCCTTCATTTCTTTGACACTGACACCATAAAAGTTACCAACTTCATTTTGGATTTTATCAATTGGGATGACGAGCATTTGGCTAACATCTTGTTTGCGAGCTCTAATGGCTTCTGCAGCAATATCAATAGTGATATCCTTGATTTTTTTTACTCGGGCAATTAGAGTGATGTCGTTGATGGCTCCCTCAAGATCTCGAACATTTGAATCAAATTGCCCAGCTAGGTATTCTAGAGTATCACTTTGGAAATTGTAGCCTAAATGTTCCGTTTTACTTTGTAAAATGGCAATACGTGTTTCAAAGTCAGGGGGTGTGATAGTTTGTGTCAATCCCCAACTAAAGCGCGTGACAAGCCTCTCCTCGAGCCCTTCTAGATGTTTTGGACTACGATCACTCGTTAGGACAATCTGTTTTTGCTTGTCATGAAGGGCGTTAAAGGTATTGAAAAATTCTTCCTGAGTTGCAACTTTTTTTCCGCTGAGTGACTGGATATCATCGATTAACAAAAGATCAAGACTACGATAGGTTTTTTTAAATTTTTCCATTTCCCCAAGTCTTAGGTGATCAAGAAAGTCATTAATAAAGCTTTCAGCAGGTATGTATTTGACACGCGCATTTGGAATATTTTTTAGAATTTCATTTCCAATAGCGTTTAACAGGTGAGTCTTACCAAGCCCAGGTCCTCCATAGATAAAAAGAGGGATTATAGGTCAGAGCCAAATCTTCAGAGACAGCCAAAGCGGCTGATACTGCCCAAACATTTCCATCCCCTTGAATAAAATTATCAAAGGTATACTTTTCTTTTAACCCAGTATCCGAATAAGGAATAGATGCTAACTTTGGACTATAATCATAAAGAGTTGAATTTGTAGCTTCTTCAACTTGTGAGATAGCCGTATCTTGAGGTTTGGTGAAAATATAGTGGGGAGTTATCTCAGCATCATAAATTTCAAATCCGGCAACTACAATAATATCTTTTAGTTGTTTTTCCCAGACCATTTCCATTTCAGATCGTGGTAAAAATATAGTGGCAACATTTTCCTCTACCTTGATGAGTTCAGCTTGAATAGCATAGAAATCATACATGGATCGAGTCAGTCTTTCTTGAGCAAATTCTAATATACGATTCCAAAATTGTTTTTCTTTCAATCCTTTCTCCTCCTTTACTATTTAAAAGTTTTATACTAGACCTATTTTACCATAGAGAACAAGAATTTTCCACAAGCTGTGAAAAATAATCCACAATGTTACCAAGTTTTATCCACAGGTTGGGGATAAAAGCAGAAACTATTTATTTATTAAGCTTTTTATTGAAAAAAATAGTGGATAACCTTGTGAGATAAAAAAATAAAAGAACAGCCTTATTTCAGGCTGTTGATAATTCTACTGTATTCTTCTTGATTTGAAAAAGAAATAATGATTTTTCCACTATCTTTTTTTAGACAGTTTAATCTCTACATCTAATCCGAGTAGTTTTTTAACTGTTCTTCTTCATTTTGTATGAAATGATCATTTTTTTGCAGTTTCTTTCTCTGTCAGAAGAGCTTCTAACTTCCTTACAGAAATGTCTTCTTCTATAATTCGTTGAAAGAAATAGTCTTGTTGTTCCTTATTCAACCCAACTAGAGAACGCGCATGGGCTTGTGATAGTTTGCCATTTTCTACTTCTGAAAGGATCTGTTCTGGCAAGGACAGCAAGCGAATAGAGTTGCTGATGTATGGACGAGACTTGCCCATTTTATCTGCAATTTCAGCATGGGTAAATCCTTTCTCTACAAGAGATTCATAGGCGCGTGCTTCTTCTATTGGATTTAAATTTTCTCTCTGCAAATTTTCAATAATGGACTGGACCATCATCTCTTGGTCTGAAAGCTGTTTAACAACAGCTGGGATAGACCTTAGACCAGCTAAAAGTGAAGCCCGATAGCGTCTCTCTCCTGCAAGGATTTCATAACCAATAACAGGAGATTGACGAACAATAATCGGTTGAATGACCCCATTTTCTTTGATAGACTGTGCTAGTTCATCTAGTTTTTCTCCATCAAATTCTTTTCGGGGTTGATAGGGATTTTTTTGTATATCTGTGATAGAAATCATTTCAAATTTTTCCATGATTCTACACTAACACATCTTTTCTCTTATGTAAAGCTTTCTTTACATAGATGTCAATTAAGATTCTAAATCGCCTGAACTCTTGTCAAGTTTAATAGATGTAGTTTCTTCTTTACCGTTACGATAGTAGGTTATTTTAATGGTGTCTCCGATAGAATGATTGTAAAGAGCACTTTGTAAGTCTGTTGATGAAGCAATCTCCTTGTCATCTACTTTTGTAATAACATCGTATTTTTCAAGGTGACCATTTGCAGGCATATTACTTTGCACAGAACGAACAACTACACCAGATGTTACACTGCTTGGAATATTAAGTCTTCTAATATCACTTGTATTAATATTTGAGAGATTGACCATTTGGATTCCCAAAGCTGGACGCGTCACTTTTCCGTTCTTTTCTAACTGTTCAATAATATTGATAGCATCATTTGCAGGAATTGCGAAACCAAGTCCTTCTACAGATGTGCCTCCATTTGTGGCAATTTTACTTGAGGTAATTCCGATAACCTGTCCTTGAATATTGATTAGTGGGCCACCAGAGTTACCTGGGTTGATAGCAGTATCAGTTTGGATGGCTTTTGTAGAAATGGCTTGTCCATCTTCAGATTTTAAAGATACATTTCGATTAAGACTAGATACAATACCCTGAGTGACAGTATTAGCATATTCAGAACCTAATGGGCTACCGATGGCAATGGCAGTTTCTCCTACGGTTAACTTGCTAGAATCACCAAACTCAGCTACTGTTGTAACTTTTTCTGAAGAGATTTTGACGACAGCAATATCAGAGAAAGTGTCAGCTCCGACAATTTCTCCAGGTACTTTAGTCCCATCTGACAATCGAATATCTACTTTGCTGGCGCCATTTATAACGTGATTGTTGGTGACGATGTAAGCTTCTTTATCATTCTTTTTATAAATAACTCCAGATCCTTCACTAGAGATTTGCTGAGAATCTGTATCAGTATCATCATTGCCAAATACGCTATTTTGTCTGTTTGCCGAATAAGTAATAACAGAAACAACAGCATCTTTTACTTTGTTAACAGCCTGTGTTGTTGAATTTTCGTTCTTATAGGCAGTTTGTGTAATAGTACTATTGTTGTTAGAGTTGCTTACACTACTTTTTTGAGTTAGTTGAGCTATTGAAAAACTACCCAAGGCTCCACTAAAAAAGCTAATGACGATAACGACTAATAATTGAAACCCTTTTTTGTAAAATGTTTTTAAATGTTTCATATTTGCCTCCATATTTTTGAATTACTGAAAGTATAAACTGACTAGCTTAATTATAACTTAAACACAAAAAGTTTTTACACAAACTGTGGATAACTCTTTGAAAAATTGTGATTTTTCTCAATTGAAATCTATTTTTTTATTTTGTGAATAAGATGTGAAAAAAAATAGAGAATATGTTAGAATAGAGTCATGAAAATTAAAGTTGTAACAGTTGGGAAACTGAAAGAAAAGTATTTAAAAGATGGTATTGCAGAGTATTCAAAACGAATTTCTCGATTTGCTAAACTTGAAATGATTGAGCTAGCAGATGAAAAAACACCAGATAAGGCCAGTGAGTCAGAAAATCAAAAGATTTTAGAAATAGAAGGTCAGAGAATTTTATCAAAAGTTGGTGATCGTGATTTTGTTATTGTGTTAGCCATTGAGGGGAAAACACTTTCTTCAGAAGAATTTAGTAAGCAGTTAGAAGAAGCTTCTATAAAAGGATTTTCTACTCTTACACTTATTATTGGAGGGAGTCTGGGATTAGCACAGGATGTAAAAAAGAGAGCCAATCTTTCTGTTAGTTTTGGCCGTCTAACTTTACCACATCAGTTAATGAGATTAGTCCTTGTTGAACAAATCTATCGCGCTTTTACGATTCAGCAGGGATCACCCTATCATAAATAGAAAATTGACTTTTAATTGAATTTTTGGTAGAATGATTGTGTTAGGTCTCATAGCTCAGCTGGATAGAGCATTCGCCTTCTAAGCGAACGGTCGCAGGTTCGAATCCTGCTGGGATCAATATAGTAGCAAAGCTGGGAATTTTCCCGGCTTTTTTCTTAAAAAAGTACACTTGAGGAGAAAAAAATGACAGTTGAGAGAATTTTATCTAAAACGAAATTCCATTTTGTATAATGGTTTTTGTAAGTTAGCTTACAAGAAAAAACATTTTAGGAGATTTTATTATGAAAAACACAGTTAAATTGGAACAGTTTGTAGCCTTGAAGGAAAAAGACTTGCAGGAGATTAAAGGTGGGGAGATGAGACTGCCAAAAATCCTCCGTGATTTTATTTTCCCAAGAAAAAAGTAATAAAATAAGGGGAAAGAGTAATGAATTTATTTGGATTTGGGACAGTTATTGGTCATTTTTTAATTATTAGTCACAGTTACCGTTTAATTTGTAAAGGTCAAATAAAATCAAAGGAACTATATTTTTTTGGTATCTATACATTACTAGTAGAAGCAGTACTTGAACTTTCCTTTTATCTTCTATATTTAGATGAAATAGTGATTGAAAGATTTTTATTTCCTTTGGGCTTATATTCCTATTTTCGATGGATTAAACAGTATGAGAGGGATAGAGGACTATTCCTAAGTTTACTACTATCTCTTTTATATGAGAGCACTCATAACTTTCTGTCCGTAACTTTCTCCTCTATAACAGGAGATAACTTTGTTTCACAATATCATGACCCATTCTTTTTCGTTGTAACGGTGTTGACCTATTTTGTTGTCTTAAAAATCATTCATTATTTCCATTTGGAACTAGCCTATTTTGACAAAGACTACCTCTATCCTTTTTTGAAAAAATTATTTTTTGCCTTACTACTGCTACATATAGTATCTTTTGTTTCAGATATGGTAAGTACGATTAAACATTTGAATAGTTTTGGAAGTATTTATCATCTATTGTCTTTATTTCTCTACTTTTGACCTTTTTTGCAATGAATTCGCATAAAGAACAAATGGAGAAAGAGATTGCTTTGAAGCAGAAGAAATTTGAACAGAAACATTTACAAAACTACACAGATGAAATTGTTGGCTTGTATAATGAAATTCGTGGTTTTCGACATGACTATGCTGGAATGCTTGTCAGTATGCAGATGGCAATTGACAGTGGTGATTTACAGGAAATTGACAGAATTTACAATGAAGTTTTGGTCAAAGCAAATCATAAACTGCGTTCAGATAAGTATACTTACTTTGATTTGAACAACATAGAAGATTCAGCTTTACGAAGTTTGGTTGCTCAGTCCATTGTCTATGCTCGAAATAATAGTGTAGAGTTTACACTGGAAGTAAAAGATACGATTACCAAGCTCCCAATTGAACTATTGGATTTGGTTCGTATCATGAGCGTTTTATTGAATAATGCTGTCGAAGGATCGGCTGATAGTTATAAAAAGCAGATGGAAGTAGCAGTTATTAAGATGGAAACTGAAACAGTTATTGTGATTCAGAATTCATGTAAAATGACGATGACTCCTTCAGGAGATCTATTTGCTTTAGGATTCTCCACTAAGGGAAGAAATCGCGGAGTCGGATTAAATAATGTGAAAGAACTACTAGATAAGTACAACAACATCATTTTAGAAACAGAGATGGAAGGCAGTACATTTAGACAAATTATTAGATTTAAGAGGGAATTTGAATGAAAGTTTTAATTTTAGAGGATGTTATTGAACATCAAGTGAGACTAGAGAGAATATTGGATGAAATTTCGAAAGAATCGAATATTCCAATATCATACAAGACAACAGGAAAAGTTCGTGAATTTGAAGAATACATTAAAATGATGAAGTAAATCAGCTTTATTTCCTAGATATCGATATTCATGGAATTGAGAAAAAGGGATTTGAGGTTGCTCAGCTCATTCGTCATTACAATCCTTACGCTATTATCGTCTTTATCACCAGTCGATCAGAGTTTGCGACTCTGACCTATAAATACCAGGTATCAGCCCTAGATTTTGTTGATAAGGATATCAATGATGAGATGTTTAAGAAGAGAATTGAGCAAAATATTTTCTACACGAAGAGTATGTTACTTGAAAATGAAGATGTTGTAGATTATTTTGATTACAATTACAAGGGAAATGATTTAAAAATTCCTTACCATGATATTTTGTATATTGAAACGACAGGTGTCTCTCATAAATTACGCATTATTGGTAAGAATTTTGCAAAAGAGTTTCTATGGAACAATGACAGATATTCAGGAAAAGGACAAACATACTCAGCGATTTTATTCTCCTCATAAGTCATTTTTGGTAAATATAGGCAATATTAGAGAAATTGATCGAAAGAATCTAGAAATTGTTTTCTATGAAGACCATCGCTGTCCTATTTCAAGGTTAAAAAAATTAGAAAAATTAAAAAGATATTTCTAGAGAAAAAAATCTCAAAAAGTGATTGACAATTAGTAAGAAATTGATATAATGGTTATATCTGCTACAGATAGAAGGTCCGTTGGTCAAGGGGTTAAGACACCGCCTTTTCACGGCGGTAACACGGGTTCGAATCCCGTACGGACTATTTTATCCGCCATAGCTCAGTTGGTAGTAGCGCATGACTGTTAATCATGATGTCGTAGGTTCGAGTCCTACTGGCGGAGTATAGATAAAAGGGAACACAACTGTGTTCCTCTTTTGTATCAATTTGTATCACCAAGCATCTTTCATAAGGAAGTCTGTTATTTCTTGAGGACTTTCTTTTTTTCCATGTGCAATCCAAGTTTGACAGACACCAAAAAAAGTGCATGAGTTAGATAGATGCTACTATATTCTAATTCAGTGGTATTGAAATTTCAGTTGCATAAATTGCTTTTTGTAAATCTGTACTGAGCATGATATGAAGTTTATTTCGTAAGAAATTTTGGATTTCTTTCGTCCCATTTTCAGAAAGAAGGGCAGCCAGAAGTGGTTCTGACTCTAGATATTCAAAGACTTCTAAAATAGCATCTCTTTTGTGATGAGCATGTTTTTGAAAAATATATTCAAATGTATGAAATAGTTTGCTTTGATAGTGCTCAATCATATCATACTTATCCTTATAGTGAGTATAGAAGCTGGAACGACTAATTCCGGCTTTTTCTGCTAACTTGACAGTAGAAATTTGATCAAATGGCTGTTCCATTAGTAATTGTACCATAGCATTTTCAATAGTTCGCTTTGTTTTTAAGCGTTTGTTACTTTCTTTCATATTTCCTCCTTGTAAACAAATTAGACTATATGTCTAAAAATGGATTTTTTATCTTGTAATTTAGATTTTTTAATGTATAATCTATTATATCAAAATTTTAGACAATATGTTTAAAAAAGGAGAAACTATGTTTAAAGAATGGAAAGCAATTTTTAAAAAACCAACCTTTATTATTGTCATGATAGGGATTTCTCTTATTCCTGCTCTGTACAACATCATATTTTTGTCATCAATGTGGGATCCATATGGGCAATTGTCTGACTTACCTGTGGCAGTTGTCAATAATGATAAAGAGGCTTCCTATAATGGTAATACTATGGCAATAGGAAAAGACATGGTGTCCAATTTAAAAGAAAATAAAACCTTGGATTTTCATTTCGTGGATGAAGATGAAGGAAAGAAGGGATTGGAAGATGGCGATTACTATATGGTAGTGACTTTACCCAGTGATTTATCTGAAAAAGCAGCTTCTATTTTAACGGATCATCCAGAGCAAATGCAAATTGATTATCAGACTTCAAGTGGTCATAGCTTTATTGCCAGCAAGATGAGCGATTCTGCGATGACACAATTGAAGCAGAATGTTTCTACCAATGTAACTGAGACCTATACTAAAGCTTTATTTAACAAAATGGTCGATTTAAAGGATGGTATGAGTCAAGCAGCTTCTGGTAGTAAAAAATTAACTGATGGAGCGAATCAGTTAGTGGCAGGAAGTCAAACATTAACTACCAACCTACACTCTTTAGCAGCTTCAAGTTTAACATTTTCAAATGGAACGGAGCAGTTTACTAGAGGATTATCCTCTTATGTTTCTGGTGTCGAACAACTTCATCTTGGCTTAGGGAATTTTAATAGTGGTTTAGTTACATATACTGGTGCAGTGAGTCAATTAGATAACGGATTAGGTCAATTATCTTCTAAAAGTCCTGAATTAGTAAAGGGAATCAATCAGTTATATACTGGTGTAGAATCCTATACTGGCGGTGTTTCTCAGCTTAATGCTGGTCTTAATCAATTTTCATCTGGTGTTAGTGCTTATACAAACGGAGTGGGAAATCTTGCAACAGGTGCTAATCAGTTATCCAATCAATCAGCTACACTTCGAATGGGGGTGGAGCAATTAAGTGAAGGGATTCAACAACTTTCTAGCAAGTTAGATGCTTCGTCTGGGAAAAAAGATCAAATTAATAAATTATCTTCTGGTCTGAATCGGTTAAATCAAGTTATTCAAAATATTGATGTTGGAGATACAAAACAATTAGATTCTGTTTTATCAAGTATAGTATCTCTTTCTAATCAAATGTTAGCAAGTGCTCAGTCTGAAAAAGCAACTACATTAGCCAATATTCAATCGACAGCAGCTTATCAATCATTGACAAGTGAGCAACAAGCTGAGATAAGAGCTTCTGTATCTCAAAATTCAACTGATAGTATTCAATCGGCTCAGTCAATTGTAGCTTTAGTTACAAAGGTTTACAGGGAAGTTTAGAAAACTTACAAAATCAATCTTCAAATCTTTCGACATTTTAAAAAATCAAGCTAATCAAGTATTACCGCTTGCTTCTACTTCTTTGACAGGATTGTCAAGTGGATTAACAGAGATACAAGGAGCTGTTACTAGCAAATTAGTTCCTGCCAGTCAGTCAATTGCATCAGGGTGTAAATGCATATACTGCAGGTGTTGATAAAGTTTCTCAAGGCGCAAGTCAACTAAGTGAAAAGAATTCCACCTTGACAGGTAGTTTGAACCAATTAGTTTCAGGATCAACTACCTTGACACAAAAATCTTCTAACTTGACAGCAGGAGTTGATCAATTAGTTGAAAAAACTCCAGAATTAGTGTCTGGTATTGAAAAATTATCAACTGGCTCCAATCAATTGAATCAAAAGAGTCAAGAATTGATAGCAGGAGTTGATAAATTGCAGTCAGGATCTAGCCAACTAGCTGACAAATCCAGTCAGTTAATTTCAGGTGCTTCTCAATTAGAAAGTGGAGCTAATAAATTGGCAGATGGAGCTGGGAAACTAGCAGAAGGTGGAACAAAGTTAACTTCTGGATTGGAAGGTTTACAGACAGGAGTTGTTTCTTTAGGACAAGGATTAGGTAATGCTAGTGATCAACTCAAATCAGCATCAACGGAATCTAAAAATGCAGAGATTTTGTCAAATCCACTCAATCTTTCCAAAACAGACAATGACCAAGTTCCTGTAAATGGAATCGCAATGGCTCCTTATATGATATCAGTTGCTCTCTTTGTTGCAGCAATATCAACGAATATGATCTTTGCGAAGTTGCCTTCAGGACGTCATCCAGAGAGTCGTTGGGCTTGGTTGAAATCTCGAGCTGAAATAAATGGTATTATAGCTGTTTTAGCAGGAATTTTGGTATATGGAGGAGTTCATCTTATTGGTTTAACTGCTAAATCATGAGATGAGAACATTTATTCTCATTATCCTAACAAGTTTAGTATTCATGTCCATGGTGACTGCTTTAACAACATGGAATAGCCGTATAGGAGCTTTCTTTTCTCTTATTTTGCTTTTATTACAGTTAGCATCAAGTGCAGGTACCTATCCACTTGCTTTGACAAATAATTTCTTTAGAGCTATTAATCCTTGGTTACCAATGAGTTATTCAGTTTCTGGGATTACGACAAACAATTTCTATGACAGGAAATATTCATCATCAAGTCATTTTCCTTGCTGTGATATTAGTCCCTATTTACTGGTTTAGGTATGCTAGCCTATCAACCTAAGAAAATGGAAGAAGATTAAAAAAATCGACCAACTGGTCGATTTTTTAAGCCTTAGATAACTTTCGTCTGTGATTATAGATTCCAAATAGTAAGAGAGAAGTAAAGGAACAGATTGCTCCAGTAATAAAAACCCATTGGGAATAAAGGAAAGTGTAATAGTTTCCTTTTCCCTTAGGAACGTCAACTTTTCATAAAAGCCAGTTTGAGCTTGTTTAATTTCTATTTTCTTACCATCTTGGTAGGCAGACCAACCTTTGTCATAAGGAATGGTGAAGAAAATAGATGTATCTTGTTGGACATCATATGTAGCAAAAACCTTGTTTTTAGAAGTTGATACTGTTACAGGTTGTTCTTTAATTTTTTGAATTGCCTCAGTTAAAAGTTTTGGTATCTAAACGATAGAAGGTAGGAGATTCAAATGATACTTGTGAATTTTCAGGGAAACTAACATGAATATTGAAAGTTTTTTTGTATCTTTTGTATAGCCTAGATTAAAGAAGGAGAAGACATTATCAGTTGTAAAAGTTTTCTTTTCTCCATTTACAAGGATGTCAACCTTTTTTTGTTTGTCATTAGAAAAGTGAAGGTTTGTGAAAGAAAAGATAAACTTGACTGTTTTCTGGCACTTCAATTTGATACTGGATTTGCTGCATCCTCATTTGAAGAACTTGTAACACTAATCAAATCATCAGTATTTTCTGTTTTTGTCATAAGGGATTGGAGAAAAATAATCAAAATTGACGTTAGCAAGTTGATTTAAAAACGAGGCCTGATTATCTAAAGTATGTTCATTGAACTTGACATCATTGTAAACAGATTGACTAGCAAATGCAATCGGAAGAGAGAATTGATTTTCATATAGGGTAAGATTATCTTTTTGATAGATATCTTGGAAACCATACTTATCAATAGGACTGTCTGAGATATTGTACTGGATCCCAAATAAACTATCAGTCAAAATACTATTATTTGCATAACGGAGATTGAGATTGGTCCCAGAGGATTTAAACCCAAGTTTATCCAAAGTAGAGCTTGCTGAACGATTTCGAACAGATGAAAATTGAGAGATTCCATTGTAGTTAAATTTCATACTGTCATTTCCTGTCTGAGTTTCTAGTTTTTCAGTACGAGTAAATGAATCTTCAATATATGTTGAGAAAGATTCCATAGCTGGGATATCTCGATTATATGCACTTCGAGAAGCAAAACCCCATTCCTTTAGCAATTCCGTCCATTTGAGATGAAGCATTTAAACTTATTTCAACCATTATAAATAAAGAGATTAGAATGGCAAATAGATTTACAGAGATAAACTTTTTGATAAACTGCAAGGAGTAAAAAGCGAATAGACAACCAAAAAAATTCAAGAGTAAGCAGAATATTCAAATCTGTTAAAAAAAGAATAATGTGATTTTTAGATAGATGGTAGCTAAAAAAATCCTGTTACTATAAGAAAAAGTGAAACTAAAAAAATTCCAGATTTTTAATTTCTTTCAGACGATTTAAGACTTCCGCTGCTGTGTAAATTAACAAGGTAGAGAAAAATCCAAGCATAGCGATGTAAAAAAACATGTTTGGAGTATGCATGCCTTGCCAAAATAAATCAAGAGCTTCTATATAAAAGCTAGCAATTAGAAATTCAAAGAAGATTGCATAGATAAGTTTCACGTGAAACTTAATGGATTTCAGCGTAAAAAATAAAATGGTCAAAATAAAGGGAAGTAGTCCTACAAAAATCATTGGGATAGCCCCATACTTTGTTGTGTCAAAGGAACCAATGAATTGCTTAGCAAAGAGATCAAGATACCAGCTACTTTCAGTTTGAAACTTTGTAACTTCAGTTAATTTTTCCCCATGTGTCTGTAAATCAAACAGAGTAGGAAGAGTCAGAATCAAACTAGCCATACCAGCTAAAAAGGAGGTCACAACAAAATCAAGAACAGATGATTTTCGAGTTTTAAAGTCCCAAGAAATTTGGCAGAGATACCAGAAAATAAGAAACAATGCTGTCATATAGCCAAAATAATAGTTTTGGATAAATAAGATTGACAGACCTGTAAAGTATAATGAGAATTTCTTTTCAGTTATCAGTAGATGTAAACCAGTTATAATTAAAGGAATCAAGATAAAAACATCCAGCCAGGTTTTTATCTCTAATTGACTGACAGTGAAACTCATCAGAGCATAGGAAGTAGATAAAGCTAGTTTTAAAGGCTTAGGAATCGATTGAAATAATTTATTTAAACTAAAATAAGTTGACAGTCCAATCAATCCAAATTTAAGAGAGTTGTCAGATAGACAGCATCTAGCATATTCAACAGATTAAAAAAGTAAACTAGAGGTGAAAGGAAACTTCCCAAGTAATAACTAGATAGGGCATAGAAATTTAATCCGAGGCCACTTGTAAAGGTGTAAAACAAACTACCATTTCCATGTAGGATATTTCTTAGAGCTATATCAAAAATAACGTATTGATGAAAGCCATCTCCTAATAGAGGAGAGTTGTCGCTATTCCAGTAGATACCTTGAGATAGATATACTCCTATCATAATGATTATGGGAATGATGAAAGAAACAAAATAGGTCCAATATGTTTTAAAAAATAATTTCATGTTACCTCATAAAATGTTAGAAAACTCAGCTGGTTAACCCAACTGAGTTTTGAAGTTTTATTTAGTCTTTCCAAAGTTCTTTAACTTTTGCTTGTACTTCTGCATTTTCTAGGAATTCATCATAGGTTTCATCGATACGGTCAATGACGCCATTTTTAGACAAGACAATGATATGGTTAGCTAGAGTTTGAATAAACTCGTGGTCATGGCTGGCAAAGATGATTGATTCTTTAAAGTTTTTCAATCCATCGTTCAAGCTTGAGATAGATTCTAAGTCCAAGTGATTGGTTGGATCATCGAGGACAAGGACATTTGATTTTAATAGCATGAGTTTTGAAAGCATGACACGAACTTTTTCTCCCCCTGACAAGACGTTGACAGGTTTGTTAACCTCATCTCCAGAGAAGAGCATACGGCCAAGGAAACCGCGTAGGAAAGTATTGTCATCTTCTTCTTTACTTGCGAATTGACGCAACCAGTCAAGGATTGACTCTCCTCCTGCAAAATCTGCTGAGTTATCTTTTGGCAAGTAAGAACGGCTAGTAGTTACTCCCCACTTGACAGTTCCTTCATAGTCAATGTCTCCCATGATTGCACGAATTAATGCAGTCGTTTGGATGTCATTTTGTCCAATAAGCGCTGTCTTATCACCTGGACGCAAGATAAAGCTGATATTATCTAAATAGTCTCACCATCAATCTTTACAGTTAGATTTTCTACTGTTAAGAGATCATTACCAATCTCACGTTCCGCTTTAAAGTTGATAAATGGATATTTACGACTAGATGGTACAATTTCTTCAAGTTCAATCTTATCAAGCATTTTCTTACGTGATGTTGCTTGTCTTGATTTAGAAGCATTGGCAGAGAAACGAGCTACGAATTCTTGCAATTGTTTAATTTTTTCTTCTGCTTTAGCATTACGGTCTGCTAGCAATTTAGCAGCGAGTTCAGAAGATTCCTTCCAGAAGTCATAGTTTCCGACATAGAGTTTGATTTTTCCAAAGTCAAGGTCGGCCATGTGAGTACATACTTTGTTTAAGAAGTGACGGTCGTGGGATACTACGATAACTGTGTTATCAAAGTCAATCAAGAAATCTTCTAACCAAGTAATAGATTGGATATCCAAACCGTTGGTAGGCTCGTCCAAGAGAAGAACATCAGGTTTACCAAAAAGTGCTTTGGCGAGGAGAACTTTTACTTTCTCACCGTTGGCCAATTCGCTCATGTTTTGATAGTGCAATTCTTCTGGAATGTTTAGGTTTTGAAGTAGTTGAGAGGCTTCACTTTCTGCTTCCCAGCCTCCAAGCTCGGCAAACTCTCCTTCAAGTTCGGCAGCACGCACTCCATCCTCATCTGAGAAATCTTCCTTCATGTAGATGGCATCTTTCTCTTTCATGATGCTATAAAGTTTTTCATTTCCCATGATAACAACATCAATGGCACGTTCATCTTCATAGTCAAAGTGATTTTGACGAAGAACAGAGAGACGTTCATCTGGACCAAGAGAGATGTGACCAGTAGTAGGTTCGATATCTCCAGCTAAAATTTTTAAAAAGGTTGATTTTCCGGCACCATTAGCACCGATTAATCCATAAGTATTTCCTTCTGTAAATTTGATATTGACATCATCAAAAAGTTTGCGATCACTAAAACGTAGTGAAACATCAGATACTGTAAGCAATGTTTTTCTCCTATATGTGTAATATATTTATTCTACTAGAAAATACGGAAATATTCAAATTTTTATCTGTCAATTTTGTGTAAATTACATTTACAGCATACTTTACACAAATCCGTAAATAGCAAGACTGATTTATTTTGATAAATTACGGTTATTTCATTAAAAAAATGCTATAATTGAAGGGACTATATCGAAGGAGAATAAAATGACTAAACCCATTATTTTAACAGGAGACCGTCCAACAGGAAAATTGCATATTGGACATTATGTTGGAAGTCTCAAAAATCGAGTATCATTACAGGAAGAGGATAAGTATGATATGTTTGTGTTCTTGGCTGACCAACAAGCCTTGACAGATCATGCCAAAGATCCTCAAACCATTGTAGAGTCTATTGGAAATGTGGCTTTGGATTATCTTGCAGTTGGATTGGATCCAAGTAAGTCAACTATTTTTATTCAAAGCCAGATTCCAGAGTTGGCTGAGTTGTCTATGTATTATATGAATTTGGTGTCATTAGCACGTCTGGAGCGCAATCCAACTGTCAAGACAGAAATTGCTCAGAAAGGATTTGGAGAAAGCATTCCGACAGGATTCTTGGTCTATCCAATCGCTCAAGCAGCTGACATCACTGCTTTTAAGGCTAATTATGTTCCTGTTGGGACAGATCAGAAACCAATGATTGAGCAGACTCGTGAAATTGTTCGTTCTTTTAACAATGCATATAACTGTGATGTCTTGGTAGAGCCGGAAGGTATTTATCCAGAAAATGAGAGAGCAGGGCGTTTGCCTGGTTTAGATGGAAATGCTAAAATGTCTAAATCACTCAATAATGGTATTTATTTAGCTGATGATGCGGATACTTTGCGTAAAAAAGTAATGAGTATGTATACAGATCCAGATCATATTCGAGTGGAAGATCCAGGTAAGATTGAGGGAAATATGGTTTTCCATTATCTAGATGTTTTTGGTCGCCCAGAAGATGCTCAAGAAATTGCTGACATGAAAGAACATTATCAACGAGGTGGTCTTGGTGATGTGAAGACCAAGCGTTATCTACTTGAAATATTAGAACGTGAACTGGGTCCTATTCGTGAGCGCCGTATTGAATTTGCTAAGGATATGGGAGAAGTTTATAATATGCTTCAAAAAGGTAGTGAAAGAGCGCGTGAAGTTGCAGGTCAAACCCTATCTGAGGTTAAAAGGAGCAATGGGACTTCATTATTTTAACTAGGTTTATTTTACAAGAAACTATCATTTCTATCTCAAAGAAAAGATAGTTTTTTATTTACCCCTGTAATATTTGACAAATTTTTTTATAGAATGGTATGATAGATACAATATAAAAAAAGAGTCAAGCTCAAAAAGAAAGAAAAGAGGAAACTTCGAATGTCTAATTGGGACACTAAATTTTTGAAAAAAGGTTTTACCTTTGATGATGTATTGCTTATTCCAGCTGAAAGTCATGTGTTGCCTAACGATGCAGATTTAACAACTAAATTGGCAGATAATTTGACTTTAAATATCCCAATTATTACCGCTGCCATGGACACAGTTACAGAGAGTCAAATGGCCATTGCTATTGCTCGTGCAGGCGGTCTCGGAGTTATCCATAAAAACATGTCAATTGCTCAACAAGCAGACGAGGTTCGTAAGGTAAAACGTTCTGAAAATGGAGTTATTATTGATCCGTTCTTCTTGACGCCTGAACATACAATTGCTGAAGCAGATGAGCTTATGGGTCGTTACCGCATCAGTGGTGTTCCAGTTGTTGAAACACTTGAAAATCGTAAATTGGTTGGTATTTGACAAACCGAGATCTTCGTTTTATTTCAGACTATAACCAACCAATCTCAAATCATATGACCAGTGAAAATCTTGTTACTGCTCCTGTGGGTACAGATCTTGCAACAGCTGAGAGTATTCTTCAAGAACACCGTATTGAAAAGCTTCCTTTGGTAGATGAAGAAGGTCGCCTTTCTGGTTTGATTACTATCAAAGATATTGAAAAAGTTATTGAGTTTCCAAATGCTGCTAAAGATGAGTTTGGTCGTCTTCTAGTTGCAGGTGCAGTAGGTGTTACTTCAGATACATTTGAACGTGCAGAGGCTCTTTTTGAGGCAGGAGCGGATGCGATTGTTATTGATACTGCACATGGTCATTCTGCAGGTGTCTTGCGTAAAATTGCTGAGATTCGTGCTCACTTCCCAGATCGTACTTTGATTGCTGGAAATATTGCTACTGCTGAGGGAGCGCGCGCCCTTTATGAAGCAGGCGTAGATGTTGTCAAGGTTGGGATTGGTCCAGGTTCTATCTGTACTACTCGTGTTATTGCTGGTGTTGGTGTTCCACAAGTAACAGCTATCTACGATGCTGCAGCTGTTGCGCGTGAATATGGTAAAACGATCATTGCTGACGGTGGAATCAAGTATTCTGGAGATATTGTAAAAGCACTTGCGGCTGGTGGAAATGCTGTTATGCTTGGATCAATGTTTGCTGGAACTGATGAAGCTCCAGGAGAAACTGAAATCTTCCAAGGACGTAAATTCAAGACTTACCGTGGTATGGGATCAATTGCAGCAATGAAGAAAGGTTCAAGCGATCGTTACTTCCAAGGTTCTGTCAATGAAGCAAATAAACTCGTTCCAGAAGGAATTGAAGGTCGTGTTGCTTATAAAGGAGCAGCAGCCGATATTGTTTTCCAAATGATTGGTGGTATTCGCTCTGGTATGGGTTACTGTGGTGCAGCTAACCTTAAAGAACTACATGATAATGCTCAATTTATTGAAATGTCTGGTGCCGGTTTGAAAGAAAGTCATCCTCATGATGTACAAATTACTAATGAAGCACCAAATTATTCTATGTAAAAAAAACAATGAAAAGAACTCCAGTAAAAACAGGAGTTCTTTTACAATGTTGTCAAGTTTTGTTTACAGAAACTTGACCATCCTGAATAGTAAAGATACTTAGATTTTCTGGCAGATTTTGAAGATGATCTAAGCTTGTTGTTGTGATAAAGGTTTGAATTGAATGTGAAATCGTTTCTAATAATTTTAGTTGTCTAGTGTTGTCAAGTTCGCTCATAACATCGTCAAGCAGTAATATTGGAGATTCTGTAGTAATACTTTCCATTAATTCGATTTCTGCTAATTTTATCGATAGGACGAGACTACGATGTTGACCTTGGCTTCCGAAACTAGCATCCATTCCATTTATATAGAAAGAAATGTCATCTCGATGAGGCCCAACACCAGTATTCTTTTTAAATAAATCTCTGGATCTACTTTTTTCTAAAGCAATTTTGAAAGATTCGGATAAGTTTTGTTTGTCAATTATATTGACAGAAAATTGATAGGATATTGACAACTCTTCAATCTGATTAGAGAGTTCAAAATGTTTCTTACGCCCAAATGATTCTAGTTTTTTTATGAAATCTAAGCGGTGATTCATTACACGACATCCATAATCAACTAGCTGATCATCCAACACTGAGAGGAAGGTTTCATCTATTTTTTGAGCTGATTTTAGATAAGTGTTTCTTTGTTTTAGGATGTGATTATAATTGGTTAAATCTGATAAATAGATTGGCTTGATTTGTCCAAGTTCCATATCAATGAATTTTCGTCGAACCGAAGGTGCTCCTTTAATTAGTTGTAAATCTTCAGGAGCAAATAAGACAACATTCATGTGTCCTACATAATCTGAAAGTCGTGCCTGTTTTAAATGGTTAACTTTTGTCACACGTCCTTTTTGTGTGAGTTCGATTTCGAGAGGAATGGATCCCGTTTTTTTCTGAACGAGACCTGAAAGATGAAGTTGTTCCTCATCAAAATGAATGAGATTTTTATCTGTTCGAGTTCGATGACTACGTGTTAAGGCTAAAAAATAGATAGCCTCTAACATATTTGTTTTTTTCCTTGTGCATTGCGTCCCTAAAAAGACATTTAATTTAGGATTAAAGTCTATTTTCGTCTCTTTATAGTTACGAAAAGTTTTGAGAGATAGGTGTTGTAACCACATGATTATCTACCAGGGAATCGCGGAGCTTGTTTGCTTTTGGAGAATGAAGTAGGTTTAGAGTTGTCTTTTTTTACTCCTTTATTCATCTCCTTGACAAGTTTAGCGATTCGTTCTTTTTTTCAACTTTATCAGCTTGGTATTCATTCTGTTCTTCAGAAGTAGGTTGTGTCAACAAGATGTCAATGTTCATGTCAGGGATGTCAACCTTATCGCCAATACGAAGTTTTTTACCACGACGACTCTCTAATTCCCCATTAAAATAAAACAGAATGTTCAGAGAGAAAGGATTTGATAGCTCCTCCGCTATGTGTAATTCCAAGTTCTTTGAGTAGTGCTTGAGGGTAATAAATTCTTCAAATAATTTGTATTCCATAATTCACCTCAATCTTTGGTATTATACCATATTTTCCTAAAAATAGTGAGAGAAACTAGGGAGAAAATGTAAGCGATTTTTATTTCAAAAGTGTTACAGAGAACAAGAAAATTTCAGGTTTTCGTGATATAATAGAAGTCTGTATATAAGGAGGTAAATCATGGAGTTAGTGCATGGAATTTCAACACATTTTATCCAATCAAAGAAGTTTAAAACGAACAAAATCACCGTGCGTTTTACCGCTCCATTATCCCTCGATACGATTGCAGGTCGCATGTTGAGTGCGAGTATGCTAGAGATTGCTAATCAGATGTATCCCACTTCTCAAGATTTGAGAAGACACTTGGCCAGTCTATATGGTACAGATATGTCAACCAATTGTTTCAGAAGAGGGCAAAGTCACATTGTAGAATTGACATTTACCTATGTTCGTGATGAGTTTTTAAGTAGGAAAAATGTGCTAACTTCTCAGGTTTTGGAACTAGTAAAAGAAACTCTTTTTTCACCCGTAGTAGTTGATAATGGGTTTGATCCGGCCTTATTTGAAATTGAGAAAAAACAATTGCTAGCAAGTTTAGCAGCTGATATGGATGATTCTTTTTATTTTCGCACATAAAGAATTAGATAAATTATTTTTTTCATGATGAACGTCTCAGATTGGAATATAGTGATTTACGAAATCGTATTTTAGCTGAAACTCCACAAAATTCTTATTCTTGTTTCCAAGAATTTTTGGCCAATGATCGAATAGATTTTTTTTTCCTAGGTGATTTTAATGAGGTCGAAATTCAAAATGTATTAAAATCATTTGGCTTTAAAGGTCGAGAAGGATATGCGACGGTTCAGTATTGTCAACCTTATTCCAATATTCTTCAGGAAGGTATGGTTCGAAAAAATGTGGGACAATCCATTGTGGAATTAGGTTATCATTGCCCTTCTGAATATGGTGATGAGCAACATTTACCCATGATTGTAATGAATGGTTTACTGGGTGGATTTGCTCACTCTAAACTATTTACAAATGTCCGTGAAAATGCTGGATTGGCTTATACTATTTCAAGTCAGCTTGATTTATTTAGTGGATTCTTGAGGATGTATGCTGGTATCGATCGAGAAAATCGGAACAAGGCTCGAAAAATGATGAATAATCAACTGCTTGATTTAAAAAAAGGTTATTTTACAGAGCTTGAGTTAGAGCAGACCAAGGAAATGATTCGTCGGTCTTTGTTACTTTCTCAAGATAATCAAGGTTCATTGATTGAACGTGCTTATCAAAATGCCTTACTTGGAAAATCTTCAGCAGATTTTAAAAGTTGGATTGCAAATCTCGAGCAAGTTGACAAAGATGCTATTTGTAGAGCAGCTAATAATGTGAAACTACAGGCGATTTACTTTATGGAAGGAATAGAATGACAAAGGTTGTTTTTGAAGAAAAATACTATCCAGCTGTAAAAGAAATGGTTTATCGAACTCGTTTGGCAAATGGATTGACAGTTGCTCTTTTACCTAAAAAGGAATTTAAAGAGGTTTACGGGAGTGTAACTGTACAGTTTGGTTCGGTAGATATGCTTGTCACAGAAGTTGACGGAGATGTAAAACAATATCCTGCAGGAATTGCTCATTTTCTTGAACATAAATTATTTGAGAGAGAAGATTCTAGTGATTTGATGTCTGCTTTACGAGTCTAGGTGCAGATAGTAATGCCTTTACAAGCTTTACAAAAACAAGTTATCTTTTTTCAGCAACGGATCATTTTTTAGAAAATTTAGAGTTACTTGATGAATTGGTAACATCAGCACATTTTACTGAAGATTCCATTTTAAGAGAGCAGGATATTATTCAGCAAGAACGAGAAATGTATCAAGATGATCCAGATTCGTGTTTATTCTTTTCAACCTTAGCGAATTTGTATCCTGGTACACCTTTATCAACAGATATAGTTGGAAGCGAGAAGTCTATTTCCCAAATCAATCTAACTAAATTGCAAGAAAATTTTACAAAGTTTTACAAACCTGTAAACATGTCTCTGTTTTTAGTTGGTAATTTTGATGTGGAGCAAGTACAGGACTATTTTGAAAGAAAAGAATTGAAAGATTTAGATGTTCAGGAAGTAGTAAGAGAAAAATTTGTTTTACAGGCTGTAAAGCAAACAGACAGTATGAGAATGGAAGTATCTTCTCCCAAACTAGCGATTGGGATTAGAGGTAAGCGAGAAATTGCTGAGGCGGATTGCTATCGACATCATGTTTTATTAAAATTATTGTTTGCAATGATGTTTGGTTGGACTTCGGATCGTTTTCAAAAGTTATATGAATCAGGTAAAATAGATGCTTCCTTATCTCTTGAAATTGAAGTAACAAGTCGTTTTCATTTTGTTATGTTGACAATGGATACGAAAGAGCCAGTTGCTTTATCTCATCAATTTAGGAAGGCAATTCGTAATTTTACAAAGGATTTAGATATTACAGAGGATCATTTAGATATTATCAAAAGAGAGATGTTTGGAGAATTTTTCAGTAGCATGAACTCTCTTGAATTTATTGCAACGCAATATGATGCTTTTGAACATGGTGAGACAATTTTTGATTTACCAAAGATTTTACAGGAAATTACTTTAGAGGATGTCCTTGAAGCAGGGCATCACTTAATAGATGAAGGGGATATAGTTGATTTTACAATATTCCCATCGTAGTAACCTATCATAATAGACACTAGAAAGAAGGGATGACAAGTATGAGGAAAAAAACAATTGGTGAGGTTTTACGATTAGCTAGAATCAATCAGGGATTGAGTTTAGATGAATTGCAGAAAAAGACAGAAATCCAGTTAGATATGTTGGAAGCAATGGAAGCAGACGATTTTCGATCAACTTCCAAGTCCTTTTTACACGCGTTCTTTCTTGAAAAAAATATGCATGGGCTGTTGAGTTAGATGATCAAATTGTTTTGAATGCTTATGATTCTGGGAGTATGATTACTTATGAGGAAGTAGATGTTGATGAAGATGAGTTGACAGGTCGTAGACGTTCAAGTAAGAAAAAAAGAAGAAAAAAACATCCTTTTTACCTTTATTTTTAATTTTATCCTTTTTGCTTTATCGATTTTTAATTTTTTTGTGACCTATTATGTTTGGAACTATATTCAAACTCAACCAGAGGGAGCTTCTCTTTCTAATTACAGTGTGGTTCAATCAACAAGTTCAATAAGTTCAACTAGCTCTGTTCCCCACTCCTCAAGTAGTAGTTCATCTAGCAGTTCTTCTAGTATAGAATCAGCTATAAGTGTATCAGGCGAAGGAAATCATGTAGAAATCGCTTATAAGACAAGTAAGGAAACAGTTAAATTGCAATTGGCAGTTTCAGATGTTACAAGTTGGGTCAGCGTTTCAGAAAGCGAACTTGAGGGCGGTGTAACCTTATCGCCAGAGAAGAAAAGTGCAGAAGCAACAGTTGCAACTAAAAGTCCTGTAACAATTACCTTAGGTGTTGTAAAAGGTGTTGCTTTGACAGTAGATAATCAGACTGTTGATTTATCGAAATTAACAGCTCAGACTGGACAAATCACTGTAACCTTTACTAAAAATTAAGGAAAAACGAATGAAAAAAGAACAAATTCCCAATCTCTTAACAATAGGTCGAATTCTCTTTATACCTATTTTTATCTTTATTTTAACGATAGGAAATTCGATAGAGAGTCATATAGTGGCAGCTATTATCTTTGCTGTTGCCAGTATTACCGACTATTTAGATGGATATTTAGCTCGTAAATGGAATGTGGTCAGTAATTTTGGTAAATTTGCAGATCCTATGGCGGATAAGTTACTAGTTATGTCGGCTTTTATTATGCTGATTGAGTTAGGTATGGCTCCGGCTTGGATTGTTGCAGTGATTATCTGTCGAGAGTTGGCTGTGACAGGTTTAAGGCTTTTATTGGTTGAAACTGGTGGAACGGTTTTAGCAGCGGCAATGCCTGGAAAAATTAAAACTTTCAGTCAGATGTTTGCCATTATTTTCTTGCTATTACATTGGACTTTGCTTGGTCAAGTTCTACTTTATGTAGCCTTATTTTTCACTATCTACTCTGGCTATGATTATTTCAAGGGTAGTGCCTATGTATTTAAAGGGACATTTGGTTCGAAATGAAATCAATAATTGATGTAAAAAATCTTTCTTTTCGTTATAAGGAAAGTCAGGAGTACTATGATGTGAAAGATATTACGTTTCACGTGAAACGTGGGGAATGGCTTTCGATTGTAGGGCACAATGGTAGTGGTAAATCAACGACGGTTCGATTAATTGATGGCTTACTTGAAGCAGAATCCGGAGAGATTGCAATTGATGGCCAACGGTTGACTGAGGGAAATGTTTGGAGTATACGTCGTCAAATCGGTATGGTTTTTCAAAATCCAGATAATCAATTTGTTGGAGCGACTGTTGAGGATGATGTTGCCTTTGGTTTGGAAAATCAGGGCCTTTCTCGTCAAGAAATGAAAAAGAGAGTGGAGGAAGCTCTAGCTTTAGTTGGCATGTTGGACTTTAAAAAGAGAGAGCCAGCGCGTCTATCGGGTGGCCAAAAGCAACGTGTAGCTATTGCAGGTGTTGTAGCCCTAAGACCAGCTATTCTAATTCTAGATGAAGCAACGAGTATGTTGGATCCTGAGGGGCGTAGAGAACTGATTGATACAGTAAAAGGAATTCGAAAAGACTATGATATGACGGTCATTTCCATTACTCATGATTTGGAAGAAGTCGCCATGAGTGATCGTGTGTTGGTCATGAAAAAAGGGTCAATTGAATCAACTAGTAGTCCAAGAGATCTTTTCTCTCGAAATGATTTAGATCAAATTGGATTAGACGATCCTTTTGCCAATCAATTAAAAAATTCTTTGAACCAGCATGGCTATGATTTGACTGAAAATTATTTGACAGAAAGTGAGCTAGAGGATAAGCTATGGGAATTGCTCTAAAAAATGTGAGTTTTACATATCAAGAAGGTACTCCCTTAGCTTCAACAGCTTTGTCGGATGTTTCTTTGACGATTGAAGATGGTTCTTATACGGCTTTAATTGGGCACACAGGTAGCGGTAAGTCAACTATTTTACAACTTTTAAATGGTTTATTGGTGCCAAGTCAAGGAAGTGTACGAGTTTTTGATACCTTAATCACCTCGACTTCTAAAAATAAAGATATTCGTCAAATTAGAAAACAGGTTGGCTTGGTATTTCAGTTTGCTGAAAATCAGATTTTTGAAGAAACGGTTTTGAAGGACGTTGCTTTTGGACCGCAAAATTTTGGAGTTTCTGAAGAAGATGCGGAGCAAATTGCGCGTGAGAAACTGGCTCTGGTTGGAATTGCTGAATCACTTTTTGATCGTAGTCCGTTTGAGCTATCAGGTGGACAAATGAGACGTGTCGCCATTGCAGGCATACTTGCCATGGAACCAGCCATATTAGTCTTAGATGAGCCCACAGCAGGCCTAGATCCCCTGGGAAGAAAAGAGCTGATGAATTTGTTCAAAAAACTCCACCAGTCAGGGATGACCATTATCTTGGTAACGCATTTGATGGATGACGTTGCTGAATATGCAAATCAAGTTTATGTGATGGAAAAGGGACGTTTAGTTAAGGGGGGTAAACCAAGTGATGTCTTTCAAGATGTTGTCTTTATGGAAGAAGTGCAGTTGGGAGTACCTAAAATTACGGCCTTTTGTAAACGATTGGCTGATAGAGGCGTGTCATTTAAACGATTACCGATTAAGATAGAGGAGTTCAAGGAGTCGCTAAATGGATAGTATGATTTTGGGGCGTTATATCCCAGGGGATTCGATTGTTCACCGATTGGATCCACGTAGCAAATTACTGGCTATGATGCTACTGATTTTAATCGTTTTTTGGGCTAATAATCCCTTGACGAATTTAATTCTTTTTATAGCGACAGGAATCTTTATTGCCTTGTCCGGAGTAGCTCTTTCATTCTTTATTCAGGGCTTGAAATCTATGTTTTTCTTGATTGCCTTCACAACTATTTTTCAACTGTTTTTCATTTCTAATGGGAATGTTTTAATTGAGTTTTCGTTTGTGAGAATCACGGATTATGCTTTGCAACAAGCTGGGATTATTTTTTGTCGTTTTGTATTGATTATTTTCTTTTCAACTTTGTTAACCTTAACGACCATGCCCTTAAGTTTGGCCTCAGCTGTCGAAGCTTTGTTAGCGCCTTTAAAGCGTGTGAAAGTTCCAGTTCATGAAATTGGTTTGATGCTGTCCATGAGTCTACGTTTTGTCCCAACCTTGATGGATGATACGACGCGGATTATGAATGCACAGAAAGCGCGTGGAGTGGATTTTGGTGAAGGAAGCATCGTTCAAAAAGGTGAAAGGCTATGATTCCCATTTTTGATTCCTCTTTTTGCGACAAGTTTAAAACGTGCAGATTCCTTAGCTATCGCCATGGAAGCGCGTGGTTATCAGGGTGGAAAAAGGCAGAAGTCAATACAGACAATTGAAATGGACTCGAAAGGATACGCTGACCATTCTTGTTGTTCTCGTACTTGGTTGTTGTTTATTTTTTTCTTAAAATCTTAGTAGATTTCAGGAATTGATAAAAAAAGTTACTGTAACAGTTTTTTTGATATAAAGGTAGGGATATGAACCGTTTTTAAAAAAATCAAAATATGTCATTATTGTTTTTTTGTCACTGTTCTGCTTGTATCAGCTCTCTTAGCGACGACTTATTCAAGTACAATTGTGACAAAAATTAGGAGATGGAATCTCATTGGTTGATAGGGTTGTGCAAAAAAACCTTTTCAGTGGTTTGATTCTGTCAAATCAGATTTGGCTCATTTGACACGAACATATAATGAAAATGAAAGTTTGAAGAAACAGATTTACCAGTTAGAAGTCAAATCAAATGAGGCGGAAAGTTTAAAGACGGAAAATGAACAACTGCGTCAATTGCTTGATATGAAGTCTAAATTGCAAGCCACAAAGACTTTAGCAGCAGATGTTATTATGCGTTCTCCGGTATCTTGGAAGCAGGAATTGACCTTAGATGTAGGTAAATCAAAAAGGGGTTTCTGAGAACATGTTAGCTATTGCAAATGGTGGCTTGATTGGGAGTGTTTCAAAAGTAGAGGAGAACTCTACTATAGTCAACCTTCTGACAAATACGGAAAATGCTGATAAGATTTCTGTTAAAAATTCAACACGGCACTACCACAATTTATGGAATTATTGTTGGCTACGACAAGGAAAAATGAAGTTCTTAAAAATTAGTCAATTAAATAGTAATAGCGATATTAGTACAGGCGATAAGGTGACAACGGGTGGATTAGGAAACTTTAACGTTGCGGATATTCCTGTTGGTGAAGTGGTTGCCACAACGCATAGTACAGACTATTTGACACGAGAAGTAACTGTTAAATTGAGTGCAGATACTCATAATGTGGATGTGATAGAATTAGTGGGGAATTCATGATGAGACAGTTGAAGCGGGTTGGAGTGTTTTTTTATTGCTTCCTTTCTTTGTTATAATTGACGCCCATATTAGCCAGCTTCTGGGCTCATTTTTTTCCCCCATGTACATTTGGCTAGTCATTTTCTTTTTTTCTATTTCTATTATTTGAGACGATAGAAGTATCAGAGTATCTCTACCTAGTCTATTGTTTTGTGATAGGTTTGGTTTACGATGTTTACTTTTTCCATCTAATAGGGATTGCAACTCTCTTATTTATCTTATTGGGAGCCTTTCTTCATAAATTGAATAGTGTTATTTTGTTGAATCGCTGGACAAGAATCTTAGCTATGATTGTCATGAGTTTTCTATTTGATATGGGAGCTTATCTTTTTGCATTAGTGGTAGGTTTAACTGTAGATAGTCTGCCGATTTTTATCGTTTATAGCCTAGTACCATCCATGATTTTAAATCTTGTGTGGATGCTTATTTTTCAGTTTATTTTTGAAAAATATTATCTATGAGAAAGAAACAAAAATGTAACAAAGGCGTAATATTCATTAGGCCTTTTTTTGGTATACTAGTATTGTCTTTAAAAGAAGGAGTATCTACGTAATATGAAGAAAAAAATCTTAGCGTCACTTTTATTAAGTACAGTAATGGTTTCTCAAGTAGCTGTTTTAACAACTGCGCATGCAGAAACTACTGATGACAAAATTGCTGCTCAAGATAATAAAATTAGTAACTTAACAGCACAACAACAAGAAGCCCAAAAACAAGTTGACCAAATTCAGGAGCAAGTATCAGCTATTCAAGCTGAGCAATCTAACTTGCAAGCTGAAAATGATAGATTACAAGCAGAATCTAAAAAACTTGAGAATGAGATTACAGAACTTTCTAAAAACATTGTATCTCGCAATGATTCTTTGGAAAAACAAGCTCGTAGTGCTCAAACAAATGGAGCTGCAACTAGCTACATCAATACGATTGTAAATTCAAAATCAATTACAGAAGCTATTTCACGTGTAGCAGCAATGAATGAAATCGTATCTGCTAACAACAAAATGTTGGAACAACAAAAAGCAGATAAAAAAGCAATTTCTGAGAAGCAAGTGGCAAACAATGACGCAATTAATACAGTAATTGCAAATCAACAGAAATTGTCTGATGATGCGCAAGCTTTAACAACGAAACAAGCTGAGTTGAAGGCTGCAGAATTAAATCTTGCTGCTGAAAAAGCTACAGCAGAAGATGAAAAAGCAAGTTTGCTAGAGAAAAAAGCAGAAGCAGAAGTAGCAGCAAAAGCAGCAGCAGAGGCAGAAGCAGCTTACAAGGCAAAACAAGTAAGTCAACAACAAACAGTTGTTGCTTCTGGAAATACGACTTTTGCAGCACAGGTTCAAGCTGTAGCTTCTTCGGAATCAGCAACATATACTCCTGTGGCAGTCAAACAACGCCCAACATACAGTACAAACGCTTCAAGTTATCCAATTGGAGAATGTACATGGGGAGTTAAAACATTAGCACCTTGGGCTGGAGACTATTGGGGTAATGGAGCGCAGTGGGCTACAAGTGCAGCTGCTGCAGGATTCCGTACAGGTTCAACACCTCAAGTTGGTGCTATTGCATGTTGGAATGATGGTGGATATGGACACGTAGCGGTAGTCACTGCTGTAGAATCAACAACACGTATCCAAGTGTCAGAATCAAATTATGCTGGTAATCGCACGCTTGGAAATCATCGTGGGTGGTTCAATCCGACAACTACGTCTTCAGGTTTTGTAACATATATTTATGCAGATTAATTTACAGAGGGACTCGAATAGAGCCCTCTTTTCAAGTTTTACCGTGATAATCCCTATTAAAAATTATATCAAAATAGCTTGAAAATATTGAAAAAGTATGGTAAAATGAATCTTGTCGTGTGAACGATAATACTCATTCTTGATGAATTGTGAAACAGTTGCTCTTGGGTCGTTTTGCAAGTTGAAGTCGAGAAGAGGAAAAAAACAAAAAGGAGAAATACTCATGGCAGTAATTTCAATGAAACAACTTCTTGAGGCTGGTGTACACTTTGGTCACCAAACTCGTCGCTGGAACCCTAAGATGGCTAAATACATCTTTACAGAGCGTAACGGAATCCACGTTATCGACTTGCAACAAACTGTAAAATACGCTGACCAAGCATACGACTTCATGCGTGATGCAGCAGCTAACGATGCAGTTGTATTGTTCGTTGGTACTAAGAAACAAGCAGCTGATGCAGTTGCTGAAGAAGCAGTACGTTCAGGTCAATACTTTATTAACCACCGTTGGTTGGGTGGAACTCTTACAAACTGGGGAACAATCCAAAAACGTATCGCTCGTTTGAAAGAAATCAAACGTATGGAAGAAGATGGAACTTTCGAAGTTCTTCCTAAGAAAGAAGTTGCACTTCTTAATAAACAACGTGCACGTCTTGAAAAATTCTTGGGTGGTATCGAAGATATGCCTCGTATCCCAGATGTTATGTACGTAGTTGACCCACATAAAGAGCAAATCGCTGTTAAAGAAGCTAAAAAATTGGGAATTCCAGTTGTAGCGATGGTTGACACAAACACTGATCCAGATGATATCGATGTAATCATCCCAGCTAACGATGATGCTATCCGCGCTGTTAAATTGATCACAGCTAAATTGGCTGACGCTATCATCGAAGGACGTCAAGGTGAAGATGCAGCAGCAGTTGAAGCAGAATTTACAGCTTCAGAAGCTCAAGCAGATTCAATTGAAGAAATCGTTGAAGTTGTAGAAGGCGACAACGCTTAATTCATATAAATAGTAATTACCTAGGAGGGCGGGGCTTAGCCCGGCTCTCCTATTTTTAAAAAATATAGGAGAATCAAAATGGCAGAAATTACAGCTAAACTTGTAAAAGAGTTGCGTGAAAAATCTGGTGCCGGAGTTATGGACGCTAAAAAAGCGCTTGTAGAAACAGACGGTGACATCGAAAAAGCGATTGAATTGCTTCGTGAAAAAGGTATGGCTAAGGCAGCTAAGAAGGCTGACCGTGTTGCTGCAGAAGGTTTGACTGGTGTTTACGTTAACGGTAATGTTGCAGCAGTTATTGAAGTAAACGCTGAAACTGACTTCGTTGCGAAAAACGCTCAATTCGTTGAATTGGTAAATACCACAGCTAAAGTTATTGCTGAAGGAAAACCTGCTAACAATGAAGAAGCTCTTGCTTTGACAATGCCTTCAGGTGAAACCCTTGAAGCTGCATACGTATCTGCAACAGCAACTATCGGAGAAAAAATCTCATTCCGTCGCTTTGCATTGATTGAAAAAACAGACGCACAACACTTTGGTGCTTACCAACATAACGGTGGACGTATCGGTGTTATTTCAGTTGTTGAAGGTGGAGACGAAGCACTTGCTAAACAATTGTCAATGCACATCGCAGCGATGAAACCAACAGTTCTTTCTTACAAAGAATTGGATGAACAATTCGTTAAAGATGAGTTGGCACAATTGAACCACGTTATCGACCAAGATAACGAAAGCCGTGCAATGGTTAACAAACCAGCTCTACCACACTTGAAGTATGGATCAAAATCTCAATTGACTGATGAAGTGATTGCTCAAGCTGAAGCTGATATCAAAGCTGAGTTGGTTGCAGAAGGCAAACCAGAAAAAATCTGGGACAAAATTATCCCAGGTAAAATGGATCGCTTCATGCTTGACAACACTAAAGTTGACCAAGCTTACACACTTCTTGCACAAGTTTACATCATGGATGATAGCAAGACAGTTGAAGCCTACCTTGAATCAGTTAACGCTTCAGTAGTTGAGTTCGCTCGCTTTGAAGTTGGTGAAGGAATCGAAAAAGCTGCAAACGACTTTGAAGCTGAAGTTGCAGCTACAATGGCAGCAGCCTTGAATAACTAATTATAGAAAGGAAGTAAATTTGCTTCCTTTTTTCTATGCAGTCGATCCCTATAGGGAGAGCTTCCTATTTTCAAGGTAAAAATAAAAAGCCCTATAATAAGGGCCAATTGTATTTAGGAGACTAAACTTCAAATTCATAGAGTGCTGTAGAGAGATAACGTTCACCGTTATCTGGTGCTAGAGCAAGGACTTTTTTACCTGTACCTAATTTTTTGGCAATCTCGATGGCTCCGTAGATAGCTGCAGCTGAAGAAATCCCTACAAGGAAACCTTCTTTTCCACCAATTTCACGGCCTAGTGCTAGAGCATCGTCTGACGTTACACGAACGATACCATCATAAGCCTTTGTATCAAGTGTATCAGGAATAAATCCAGCTGATATACCTTGAATTTTGTGAGGACCAGGTTTTTCACCAGATAGAATAGCAGATTCATCAGCTTCCACTGCATAAACTTGAATGTTTGAATTTGCTGATTTGAGTGCATGAGAAACACCAGAAATCGTTCCACCGGTACCAACTCCAGCAACAAAGGCATCTAATCCATCTTTACCGAAAGCAGCTAGTATCTCAGCTCCTGTTGTTCTTTCGTGTACTTCTGGATTAGCTGGGTTGTCAAATTGAAGAGGAAGGAAACCATCACGTTCAGCAGCGATTTCTTGAGCCTTAGCAATAGCACCTTTCATTCCTTCGCTACCAGGAGTAAGGACGAGTTCAGCACCATAGGCTTGGATAATCTTACGTCGTTCCACACTCATAGTTTCAGGCATAATGATAACAACTTTATACCCTTTAGCAGCCCCTACCCATGAAAGTCCAATACCAGTGTTTCCACTTGTTGCTTCAACAATAGTAGAACCAGGTTTCAGAATACCGTCTTGTTCAGCTTTTTCAATCATGCTAAGAGCAATACGGTCTTTTACAGAAGAACCAGGGTTAAATGCTTCAAGTTTTACATAGACATCTGCAGCACCTTCTGGCACAATGTTGTTGAGTTTAACAATCGGAGTTTGACCGATTAGTTCAGTAATGTTGTTATAAATAGACATATGAATACCTCTTTGTATAAGATATCTCTAGTATAACGCTATCTATACCATTTGTAAAATATAGAAATCCTATCGAAGTGATAGGATTTTTTTATATCACAGGTCTAAGCCATTAATTTTTAAGCGATTGTGATAGGCTAATTCTAGTAAATATGTATAAAGTGGAACGATATCTGTTTTCTTTTTTAATTGAATCATTTTCTAGTAGGTCTTGGCAAGCATCTTTTTATGTTGCTAATTAAAGTAGCAGTGAAAATATCAGTGAAACACTGTATTATCTATTATTTACACTAGGTTTACAGAAACCTCAACTTCGCGTAAACCTTGATCAGTTAAAGTGACTTTTCCATTAAAAAATTCCACAAGTGAAGCTTTAATAGTTTCTTTTTCTTCTTTATCAACATAAATCATCGTATCGACTTGATCTGTAAAGTTTGTATCCAGTTCCATGAGATTATGTTCTTTAAGGAAGTTACTGTACTCTTGATACTGAGCGTAAGACATTTGAATAGTAATGCCAGCTTGTTCCTTTATTTCAATGATGCCAATTTCTTTGACAGCTAAGGCGACACTGCCGGCGTAAGCACGAATCAGTCCTCCAGCACCTAGTTTAATGCCACCAAAGTAGCGTGTCACTACCACACAGACATTAGTAAGATTGTGATTTTCTAGTACCCCTAGCATGGGAACGCCAGCAGTACCACTGGGCTCACCATCATCACTTGTACGTTTGATTTCACTACGTTCCCCAATAATGAAGGCAGAGCAGTTATGCGTCGCTTTGTAGTGTTCTTTTTGATGGTGGTAATGAAGTCACGAGCCTCTTCTTCGCTATAAACACGCTTGGCATGACAGATAAAGCGGGATTTTTTGATTTCTTCTTGGACTTGTCCGTCCTCTTTAATTGTTCTAAATTCCATGATTTAATTGTACTAAAAAATCATCTAAAGCGCTAGGTTTTTACGAATAAAGAAGTATGAAAGTAAATCCAAATTATCTCGGTCGTTTGTTTACTGAGAATGAATTAACAGAAGAGGAACGTCAGTTGGCGGAGAAATTTCCAGCAATGAGAAAGGAGAAGGGGAAACTTTTCTGTCAACGTTGTAATAGTATTATTCCAGAGGAATGGTATTTGCCCATCGGTGCTTACTATTGTCGAGAGTGCTTGCTGATGAAGCGAGTCAGGAGTGATCAAGCTTTATACTATTTTCCGCAGGAGGATTTTCCGAAGCAAGATGTTCTTAAATGGCGTGGTCAATTAACTCCTTTTCAAGAGAAGGTGTCAGAGGGACTGATTCAAGCAGTAGACAAGCAGGAGCCAACTTTAGTTCATGCGGTGACAGGGGCTGGAAAGACAGAAATGATTTATCAAGTTGTGGCTAAGGTGATTAATAGGGGTGGTGCAGTGTGTTTGGCCAGTCCTCGCATAGATGTTTGTTTGGAGCTGTACAAGCGCCTGAAAAAGGATTTTGCTTGTGAGATAGCCCTCCTACATGGAGAATCGGAACCTTATTTTAGAACACCACTAGTTGTTGCGACAACCCATCAGTTATTGAAGTTTTATCAAGCTTTTGATTTGCTGATAGTAGATGAAGTAGATGCCTTTCCTTATGTTGACAATCCCACGCTTTACCATGCTGTCAAGAATAGTGTAAAGGAGAATGGCTTGAGAATCTTTTTAACAGCGACTTCTACCGATGAGTTAGATAGGAAAGTCCGTTTAGGAGAATTAAAAAGGTTGAGTTTGCCTAGACGATTTCATGGAAATCCATTGATTATTCCTAAGCCAGTTTGGTTATCGGATTTTAATCGCTATTTGGATAAGAATCGTTTGTCATCAAAGTTAAAGACTTATATTAAGAATCAGAGAAAGACAGCTTATCCGTTACTCATTTTTGCTTCAGAAATTAAGAAAGGGGAGCAATTAAAAGAAGTCTTACAGAAGGAATTTCCGCATGAGAAAATTGGTTTTGTGTCTTCAGTTACGGAAGATCGATTAGAGCAGGTGCAAGCTTTTCGAGATAGAGAACTGACAATACTTATCAGTACGACAATATTGGAGCGTGGAGTTACCTTTCCTTGTGTGGATGTTTTCGTAGTAGAGGCCAATCATCGTCTGTTTACCAAGTCTAGTTTAATACAGATTGGAGGCCGTGTCGGTCGGAGTATGGACAGACCGACAGGAGATTTGCTTTTTTTCCATGATGGGTTAAATACTTCAATCAAGAAGGCAATTAAGGAAATTCAGCAGATGAATAAGGAGGCGGGTCTATGAAGTGTTTGTTATGTGGGCAGACTATGAAGGTTGTTTTAACTTTCAGTAGTCTCTTACTTCTGAAGAATGATTCCTCCTGTCTTTGTTCAGACTGTGACTCTACTTTTGAGAGGATTGGAGAAGAGTACTGTCCCAACTGTATGAAAACAGGTTTGTCAACAAAGTGTCAAGATTGTCAATTTTGGTGTAAAGAAGGAGTTGAGGTCAGTCATAGAGCGATTTTTACTTACAATCAAGCTATGAAGGATTTTTTCAGTCGGTATAAGTTTGATGGAGACTTCCTTTTAAGAAAAGTGTTCGCTTCATTTTTAAGTGAGGAGTTGAAAGAATACAAAGAGTACCAATTTGTTGTAATTCCCCTAAGTCCTGATAGATATGCTGATAGAGGATTTAATCAGGTTGAAGGTTTAGTTGATGCAGCAGGCTTTGCGTATCTGGATTTATTAGAAAAGATAGAAGAGCGAGCTAGTTCTTCTAAAAGTCGTTCAGAGCGTTTGGAGACAGAATTTCCTTTCTTTATTAAAAGTGGAGTCACTATTCCTAAAAAAATCCTACTTATAGATGATATTTATACTACTGGAACAACTATAAATCGTGTGAAGAGACTGCTGGAAGAAGCGGGTGCTGAGGATGTGAAAACATTTTCCCTTGTAAGATGAGGAAAAAATTTGCAAAAATAAAATGAAAGCGTTATAATGAAATCAGAAAAACAAAAATGTTTAGAAAGAAGGTACTCATATGATTAAATATAGTATCCGTGGTGAAAACCTAGAAGTAACAGAAGCAATTCGTGATTATGTAGTTTCTAAACTCGAAAAGATCGAAAAGTATTTTCAAGCTGAACAAGAGTTGGATGCTCGAGTTAACTTGAAGGTGTATCGTGAAAAAACTGCTAAAGTGGAGGTAACGATTCCACTTGGATCAATTACTCTTCGTGCAGAAGATGTGTCTCAAGATATGTATGGTTCAATTGACCTTGTAACCGATAAAATTGAACGTCAGATTCGTAAAAATAAAACAAAAATCGAGCGTAAAAATAAAAATAAGGTAGCAACTAGTCAATTATTTACAGATGCTTTGGTGGAAGATCCAAATGTTGTCCAGTCTAGAGTTGTTCGTTCAAAACAAATTGATTTAAAACCAATGGATTTGGAAGAAGCTATTCTACAGATGGATTTGTTGGGACATGATTTCTTTATCTATGTGGATGTTGAAGATCAAACAACTAATGTGATTTATCGTCGTGAAGATGGCGAAATTGGTTTGTTAGAAGTTAAAGAATCTTAATTTCAATATGTGTAAAGGAAGGTTTACTGAATTGTAAACCTCCTTTTTCTTATAATTGATAGAATTACTGATTACACTTTTAAAAAGTCGCTTTTTGGTGGTTATTATGGTATAATGGGTGCCAAGAGGTTTGGAATGAAAAAATTTTATGTAAGTCCTATTTTCCCCTTAATATTAGGAATAGTGGCGTTCGGAGTGCTATCTGTGCAACTTGTTTTTGTAACGAATACACTGGTAACGCTATTTCTTTTGCTACTTATTTTGGGTTCATATAGTTTATTATTCATCCATCAGAGAGACTACTACTCAAAGAGTGAAGTAGAACAAATCCAGTATGTAAACCACCAAGCTGAAGAAAGTTTGACAACCTTGTTAGAACAGATGCCTGTCGGAGTTATTAAATTAGACTTGTCGTCAGGTGAAGTTGAATGGTTTAATCCTTATGCTGAATTGATTTTGACTAATGAAGTGGGCGAGATTGATGTGGCATTAATTCAAACAATTATCAAGGCATCGGTAGGAAATCCAGGTTCTTATGCTACCTTGGGTGAGACCCGCTATTCGGTTCATATGGACAAGGTGTCTGGAGTTCTTTACTTCTTTGATGTGTCTGGAGAATACGAAGCGACTGTTGAGTTAGTGACAAGTCGACCTGTGATTGGGATTGTTTCTGTTGACAACTACGATGACTTAGAAGATGAAACATCGGAGTCTGATATCAGTCATATCAATAGTTTTGTAGCCAATTTTGTTTCAGAATTTGCTGGGAAGCATGCCATGTTCTCCCGTCGAGTAAGTATGGATCGCTTTTATCTATTTACGGACTACACGGTGCTTGAGGGATTGATGAATGATAAATTTTCTGTTATTGATGCTTTCAGAGAAGAGTCGAAACAGAGACAGTTGCCCTTGACCTTAAGTATGGGATTTTCTTATGGTGATGGAAATCATGATGAGATAGGAAAAGTTGCTTTGCTCAATTTGAACTTGGCTGAAGTGCGTGGTGGCGACCAGGTGGTTGTCAAGGAGAATGACGAAACGAAAAATCCCGTTTATTTTGGTGGTGGATCTGCGGCGTCAATCAAGCGTACAAGGACACGTACGCGCGCTATGATGACAGCTATTTCAGATAAGATTCGAAGTGTGGATCAGGTTTTTGTAGTTGGTCACAAAAATCTAGATATGGATGCTCTTGGCTCTGCTGTAGGTATGCAGTTGTTTGCCAGTAATGTGACTGAAAATAGCTATGCTATTTATGACGAAGAACAAATGTCGCCGGATATTGAACGCGCTGTTTCATTCTTAGAAAAAGAAGGAGTTACAAAGTTGTTGTCTGTTAAGGATGCAATGGGGATGGTGACCAATCGTTCTTTGTTGATTCTTGTAGACCATTCAAAGACAGCTTTAACTTTATCAAAAGATTTTTATGATTTATTTACCCAAACCATCGTCATTGACCACCATCGAAGGGATCAGGATTTCCCAGATAATGCAGTTATTACTTATATCGAAAGTGGTGCAAGCAGTGCCAGTGAGTTGGTAACAGAATTGATTCAGTTCCAGAATTCTAAGAAAAATCGTTTGAGTCGTATGCAAGCAAGTGTTTTAATGGCTGGTATGATGCTGGATACTAAAAATTTTACCTCACGAGTGACTAGTCGGACATTTGATGTTGCTAGCTATCTCAGAACGAGAGGAAGTGATAGTATTGCTATCCAAGAAATCGCTGCGACAGATTTGAAGAATATCGTGAGGTCAATGAACTGATTTTACAGGGGCGTAAATTAGGTTCCGATGTATTGATAGCAGAGGCTACGGACTCGAAATGCTATGATACAGTTGTTATTAGTAAGGCAGCAGATGCCATGTTAGCTATGTCGGGTATTGAAGCGAGTTTTGTTCTTGCGAAGAATACACAAGGATTTATCTCTATCTCAGCTCGAAGTCGTAGTAAACTGAATGTACAACGGATTATGGAAGAGCTGGGAGGTGGAGGTCACTTTAATTTGGCAGCAGCTCAAATTAAAGATTTAACCTTGTCAGAAGCAGGTGAAAAACTGACAGAAATTGTATTAAATGAAATAAAGGAAAAGGAGAAAGAAGAATGAAAGTAATCTTTTTAGCAGATGTTAAAGGAAAAGGTAAAAAAGGTGAAATTAAGGAAGTACCGACAGGGTATGCACAAAACTTTCTTATCAAAAAGAACCTAGCCAAAGAAGCGACTGCTCAAGCGGTAGGTGAGCTTCGTGGTAAACAAAAATCTGAAGAAAAAGCTCACGCTGAGATGATTGCAGAAGCAAAAGCAATTAAAGCCCAACTTGAAGCAGAAGAAACTATTGTAGAATTTGTTGAAAAAGTTGGTCCAGATGGCCGTACTTTTGGTTCAATTACCAATAAGAAGATTGCAGAAGAATTGCAAAAGCAATTTGGAATTAAGATTGATAAACGTCATATCCAAGTACAAGCTCCGATTCGAGCAGTTGGTTTGATCGATGTGCCAGTGAAAATCTATCAAGATATCACAAGTGTAATCAATCTTCGTGTGAAAGAAGGATAAATTTACACCTTCTTGACAAGATTGTAAAAGGAAGGGAAGTCTGATGGCAGAAGTAGAAGAGTTACGAGTACAACCTCAAGATATCTTAGCTGAGCAATCCGTTTTAGGGGCTATCTTTATTGACGAGAGTAAGCTTGTTTTTGTGCGAGAATATATTGAGTCTCGGGACTTTTTTAAGTATGCCCATCGTTTGATTTTCCAAGCTATGGTCGATTTATCCGATCGTGGCGATGCTATAGATGCAACAACGGTTCGTACCATTCTTGATAATCAAGGTGATTTACAGAATATTGGTGGCCTGTCTTACTTGGTTGAGATTGTCAATTCTGTGCCAACTTCTGCTAATGCGGAGTATTATGCTAAGATTGTCGCAGAAAAGGCTATGTTACGGCGATTAATCTCCAAGTTGACAGAGTCTGTCAATCAAGCTTACGAGGCTTCGCAACCAGCTGATGAAATCATTGCTCAGGCAGAAAAAGGCTTGATTGATGTCAGTGAAAATGCTAATCGAAGTGGATTTAAGAACATTCGAGATGTGTTGAATGTCAACTTTGGAAATCTGGAAGCTCGCTCGCAACAAACGACCGATATTACAGGTATTGCGACGGGCTACCGTGATTTGGATCATATGACGACTGGTTTGCATGAGGAGGAGTTGATTATCCTAGCAGCTCGTCCGGCGGTTGGTAAGACAGCCTTTGCCTTGAATATCGCTCAGAACATTGGGACTAAGTTGGACAAAACGGTTGCTATTTTTTCACTGGAAATGGGTGCGGAAAGTCTAGTGGATCGTATGTTGGCGGCAGAAGGTTTGGTAGAATCCCATTCTATCCGTACGGGTCAATTGACCGATGAGGAGTGGCAAAAATATACCATTGCTCAAGGGAATCTAGCTAATGCAAGTATCTATATCGATGATACGCCAGGGATTCGGATTACAGAGATTCGTTCTCGTTCTCGTAAACTGGCTCAAGAAACTGGAAATCTTGGTTTGATTTTAATAGACTATTTGCAGCTTATCACGGGAACTGGTCGGGAAAATCGTCAACAAGAGGTTTCAGAAATTTCACGTCAGTTGAAAATCCTAGCCAAGGAACTGAAGGTTCCAGTAATTGCTCTGAGTCAGTTGTCTCGTGGTGTAGAACAACGTCAGGATAAGAGACCGGTCTTGTCTGATATTCGTGAATCTGGGTCTATTGAGCAGGATGCTGATATCGTAGCCTTTCTTTATCGCGACGACTACTATGAGCGTGGTGGTGAAGAAGAGGAAGGCATACCAAATAATAAGGTAGAAGTTATTATTGAGAAAAACCGTAGTGGAGCTCGTGGAACAGTGGAATTAATTTTTCAAAAAGAATACAATAAATTTTTCAAGTATTTCAAAAAGGGAGGAAATAAGATGACAGATGCATTTTACAGATGTAGCTAAGATGAAAAAAATCAAAAGAAGAAATCAAGGCACATGAGGGTCATGTAATTGAAATGACTTTTGGAAAATGGACGTAAGCGCCAAAAAAATAGATTGGGTAAGCTAATTGAGGTTTATCCATCCCTATTTATCGTTGAATTTGGAAATGTTGAAGGAGATAAACAAGCTAATGTTTACGTTGAATCCTTTACTTACTCAGATATCCTTACAGAAAAGAATTTGATTCATTATCTGGACTAAAGTGAGAAATTTTTCTCACTTTTTTTCTTTTTTTCTCCGAATAGTTTAAGTGAAGGTAATCTTCAATTTATATTATTTTTTTCAAGGAGGAAGAATGAAAAGTTTTACCATTCAAAAGTAACAGAGACAGGATTTTCTTTTGAGAAAATCAGTTAAAAAAAGGTTGTTCCTTTTTTTAGCAGTAGGATTGATGCTAGTAGCGAGTGATAGTGTATATGCCTATTCCTATTCTGGAGGAAATGGATCGATTGCGCGTGGGGATGATTATCCTACTTACTATAAAAATGGGAGTCAGGAAATTGATAAGTGGCGCATGTACTCTCGTCAGTGTACTTCATTTGCAGCCTTTCGCTTGAGTAGTGTCAATGGTTTTGAGATTCCAGGAGCTTATGGAAATGCGAATGAATGGGGGTATCGTGCTCGTCGTGAAGGCTATCGTGTAGATAGTGTACCAACGATTGGATCTATTGCTTGGTCTACTGCAGGAGGATATGGTCATGTTGCCTGGGTTTCAAATGTAATGGGGGATAATATAGAAATTGAGGAATACAACTATGGTTATACAGGATCCTATAATAAACGAATTATAAAAGCAAATACAATGACAGGATTTATTCATTTTAAAGATTTGGCTGGGGGTAATGTAGTAAGTAGTGGCAAAGTATTCAATAGTCAACCTTCTTCGACAGGAGGAACTCATTATTTTAAGAATAAGGCAGCTATAAAAAATCAACCTTTAGTTAGTGCAACTTCAATTGCATATTATTCTCCAGGTGAGAGTGTTCATTATGATCAGGTACTTGAAAAAGATGGGTATAAGTGGTTGAGTTATATATCTTATAGTGGAAGTCGTCGCTATATTCAGTTAGAGGAGGTTGTGTCATCGCAGAATCAAACAGAAGGTAGTTCCAATGATGTTCTGACTGTTGGTTGGAAGAAAATAAATGGTAGTTGGTATCATTTCAAATCAAATGGTTCTAAATCAACAGGATGGTTGAAAGACGGTTCTAGCTGGTATTATTTGAAATCATCTGGTGAAATGCAGACAGGATGGTTAAAGGAGAATGGCTCGTGGTATTATCTAGATAGTTCAGGGGCAATGAAAACAGGATGGTATCAAGTTTCTGGTAAGTGGTATTATTCTTACTCTTCAGGTGCCTTAGCTGTTAATACGATGGTGGATGGCTACAGAGTAAACAGTGATGGAGAACGAGTATAGAAAATGGGAGTAGGAAATTTTCCTGCTCTTTTCTGTAAGCAGTTTCCTTGACATTTTTTTTATTTTGCGCTATCATATGTCCATATAATATATGGGAGTCTGTGTACAGTCTGAGAGGAAGCGTTAAGCTTCGACCGCACCTGATCTGGGTAATGCCAGCGTAGGGAACGATACTTAGTCTATTCTTGACCTTTCCCATATATGGTAAAGGTTTTTCTTTTTGTCAAAGGAAAACGAGAAGAGGAGGTTTTTATGAAAGCAAGCATTGCCTTGCAAGTTTTACCCTTATCACAGGGGATTGATCGGATAGCTGTTATCGATCAGGTCATTGCTTATCTGCAAGCTCAAGAAGTGACGATGGTGGTGACACCATTTGAAACGGTCTTGGAAGGGGAGTTTGATGAGCTTATGTGCATTCTCAAAGAAGCGCTGGAAGTAGCAGGGCAGGAGGCAGATAATGTCTTTGCCAATGTCAAAATAAATGTAGGAGAGATTTTAAGTATTGATGAGAAACTTGAAAAGTATACTGAGACGACACATTAGTCTATTGGGCTTTTCTGGGAGTCTTGTCAATCTGGCAGTTAGCAGGTTTTCTTAAACTTCTCCCCAAGTTTATTCTGCCGACACCTCTTTGAAATTCTTCAGGCCTTTGTTCGTGACAGAGAATTTCTCTGGCACCATAGCTGGGCGACCTTGAGAGTGGCTTTATTGGGACTGATTTTGGGAGTCTTGATTGCCTGTCTCATGGCTGTACTTATGGATAGTTTGACTTGGCTCAATGACCTGATTTACCCTATGATGGTGGTTGTTCAGACTATTCCGACCATTGCCATAGCTCCTATCTTGGTCTTGTGGCTAGGTTATGGGATTTTGCCCAAGATTGTCTTGATTATCTTAACGACAACCTTTCCTATTATCGTCAGCATTTTGGACGGTTTAGGCATTGTGACAAGGATATGCTGACCTTGTTTAGTCTGATGCGGGCCAAGCCTTGGCAAATCCTGTGGCATTTTAAAATCCCAGTCAGCCTGCCTTACTTCTATGCAGGTCTGAGGGTCAGTGTCTCCTACGCCTTTATCACAACAGTAGTATCTGAGTGGTTGGGAGGCTTTGAAGGACTAGGTGTCTACATGATTCAGTCCAAGAAACTGTTTCAGTATGATACCATGTTTGCTATTATTATTCTGGTATCGATTATCAGCCTTTTGGGTATGAAGTTGGTCGATATTAGTGAAAAATATGTTATTAAATGGAAACGTTCGTAGAATAAGAATGTTTCTGAAAAAGAAAAGAGGAAATCAAAATGAAGAAAACATGGAAAGTGTTTTTAACTGTTTTAACAGCTCTTGTAGCTGTTGTACTTGTGGCCTGTGGTCAAGGAACTGCTTCTAAGGATAACAAAGAGGCAGAACTTAAGAAAATCGACTTTATCCTAGACTGGACACCAAATACCAACCACACAGGGCTTTATGTTGCTAAGGAAAAAGGTTATTTCAAAGAAGCTGGAGTGGATGTTGATTTGAAATTACCACCAGAAGAAAGTTCTTCTGACTTGGTTATCAATGGTAAGGCACCATTTGCAGTGTATTTCCAAGACTACATGGCTAAAAAATTGGAAAAAGGGGCAGGAATTACTGCCGTTGCAGCTATCGTAGAGCACAATACATCAGGAATCATCTCTCGTAAATCTGATAATGTAGCTAGTCCAAAGGACTTGGTTGGTAAGAAATATGGTACATGGAATGACCCAACTGAACTTGCTATGTTGAAAACCTTGGTAGAATCACAAGGTGGGGACTTTGAGAAGGTTGAAAAAGTACCAAATAACGACTCAAACTCTATCACACCGATTGCTAATGGAGTATTTGATACTGCATGGATCTACTACGGATGGGATGGAATTCTTGCAAAATCTCAAGGCGTAGAGGCTAACTTCATGTACTTGAAAGACTACGTTAAAGAATTTGACTACTACTCACCAGTTATCATCGCCAACAACGACTATTTGAAAGATAACAAAGAAGAAGCACGTAAAGTTATCCAAGCCATCAAAAAAGGTTACCAATATGCTATGGAGCATCCAGAAGAAGCAGCTGATATCCTCATCAAGAATGCACCTGAACTTCAGGAAAAACGTGACTTTGTCATCGAATCTCAAAAATACTTGTCAAAAGAATATGCAAGCGACAAGGAAAAATGGGGTCAATTTGACGCAGCTCGCTGGAATGCCTTCTACAAATGGGATAAAGAAAATGGTATCCTTAAAGAAGACTTGACAGACAAAGGCTTCACCAACGAATTTGTGAAATAATGACAGAAATAAGACTAGAACACGTCAGTTATGCTTATGGCGAAGAGAGGATTTTAGAGGACATCAATCTGAAAGTCACCTCAGGTGAAGTGGTCTCTATCTTAGGCCCAAGTGGTGTAGGAAAGACCACCCTCTTTAATCTGATCGCTGGGATTTTAGAAGTTCAGTCAGGGAGAATTGTCCTTGATGGTGAAGAAAATCCCAAGGGGCGCGTGAGTTATATGTTGCAAAAGGATCTCCTCTTGGAACACAAGACGGTGCTTGGTAATATCATTCTGCCCCTCTTGATTCAAAGGTGGATAAGGCGGAAGCCATTGCTCGGGCGGATGAAATTCTTGCGGCCTTCCAGTTGACAGCTGTAAGAGATAAATACCCTCATGAACTCAGTGGTGGGATGCGCCAGCGTGTGGCCTTGCTTCGTACCTATCTTTTCGGTCACAAGCTCTTTCTCTTAGATGAAGCCTTTAGCGCCTTGGATGAAATGACCAAGATGGAACTTCATGCTTGGTATCTGGAGATTCATAAGCAGTTGCAATTGACGACCCTGATCATCACGCATAGTATCGAGGAGGCCCTCAATCTCAGCGACCGCATCTATATCTTGAAAAATCGCCCTGGGCAGATTGTTTCAGAAATTAAACTAGATTGGTCTGAAGATGAGGACAAGGAAGTCCAAAAGATTGCCTACAAACGTCAAATCTTGGCAGAATTAGGCTTAGATAAGTAGAAAAATAGGGAGTTGGTGAAGATTATCCTTTACCAGCGCCCTTTTTCTTTTAAAAATAAGAAAATTTCGGTATAATAGTCAAAGATAGTCAAGGTTTAAAGAGAGAGGTGGGTTTGTAATGAGATTTAAAAATACATCGGATCATATTGAGGCCTACATCAAGGCGATTTTAGATCAATCTGGTATTGTGGAGTTGCAACGTAGTCAGTTGGCAGATACCTTTCAGGTTGTTCCCAGTCAGATTAACTATGTGATCAAGACACGCTTTACGGAAAGTAGAGGCTACTTGGTTGAAAGTAAGCGTGGTGGTGGAGGATACATTCGTATAGGACGGATTGAGTTTTCTAGTCATCATGAAATGCTCCGCGATTTGCTTTACTCGATTGGTGAGCGGGTCAGTCAAGAAATTTATGAGGATATTCTGCAACTTTTGGTTGAGCAGGAATTGATGACCAAGCAGGAGATGAATTTGCTGGTGGCAGTAGCTTTGGATCGTGTCCTAGGAGAAGAAGCTCCAGTCCTTCGAGCTAATATGCTACGACAGGTCATACAAGAGGTAGATAGAAAAGGGAAGTAAGATGAACTATTCAAAAGCATTGAATGAATGTATCGAAAGTGCCTACATGGTTGCTGGCCATTTTGGAGCTCGTTATCTAGAGTCTTGGCACTTGTTGATTGCCATGTCCAATCACAGTTATAGTGTGGCAGGGGCAACTTTAAATGATTATCCATATGAGATGGACCGTTTAGAAGAAGTAGCTTTGGAACTGACTGAAACGGACTATAGCCAGGATGAAACCTTTACGGAATTGCCGTTCTCCCATCGTTTGCAGGTTCTTTTTGATGAAGCAGAGTATGTAGCGTCAGTGGTCCATGCTAAGGTGCTAGGGACGGAGCACGTCCTCTATGCGATCTTTGCATGATGGCAATGCCTTGGCTACTCGTATCTTGGAGAGAGCTGGTTTTTCTTATGAAGATAAGAAAGATCAGGTCAAGATTGCTGCCCTACGTCGAAATCTAGAAGAACGTGCAGGCTGGACTCGTGAAGACCTCAAGGCTCTACGCCAACGCCATCGTACAGTAGCTGACAAGCAAAATTCTATGGCTAATATGATGGGGATGCCCCAGACTCCGAGTGGTGGTCTCGAGGACTATACGCATGATTTGACAGAGCAAGCGCGTTCTGGCAAGTTAGAACCAGTCATCGGTCGGGATAAGGAAATCTCGCGTATGATTCAAATTTTGAGCCGTAAAACCAAGAATAATCCTGTTTTGGTTGGGGATGCTGGTGTCGGGAAAACAGCCTTGGCGCTTGGGCTCGCTCAGCGTATTGCTAGTGGAGATGTACCTGCGGAAATGGCTAAGATGCGCGTGTTAGAGCTTGATTTGATGAATGTCGTTGCAGGTACACGTTTCCGTGGTGACTTTGAAGAACGCATGAACAATATCATCAAGGATATTGAAGAAGATGGCCAAGTAATTCTATTTATCGACGAACTCCACACCATCATGGGTTCTGGGAGCGGGATTGATTCGACCCTAGATGCGGCTAATATCTTGAAGCCAGCCTTGGCGCGTGGAACTTTGAGAACGGTTGGTGCCACCACTCAGGAAGAATACCAAAAACATATCGAAAAAGATGCAGCCCTTCTCGTCGTTTCGCCAAAGTGACGATTGAAGAGCCAAGTGTGGCAGACAGCATGACCATTTTGCAAGGCTTGAAGGCGACTTATGAGAAACATCACCGGGTGCAAATCACAGATGAAGCGGTTGAAACAGCCGTCAAGATGGCTCATCGTTACTTGACTAGTCGTCACTTGCCAGACTCTGCTATCGATCTCTTGGATGAGGCAGCAGCAACAGTGCAAAATAAGGCAAAGCATGTAAAAGCAGACGATTCAGGTTTGAGTCCAGCTGACAAGGCCTTGATGGATGGCAAGTGGAAACAGGCAGCTCAGCTAATTGAAAAAGAAGAGGAAGTGCCTGTCTACAAAGACTTGGTGACAGAGTCTGATATTTTGACCACCTTGAGTCGCTTGTCAGGTATTCCAGTCCAAAAACTGACTCAGACTGATGCTAAGAAATACCTGAATCTGGAAGCTGAATTGCACAAACGTGTCATCGGTCAAGATCAAGCTGTTTCAAGCATTAGCCGTGCCATTCGCCGCAATCAGTCAGGGATTCGCAGTCATAAGCGCCCGATTGGTTCCTTTATGTTCCTAGGGCCTACAGGTGTCGGTAAGACCGAATTGGCCAAGGCTCTGGCAGAAGTTCTTTTTGACGACGAATCAGCTCTTATCCGCTTTGATATGAGTGAGTATATGGAGAAATTCGCAGCCAGCCGTCTCAATGGAGCTCCTCCGGGCTATGTGGGATATGAAGAAGGTGGGGAGTTGACCGAGAAGGTTCGCAACAAACCATACTCCGTTCTCCTCTTTGACGAGGTAGAGAAGGCCCACCCAGATATCTTTAATGTTCTCTTGCAGGTTCTGGATGACGGTGTCTTGACCGATAGCAAGGGGCGCAAGGTTGACTTTTCAAATACCATTATCATCATGACGTCAAACCTTGGTGCGACAGCCCTTCGGGATGACAAGACTGTCGGTTTTGGGGCTAAGGACATTCGTTTTGACCAGGAAAATATGGAAAAACGCATGTTTGAAGAGCTGAAAAAAGCTTATAGACCTGAGTTTATCAACCGTATTGATGAAAAGGTGGTCTTCCATAGCCTGTCTAGCGACCATATGCAGGAAGTAGTGAAAATTATGGTCAAACCTTTAGTGGCAAGTTTGGCTGAAAAAGGTATTGACTTGAAATTACAAACTTCCGCACTGAAATTGTTGGCAAATCAAGGATATGACCCAGAGATGGGAGCTCGTCCACTTCGCAGAACCCTGCAAACAGAAGTGGAAGATAAGTTAGCAGAACTTCTTCTCAAGGGAGAATTAGTGGCAGGCAGCACACTTAAGATTGGTGTCAAAGCAGGCCAGTTAAAATTTGATATTGCATAAAAACGAGGTCGGGACAAAGTTCCCGACCTCTTTGTTTGCCTTTATTAGTTTGCTTTGCTGTTGCGATTGCTTTTATGAATGGCTATTTTTCTTAGAATTGCTCAACAGGTGAGTAAAGAAGGCTTTGTATCGATACTTGAGATAGTTCTCATGTAAAAATAACAAGGCGATATAGACAATCAAAAAGATTGTAGTCATATAGAAGACATCAAATGCAGTTCGCGCATAGTGAGTGGCTGACTGATAAGAGCCAATAGCTCCTAAAATCAACCAAGGAAGATACTTGTAATACTTATTTAGCATAAGAGTGCACCTCCTATATTCTATTTCGATGGTATTATATTCCTTTGGAGTTAAAGATGCAAGCGATTACAAAAAGCGAATTTAAATTTTTAATAGAAAAATCTCCTGTTTTTCTGTTTTATTACGAATAGAAAGAGTAGGAGGAGTAAATGTATCTAAAGTATTTAAGATTTTTTTAAAATAGTTTAGATAAATTGTTGACATATTTAAATCTCAATGTTACAATTATATTACAAAAAGATTTCTTTATATTTCTAAAAATATTACAAAGGAGTAGAAGAATGAAAAAGAAAAACCTATATCAAATTGATGGCAGCAACTGTATTAGCTTCTACCCTACTATTAGGAGCTTGTGGAAATAAAAAGGAAACAACTCAAGCAAGCAGTTCTGCTAAGACAAGCCAATCATCAAGTTCTAAAGCAGCTTCTGCTAGCAAAGAAAGCAAGACTCAGAAGTCCTCAAGTTCAGCTTTCATCTGAAAAGGCCAAGGCGTCTACTGACCAGTCTGCAGCAACTACAACACCATCACCAGCAACACCTGCACCAGAGCAAAGACAAGGTCAAGAAGTGGCTAATCAACAGGCGGCTAGTCAACAAACTCCTGCTCAGGCTCCTTCAACTCAACAGTCTCCTCAAGCCCAGTCTAACCAATCAAGCTATGATCCTACAACTGACCGCAAACTTCAAGACAAACAAGCAGAGCAAAATAAACGCTACAAGGGTGTTTTAACCATGGTAGATGGTGATTTCTCAGCTGCAGCGGGCAATTGGAAGGGAGCCAAATGGCGAAACCATCACAGTTTCATCAGGTGGTCAATTTACAGTAGAATCTGCTGATGGAAAGAAAGAAAATTACTCTATCAAAGGCTATTCTTATACTCTTGATGATGGTAAGTATAATGCCAAAATTGGTGGAGGAAAAGTCATCCAAATTACAACAGGAGCGGATGGTAAGGTTTCCAGTGTTGCTTTGAGTCAATAATAGCTCTCAGTATTTGAATTTTTACAATCAAAGAAAATCCGTCAGCTCAATAAGAGTTGACGGATTATTTTATACTTATACTTGGGTTAAAAATTCTTCTGTAGTAAGAATTTGAGCAAACTCATCTTGTAGAGAAAGGAGATTAATCTCATGGATAGTCTCAGGAGAGATGGCCTGACCATTTTTGTTAGATAGGGTAAAACTGGCAGTAGCATCTGCTAGTAAAGTGACTTCAAAACCAAGATTTGCTGCCATTCGTGTCGTAGTAGATACACAATGAGGCAGGGTCAAACCAACAACGACTAAATGACAAATCTGATTTTTTCGTAAATATGTTTCAAGATTTGTTCCAATAAAGGCGCTATTAACCGTTTTTTGAAAGACAGGTTCTGAAGCAAATGGCTCAAATCCACTTTTAAACTCCTGATTTTGTTTGTTATGAAATTGCGACTGGGGATTGTCAGATATGTGTTGAACATGTAAGACTGGAAGAGCGTGTTTACGAAAGTATGCCAGTATCCTCAATGCTTGTTGTTCAGCTTGAGGGTTGTTCCGTTCTCCCCAGATAGGGTTATCAAATGCTTTTTGCATATCGATAATCAGTAGAGCAGTATGAACCATTTTAAGCCTTATCCAATTGTAAGAGGGCTTCAATCTCTGACAGGGTGCTAGCTTGTGAAATGGCTCCACGGAGTTTGGCTGCACCAGATGTTCCTCGAAGGTAGTGAGGAGCAAGGCCACGGAATTCACGAACTGCGACGTTTTCCCCTTTGAGGTTAATCAAACGTTTCAAGTGTTCGTAGGCAATTTTCATCTTGTCTTCAAAGGTCAAATCAGGTAGGATTTCTCCTGTTTCAAAGTAATGGTTGATTTGATTGAAGAGGTAAGGATTTCCCATGGCAGCTCGGCCAATCATGACTGCGTCAGCACCGACTTCTTCGATACGTTGTTTGGCTTCTTGGACAGTACGGATATCACCGTTGGCAATAAATGGAATCTTGGTCAGAGCTTGAGCGACCTTGTGAAGGGTCTCAAGGTCTGCGTGACCTGTATACATTTGTTCACGGGTACGGCCATGCATGGCGAGGGCAGAAACACCTGCAGCTTCAGCAGCGAGGGCATTTTCTACTGCCAGAGATGGGTCAGCCCAGCCGGTACGCATTTTGACAGTAAGTGGGATATCAAGGACAGATTGGACCTTGTTGATGATAGAGTAAATCTTATCGGGATCCTTGAGCCACATAGCGCCAGCTTCGTTCTTCACGATTTTGTTAACTGGGCAGCCCATGTTGATATCCACGATATCGGTTTTGGTGTTTTCTTGGATGAATTCTGCTGCGCGTGCGAGGCTGTCTTCATCGCTACCAAAAAGTTGGATAGAGACAGGGTTTTCGCCTTCATCGATATGAAGCATGTGCAGGGTTTTTTCGTTGTTGTATTGGATTCCCTTGTCAGAGACCATTTCCATGACAACGAGTCCAGCTCCGAGCTCTTTTGCGATAGTACGAAAGGCTGAGTTGGTGACACCAGCCATGGGTGCTAAAACGGTACGATTGGGAATCTCAACATTGCCAATCATAAAAGGTGTATTAAGATTTGTCACGAATGAGTTCCTCCAGGTCGTTTTCATCAAAAGTTGTAAGTAGTTTGGCAGAATTGACAAGTGATTTCTGCCCCGTGGTCTTCCTCTTTCATTTCCTGTAAGTCTGAGCTTGGAAGGCTGGCAAGAGCGTTCATAAAGCGCTCATGGCTACAGTCACATTGGAAACGGATTTCTTCTTCAGAAAGACGCTTGTAGGCCTCGTCACCGTAGATTGCTTTGAGGAGGGCTTCGATATGGTCGTCGCTTTCGAGAAGAGTCGAGATAGCTGGCATTTCTTGGATGCGTTTTTCAAGCGAGCAATCTCTTCTTCCTTGGCTCCCGGCAAGACTTGAACTAGGAAACCACCTGCAACCTTGACCTTGTCTTCCTCGTCCAAAAGGACATTGAGACCGACTGCTGAAGGCGTTTGTTGGCTTTCAGTCAGGTAAAAGGCAAGGTCTTCACCAATTTCCCCAGAGATAAGGGGAGTCATAGAGTTGTAAGGATTTCCAGTACCGTAGTCTGTGATAACGAGAAATTGACCATTTCCGACAAAAGGTCCGACTAGGACTTCACCAGTTGCAGTCTTTTTGATGTCAACACCGGGATTTTGAACGTAACCTTTAACGTTCCCCTTGGTATCAGCGACGGTGATAATGGCACCTAGAGAGCTAGTTCCCAGTACCTTAACGGTTAGTTTGGTATTTCCTTTTTCATTGGCTGCGAGAATCTGGCTAGCGATAAGAGTTCGACCAAGCGCTACAGTTGAGCTAGCTTGGGTTTGGTGTTTTTCTTGAGCAGTGCGGACGGTTTCTGTGCTATCAAGGACAAAAGCACGAAAGGCTCCGCTTTCTGATATAGTTTTAATAATTTTATCCATAGCTACTATTTTAGCATAAAAATGCCCAAAGGGGGAGCCGTGTGTTTGCTGATTTTCAGGATAATGGACCAGGAAATCAGCATGAAAATAAAAAGAGAAACAGATTATTTCAGCATTTGTAAGATTTATGCTATGCTTAAGGTAGAAAATGAAAGGGGTAACAAATGTATTTAGGAGACTTGATGGAAAAGGCTGAATCTGGCCAATTTTCAATCCTTTCCTTTCTATTACAAGAGTCTCAGACGACCGTCAAGGCTGTAATGGAGGAAACAGGATTTTCAAAAGCAACTCTAACCAAATATGTCACCCTGCTCAATGACAAGGCTTTGGACAGTGGCTTAGAGCTGACTATCTCCTTAGAAGATGAAAATCTGCGTCTGTCAATCGGTGCAGCTACCAAGGGGAGAGATATCCGAAGCTTATTTTTGGAGAATGCTGTTAAATATCAGATTTTGGTCTATCTTCTCTACCACCAACAGTTTTTTTAGCCCATCAGCTGGCTCAAGAATTGATGATTAGTGAGGCAACACTTGGTCGTCATTTGGCTGGTTTAAATCAGATTTTGTCAGAATTTGACTTATCCATCCAAAATGGACGTTGGCGAGGCCCAGAACATCAGATTCGCTATTTCTATTTCTGTCTTTTCCGCAAGGTCTGGTCCAGTCAGGAGTGGGAAGGTCACATGCAGAAACCAGAGAGAAAACAGGAGATTGCTACACTAGAAGAAATCTGCGGTGCAAGTTTGTCTTCGGGGCAGAAATTGGACTTGGTTTTGTGGGCTCACATCAGTCAACAACGTCTTCGGGTCAATGCCTGTCAGTTTCAAGTGATAGAAGAGAAAAATGCGAGGGTATTTTTGACAATATTTTCTACCTTCGTTTGCTGAGAAAGGCTCCGTCCTTTTTCGCTGGAGCAACATCTTCCTCTAGGAACTGAGGATGGTGAGATGATGATTTTCTTTCTCTTTCCTCTTGTCTCATCGCATTCTTCCCCTTCATACCATGGAGTATATCCTTGGTTTTGGAGGGCAGTTGGCAGATTTGCTGACGCAATTGATTCAAGAAATGAAGAAGGAGGATTTGCTGGGCGGTTATACAGAGGACCATGTCACCTATGAACTCAGTCAGCTTTGTGCTCAAGTCTATCTCTATAAGGGCTATATTTTACAGGATCGCTACAAGTATCAGTTAGAGAATCGTCATCCATATTTGCTGATGGAACATGATTTTAAGGAAACAGCAGAGGAGATTTTTTTCATGCCTTGCCCTGCCTTTTCAGCAGGGGACGGATTTGGATAAGAAAATTCTCTGGGAATGGCTCCAGTTGATCGAATATATGGCTGAAAATGGTGGCCAGCATATGCGGATTGGTCTGGATTTGACATCTGGTTTTCTTGTCTTTTCAAGGATGGCAGCCATTTTGAAACGGTATTTGGAATACAATCGTTTTATTACCATTGAAGCCTATGACCGAACTCGACATTATGATTTGCTGGTTACCAATAACCCGATTTCATAAGAAGGAACAGACACCAGTCTATTATTTAAAAAAACGACTTGGATTTGGAAGATTTGGCAGGGATTCGTCAGTTATTATTCACTTAAAAGACTTGGTGGTTCCAGGTCTTTTTTGTGAAATTTACACAATCTCCTCACATTTTTTTAAAAATTAAAAAAAGTTGATAAACAAGAAAGCGCTTTATTTTGTATACTAGTTAGTGTAAAGAGGAAACATCCTCAAGATCTTTATCAGGAGGACAGCACATGTCACAAGAAAAATACATTATGGCCATTGACCAGGGAACTACAAGTTCTCGTGCCATCATTTTCAACAAAAAAGGAGAAAAAGTTAGCTCGAGTCAAAAAGAGTTTACTCAGATTTTCCCTCAGGCAGGTTGGGTAGAGCACAATGCCAATGAAATTTGGAACTCTGTTCAGTCAGTTATTGCAGGTGCTTTCATCGAAAGTGGTGTCAAGCCAAATCAAATCGAGGCAATCGGAATTACCAACCAACGTGAAACAACTGTCGTCTGGGATAAGAAAACAGGGCTTCCTATCTACAACGCAATCGTTTGGCAGTCACGCCAGACAGCACCTTTGGCTGAGCAACTAAAAAGCAAAGGCTATGTGGAAAAATTCCATGAAAAGACTGGTTTGATTATTGACGCTTACTTCTCAGCAACTAAGGTTCGTTGGATTTTGGACCATGTTGAAGGAGCTCAAGAGCGAGCAGAAAAGGGAGAATTGCTCTTTGGTACTATCGATACTTGGTTGGTTTGGAAATTGACTGACGGTGCGGCTCACGTGACGGACTACTCAAACGCAGCTCGTACCATGCTTTATAACATTAAAGAACTCAAATGGGATGATGAGATTTTGGAAATTCTCAACATTCCTAAGGCTATGCTGCCAGAAGTTCGTTCTAACTCTGAAATCTACGGTAAAACAGCTCCATTCCACTTCTATGGTGGAGAAGTTCCAATCTCAGGTATGGCTGGTGACCAACAGGCAGCCCTCTTTGGACAGTTGGCCTTTGAACCTGGTATGGTTAAAAATACTTATGGAACAGGTTCTTTCATCATCATGAATACTGGTGAGGAAATGCAGTTGTCTGAAAATAACCTCTTGACAACCATTGGTTATGGAATTAACGGCAAGGTTTACTATGCCTTGGAAGGTTCTATCTTCATCGCAGGAAGTGCCATTCAATGGCTTCGTGACGGTCTTCGCATGGTAGAAAATTCACCAGAATCTGAAAAATACGCTCGTGATTCTCACAACAATGATGAAGTTTATGTCGTTCCAGCCTTTACAGGTCTAGGTGCTCCATACTGGAACCAAAACGCTCGCGGTTCTGTCTTTGGCTTAACTCGTGGAACAACTAAAGAAGACTTTATCAAGGCGACTTTGCAATCTATCGCTTATCAAGTGCGTGACATCATCGACACCATGCAAGTGGATGCTCAGACAGCTATCCAAGTCTTGAAAGTAGACGGTGGTGCAGCTATGAACAATTTCCTCATGCAGTTCCAAGCTGACATTTTGGGAATCGATATCGCACGCGCCAAAAACTTGGAAACAACAGCTCTAGGAGCAGCCTTCCTAGCAGGTTTGTCAGTGGGCTATTGGAAAGACTTGGATGAGTTGAAACTCTTGAACGAGACAGGAGAACTCTTTGAGCCATCTATGAACGAATCTCGCAAGGAACAACTCTACAAGGGCTGGAAGAAGGCTGTAAAAGCAACGCAAGTCTTTGCGGAAGTAGACGACTAATACTGAAGAATAAACGACTTTAGTTTAGAAAGTGTGTAAATATGGAATTTTTCAAAGAAAACACGTGAATTATCAATTCAAAAAATGCAGGAACGTACCCTGGACCTCTTGATTATCGGTGGAGGGATCACTGGGGCTGGTGTAGCCTTGCAGGCGGCAGCTAGTGGTCTTGAGACTGGTTTGATTGAAATGCAGGACTTCGCAGAAGGAACATCCAGTCGTTCAACAAAATTGGTTCACGGAGGTCTGCGTTACCTCAAACAATTTGACGTAGAAGTGGTATCAGATACAGTTTCTGAACGTGCAGTGGTTCAACAAATTGCACCTCACATTCCAAAACCAGACCCAATGCTCTTGCCAGTTTACGATGAAGATGGAGCTACTTTTAGCCTCTTCCGTCTGAAAGTAGCTATGGATTTGTACGACCTTTTGGCAGGGAGTTAACAACACGCCAGCTGCTAACAAGGTCTTTGAGCAAGGAAGAAGTCTTGGAACGCCAGCCAAACTTGAAGAAAGAAGGCTTTGGTAGGAGGTGGGGTTTACCTTGACTTCCGTAACAACGATGCGCGTCTCGTGATTGAAAACATCAAACGTGCCAACCAAGACGGTGCCCTCATTGCCAACCACGTGAAGGCAGAAGGCTTCCTCTTTGACGAAAGTGGCAAGATTACAGGTGTTGTAGCTCGTGATCTGTTGACAGACCAAGTCTTTGAAATCAAGGCCCGTCTGGTGATTAACACGACAGGTCCTTGGAGCGATAAAGGTACGCAATTTGTCTAATAAGGGAACACAATTCTCACAAATGCGTCCAACTAAGGGAGTTCACTTGGTAGTGGATTCAAGCAAGATCAAGGTTTCACAGCCAGTTTACTTTGACACAGGTTTGGGTGATGGTCGTATGGTCTTTGTTCTCCCACGTGAAAACAAGACTTACTTTGGTACAACTGATACAGACTACACAGGTGATTTGGAACATCCAAAAGTGACTCAGGAAGATGTAGATTATCTACTTGGCATTGTCAACAACCGCTTCCCAGAAGCCAACATCACCATTGATGATATCGAAAGCAGCTGGGCAGGTCTTCGTCCATTGATCGCAGGCAATAGCGCTTCTGACTACAATGGAGGAAATAACGGAACCATCAGTGATGAAAGCTTTAACAACTTGATTGCGACTGTTGAATCTTACCTCTCTAAAGAAAAAACGCGTGAAGATGTTGAGTCTGCTGTCAGCAAGCTTGAAAGCAGTACCTCTGAGAAACATTTGGACCCATCTGCAGTTTCTCGTGGTTCGAGCTTGGACCGTGATGACAATGGCCTCTTGACCCTTGCTGGTGGTAAAATCACAGACTACCGTAAGATGGCTGAAGGAGCTATGGAGCGCGTGGTTGACATCCTCAAAGCAGAATTTGACCGTAGCTTTAAACTCATCAATTCTAAGACTTACCCTGTTTCAGGTGGGGAATTGAACCCAGCAAATGTGGACTCAGAAATCGAAGCCTTTGCTCAACTTGGAGTGTCACGTGGTTTGGATAGCAAGGAAGCTCATTACCTAGCAAATCTTTACGGTTCAAATGCACCGAAAGTCTTTGCCCTTGCTCACAGCTTGGAACAAGCGCCAGGACTCAGCTTGGCAGATACTTTGTCACTTCACTATGCAATGCGCAATGAGTTGGCTCTTAGCCCAGTTGACTTCCTCCTTCGTCGTACCAACCATATGCTCTTTATGCGTGATAGTTTGGATAGCATCGTTGAGCCAGTTTTGGATGAAATGGGACGATTCTATGACTGGTCAGAAGAAGAAAAAGCAGCCTACCGTGCGGATGTCGAAGCAGCTCTTGCTAACAACGATTTAGCAGAATTAAAAAATTAAGAAAAAATAAAAGAGGTGGAGGGCAGGACTCCTAGTCTACCCTCTCCTTCTTTTTAATGGAGACAGAAAGATGATGAATGAATTATTTGGAGAATTTTTAGGGACTTTAATCCTGATTCTTCTAGGAAATGGTGTTGTTGCAGGTGTGGTTCTTCCTAAAACAAAGAGCAACAGCTCAGGTTGGATTGTGATTACTATGGGTTGGGGGATTGCAGTTGCGGTTGCAGTCTTTGTATCTGGCAAGCTCAGTCCAGCTCATTTAAACCCAGCTGTGACCATTGGTGTGGCCTTGAAAGGTGGTTTGCCTTGGGCATCAGTATTTCCCTTATATCCTAGCTCAGTTCGCAGGGGCTATGCTCGGTCAGATTTTGGTTTGGTTGCAATTCAAACCGCATTATGAGGCAGAAGAAAATGCAGGAAATATTTTGGCTACTTTCAGCACAGGACCAGCCATCAAAGATACTGTATCAAACTTGATTAGTGAAATCCTTGGAACCTTTTGTTTTGGTGTTGACAATCTTTGCTTTGGGACTTTATGACTTTCAAGCAGGAATCGGAACCTTTGCAGTGGGAACTTTGATTGTCGGTATCGGTCTATCACTAGGTGGGACAACAGGTTATGCCTTGAACCCTGCGCGTGACCTTGGACCTCGTATCATGCACAGTATCCTTCCAATTTCAAACAAGGGAGACGGAGACTGGTCTTATGCCTGGATTCCTGTTGTGGGACCTGTTATCGGTGCAGCCTTGGCCGTTCTTGTATTCTCACTTTTTCTAATCTAGAAAACAATTATGTTGATAGAGCTTGAGATGAAAATCTCAGGTTCTTTTCTTTTAAAATATACATAGAAAAACCGCATAATCCTTAAAATAAGCTGAAATCTAGTGGAAATGTACGGCAAACAATTGAAAAATTACCCTAGAAAGTGGTACAATGGTAGAAAAAAATACTATAGTAAGAGTCTATCTTATTTAGCAAAAAAATTACAGAAATGAATGGTTTTTTTCTTGATGAAACAGAGAAAAGAATTGTACCTCTTTCTTGGTCGGACAGCCTTGTATTTTTCTTATCTTTCTAGGGCTGCTTTTACTTCTTTAGCTATCTTGGTCAGGGTCAAGGAAGCTTTATCTATAATGAATTTTAACTTGAAGGAGAATCCCTATTGTGTCAAATAAACCAATAGCAGATATGATTGAAACCATTGAGCATTTTGCTCAGACACAGCCTAGCTATCCTGTCTACAATGTTTTTGGGGCAGGGAACACACTTATGGAGATTTGAAAGGCTGATTCGGATAGTTTGGCTGCAGCCATCGATCAACTAGGGATTTACCAGAGAAGTCTCCTGTGGTTGTTTTTGGTGGCCAAGAATATGAAATGTTGGCAACTTTTGTAGCCTTGACTAAGTCAGGTCACGCCTACATTCCAATTGATAGCCATTCGGCCTTGGAGCGAGTTTCGGCTATTTTAGAAGTTGCAGAGCCAAGCTTGATTATTGCTATCTCAGACTTTCCATTGGAGCAGGCTTCTACACCGATGATGACTCTAGCTCAGGTTCAAGAAGCCTTTGCTCAAGGGACTAGCTATGAAATCACGCATCCAGTCAAGGGGGATGATAATTACTATATCATCTTTACTTCTGGTACGACTGGTAAGCCAAAGGGAGTGCAGATTTCACATGATAATCTCCTCAGCTTTACCAATTGGATGATTACGGACAAGGAATTTGCGACGCCAAGTCGTCCGCAAATGCTGGCTCAGCCACCTTATTCTTTTGACCTGTCTGTCATGTACTGGGCACCGACCTTGGCACTGGGTGGTACGCTTTCGCTCTTCCTTCAGCCATCACTCAGGACTTTAAGCAACTCTTTGCGACTATCTTTTCATTGCCAATCGCTATCTGGACATCAACCCCTTCTTTTGCGGATATGGCCATGTTATCAGAAGACTTTAATAGCGAGAAAATGCCTGGCATCACGCATTTCTACTTTGATGGAGAAGAATTGACGGTCAAAACGGCTCAAAAACTACGTGAGCGTTTCCCAAATGCCCGTATTATTAATGCCTACGGCCCAACAGAAGCGACAGTAGCCTTGTCAGCTGTTGCTGTGACAGATGAGATGCTAGCGACTCTCAAACGTCTACCAATCGGCTATACCAAGGCTGATTCTCCAACCTTTATCATTGACGAGGAAGGAAATAAACTGCCAAATGGCGAACAGGGAGAAATCATTGTTTCTGGACCAGCTGTTTCAAAAGGATATATGAACAATCCTGAAAAAACAGGGGAAGCCTTCTTTGAGTTTGAAGGACTGCCAGCCTATCACACAGGCGATGTGGGAACCATGACAGATGAAGGCTTGCTTCTCTACGGCGGACGCATGGACTTCCAAATTAAGTTCAACGGTTACCGCATTGAGTTAGAAGATGTCTCTCAAAATCTTAATAAGTCTCGCTATATCGAGTCTGCTGTCGCAGTACCGCGTTATAACAAGGACCACAAGGTGCAAAATCTACTGGCCTATGTCATCTTAAAAGACGGTGTTCGTGAGCAGTTTGAGCGAGATATTGATATTACCAAAGCTATCAAGGAAGATTTGACAGATATCATGATGTCCTATATGATGCCGTCTAAATTCCTTTACCGAGACAGTTTGCCACTGACTCCAAATGGAAAGATTGACATCAAAGGATTAATTAACGAGGTGAACAAGAGATGATGGAGTTCTTTCAACAGCTTCCTCATTTAGAGCCATATGGCAATCCTCAGTATTTTGTCTATGTGATTGTTGCAACCTTGCCCATCTTTATTGGCCTCTTTTTCAAGAAACGCTTTGCCTGGTATGAAGTGATGGTAAGTCTCTTCTTTATCGTCACTATGTTGGTGGGTGGGAAGACCAATCAATTAGCTGCCTTGGGTATTTACCTTTGCTGGGAAATATTGCTCCTGCTTTTCTACAAGCATTATCGAAAAAGCAAGGATGGCAAGTGGGTCTTTTACCTAGTTAGCTTTCTATCCCTCCTTCCGATTATCTTTGTTAAGGTGCAGCCAGCTATCAATGGAACGCAGTCTTTGCTTGGGTTTTTGGGTATTTCTTACCTGACCTTTCGTTCGGTTGGGATTATCATCGAGCTGAGAGATGGAGTGATTAAGGATTTTACCCTCTGGGAATTCCTCCGTTTCCTTCTCTTCATGCCAACTTTCTCAAGTGGTCCAATCGATCGCTTTAAGCGATTTAATGAAAATTATCAGACCATTCCTGAGCGGGATGAGTTGATGGATATGCTGGATGAATCTATTCGCTATATCATGTGGGGCTTTTTGTACAAGTTTATCCTAGCTCATGTTTTAGGAGAGACCTTACTCCCTCCTCTGAAGAATCTAGCCTTGCAGTCAGGTGGTTTCTTTAACCTCTATGCCTTGGCAGTTATGTATACATTTGGTCTGGAACTTTTCTTTGACTTTGCAGGTTATTCTATGTTTGCCTTAGCCATTTCAAATTTGATGGGAATCCGTAGCCCTATCAACTTTAACAAGCCCTTTTTATCAAGGGATTTAAAGGAGTTTTGGAATCGCTGGCACATGAGTCTGTCTTTCTGGTTCCGTGACTTTGTCTTTATGCGAATGGTGATGGTATTGACCAGAAAGAAGGTCTTTAAAAATCGTAATGTAACCTCAAGCGTGGCCTATATTGTAAATATGCTGATTATGGGATTTTGGCATGGAGTGACCTGGTACTATATCGCCTATGGACTCTTTCATGGATTGGACTGGTCATCAATGACGCTTGGGTTCGTAAGAAAAAAACGCTCAATAAGGAGCGGAAAAAAGCAGGGAAGCCTGCTCTACCTGAGAATCGCTGGATTCAGTTGCTTGGCATGGTTGTCACCTTCCATGTCGTCATGCTGTCATTCTTAATCTTTTCTGGATTCTTGAATGATTTATGGTTTAAAAAATAAAGGAAATAAAATATGGATATCAAATCAGAAGTTATCGAGATTATTGATGAGTTGTTTATGGAAGATGTTTCTGACATGATGGATGAAGATCTTTTTGACGCAGGTGTCTTGGATAGTATGGGAACGGTTGAGTTGATTGTGGAGATTGAAAACCGTTTTGACATTCGTGTCCCTGTAACAGAGTTTGGTCGCGACGACTGGAATACAGCTAATAAAATCATAGCTGGTATTGTGGAGCTACAAAATGCTTAAACGCTTATGGATGATCTTCGGACCGGTCTTGATAGCTGGTTTGTTGGTTTTTCTGCTCATTTTCTTTTATCCTACTAGTAAAAGTTATAATTTATCAGAAGAAAAACGATATGCAGCAGCGATTAGTACACAAAGTTTTAGAGAAAGATTTCAGAAAGTGAGAGCTCTTTCGGACCCAAGTCTACGATTCATTCCCTTTTTTGGTTCTAGTGAGTGGATTCGATTTGATAGTATGCATCCAGCTGTTTTAGCGGAGAAGTACAATCGTTCGTATAGACCCTATTTTTTAGGACAAGCAGGAGCAGCTTCTTTGAATCAGTACTTTGGTATGCAGCAAATATTGCCAGAGCTAGAAAATAAACAAGCTGTTTTTGTTATTTCTCCTCAGTGGTTTACAGAAACGGAGTATGAACCTGCAGTTTTTCGTAGGTATTTTAACACGGATCAATTGGGTGCTTTTTTGGAAAATCAGTCTGGAGATGTGTCAAGTCGTTACGCCGCTACGCGTTTAATGAAAAAGTATCCTAATGTAGTATTGGGAGATATAGTCAAAAAAATAACCGAGGGTGAGCAACTTTCAGAAATAGATAAGACACTCATAGATACATTGGCACGATTCAACCAAAAACAATCATTTCTATTTGGACAATTGTCAGTGAATGATGGAGAAAAATATAGAGATCGCGTGGAGAAGTATTTAAAAGACCTGCCAGATAAATTTTCCTACGACGAATTGAGAGAAATCGCTGTAAAAGATGCTGAAGCAAATACCACGAATAATGATATGGGAATGGAAAATCGTTTCTATGATACGCAAGTAAAGAAAGATTTAAACAAGTGGAAGGATTATCAGAAAAATTATAATTTTCTAAAATCATCCGAATATAATGACTTGCAATTAGTCTTGAATCAATTTGCGAATTCAAAAGTGAATGTATTGTTTGTGATTCAACCTGTTAATAAAAAATGGATGGATTATACAGGATTAAATCAAGATATGTATCAACATGCAGTTGAAAAAATTCGTTACCAGTTAGAAAGCCAAGGTTTTACCAATATAGCAGATTTTTTTCAAAAAAATGGTGCTGAACCTTATTTTTGTAAAAAGATACAATTCATATTGGTTGGTTGGGCTGGTTGGCTTTTGACAAGGCAGTTGATCCTTTCCTATCCAATCCCACACCATCTCCGACTTACCATCTGAATGAGCGCTTTTTCAGCAAAGATTGGGCGACTTATGATGGAGATGTCAAAGAATTTCAATAGATAATATAGAAGAGTTCAAGAATGAAACTAGTTTTCACGTTTTTTCTTGACTCTTTTTTTGCTTGTGATATAATTAACTGGTAAACAAAATGTCAAATAATAGTATTTTTCTCTTAAAAAAGAGAAGTCTAAAAGGAAAGGAGTCAGATATGAGACAGCTAGCGAAGGATATCGATGGCTTTTTGAATGAGGTGATTTTACAGGCGGAAAACCAACATGAAATCCTAATAGGTCATTGCACTAGCGAGGTAGCTCTGACCAATACCCAGGAGCATATCCTCATGCTCTTGTCAGAGGAATCTTTAACAAATTCAGAGTTGGCTCGTCGTCTCAATGTCAGTCAGGCGGCAGTTACCAAGGCCATTAAGTCTTTGGTCAAGGAAGGGATGTTGGAAACGTCTAAAGATCCTAAGGATGCGCGTGTGATTTTTTATCAGTTGACTGACTTGGCTCGTCCAATTGCTGAGGAGCACCACCATCACCATGAGCATACGCTTTTAACCTATGAACAAGTGGCGACTCAGTTTACTCCAAATGAACAAAAAGTGATCCAGCGGTTTTTGACTGCTTTAGTAGGAGAAATCAAATAATGAGATATATTACGGTAGAGGATTTGTCCTTCTATTATGATAAGGAACCTGTTCTTGAACATATCAATTATAGTGTTGATAGTGGGGAATTTGTTACCTTGACAGGGGAGAATGGGGCAGCTAAAACGACACTCATCAAGGCTAGTCTTGGAATCCTCCAACCACGCATTGGCAAGGTGACTATTTCAAAGACAAATACGCAGGGTAAGAAATTGAGAATAGCCTATCTTCCTCAACAGATTGCCAGTTTTAATGCGGGTTTTCCAAGTACGGTTTATGAGTTTGTCAAGTCGGGTCGCTATCCGCGAAAGGGTTGGTTCCGTCGCTTGAATGCTCATGATGAGGAGCATATCAAGGCTAGTTTGGACTCAGTTGGTATGTGGGAACACCGAGACAAACGCTTGGGGTCTCTATCTGGAGGACAAAAGCAACGAGCGGTGATTGCGCGTATGTTTGCTTCGGATCCAGATGTGTTTATCCTAGATGAGCCGACGACGGGGATGGATGCAGGAAGTAAAAATGAATTTTATGAACTCATGCACCACAGTGCCCATCATCATGGCAAGGCTGTTTTGATGATTACCCATGACCCTGAAGAAGTTAAGGATTATGCGGATCGCAATATTCATCTAGTCCGTAACCAAGACTCGCCATGGCGTTGTTTCAACGTTCATGAGAATGATCAGGAGGTGGGCCATGCTTAGTTTGTTATCTTATGACTTTATGCAACGCGCCTTTCTGGCTGTTATTGCTATGAGTCTTTCTCGCCGGTATTGGGAACCTTCCTTATCTTGCGTCGTCAGAGTTTGATGAGTGATACCCTCAGCCACGTCTCGCTTTCGGGTGTAGCCTTTGGTCTGGTACTAGGGATTTCTCCGACTATTTCTACTATCGCCATTGTCTTGATTGCGGCGGTCTTTCTGGAGTATCTCCGTACGGTTTACAAGAGTTTTATGGAAATCGGGACAGCTATCCTCATGTCAACAGGTCTGGCTGTTTCTCTGATTGTTATGAGCAAGGGGGAAAAGCTCGAGTTCAATGAGTTTGGACCAGTATCTTTTTGGTTCCATCGTGACTATCAGCGAAGAACAGGTCATTTCCCTTTTTGTCATTGCGGCGGTTGTTTTGATTTTGACCTTCCTCTTCCTTCGTCCTATGTATATCTTGACCTTTGATGAGGATACGGCCTTTGTGGATGGCTTGCCAGTTCGTACCATGTCCATTCTTTTTAACATGGTGACAGGGGTGGCCATTGCCCTTATGATTCCTGCTGCAGGAGCTCTTTTGGTGTCGACCATTATGGTCTTGCCAGCTAGTATTGCCCTGCGTCTGGGGAAAAACTTTAAATCGGTTATGCTGCTAGCCAGTGCTATTGGATTTTTGGGAATGGTGGCAGGACTCTACATTTCCTACTATGCAGAAACACCTGCAAGCGCAAGTATTACTATTATTTTTGTAACTGTCTTCTTACTGATTAGTTTAGTAAGACGTTTTATCAAATAGGAGACTAATGTGAAAAAAATTAGCTTATTGCTAGCCAGTCTATGTGCCTTGTTTTTAGTGGCTTGTTCCAATCAAAAGCAGGCAGATGGCAAACTAAATATTGTGACAACCTTTTACCCTGTCTATGAATTTACTAAGCAAGTCGCAGGAGATACTGCTAATGTAGAACTCCTCATCGGTGCTGGGACAGAACCCCATGAATATGAACCGTCTGCCAAGGCAGTTGCCAAAATCCAAGATGCAGATACCTTCGTTTATGAAAATGAAAACATGGAAACATGGGTTCCTAAATTGCTAGATACCTTGGATAAGAAAAAAGTCAAAACCATCAAGGCGACAGGTGATATGTTGCTCTTGCCAGGTGGTGAGGAAGAAGAGGGAGACCATGACCATGGAGAAGAAGGCCATCACCATGAGTACGATCCCCATGTTTGGTTATCACCAGTTCGTGCCATTAAACTTGTAGAGCACATCCGTGATAGCCTATCAGCAGATTATCCTGATAAAAAAGAGACCTTTGAAAAGAACGCATCTGCCTATATCGAAAAATTACAAGCCTTGGATAAGGCTTATGCAGAAGGCTTGTCTCAAGCCAAACAAAAGAGCTTTGTGACTCAGCACGCAGCCTTTAACTATCTCGCTTTAGACTATGGACTCAAACAAGTCGCAATCTCAGGCCTTTCTCCAGATGCAGAGCCATCAGCTGCTCGTTTGGCAGAATTGACAGAGTACGTCAAGAAAAATAAAATCGCCTATATCTACTTTGAAGAAAATGCCTCACAAGCCCTTGCTAATACACTTTCAAAAGAGGCAGGTGTCAAAACTGATGTCCTTAATCCTTTAGAAAGTCTGACAGAAGAGGATACCAAGGCTGGCGAAAATTACATCTCTATCATGGAGAAAAACCTCAAGGCTCTAAAACAAACAACGGACCAAGAAGGCCCAGCAATTGAGCCTGAAAAGGCAGAGGATACTAAGACAGTCCAAAATGGTTACTTTGAGGATGCAGACGTCAAGGACCGCACTTTGAGTGACTATGCAGGTAACTGGCAATCAGTCTATCCTTTCCTTGAAGATGGCACGTTGGATCAAGTCTTTGACTACAAGGCTAAGTTGACTGGTAAGATGACCCAGGCTGAGTACAAGGCTTACTATACAAAAGGCTATCAGACAGATGTCACTAAGATTAATATCACTGATAACACTATGGAATTTGTTCAAGGTGGACAAAGCAAGAAATATACTTACAAGTATGTTGGTAAGAAAATCTTGACTTATAAGAAAGGCAATCGTGGCGTGCGCTTCCTCTTTGAAGCCACAGATGCTGATGCTGGACAATTCAAGTATGTTCAGTTTAGTGACCATAATATCGCCCCAGTTAAGGCAGAACATTTCCATATCTTCTTTGGAGGCACAAGCCAAGAAGCTCTCTTTGAAGAAATGGATAACTGGCCAACCTACTACCCAGATAACCTATCTGGACAAGAAATCGCCCAAGAAATGTTGGCGCATTGATGAGAAACCGACTAGATCATAGGAACTAGTCGGTTTTTGGATACTAGATGGCTAATTTCATTATAGATCTTTCAGAACCTTAAACAATAAATAAAACTCTTGAAATCTTAGCGCTTGTGTGTTAGAATAATTTTATCGGGTAAGGTTCATTAGAACACCAAATCCCTTAACTATGCCAGTAGTTAAGGGATTTTTTGACGTATCTTAGCGATTTAACGGGTGTTTACAGGCTAGTCATTCGGTCTACTTCTTACCATCTAGCCATTTGCAGACGAAATACAAGATAATTCCTGCTATGACGTCCGCTACAATAGTAAGAACGAGCTCTGGGATAAGGCTCATTAGTTTCACCTCCTTTCACGAACCGTAAGGAACGTAATCGGTAACCGATGACAAAAATAGTATATCACATTAAATTTAGATCATCAAGATTGCTTAATGCTTGAAATATTAGGACTTATATGCTAGAATATAGTTAATTGATAAGGTTCATTAGAACACCAAAGCCCCTAACTATTGCCGTAGTTAAGGGCTTTTTTGACGTATCTTAGCGATTTAACGGGTGTTGATAGGCTAGTCAGTCGGTCTACTCCTTACTATCTAGCCATCTGCAGACGAAATACAAGATAATTCCAGCTATAACATCCGCTATAATAGTAAGAGCGAGCTCTATGATAAGGCTCATTAGTTTCACCTCCTCTCACGAACCGTAAGGAACGTAATCGGTAACCGATGACCAAAATAGTATACCACAATAAATTTAGATCATCAAGGTCACTTAATTCTTGAAATATAGGGTCTAAGAGAAAAATCTTTAAAATCAAAAAACGTATAGTATCAGGTGTGTAAAAGTTTGATGTTATATCAATTATAAAAAGTGGATAGGAAAGTTTTCTGATTATCAGAATTCCTTCCTATCCACTTTTTGAAGATTGTAAGTTAGCCTAATTTTATGTAGAATCAGCTTATTTGTTTTATTTATCAAAACCTTGCAAGGCTTTTTGGCGTTCTTCTACTTGACCTTTAGCATCTAGTTTATTACCACCGTATACAGCTGATTCCCATGATCCGTACATTGGATTTGGGAAGATGATGAATTTTTCACCGAATTCTTTTTGCAATTCTTCAAGTTGTTTATCACGGTCAGATTCAGAAGTCTTAGAAAAATCTGCAAAGTCTACAAGGTTATCACCAAATAATAAGATAAGATTTGTTTTTTCTTGAACCTTTTGGCGACGACCTTCTTTGGATTTTACACCACTTTCTAAGAACATGAGATGATCACGTCCTTGAACAGGAATTCCTTCACTTTCAAGATTTTTAATGGTAGCATCTACTTGATTAGCTGAGCGGTCAGAAATATAGTAGATTTGGACACCGTTTTGATCAGCAAACTGAAGAAAATCCTTGGCACCTGGGACAGCTTTTGCTGTAGCTTTTTGAACCCAAATATCCCAATTTTCGGGTGTAAATGCTGTACCGTCTTTAACATTTTGTACTTGATAAGGGCTATTATCTAGGACAGTTTCATCCAAGTCTAAAACGATAGAGTAAGGTTTGTCTGATTCTGTTTTGAGCAATTCCTTTAGGTGATTTGTTGCAACGTTATAACCCTGTATGTATAAAGCTTTAGTTTCAGCTGATTTTTGATACCAAAGGGTTGACATAGTGTTTTCTCTTGACCGTAGTTGGTCATATGTCATTGTAATTTGATTATCAGATGAGCTATTATTGCTTGTCTGTGTTTCTGTAGACTTTGTTGCACAACTAGCCAATAAGACGACAGAAGCAAGTGCAGAAAGGATGGTAACAGTAGTTTTTGCTGTTTTCATGAAATATCTCCTATTTATTCATTTCAATAAATAGTATAGCACGAGAGAAAAGTTAAGGCAAGTTATTCCCTGACTACGGATGAAGATTCTATAGAAGATAATGTAATGAAAAAAAGCGATTACTGACTTGAAATGTAGTTTCACCTCTAATTATTGACATTTCAGGAAAAATCGCAGTAAAAACGGCACAGCCTTCTTTAAATGTGCTATAATACTAGAAAAATACTTGTGGAGGTTCCATTATGGCAATATTTTTCCTGATTTTTCTGATTGTTTGTGTGCTCCTATTGCTGATAGTCACACTGAGTACAGTTTATGTGGTTCGTCAGCAGTCGGTGGCGATTATTGAACGCTTTGGGAAATACCAAAAGGTTGCCAATAGCGGTATTCATATTCGCTTGCCTTTTGGGATTGACTCGATTGCAGCACGAATTCAGTTGCGCTTGCTGCAAAGTGATATTGTGGTTGAGACCAAGACCAAGGACAATGTGTTCGTGATGATGAATGTAGCGACTCAGTACCGTGTCAATGAGCAGAGCGTGACAGATGCCTACTATAAACTCATGCGTCCAGAATCTCAGATTAAATCTTATATTGAAGACGCCCTTCGCTCTTCTGTTCCAAAATTAACCTTGGATGAATTGTTTGAGAAAAAAGATGAGATTGCCCTTGAAGTTCAACACCAAGTAGCAGAAGAAATGACTACTTACGGTTATATTATCGTGAAAACCTTGATAACCAAGGTTGAGCCAGATGCAGAAGTCAAGCAATCCATGAATGAAATCAATGCGGCGCAACGTAAGCGGGTCGCAGCGCAAGAATTGGCGGAAGCTGACAAGATTAAGATCGTCACTGCAGCTGAAGCCGAAGCAGAAAAAGACCGCCTCCATGGTGTGGGGATTGCCCAACAACGTAAGGCGATTGTGGATGGATTGGCAGAGTCTATCACGGAACTCAAGGAAGCCAATGTTGGCATGACAGAAGAACAAATCATGTCTATCCTCTTGACTAACCAGTATTTGGATACCTTGAATACCTTTGCCTCTAAAGGAAATCAAACCATCTTTTTACCAAATACGCCAAATGGTGTGGATGATATCCGAACACAAATCTTGTCAGCCCTCCGTGCTGAGAAGAAATAATAGACTAAAGAGCCTGGAGTCAGGCTCTTTTTGTATTGCGTTTGTTAAGAAAAACAAAAAACATTGATATACATTTAACTAATACTCAATGAGAATCAAAGAGTAAACTAGAAAACTAGTTGCAGGTTGCTCAAAACACAGTTTTGAGGTTGTGGATAGAACTGACGAAGTCAGTAACCATACCTACGGCAAGGCGACGCTGACGTGGTTTGAAGAGATTTTTCGAAGAGTATTAAATAAAAATTATTGTACGTTATCTCCCTTAACTTGGAATGATAAGAGAATAACTAGAAAGATTTGTGAATACAAACTATTTCTGATATACTAAATATACAGTAATAATGAATGATGGGAGATGGGATGAAAGAATTTCAATTTGAGAGAAAGCAGCGTTTTTCTTTGAGGAAATATGCAATAGGAGCTTGCTCGGTCTTGCTAGGAACGAGTCTATTTTTTGCTGGTATGGGTGCTCAACCTGTACAGGCTACCGAAACGAGTTCAACACTAATTTCAAGTCATTATTTGGATGAGCAGGATCTACCTGAAAAGCTGAAATCTGAGTTGCAATGGTTTGAAGAAAATAAGATTGAGGTAAAAGAGAGAAAAGAATACTACTTTATCTATCGAAAATTGGCTACAAGATTACCAGAAACAGGTCTTTTTTCTAATGATGGGATGTTTATCATGGGAGCAGGATTATTATTGCTTTCCTTCACTTTAATCAAGAGAAAAAGGGGAGCGTCTTACTTCCTTGTGACAGTCTTTGCTGTTGGTGGATGGGGAGCATCCATCTCTGCTTTAGAAAATTTGGTAGAATTGCAACCAGCCCTTGTTAAGAGAGTAGAAGGTCAGTTTTTACCAAGTCCTGAAACAGTTCAAGGATATGAATTTACGGGATATTATTTGGTAAGAGATAGTGCTAGCAAGGAACTTTCTGTTGATAAGGTGGAGTCGCCAGTATTATCTCAAAAGGAGGACAGTTCAGAACCTCAATCTAAGAAGATTGTACCACAGACTGCATCTCATTTTAGCTCGACTAAAGATCTTGTGCAATCTCCTCAACCATCTTACGCAGTTGAGCCTGTTTTAAATCCAACTCCTGAAAAAAGTATGAGTATTGAGTCTAAAAAAGTACCAGATGAAGGAATGAAAACTGTTATTGAAGACAAGCCAGAACTGGAAGTTAGGATAGGGGAGATAGAGTTTGAAACTCAATTTCAGTCTGACCCAACTCTGGCTAAGGGAGAAAAAAGAATTTCTATAGAAGGTGCCAAGGGACAAGAACGAATCTTAACAGAAGTAAGGGTTGTCGATGGTATTGTTACGCGAAATGAAGTAGGGAGAGAAGTGCTTCGTGAACCAGTTACTCAGGTGATTCTGGTCGGGACAAAAGAGAAGGAACCTCAAGAAAATGGCATAAGCCTAGCCCCGGAAGTCCAACCAACTCTCCCCTCTTATGAAGGCGGCGTCTCTGGTGAATCTTTGGTCGAACCAGCGCTTCCATCTTATGAAGGCGGAGTCCCCGGCGAGTCCTTGGTAGAGCCGTCTCTCCCCTCTTATGAGGGCGGTGTTTCTGGTGCATCCTTGGTAGAGCCGTCTCTTCCATCTTATGAAGGCGGAGTTTCTGGTGAATCCTTGGTGGAACCGTCCCTTCCGTCTTATGAAGGCGGAGTTTCCGGTGAGTCCTTAGTAGAACTGTCCCTTCCATCATATGAGGGCGGAGTTTCCGGTGAGTCCTTGGTAGAACCAGCGCTTCCATCATATGAGGGCGGTGCTTCTGGCGAATCCTTGGTAGAACCGTCCCTTCCATCATATGAGGGCGGAGTTTCCGGTGAGTCCTTGGTAGAACCAGCGCTTCCATCATATGAGGGCGGTGCTTCTGGCGAATCCTTGGTGGAACCGTCCCTTCCATCTTATGAAGGTGGTGTTTCCGGTGAGTCCTTAGTAGAACCACCTCTTCCATCTTATGAGGGTGGTGTTTCCGGTGAATCCTTGGTGGAGCCGTCCCTTCCATCATATGAGGGCGGAGTTTCCGGTGAGTCCTTGGTAGAACCATCTCTTCCATCATATGAGGGAGGCGTTTCCGGTGAGCCGGAGATACAGGAGGCTCTCCCAGAGTATAAAGAAGACACTCAACTTCCTCAGACCAAAGTAGAGACCAAAGCTGTTCCTTATGAAACCATTTATGAAAAGAATGAGGCACTAGACCACGGCGTTACAAGAGTAAAAATTCCGGGTATTGAGGGACAAGAACAAGTTACTACTACCTATACCAAAGACCAAGCAAGTGGAAATATTTCTGAGAATAAAACTGTCAAAATAGTAGTTAACAAAGTTGATCAAGTTGTAGAAGTTGGAACTAAACCGAGTGTTGAAACTACTGTCCTATCTCATAAAACGATCTACCAGGTGAATCCTGCTTTGGAGTTCAGACAAGAGAAAGTAGCGGTTGCAGGGCGTGATGGTTCGGTGGAAACTAGGACGACTTATCAACTAGACAAGGCAACAGGTCAGGTGACGGTGTCTGACACCACTAGACAAGTAAATCCAGCAGTCGATAAAGTGATTCAAGTTGGTAATGTGGAAAAAGTAATACAACCGATTGCTGTTACTGAGGAGCGAAGAGAGGATTCTTCACTTGCTAAAAATATAGAAAAGGTAGCATCTGAAGGAGAAGTTGGTGAGAATACACTTACCAGAACATACGCTATCAATGAACAAACTGGTGAATTGGTTAATCCTCAAGAAGCGAGTCAAATAACAAAACCAATGAAACCGAGAGTTGTTTTAGTTGGTAGTCAGGAGGATAAACCACACATCCTTCCAGCAAATAGTGAGAGAGAAGATGCTGTGGATGTGACGGAAGCTACTGCGGAGATGAGAAATGTAGACTTGTTGACAAACGAAAAATTAAAATCACAGTTAGCTCCATCAGACATAGAAATAAATCGAGATTTCTTCTTAAAACGAAACGAATTACGAAAAACTAATCCAAATATAACAGAGTCTGAAGTAAAAAGAAATTCTACGAAAAGAATATCTTGAAAAAAATTATCGATTAAAGAAACACTTGATGCGACTAAAAACCGATTTAGAAGCTAGTTTGAAAAAAAGTTGCGGCACACACATTAAGTATAATGGGTAATACGCAAGAAAAATAAAGAAAAAGTAGAACAAGATATTGAAGCTAATAAAGAAAAAAATATTATTAGGACTATCTTATATACATAGATTTTATAATATTGATTTTTGGAGATACTAATATTCGTGATATTCTAGCTTATAATCCAAGTTCATTTGGTAAGAAAGATGTTACTTCTCTAGATTGGTTAAAACACCTTGGTTCTATGAGTTATGATGAATTAAGATTAACCAATAGTCCAAAAAAACATTTGAGAAATACTTTGGTAAAATTACAGATAAACCAACATTATTAGATTTCCTAGATTACAACAGAACTACATTCACTAATATGGATGGGGATACGTGGTTGAAGAAAGCGACTAAAGCTATCGTAGTTGAAAAAGCTTCGAAAGAAAAACCTGATGAAAAAGTAGACTTATATACAAAATTAACTACTCCTCCTGAGAAATATGGAGCTGAAAATCGTCAAATAGAAAGTAGAAGACAACAAAATGTAGCTACATTATTAGGTTTGGTAAATATTAAAGAACCAAGCGTGTATGCTATAACTAACATAGCGACGGTAACCTACGGAAACATCGGAACGTATATGGATACTTCTTTAGAGAAAACGAATCCAGTTAAGTATAAAGAAGAATTAGAAAAAGTTAAAGCATTGATAGAATTAACTGCGACAAGACAGGCTAATTATGTTGACACTTTATACAGAATAACAAAAGAAGAAATCGTCCGAAACTAATTACAAATAGAGTAATTGTAGATACGATGAAAAAATATACGACGGATACGTCTGCTAGAATAGCGACAACATGGTCTAAAGAATCAGGATCAACAGCAGATAAAGGGGTTAAAGACTTTATGACACCTCTAGGACTATATTCACCATCGCAAAATGTAGGTGCAGAAGCCAATGGAGTGGGTGTCCGTTACTTTATAGATAGAGTTCTGGATGATAGGGGTTCAGCGACTTATTCTCATGAAATGACGCACTTATTAGACGGAACAGTTCTGTTTAATAATCATGGTCGTCGAGATGGTACAGCGGCAGAGTTTTACGCGCGTGGTATTTTTGAAAATTCTTACACACCAGAAAAAGATACATATTTCAACTTAAACTTCGTTTACGATGAAAGTAAGAAAAATGGCTTTTACAACAAAACGCCAGATAGATTCAAAACAGATGCAGACTTGAAATCTTATATGCATGGAAGTTTTGATGTGTTATATAGTTTAGATTATTTAGAAGCGGAAGCGACAAGGGAACTTACAGCAGAAGATAAAACTAAATATTTCAAAAAAATAACACCGATTGCGTCGATAGGACCTAGAGCGGCAGTAAAATACACAAATCCAGCAGTTCAAGCTACGCACAAGAGTGAAAAAATCTCAGAAATCACACTAGATGAAGCAAAACAATTAACGGACATTAATAGTCTAATTGATAATAATATTTTAGTTAATCGTTATATTATCAATGGATTTAACGCTAAAGGTGATGTTAAAGCAAATGGATACTATTTTGTAGATATGTTTGATACGATTTTTCGGAGTTAGTCAAAATGACTCTGGTATGAGTGGGGACATCACCTTTAGAAAACAAGCTTTTGAACTTATGGGAGCATTAGGTTACTATGAAGGATTTGTTCCTTATGTTTCAAATCAATACAAACAAGCAGCAGAGGCTGATAACAAGCCTTTATCTGATACTTACATTTTCAATAAAGTTTTGAATGGTAAGAACTATGCTGAGTTCAAAAAAGCACAGATCAAGGAAAGAGTAGCTAAGATTGATCAATTGAAACCTTTGACAATCCAATATGAAGGTCAGGAAATAAGTCTGACAAGTCAGAAGTTAAGTGAATTGATGCAGAAAGCTGTCCAAGAGGAGTTGAAACAGATTAAGGCAGGCAAAACAACTGCTCGCACCTATACCTTTATCGAAACCCCAGTTCAAAAACTGAAAAAAGCGATTTATAAAGCTTATCTCAAAGATTCAGATGACTTTAGACAGTCGATTTACAATAGTTAAGACAACAGAGACATCTCTCTGGAATGAACATTCAGAGAGGTGTTTTTTGCGCTCTTGTCAGATTTGATACTCAATGAAAATCAAAAAGCAAACTAGAAAGCTAGCCGCAGGTTGCTCAAAGTACAGCTTTGAGGTTGCAGATAAAACTGACGTACGTACGGCAAGGCGACGTTGACGTGGTTTGAAGCGATTTTAGAAGAGTATTGTTTCTTGAAAATTACAGTTTGCTTGAATATGGAATGATTTTCAGACTTTTCCACAAATTATAGAATCTTTTCTGAGTATTTAGGGAGTGATGGAGGAAATCTTGAAAGCGCTTTTGTTTTGTGCTATAGTCAAGTAAATCGAGTCGTTTAAAGAGGAATGTTTGTATGAGAAGAGAAGAAGTTTTACGAAATCACTGGTTTTTTAGCCAAGAGGTGGGGAAGGAAGAGGTCTTGGCGTCGGATTTTCAGAGGGGAAATTGGCAGGCCATTCAAGTGCCACATGACTGGAGTATTTACAATGATTTTGACCAGTATTCGCCAGCGCAAAATGAGGGTGGGCAGTTAAACGGGGGTCAGGCTTGGTATCGGACACAGTTTTACTTGGAAGAAGATGCCAGTCTTGTTTCGGTGCGTTTACTCTTTGATGGGGTTTACATGAATGCCCAAGTCTATATCAACGGGCAAGTGCTGGGCTATTATCCCAATGGCTATACACCCTTTTCTTATGATATCACGTCTTATCTAAGAAATGATGGGACGGCCAACCAGCTTGCGGTTTTTGTGGAAAATCAGCAACCTAGCAGTCGTTGGTACTCTGGTAGCGGTATTTACCGAGAAGTCAAATTATTGATTACAGATTCGGTGCATCTGGATTTATATGGGATTAAGATAGAAAGTCCCAAGCTCAAGGAGCAAAGAGATGGATGGGTGGAAACTCAGCTTGAAAGTAAGGTTTCAAATGATGGATCTCAGTCCGTGTCGGTATATTTGGAACAGAGTATCTGGTATGATGGGCGGCAGCTGTCAAACTGGCAGGCGACAGACTCTGTAATGATTGATTCTGGAGAAAAACATCATTTCAAACAAGGCATATCAATTTTTCCAACCTTTGCTTTGGGATATTGATCATCCTCACCTTTACCAATTGAAGACTCGCCTTTACAAAAATGGCATTTTGGTTGATGAAGAAGAGGAGACTTTTTGGTTACCGTTATATGGATTGGCAAGCGGATAGGGGCTTCTTTCTAAATGGTCGCTGGCTGAAGATTCATGGAGTTTGTCTGCACCATGACTATGGATCTCTGGGAGCTGTGGAAAAATAGGTCAGCTGCTGAGAGACGATTGCGCCAGATGAAGGAAATGGGCGTCAATGCAATCCGAATCACCCATAATCCAGCCAGTAGCATTTTTGCTGGATCTGGCTGTCAAAATGGGCCTACTCATCCAAGAAGAAGCCTTTGATACCTGGTATGGAGGCAAGAAAGAATATGATTATGGTCGCTTTTTTGAGGAAGAAGCGACTCATCCAGAAGCGAAAGCAGGCGATTTCTGGTCAGATTATGATTTGCGCACTATGATTGAGCGTGGTAAGAACAATCCAGCGATTTTTATGTGGTCCTTGGGAAATGAAGTCAGCGAAGCAAATGGCGATGCTCATTCATTGAAGACGATCAAACGCTTGCTAGGAAGGGTTAAGGAGGTTGATGATAGCCGTTTTGTGACCATGGGAATGGATCAGTTCCGCTTTGGAGATGGGTCTGGAGGTCATGAAAAGATAGCCAATTTGCTGGATGTGGTGGGCTTGAATTACTCGGAAGATAATATTGACGGGATTCGCAAAAGACATCCCAAGTGGCGACTTTATGGGTCTGAAACCTCATCGGCTACCCGAACGCGTGATAGCTATTTTCGCCCAGCTAAGGAATGGGTTGGGGATAATCGCCGCGTGCGGAATTTTGAACAGTCGGACTATGGCAATGACCGAGTTCCTTGGGGAAAGACAGCGACGGCTTCTTGGATAGCAGATAGAAATCGGTTAGACTATGCGGGTCAGTTTATTTGGACAGGAGTGGACTATATCGGTGAGCCGACCCCTTGGCACAATCAAAACGACACGCCTGTAAAAAGTTCCTATTTTGGGATCGTGGATACGGCGGGGATTCCTAAAAATGACTATTATTTCTATCAAAGTCAGTGGTTGGATGCAGATCAGCATCCCATGGTTCATATCTTACCTCACTGGAATTGGGGAATCCACAAGAGTTATCAACAAGTTGTGGATAAGTATGGGGATATCCCTGTTAGAGTGTATTCAAATGCCTGTTCTGTAGAGCTATTTCTAAATGGAAAATCCAAAGGCAGGAAGACTTTTCAGGAAAAATGGACTTCAGATGGTAGAAAATACCAAGAGGGACAAGGTTCTGGCCAACTCTATCTCGAATGGCGTTTGCCTTATCAACCAGGAGAATTGCATGCTGTGGCCTATGACCATCAAGGTCAGATTGTGGCAGAAGATAGGGTGGTGACTGCAGGTAAGCCAGCCAAAATCGGGTTACATGCCGAGAAATCACAACTGGAGCCAGATGGGCAAGACCTCCTCTATCTCTATTTTGATGTATTGGACAAAGATAGAAATTGGGTGCCGACTGCTTCCAATCAGCTTCATTTTGAAATTGAAGGCCCTGCTCGTATTGTGGGTGTGGATAATGGCAGGCAGGCCAGTCGTGAACGTTACCAAGCCCAGAAAAATGGTCGGTTTCAGAGGAAAGCCTTTCATGGCAGAGGTGTCCTTTTGGTTCAGAGCTTGGAGCAGGCGGGCCAAGTAAGAGTAAAGGCCAGTGCCAGAGGACTAGAGCCAGCAAGTTTTGATCTCTTAGTGGGAGAGGCTTTTGATTGCCAGCCAGTGAAAAATAAGCGCTTGTTTGAGATTCGAGTGGACAAGCAGGCAGGCTTACAAGAAGGGGATTCCCCAGCCATTGGACTTTATCCACAAACTGTGGATAACCCTGTGAACAAGGTGGGGAATAGTGAAGTGATTTGGGAGACGAGTGGTAGTGCCCACGCCATTATTAAGCAGGGAGTGCTTTATTGCTTGTCTGCAGGCGACTTGGCTATTCGCGCCATTTATCAAGGGGAGACCTATCAAACTCATTTGCAAGTCGCAGAAAATAGCTCACTAGGGCAGGCACTTTCTGTACGACCACTTCGCTTGTATACAGCTAAGGGAACTTATCCACAGTTGCCATCTTCAGTTTTGGTGGACTATGAGTTTGGCGGTGCAAAACGAGTAAAGGTTGTTTGGGAGGCAATCTCGGAAAAAGATCTGGAAAACTTTCATGAATTTACGGTATCTGGTCATCTTGAGGGGCTGGATATAAAGGCTTCTGCTCAGATTTGTGTTCAAGGGATTTGTGCTATTAATCCTGAAAGGGTCTGGACGCTTGTCAAGGAAGCCCCACACTTACCAGACCGAGTCAAGCTAGTCTTATCAGATGGCAGACGAGATACGGCCAAGGTGACTTGGGATGAGCTTGATTCTCAAGTCTATGCTCAGGTAGGAGAATGCGTTCTCACAGGACAGGTAGCGGGCTGTGAGTTGCCAGCAACAGTCACTATTCATGTGACAGATGCTAGTGTAGATGGGGAAGTTATTTCCAATCAGTGGACAGGGTCCAACCTGCCTCTGGTTTTTGCTTCTCATTCAGAGCCAAATCACCCAGCCTCTTACCTCAATGACAAGGTCATTGCTCGGAAAAAATCGACAGCCAATACTTGGATTGACAAGTCAGAGCAAGCCAGCGTGGGCATTCTTTTTGGAGACGCAGGCATTTTAAAACCGCGATTTGTGGATAACGTGACCTTGTATTATGTTGAGAATCAAGAATACGTGGCGATGGAGCCTACTTTTATTGATTATTATGTAGGGAATGAGCCTACTTTACCTCGGACTCCCAACCATTTGGATAAGGATTCCTTGCTCAAGCCAGAGGAGAATTGGCGCCCTGTATCAGCTATTAGAAAAGTTTCAAGTGATAAGGATGAGGAGCTTCGTTTTGAATTTGATAAGGTGGAAACTTATGCCCTTCGTCTTCGATTTGAAGGCTTGGCAAGCCCTTTAGCGTTAACAGAATTGCAAGTACATGCCAAAAAAGTAAAGAAAAATGTAGATAGGAAGTAGTATGGTAAGAGAAATAAAACCGCATGGCCCCTTGCCTAGTCAGGCACAGCTAGCTTATTTAGAGGATGAACTAGCAGCCTTTATCCATTTTGGGCCCAATACCTTTTATGACCAGGAATGGGGGACAGGTCAGGAGGATCCTGGGCGATTTAACCCGACAAGGTTAGATGCGCGTGAGTGGGTTCGCGTGATCAAAGAAACGGGTTTTAAGAAGTTGATTTTGGTGGTCAAGCACCACGATGGCTTTGCCCTTTATCCGACAGCTCATACAGATTATTCGGTCAAGGCCAGTCCTTGGAGGAATGGGGAGGGGGATTTGCTCCTTGAAGTATCCCAAGCTGCCACAGAGTTTGATATGGATATGGGGGTCTACCTATCACCGTGGGATGCCCACAGCCCACTCTATCATGTGGACCGAGAAGCGGACTATAATGCCTATTATCTGGCTCAGCTGAAGGAGATTTTATCAAATCCTGCCTATGGAAATGAAGGGAAATTTGCTGAGGTCTGGATGGATGGTGCCAGAGGAGAGGGAGCTCAAAAGGTCAATTATGAATTTGAAAAATGGTTTGAAACCATTCGTGAACTGCAGGGAGATTGCTTAATTTTTTCAACAGAAGGCACTAGTATCCGCTGGATTGGCAATGAACGAGGGTATGCAGGTGATCCCCTATGGCAAAAGGTGAATCCTGACAAACTAGGGACAGAAGCAGAGCTGGACTATCTTCAGCATGGAGATTCTTCAGGCACTATCTTTTCAATCGGTGAGGCAGATGTTTCCATCCGGCCGGGTTGGTTTTACCATGAAGAGCAGGATCCTAAGTCACTTGAGGAGTTGGTCGAAATCTACTTTCACTCGGTGGGAAGAGGAACCTCGCTCCTACTTAATATTCCGCCGAATCAAGATGGGCTATTTGATGCAAAGGATATTGAACGACTTATGAATTTGCCGTTTATCGCAATGAGCTCTATAAAGAAGATTTGGCTCTGGGAGCTAAGGTATCTGGTTCTGCTCTTTCCGCAGACTTTGCCTGTCACCATTTGACAGATGGCCTTAAGACCAGCTCTTGGGCAAGCGATGTAGACTTGCCCATCCAGCTAGAACTAGACTTAGGGTCACCTAAAACTTTTGATGTAATTGAGTTAAGAGAAGATTTGAAGCTGGGCCAACGAATCGCAGCTTTTCATGTGCAAGTAGAGGTGGACGGCATCTGGCAAGAATTTGGCATGGGCTTTACAGTTGGTCATAAGCGTCTCCTGCGAGGTCCGCTAGTAGAGGCACAGAAGGTGCGCGTGATGATTACAGAGTCACAGGATTTACCTATATTGACCAAGATTTCACTCTATAAAACTCCTAGATTATCACAAAAAGAGGTTGTTCAGGGACTAGCATTTGCAGAAAAAAGTCTAGCTGTGGCAAAGGGAGAGACTCTTCATTTTAGGATTGAACGTAGCGAAAGTGACACTCCTTTGGAGGCTAAGATTTCGATTCAACCGGGGACAGGTGTCCATGGTGTCGCCTATCAGGACGAAATTCAAGTCCTTCAATTCCAAGCAGGGGAAAGCAAAAAAGATTTGACCATACCAACCCTGTATTTTGCTGCTGATAAGACCTTGGATTTCTATCTGAATCTAACTGTTGATGGACAGTTGATTGATCAAGCTCATATTTTAGTTGAAACGAGATAAAATATCTTCACAATTCATTTCCTTTCCGAATAAATAGATAGAGCCATCGAATCTAGTAATCTTAGATTTCAAACTATGGTATAATAGAAGGAGGAAATGGATGATTTTAAGACATCCGGGCATCAGCCCGACCAATGACTTGGTTGCTAAGAAAATCTTTAGCAATCCAGAAATCACTTGTCAATTTATTCGCGATATGCTGGACTTGCCAGCCAAAAATGTAACTATTTTAGAGGGAAGCAATATTCATGTCTTGCCTTCCATGCCTTACTCGGCACAGGATTTCTATACCAGTATAGACGTCTTGGCGGAGTTGGACAATGGCACTCAAGTAATCATTGAAATTCAGGTACATCATCAGAATTTTTTCATTAATCGTTTGTGGGCTTATCTATGTAGTCAGGTCAATCAAAACCTAGAAAAAATTCGCCAGCAAGAGGGCAATACTCATCAAAGTTACAAACACATCGCCCCCGTTTATGCCATTGCAATCGTAGATAGCAATTATTTCCAAGATGATTTGGCTTTTCACAGCTTTAGTATGCGCGAGGACACGACAGGTGAGGTCTTAACCATCACAAATAATGGTCAAGAACACCATCTGGTCAAGATGGCGTTCTTGGAATTAAAAAAATACAGAGAAACCAGCAAAGACAAGGTTCGCAAGCCATGGTTGGAGTTTTTCGGGAATAAGCCCTTTACCCAGCAACCCGAGCGAGCCATCAGCCAGGCAGACCAACTGCTGGACTACAAGAGCTGGTCCGAGGAGGACAGGAAAATGTTTAGTCAACTACGTATGCGCGAAGAACAGGCATTGTTAGCACATGATTATGCCTTGGAACAAGCTGAAGAAAAAGGCTTAGAACGTGGTCGTGCAGAGGGTCGTGAACAAGGACGAGAAGAAGGCATTGAACAGGGATTAAAAGTAGGTTTAGTAAATCTAGTACGTCAAGGTCTCCTGACTTCTGAAGTTGCCAGCCATCAATTAGGCATGACCGTCGCTGAGTTTGAGGAGCTATTGAAAGCCCATCATAAATAAGATCTAAAAATACAGAGAAACCAGCAAAGATAGTATTCGCAAACCGTGGTTGGAGTTTTTCGGCAACAAGCCCTTTACCCAGCAACCTGAGTGAGCTATCAGTCAGGCAGACAAACTGCTGGACTACAAAAGCTAGTCCGAGGAGGACAGGAAAATGTTTAGTCAACTACGTATGCGAGAAGAACAAGCATTATTGGCTCATGACTATGCCTTGGAAACTGCTAGGGCAGAAGGTATTGAACAAGGTTTAGAGCGTGGTCGTGCGGAGGGGCTTGAACAGGGATTAAAAGTAGGTTTAGTAAATCTAGTCCGCCAAGGTCTTCTGACTTCTGAGGTTGCGAGTGAGCAGTTGGGTATGACCGTCACCGAGGTTGAGGAATTACTATAATATAGGAAAAGAGGACATGTTATCAGACTAGGTAGCATGTCTTTATCTTTATATGTTAGCTATAGTTGGTTGAAGCTAGACTAGTACGGCGTGTCTGCTAAAACTTTCAGGTTGTAACAAGGGATGGTCAAATCAGTAGCGTTGGTGATATAATTCCAGCATATATTGACTTTAAATGTTGGGAGAGTGGCGCATATGATATATAGATAAGAGTTTTGTTCGACTAAACTAGAACGTTACTAGATAATGTGGAAATCTAACTGCTGCTTTTTTATCTATATGGACTCACAACCCTGTTTTTTTAGAGCTGGAAAAAAAGCTAAAAAAATTTAAAAAAATTTTTGTATATTTATTTTACGAATATTTTTGTTAAAAAAAGAATCAGAATAATTCCTTTTAGGTATCAAAGTTATCTGATTTCCAAAAATAAAAAGATTTTATCCAAATTCATTTCCGAATTTCAGTTTTTCAATACAATATAACAACATATAGTAGATAAAAAAATATTTTTACTGATTTTAAAGTTAAAAAAATTCATAATTTTGGTTATAAAACCGAACAAATTGTAAAAAAATTGTCTGAAAAAAATGTGGCGAATTTGATAAGCATTTATCTTGCATATATATCACTTATCATGTACAATGAAGAGGTAAAGTATCACATTCGAAGCCTCGTCTATGACGGGGGATCTTTGCATGTAGATATAAAAATAAAAATTTTTTTAAGGAGAACACAATCAGTGGAGAAGAAATCATCTATGAGTCGTGTTGAACGTTTGCATCGTGAGAAGGTCACTCGTTACTCAATCCGTAAATATAGTTTGGAGCGGCTAGTGTAGCCGTTGCTGCTCTTTTCATGTTCTTAGGTAATGGGGCTGTCTCAGCTAATGAACTAAGCAAACAAGAGACATCTTTAGAAGCAACAACTCCAACTTTGGACAAGACCCAACTTGAAAGCTACATTTCAGAAATTGAAACAAAACTTTCTAACGGTTCTTACGATAACAAAACGGAAGAAAGTGTTACAGTATTAAAAGCTGACCTAGAAGCTGCAAAAGCTACTTTAGCGAATGCAACTACTCAAGCTGAGCTAAAAACAGCTTACAATAAACTTGTCACTACAGCTAACACTAAATTAAAAACTAAACCTGTAGAGAAAAAAGAAACTCCAGCAGTAGATACAACTGAAGGTAAAGAAACTGTAGGGAAAAAAGCAGAAAACACTGAACCAAAATCAGAGTCTAACTCGATCGAACATACAGGATCTAATGACCCACGTAACGGTAAAGAGATGGATAAAGAGAATGCGTTTAGAACAGAAGCAACATCCGAAACTCCATCTAACGAAAATACTACTATAGCAAATAATATTAGTTACACGATTGCTTTTTCTGATGTAGCTAAAAAAGAAATTTATCTCTATAATGAAGAAGATACAGATATCAATATCACTGTAGATTCCACTACTGGTAAAAAAATAACTGCTGCTACAGTTAAAAAAGGAAGTGGTCAGTATTTAGACGGAAGAAATATAAGTTCGCCAATTAAACCAGTAGAAACAGATGACTTCGGATGGTCGTACCATTCAATTACAGATCCAACAACAGGACCAGTAACAGTTAGTGTTACTGGGAAACCAAATGATACATTTAAAACAAATCCAAAAGTTGGATATACGAAAAAAGAAGATCAAAATTCGGTATTAGGAGATAGATATTTACATATTGTTGATGAAGCTGGAAATACAATATCAGGTGGTTCAAACTCATCTAATCCTGGTTACTTCAAATTAGTTGTTAAATCTCAAACATACAAATATAGCATCAAATTACCAAAATCAAATGCTGATAAGATTGCTGTTTCGAATATTGATAGCTTAACTGAAGCAGATATTGCCAAAATCAAAAACCAAATCAATATCCAATATTCTGATAAAGCAACTACACAAGATGCTCGACTAGCGTCTCACAAAGGAGAAGTCTTAGCTGATAAAAATACAGTAGTAGCAGAAAACGGAATTACTGTTGAAAATGGAACAGTTACTGTTACCTATAAAGATGGTTCAGTAGATACTACTCCAGTTGCAGATGTGGCACGTACAAACGAGCCTCCGACTGTAGAGTTTCCGTACTCTGATGCAGCTAAACGAGAAATCTATGTCTATGGTGCAGAAGAGAACTCATTCGATATTAAAATCAAAGATGATGCGAATAAGATTGCGGCAGCTACGGTGCTACAAGGTGGGAATAATAAATTCAATCCTGTAGAAGGCGAAGCTGATAAAATCAATACTCAGTATGGATATACAGCCAACGAGTTTAAAACTGAAACGCCTGCGTCGGAAGCGACACCAGCGGTTATCAGGTACTCAGGTACTCCAAAAGCAGTAGATGGTATAACTCCAACCAGCTTAGCTGAAGCAACCAAAGGAGAGAATCCTCCAGGTATGGTTCTTGGTTGGCGTTATGTACGCGTTACGGATACTGAAGGAACAGACTTTACTGGTTCTGGAACGGGAGTAGCTAATGACCATGGTTTCCGTGTCATGCTTAAACCTCAAACTCAAAAGTATGATGTTACAACACCGGCAGAAGAATCTGCTAAGTTCCCAGTAGTTGATGCTAATAACGTAACAGATGCAGAGTTTAAGAAACTAGTTGGTGAAAACAATGCAAATATTAAACTTCACTATTCTGCAAAGAATACAGATGCTAACTTAGTATCAAAACGTAACGAAAATGTTGATGATAAAGATACTAAAATTAAATCTGTTACAAAAGTAGATAACAATATGGTGGTGACGTATAATGATGGATCTACAGATACATTACCATTAACTGACTTTGCGCGTACGAATGTTGCACCAACAGTATCAATTCCATACTCAGTAGATGGAAAAAAAGACATTTACGTATACGCAAATGAAGATATTGATGTAGATCTTAAATTTACAGATGATTCAGGAAAAATTAAATCAGCCACAATTTTACAAGGTGGAAATAATGCGCTTAATCCAGTAGACGAAGCTAATCCAAATGTTATAAACAATGAATATGGTACCACTTTCACGCAAATTGATGGAGAAACAGGAACTACTGCCACGGAGACAACTCCAGCAATTGTGAAATTACTGGTAAAATGACAAAAGAAACTCCAGGATTAACAGCGTCTAGATTCCCAACTGATGAAAATGGTGAGTATCGTATAGTAACTCGTTATGCGACATCCACAGATATGGATGGTGGGAAAATTGCTAATGGAGCAAATGGAAATTCATATGCTAAAGATCCAGGTGCATTTACATTAGTATTGAAGTCACAAGCTAAAAGATATGAAATTTCAGATGTTGCAGAAGCAGATAAAGTAGCAGTAGCTGATCCAGCTGCAGTAACAGATGATGAGTTTAACTCAATTAAAGAGAAAGTTAAGATTGAGTTTTCTAAAACAAATGAAGATAAAAACTTGGAATCTAAACGTGGACAAGAAGTAATCGACAAAGATTCTAAGATTGATACAATTACAAAAGATGGTAACAACTTAGTAGTAACATATAAAGATGGTTCTAAAGATGTAAGACCATTAACAGACTTCACTAAATTAGATAAACAACCTGCGATTGATGCAGTAAACACAGCAGCAACTGAGAAAATTGCAGCAATTAACGCTACTCCAAACGCTACAGATGAAGAAAAAGCAGCAGCAATTGCTAAAGTAAATGCTGATAAAACAGCAGCTTTGACAGCAATTAATGATACTACTACAAAAACAGCTCTTGATACGGCTAAAAACGCAGGAACAAGTGCAATTGCAGCAGATAACCCAGTAGTAGCGAAAAAAGATGCAGCAAAAGCAGATGTTGAAGCAGCTCGTAAAGCTAAAGAAGATGCGATTAAAGCAGATACAAACTTATCAGAAGCTGAAAAAACAGCAGCGATTGCGAAAAATAATACGGCAGCAGCAGAAGCAACTAAAGCTATCGACTCTGCAACAACAAACGATGCAGTAGATCAAGCTAAAACTGCTGGTACTGGAGAAATTGCGAAAGTAAACCCAGTAGGAAAAGAGCTAGCAAAAGAAGCTGTAACAAATGCATTAGCAGATAAAGAAAAAGCAATCGAAGCACGTACAGACTTAACTCCAGCAGAGAAAAAAGCAGCTAAAGACAAAGCTAAGGAATTAGCAGATGCACAATTAGCGAAAATTGCTGAGCAACCAAGCTTCACTGATACACCAGCAGAAGCAACAACTGCTCAAACAGCTGTGAATAATGCTGAAGATAAAGGTATTGCAGATGTAACAGCTGTAAACCCAGTAGCTAAAGAAGCAGCTAAGAAAGATATTGCTGATCAATTAGCTACGAAAAATGGAGAAATCGACGATCGTGACGACTTAACTGACGAAGAAAAAGCAACAGCTAAAGCAGAGGCTAAGAAATTAGCAGATGCACAATTAGATGAAATCGCTAAACAACCTGATAATGTTGATGATCCAAAAGCATTACCAGCAGTTCAAAAAGCTGTGGATGATGCAGGTAAAAAAGGTGTAGCAGATGTAACAGCTGTAAACCCAGTAGCGAAAGAAGCAGCTAAGAAAGCAATCGCGGATGAATTAGCTGAGAAAGAAAAAGCAATCGACGGACGTACTGACTTAACTGACGAAGAAAAAGCGGCAGCTAAAGCAGAAGCTAAGAAACTGGCAGATGCACAATTAGCAGAAATTGCTAAACAACCAAGCAACGCAGCAACGCCAGAAGAAGCAGCAAAAGCACAAACAGCAGTAGATACAGCTAAGAAAACAGGTGTAGATGAAGTTAGTGCAGTAAATCCAGCAGCGGCTAAGAAACCAGCAGCTAAGAAAGCAGTTGAAGATGCCCTTAAAGATAAAGTAGCTGCAATTGACGCACGTGAAGACTTAACTCCAGAAGAAAAACAAACAGCTAAAGACAAAGCAGCAGAAGCAGCTAAGAAAGCAACAGATGCAATTGATGCAGCAACAACAGATGCAGCAGTAGATACAGCTCAAACAGCTGGTACTGGAGAAATTGCGAAAGTAAACCCAGTAGCGAAAACAAAAGCTAAAGATGAAATCGCAAAAGAGTTAGCTGAGAAAGAAAAAGCAATCGACGCTCGTACTGATTTGACGAAAGAAGAAAAAGACGCAGCTAAGAAAGAAGCTCAAGATAAAGCTAAAGAAGCGACAGACGCTATTAACAAACAGCCAGACATCGCAGAAACACCAGAAAAAGCAACAGAGGCTCAAACAGCAGTAGATGGTGCAAAAGATAAAGGTGTAGCAGATGTTAAAGCTGTAAATCCAGTAGCAGCTAAGAAAGCGGAAGCTAAACAAGCAATCGACGATGCGCTAACAGCTAAAAACCAAGAAATCGATGCTCGCACAGATTTAACTCCAGAAGAGAAAACTAAAGCTAAAGAAGCAGCAAAAGCGCAAGCAGACGTAGCTAAAGGTGCTGTTGATGCAGCAACTACAAATGCAGCAGTTGATAAAGCTAAAGCAGATGGAACTACAGCAGTTGCAAATGTAACTCCAGTAGCCAAAGCAGAAGCTAAGAAAGCAATTAATGATGCGTTAACAGCTAAACAAAGAAATCGATGCTCGTACAGACTTAACTGATGAAGAAAAAACAGCAGCTAAGAATGAAGCAAAAGATAAAGCTGATGCACAATTAGCGAAAATCAATGAACAACCTGATGCAGCAGCTACACCAACAGCAGCTAAAACAGCTCAAGATGCAGTAGATGCAGCTAAGAAAACAGGTGTAGATGAAGTTACTGCAGTGAATCCGGTAGCAGTTAAGAAACCAGCAGCTAAGAAAGCCATTGACGACGAACTTAAAGCTAAAGAAGCAGCAATTGATGCTCGTCCAGATTTAACTGATGAAGAGAAGAAAGCCGCTAAAGATGAAGCTAAAGCAGCCGCTGATAAAGCTAAAGCAGCAATTGATGCAGCACCAAGCAATGCAGCAGTAGACGCAGCTAAGAAAACAGGTGTAGATGAAGTTGCAGCTGTAAATCCAGAAGCAGTTAAGAAACCAGCAGCTAAGAAAGCCATTGACGATGCACTTAAAGCTAAAGAAGCAGCAATTGACGCTCGTCCAGATTTAACTGATGCCGAGAAGAAAGCCGCTAAAGATGCAGCTAAAGATGCCGCTGATAAAGCTAAAGAAGCAGTCGATGCAGCACCAACAGATGCAGCAGTAGACGCAGCTAAAGAAACTGGTACAGGTGACATTGCGAAAGTTAACCCAGTAGCCAAAGAAGCAGCTAAGAAGGCAGTAGCAGATGAATTAGCTAAGAAAGAAGCAGCCATCGATGCTCGTCCAGACTTAACTGACGAAGAAAAAGCAGCAGCTAAGGAAGAAGCTCAAGCGAAAGCTAAAGAAGCAACAGATGCAATTGATGCTCAACCAGCTAATGCAGAAACACCAGAAAAAGCAGCAGAAGCACAAACAGCAGTAGATGGTGCTAAGAAATCAGGTGTAGATGAAGTTGCAGCTGTAAATCCAGAAGCTAAAGCTAAACCAGCAGCTAAGAAAGCAATCGAAGATAAATTAGCAAAACAATTGGAAGATATTGCTAATACTCCAGATGCTACTGATGAAGAGAAGAAAGTTGCAGCAGATGCAGCTAAAGCTCTAGCAGAAGAAGCTAAGGAAAAAATCGATAAAGCTGGAACAGATGCAGAAGTTAAGCAACTTCAAGAAGAAGCTGAAGGTGAAATTGAAAAATCTGTACCAGTTGTAGAAGATAAGCCAAATGCTCGTAAAGCAATTGATGAAGAAGCAACAGCTAAAAAAGCAGCAATTGACGCTCGCGACGACTTGACTCCTAAAGCTAAAGAAGATCTTAAAGCTGAAGTAGATGCAATCGCAGATCAAGCTAAGAAATCTGTAGATGCAGCTAAAACATCAGAAGCTGTTGATGGAATTGAAGAGTCAGATAAAGCGGCTATTAAAGCTGTAGGTGAAGTGAATATTCCGGCTGATAAAGTTCTTGTAAATGATCCAAGTGCTTTAACAGATGATGAAAAAGCTAAGGTCTTAGAAGCTGTTAAGAAAGTAAATCCAGATGCTAAAGAAATCACTCAAGACGCAGATGGAAATGTTACTGTTACAACTCCAGATGGACACAAAGAAATCATCACTCCTGAGCAAGTAGTGAAAACTGCAGATACAGCAAATGATCCAAAAGCAGGAAACGATATCGTTAAACCAGCGGATAAAGTAGTTGTAAATGATCCTGCTAAGTTGACAGATGCTGAGAAGGAGAAAATTAAAGCAGCAGTTGAAGCTGTAAATCCAAACTCAATTGTAGTAGTTGATGACAAAGGAAATGCTAAAGTTTCAACTCCAGATGGTCAAACACAAGTTATTCCTGTAGAAGAATTAGTACGTACTGTTGAAGATACTAAGAAACCAAATGCAGGTAACGACATCGTTAAACCAGCAGATAAGACAGTAGTAGCAAATCCAGAAAAACTTACAGACGCTGAGAAGAAAGCGATCGAAGATAAAGTTAAGGCTGTAAATCCAGATGCAACAGTAGTTGTAGATGATAAAGGAAATGCGACAGTCACAACTCCAGAAGGTAAGACAGCTGTAATTCCAGCAGCAGACTTGACGAAAGATCCAGAAGCTGCAACTAAACCAAATGCAGGTAACGACATCGTTAAACCAGCAGATAAGACAGCAGTAGCAAATCCAGAAAAAAACTTACCGACGCTGAGAAGAAAGCGATCGAAGATAAAAGTTAAAGCTGTAAATCCAGATGCAACAGTAGTTGTAGATGACAAAGGAAATGCGACAGTAACAACACCAGAAGGTAAGACAGCTGTAATTCCAGCAGCAGACTTGACGAAAGATCCAGAAGCTGCAACTAAAACCAAATGCAGGCAACGACATCGTTAAACCAGCAGATAAGACAGTAGTAGCAAATCCAGAAAAAAACTTACCGACGCTGAGAAGAAAGCGATCGAAGATAAAGTTAAAGCTGTAAATCCAGATGCAACAGTAGTTGTAGATGATAAAGGAAATGCGACAGTAACAACTCCAGAAGGTAAGACAGCCGTAATTCCAGCAGCAGACTTGACGAAAGATCCAGAAGCTGCAACTAAACCAAATGCAGGCAACGACATCGTTAAACCAGCAGATAAGACAGTAGTAGCAAATCCAGAAAAAAACTTACCGACGCTGAGAAGAAAGCGATCGAAGATAAAGTTAAAGCTGTAAATCCAGATGCAACAGTAGTTGTAGATGATAAAGGAAATGCGACAGTCACAACTCCAGAAGGTAAGACAGCTGTAATTCCAGCAGCAGACTTGACGAAAGATCCAGAAGCTGCAACTAAACCAAATGCAGGTAACGACATCGTTAAACCAGCAGATAAGACAGTAGTAGCAAATCCAGAAAAACTTACCGACGCTGAGAAGAAAGCGATCGAAGATAAAGTTAAAGCTGTAAATCCAGATGCAACAGTAGTTGTAGATGATAAAGGAAATGCGACAGTTACAACTCCAGAAGGTAAGACAGCCGTAATTCCAGCAGCAGACTTGACGAAAGATCCAGAAGCTGCAACTAAACCAAATGCAGGCAACGACATCGTTAAACCAGCAGATAAGACAGTAGTAGCAAATCCAGAAAAACTTACAGACGCTGAGAAGAAAGCGATCGAAGATAAAGTTAAAGCTGTAAATCCAGATGCAACAGTAGTTGTAGATGATAAAGGAAATGCGACAGTCACAACTCCAGAAGGTAAGACAGCTGTAATTCCAGCAGCAGACTTGACGAAAGATCCAGAAGCTGCAACTAAACCAAATGCAGGTAACGACATCGTTAAACCAGCAGATAAGACAGTAGTAGCAAATCCAGAAAAACTTACCGACGCTGAGAAGAAAGCGATCGAAGATAAAGTTAAGGCTGTAAATCCAGATGCAACAGTAGTTGTAGATGATAAAGGAAATGCGACAGTTACAACTCCAGAAGGTAAGACAGCCGTAATTCCAGCAGCAGACTTGACGAAAGATCCAGAAGCTGCAACTAAACCAAATGCAGGCAACGACATCGTTAAACCAGCAGATAAGACAGTAGTAGCAAATCCAGAAAAACTTACAGACGCTGAGAAGAAAGCGATCGAAGATAAAGTTAAAGCTGTAAATCCAGATGCAACAGTAGTTGTAGATGATAAAGGAAATGCGACAGTCACAACTCCAGAAGGTAAGACAGCTGTAATTCCAGCAGCAGACTTGACGAAAGATCCAGAAGCTGCAACTAAACCAAATGCAGGTAACGACATCGTTAAACCAGCAGATAAGACAGTAGTAGCAAATCCAGAAAAACTTACCGACGCTGAGAAGAAAGCGATCGAAGATAAAGTTAAAGCTGTAAATCCAGATGCAACAGTAGTTGTAGATGATAAAGGAAATGCGACAGTTACAACTCCAGAAGGTAAGACAGCCGTAATTCCAGCAGCAGACTTGACGAAAAGATCCAGAAGCTGCAACTAAACCAAATGCAGGCAACGACATCGTTAAACCAGCAGATAAGACAGTAGTAGCAAATCCAGAAAAAAACTTACAGACGCTGAGAAGAAAGCGATCGAAGATAAAGTTAAAGCTGTAAATCCAGATGCAACAGTAGTTGTAGATGACAAAGGAAATGCGACAGTCACAACCCCAGAAGGTAAGACAGCTGTAATTCCAGCAGCAGACTTGACGAAAGATCCAGAAGCTGCAACTAAACCAAATGCAG